>Ga0209387_1000106_pt1 | contig 23728 bp, 14 predicted proteins | sample NCControl_FD_187515 | JGI IMG/M metagenome (GOLD analysis project Ga0209387, IMG submission 187515) | Agricultural soil microbial communities from Utah to study Nitrogen management - NC Control (SPAdes) (version 2) | ecosystem: Environmental > Terrestrial > Soil > Agricultural land | place: USA...
GTTCCAGGCCTCGCGGGTGAGCATGTGAGCCTCATCCACGATGTAGACCTTGTGCCCGCCCTCCTGCGAAGCCGCATACATCGCCCGCTCCCGGAGGTCCCTGGCATCGTCCACACCCCGGTTGCTGGCCGCGTCGATTTCCACCACGTCGAGGTTGGCGGAGCCGCTCCAGACCCGCTCACAGCTGGAACACTCGCCGCAGGGCTCACCGCTGGGATTGGCCGGGTCGCGCCGCTCGCAGTTGAGGGCCATGGCGAGGATCCGGGCCGCGGTGGTCTTCCCGGTGCCGCGCGGTCCGGTGAGGAGATACCCGTGCCCCACCCGCCCACGCGCCACCGCGCCCCGGAGGGCGGTGGCCACGTGATCCTGCACCAGCAGGTCGGCGAAGCGGCGGGGACGGTATTTGCGCGCGAGGGCGATCATGACGGAGGCAAGGTGGCTAGGAGGCAAGGAGAGGCAAGTTCGGTAACCGGGCGTCGGAGAGTCGGACTGGAGAGGACCTGCGACCGTCAACCACCTTGCCGCATTGCCACTTTGCCTCTGACTACCAAAAGAAGTACCCCAGGCTCCCCGAAGCTGCACCGGACATCGCTTAGCGCTGCTACCGGCGAGGTCCTGACGCGGTTCGCGCGCCGGCACCCTTCGGACCTGGGGCGCCCGAAATCTAACGCATGTCCCGATGCCCCCGCTAGGTGAGACGTGAGAGGTGAGATGTGAGACGGAACGGCTCTTCCCTCTCACGTCAAACATCTCACGTCTCACGTCTCACCGTCCCGGCCCCATCAGCAGCGCGTTGTTGAACAGGCCGGCGCTGCCCCGGAAGAAGGCGCGGAAGAGCGGGTCGTCGGCAAAGAGAATGACCTTGCCCCTCCCCACGTTTTCCACCGCCGCCCAGATGGCCCCGTTGAGCAGCCGTTCGGTGTTCCCCGGCCAGCTGAAGCCGGACAGCACCAGGTCCTTGCCCAGGAAGGAGACCGGATTGTCGCCCTTCTTCGAAGGGGTGAAGAAGGTGCTTCCCGAGACCAGCACCGGGATGTGGTCCCGGGGATACCCGTAGGTCAGCCAGTGGGTCCGGTCCAGCGTCGCCCGGGCGATGAGCCCCGGAAGGAATTCCGGCTTCTTCCCCCCGCCGGCAGTGGGAGACACCAGCGGCGGTCCCGGCAACGCGGTTGGACTCAGGGTGGTATCCCGCGCCCCCGCGTCTTTCGCGTCTTTCACGTCCGCGGAATCGCCAACCTCCCCTACGGTGGAGAGCTCCATCTCCTTGGCGGTCAGGAAGCCGCTCGCTCCCCCAATGGCGATGATGCTGCCGCCCTCCCGCACCCAGCTCTTGATCCGCTCCGCATTCCCCGCCCGGCGCAGCATCGTCGCACCGGATCCGTCGGGGAGAATCAGCACGTTGTAATCCGCCAGGTTGACCCGGCCAAGGTTACCGAGATCCACCGGGACCACCGGGTGCTGGAGCTCCTTCTCGAGGTAATACCAGATCCCTCCGAACGAGGTCTGGGCCACGCCGTCGCCGGCGGCGAGCAGCACCTTGGGCGCCTTGAGCGCCTGGACCGTTTCGCTGCCGATCCCGAGCCCGCTGTCGGCGTAGGCCGACTGCACCGCCGTCACCTGGGCTCGCACCTGCCCCGCCAGCGCCTGGATCCGCTCGTGGAGCGCCGCCGAATTGCGCTGTCCCCGGACGATGTAGGTCCCGGTCGGCCAGCTCTTTCCATCCACCCGCACCGGCTGCCCCGCCACCGCCACGTTGAAGCCCTCCCGCAGCAGGTTGAGGACGAGGCGGGTGCTGGTCTCCTGGCCGCCCGGGAAGACGTAACCGGACTGCCCCCGTCCGCTCACCGTGCCGGCGGGCAGCATCGTTTCGACCGTCACCGGCTCGCCCGCCACCGCGACGACATCTTCGGTCCAGGCCGCATCCACCCCGTAGGAATAGGGCATCGACCAGGCGGTGATGTCGTAGAAATCGTATCCCTCGCCGCTGGCCTCCTCGCCCCGGCGGCGGTTGCGCTCGAACTTGTCGAGCTGCCGCCGAGCGAACGCCGAGTCGAGCAGCGCTTTGGGCTCGAGCATGGTCATGGCCAGCCGGGCCTGGGGCTGGGCCAGATCGATGACGAAGCTGCCGGCCGGGAAGGTCCGGCGCCCCGCCGGGCCGCCGAGGTAGTCACGGGCCACAGCGGACGTGAATGGGGCCGTGGTGCGGAGCACCTCGATTTCTCCCCGGGCCAGCAGCCGGGCAACCTGGAGAGCGCGGCTCGGATCGCCGGTCGGAGAGATCACCACCCGCTTCATGGCCCGGGCCCGCGCTTCGGCCATCCCGGTGGCGCGGAAGTCGTAGTAATCCCGGAGCCGCTCTTCCTTTCCGGCCGCGAGCACGCCCAGGGAGGCGAGCGAAGCCACGAAGTGATGGGCGATGCCGTCGGCGAACGTGGTGACCGTCCCGTCCTCCTTGCGGAGCCGGATCTCGGGACCGCCGTCGGTTTCGAAGGTCATCCCGGTGGCGCCGGACATCGAGGGCCACATGTCCACGTAGCCGGGGTAGAAGAAATCGAAGATGTCCCGGGTGTAGTACTGCCAGCCATGCCGGTCGAAGGCCGCCGCGTTGCCCCGCCCGAACTTGTCTTCCCACTTGCGCTGCCAGTGGCCGAGGTTCGGGTTGAGCGGGTCCGAGGTGGGCGGGAAGAAGTACTGGCTGGTGGTGCTGTGCAGGTCGATCACCAGCTGGGGATGCCAGCGAACCATCGCGCCGATGATCGCCCGGGTCTCGGCCTGGCTCTGGGCCACGAAGTCGCGATTCATGTCGAAGCGATAGTGGTTGAACCGCCCCCAGACGCTCCACGGCTCGATCTGCTCCAGCGCTCCGGGCTCGTCGCTGGCCACCGCCACCGAGTTGTTCCAGGCGGCGAACCGTTCGTGTCCGTCGGGATTCTGCGAGGGGTTGAGGATCGTCACCACGTTGCGCAGGATCTCGAGGGTGGCCGGCTCGTCCGACGCGAGCAGCTGGTAGGCGGTCTGCATCACCGCTTCGAAGCCGGCCGGCTCGTTGCCGTGAATCGAATGGGAGAGCATCGCCACCGCGGGATTGCGGCGGGCCAGGTCGGCCGCCTGCTGGACGGTGGTCTTGCGCGGGTCGGCGAGGGTCGCGAGGTCGCTCCGGATCTCATCCAGCCGGGCCAGATTCTCCGGCGCGGAGATGATCAGCACCCGCATCACCTTCCCCTCGGCGGTGGTCCCGATGAGCTCGGTGCGTACCCGCTCCGGCGCCGCCGCGATCAGCCGGTCCAGCACCCGCTGCTGCTCGTGATACATGGTGTGCCGGGTGCCGAGGCTGTGCCCCAGCAGCGAATCCACCCGCGGTACCGCCGGGCGGTAGGGCCCCCGACCGTACCACTCGAAGGGAACCTGGGCGGAGGCGGCGGGAGCCAGGGCAAGGAGAGCGAGGAGAGTGTAGCGCATAACACCGATGGTGAACGGTGAACGGTGAACAGTGAACGGGAACTGCCGATAGCCTGACCGATAGCCGATAGCTGATAGCCGATAGCGGGGGTCGCTACGCAATTCCGCGCTGCTTCCGCTGCATCGCGCGCAGCTCCCAGGTCTCCGCCACCACGCCCCCGAGCAGGAAGACCAGGGCGGAATAGTACAGCCAGACGACGAACAGGATGAGGGCTCCGATGGATGCGTCCAGGGCCGCGGTGCCGTAGCCGGTGGCCCCCCGCAGATACAGCGAGTAAAGCTGCTTGGCGATCTCGAAGGCCACCGCCATGAACAGCGAGGCGACCAGCGCCGCCTGCCAGCGGACCCGGCGGAGCGAGGCGTGCCGGTACAGCAGGAAGAAGAGCACGATCAGGAACAGGAAGCCCAGGAAGTTGGCCAGCCATTGCTCCAGGGTGGTCAGCACCCCGTCGTTGCCTCCGCCTCGGGAAGCGAAATAACTGTTCAGGAGCGAGATCCCGGTGGTGAGCAGGACGTTGGCCAGGAAGAACACCAGGGTCATCACGACCATGCCCAGGTCGCGCACTTTCCCCAGGAGGTACCGGATCAGGAAGTTCCGTCCCGGGGGCGGTCGCACCGATACGTCGTAAATGGCGTTGAGCGCCGTTCGGATCCCGGCGAAGAGCCGGGTGCTGAACCAGATGAAGGCCGGCACCGCCACCAGGGAGAGCGATTTCCCCGCCGAAGTGATCTGGCCCAGGATCGCCTCGACCGCGCTGAAGGGGTCGGCGCCGGCCACACTGCTGTGGGGCGGAAGGAAGCGCTCGAAGAGCGCCTGGGGATCGAGTGGCCCGCTTCCGGCGATCAGCTCCAGAATCTTGGCCAGCCCCGCGAAGAGCAGCAGGACGAAGGGGATCGCGGTCAGAATGGCGTCGAAGGTGAGCGCGCTCGCCAGAAAGGGGACGCTGTTTTCATCGGCGGCCTGCAGCGTCCGCCAGGCAAACCCCCGGAGCGATCGATACCAGGCGTATTGCCGGCCGTCCTTCTTCAGGCGACCGGCTCCTCGTCCTCTTCCACCAGCGCCCGGTGCCGCCGGGCCCGGGCCCGGGCCAGCCGCTGCTCCAGCTCGGTGCGCGCCGTCGGAGTGGAGCGCCTGGGCTCCAGCTCGGCCTGGTCGTCCTCATCCTCCCCTGCCGTCTCGGCTTCGGCGGCCGAATGCTCGTCGTCGGGCTCGAGCAGCTCTTCCTCGTCCTCCTCTTCACTGAGCTCCTCGAGGGTCTCCTCCGCGGAGGCCTTGAGGCTCTTGAGTCGCTCACCCAGCAGCTCGCGAGACTTTTTCCCCGAGTGAGGGGCCAGCAGCAATCCGAGTCCGGCCCCGATCGCCCCGCCCAGCAGCAGCCAGAGCACTCCGCTTCCGCTCCCGCCGCGCTCGATCACGACCAGGCCGCGATTGTTCTTCTTCGCCATCCTGTCCTCCTCTGGCTGGTGCTACTCGCCCGCCTCCGCATCGTCCACCGCGCGGCCCTCGGCCTGGTGGAGCTGCTCCCAGCTCAGCCGCCGAGCCCGCACGTGCTTTTTCACCAGCGGCGCCGTCCCGCCCACCTTGAGCTGGTCGAACAGGAACCCGAAGGTCCGCTCCAGATCGGCGGCGATCGCGTCACGCACCTCGACCGGCAGATCCCAGCACTCCCGCTTGAACGGTCCGATCGCCTTCTTCCGCGCCCGGTAATAGAACTGCTCGTCGGTATCGTTGGCCTTTCGCTCCCCGGCCGCGTTCACGTCGAGCCACCGCAGCATCCGGGTCCGCAAATCGGCCGGGAGGGCGGGGTGGTCGAACACGATACTCTGGAAGTTAGTCGCCAGATGGATTTCCGTGGCCTCCACCCGGGGGAAGTTGCCGAAGGCATCGGGAGGGAGGGTGCTGGCGCCGTGCTGCACCGCCCCGCCCAGGCCGTAGGACTCCCGCGCGGCGCGAGACAACGCCTCGAGCGCGGCCAGATCGAGCTTCACCTCGGCGATGCTGCCGTCGGGCAGGACCACCCCGCCGTGCGAGGTGCCGGTCTGCACCGAGATCTTGCTCAAACCAGCCAGCCCTTTGCCCCGGGCCGCGAGAGAGCGGTTGTAGCCGTCCATGAAGACGTGAAGCTCCTCCACGGTGCTGTTCTTCATTCCGACTTCGCCGATCTCGCCGCCCACCGAGACGGTCACCCCGGCAGGCTCGATGCCCCGAATGAACGCGGTGATCTCGGCGGCCCGCTCGTAGTTGGCCCGCTGCTGGAGATCGAGGTTCGGCTGCTCCAGATCGACCAGGGTCGAAGTATCGATGTCGATGTTGAAGAACCCGGCACCCACCTCCTCGGCGATCAGCTTCTTCACCTCGCCGACCTCACCCTCGGGATCGGAGCCGTATTTCTTCGCGTTGACCTGGCAGTGGTCGCCCTGAATGAAGATGGGGAGCCGGTACCCTTCCCGGAGAGCCGCGGCGGTCATGACCGCCACGTACTCGGCGGGACGCTGCTCGGTATAGGCGATCTCGGAGCGGGCGATTTCGAGGATGATCGCGCCGGCATCCCGCTTGAGCGCCGCGCGGAACACCGCCCTCGCGGTATCGTAGGCCAGCATGCGCACGTTGATCGCCGGAACCGTAAAGCCAGAGCACTCGCCCCGGCCCCGGGCCAGGTAGAGGTCGTGGATCGAGGCCGGCAGGACCCCGGCCTCCTGCCCGAGGTCCCAGATTCTCCGCCGGGCCTCGGGCTGGGCCTTCGGTTCACCAAACACCGCCTCCCGGACCAGGCCATCCAGGTTTTCGGGCTGAAAGTCTGCTTTGGCCATGGCGAAGATCCGTCCGGCAAGGTGGGCTAGGTTTATGCGACGGAGCAATTTAGGTGCGGGCCCAAGAGCGGTCAAACCGGAGCGTCAACTCCCACACCGTCAGATGATTTTCCACATGAACGACTTATGTGTAAGTCATGTGGAACAATGACTTACGGGTGACACTGAATGTTGACGTTCAGTGGATGATGGATCTCGCTGCGAGGGAGCAACTTGGCGGGTCGAGAAGGGGGTTTTTCCCATTTCCACGTGTGGAAAACCGTCTCAATTCACAGGAATGTGGAGTGCAGAAATAGCGCCAAAAACCCGCTCTTTCCCTCTAAACAATCCTGTGGATAACCCGGTCCCCTTGGTTTCCCCGTTCCCCCTTCCCCCGTAGGCACCGCTGTGTACGCCGTGGATACCCGTTTTCAACAGATTCCCCGTCTTCCGCCTCGCCACTCGCTCGTCCCTCGGATTACATTGGTGCACCTTTCAACCGAGTCCGCCCGCTTTTGCCCCGTAACGCCCCCATTCGTCGCACCAAGATCGTCGCCACTCTGGGCCCCTCCTGGGAGGAGCCCGACCAGATCCGTGCCCTGCTCGATGCGGGGGTCAACGTGGTGCGAATCAACTCGAGCCACGGAACCGCGGAGATCAGGAGCCGCTGGATCACCAGTCTGAAGGCCGTGGTGGCCCAGTCCTCCACCGCCTGCGCCATCCTGGTGGATCTCCAGGGGCCCCGGATCCGGGTGGGAGCTCTCCTCGAGCCACTGGCGCTCGCAGCCAAGCAGGTGGTGACGTTCGCGCCCGAGGAGCTGGCCGGCGAGGGGGAGATTCCCACGACCTATGAGGGCCTGGCGGGAGACGTGCGCCCGGGAAGCCGCATCCTGCTCGACGACGGATTGCTCACGGTGGATGTCACCGAGGTCCAGGGAGACCGGGTACGGGGCACGGTCCGCTATGCCGGTGTCCTCAAGGCCAACAAGGGCATGAATCTCCCCGGCATCGAGGTGTCGGCCCCGGCGATCACCGACAAGGACCGCGAAGATGCCCTGCTCGCGGCCGGGCTGGGAGTGGATTTCATCGGGATGAGCTTCGTGCGCCGCCCCGAGGACCTCGAGGCGATGCGACGGCTCCTGCCCAAGTCCATCAAGCTGATCGCCAAGATCGAGAAGGACACTGCGCTCCGTCACCTCGACGGCATCATCGAATCCTCCGACGCCATCATGGTGGCCCGGGGTGATCTCGGCGTGGAGCTTCCCTTCGAGCAGGTCCCCCTGGTCCAGAAGCGGCTGATCCGGGAAGCCAACCGGCACGGAAAACCGGTGATTACGGCAACCCAGATGCTGGAGAGCATGATCGTGGCGCCCCGGCCCACCCGCGCCGAGGTGTCCGACGTGGCCAACGCGATTCTCGACGGCACCGACGCGGTGATGCTGTCGGCCGAGACCGCGGTCGGGAAGTATCCCCTGGAGGCGGTCCGGGCGATGGACCGGATTGCCCGGGAAGTAGAGAGCCACCGACGAGAGGGCGGCGACGAGCCGGCCTGGGAAAGCTCCGCGGTGCATCTCCGGCAGCCCCACGTCACCGCGCGCACCGAGGACGCCATCTCGGTGGCGGTATGCGCTGCGGCCGAGCTGCTCAAGGTGCCGCTGATCGTCTGCCTCACCTCGAGCGGGTTCACCGCCCGCACCGTCGCATCCTACCGGCCCACCGTCCCGATTCTGGCGGCGACGCCCGAGGAGGAGACCTTCCGGCAGCTCGCCCTGGTCTGGGGCGTGATCCCCGCGCGGATCGATCATTACCCCGACTACGACAAGACCTTCCCGGTGGCACAGGCGATCATCCGGAAAATGGAGCTGGCCGAGCCGGGCGAGCGGGTGGTGGTCACCGCGGGGGTGCCCTTCGATGTGGCGGGCACCACCAATTTCCTCAAGATCGAGTCCGCATAGCGGGCATGCGGCTCACCCTCCTGGGCACCGGCACCTCGTTCGGCGTGCCTCAGATCGGGTGCGGCTGCGCGGTGTGCCGGTCGTCCGATCCGCGGGACCAGCGCTCCCGCACCGCCGCGCTGGTCGAGGTGCGGGGAACCACACTCCTCATCGATACCCCGCCCGAGCTGCGATTGCAGCTACTCCGCGCCGGCCCGGTCCGGGTGGATGCGGTGCTCTATACCCACGAGCACGCCGATCATGTGGCAGGCATCGACGACCTGCGGATTTTTTCGGTCACCCGGAGGGCCCCCTTGCCGGTCTTCGCTTCCGCGGGGATGATGGGGTTCCTCCGGGAGAGTTATCGCTACATCTTCGACCATGAGCAGGAACCCTACGCCGGCACTTCCAAGCCCCGGCTCGATCTCATCGAGCTGGTGCCGGGCCGGATCACCGACGTCGCGGGGGTGCCGGTCCTTCCCCTGGCGTTTGCGCACGGACACGGCACAGTGCTGGGTTTCCGGATCGGCACCATGGCCTATCTGACCGACGTGAAGCAGGTGCCCGAGCCGGAGCGCGAGCTGCTGCGGGGCTTGGACGTGCTGGTGCTCAACGCGCTCTGGTGGCGGCCGCACCCGACCCATCTCAGCATCCCCGAGGCGATCGAGACCGCGCGCGCCATCGGTGCCCGGCGGACCATCCTCACCCACCTGACCCACGAGACCGGCCACGCCGAGCTGGCGGCCCGGCTTCCCGAGGGGGTGGAGCCCGGCTTCGACGGACAGATTCTGGAGGTGTCGCGATGAAGCTCCACTTCGGCCGGATGCTCGCGGACAAGCTGGACGGCGAGCATGGGCTGCCCCGGGCCCGGTTGTCAGATCTCTCCGGACGGTTTTCCGAGATCCTGAGCGAGGTGCGGGCCCGGCACCGGGACGGGGAGTATGGATTTCTCGCTCTGGGACAGCAGACCGAAACCATCTCGGCGATCCGCAAGTTCGCCGAGGGAGTCGGCCAGGCTTACGACCATGTGCTGGTGCTGGGGATCGGCGGCTCGGCCCTGGGGACCAAGGCGCTGGTCAATGCCCTCCGGCCGCCGGCCTGGAATGAGCTCGACGACGAAGCCCGGGAGTACTACCCCCGGATCACCATACTGGAGAACGTGGACCCCACCACCATCGCCGCGGCGCTGCGCCGCATCGATCCCCGGCGGGTCTTCGTGAACGTGATCAGCAAGTCGGGTGGCACCGCGGAGACTCTGGCTCAGTACCTGGTGGTGCGGGCCTGGCTGGACGAGGCGCTGGGATCCGACGCGGCGGCGCGCCACCTGGCCTTCACCACCGACCCGTCCCGGGGGCCGCTGCGCGAGCTGGCGCTCAAGGACGGCATCGCTTCGCTGGAGGTGCCACCCGGGGTGGGCGGGCGCTACAGCGTCCTCAGCGCGGTCGGGCTCCTCCCGGCGGCGCTGGTAGGAATCGACGTCACCGGGCTGGTGACCGGCGCCCGCCGGGCCATCGAGCGATCGGAGCAGGAGAACCTGCTCCAGAATCCCGCCGCCCTGCTGGGCGCGCTGCACTGGGCGGCCGACGCCTGGCTGGGAGCCCGCGTTCACGTGCTGATGCCCTACTCCGACCGGCTGCGGGAATTCGCGGCCTGGTATGCCCAGCTCTGGGCCGAGAGTCTGGGGAAGCGGGTGGATCGCCGGGGGGCCGTGATTCACGCCGGACCCACTCCGGTGGCCGCCACCGGCGCCACCGACCAGCACAGCCAGGTGCAGCTCTATATGGAGGGACCCTTCGACAAGGTGGTCACCTTCATCCGGGTAGAGCATGCCACCGAAGAAGTGAACATCCCCGGCCGGGCCGGCTTGCCGGAGGAGCTGGCCTACCTCGTCGGCCACACCATGGGGGAGCTGCTCCTGGCCGAGCAGGAAGCCACCTCGGCGGCCCTGGCACGGATGGGAAGGATGAACCTGACCCTCACCATCCCCTCGCTGACCGCGGAGACCGTAGGGGAGCTGCTGATGTTCTATCAGCTGGCGACCGGATTCGCGGGAGCGTGGTACGGGGTGAATCCCTTCGACCAGCCGGGGGTGGAGCTGGGAAAGCGGCTCACCTTCGCGGCCATGGGGCGGCCGGGATTCGCCCGGGAGCCCGCGGCGGGGGGCGGGGGGCCGCCTGATGTGGCGGGGTGATTGGGACGGTAGGACGGTAGGACGGTAGGACGGTAGGACGGTAGGACGGTAGGACGGTAGGACGGTAGGACGGTAGGACGGTAGGACGGTAGGACGGTAGGACGGCAGGAAAGTACTAAGGCGGAGATTTCCGTCCGCGGCCGGAGACCGCCTCATAGAGCCGGCGAGTGAGACGGCCAGTCGAGGCGTGCAGGGCTTTCGGTTCTCGAGCATTTCTCCGCTCAAATACCCCAGATCCTCGGCCAGCCGAAGTCCATAACCGAGCTCGGCATGCGAGCCCAGCGAAATGTCGAGATAGCGGGCGAATTCCTTGCGACCCCGTTTGGCGGCGCCTTCAACCATGTTCGCGGGGACTGAATAGGCACAGCGGCGGACTTGGGCACTAAGCCCGTACCGCTCCTCGGTGGGCCAGGATCTGGTAACCCGGTACACCTCGATTGTAAGGCGGTGAGCATACCTCCACGCTTCGAGGCGTTCGTGAGGGGCCATCCCGTGAAAGTAGGGCGTGGGCTGGGCGACCCAGTATCGAATTGATGCGTTCCGTATCGTCCTACCGCCCTGCCGTCCTACCGCCCACCTACCGTCCTGCCGTCCAACAACCTACCGGCCGCAAACCAAGAGGGGCCCGACCTTTCGGCCGGACCCCCCTTGTTCCTGCGGTTCCGTACGCTCGATCGACTGAGCTTACGGGACGGTGTTGACGACCACCACGTTGGTGAGAACTGCATCACCCTGGGCGTCCACACCGAGAGCAACCACGTTCACTGCTCCGACCGGCACGGCTGCATCCGGATCCCACACGAAGGTGTACGTGTAGGTACGGTTGGTCACCGTCTGGGCCAGGACCGCGGTGCCGGTTCCGATCTTGATCAGTACGCCTGCACCGTTGTCGTAGAAGAAGTCCACTCGGGCAAACGGATCGACCGCCGAATTCAGCGGAACATCCGCCACCGCGGTCAACGTGACCGAGTTGGAGGACGGTGCGACCGCGTTGCCGCTGATGTCCACCTGCGTCAGACCTGCGCCGTAACTCGGCGCGTTCTGGATGAAGGAATTGATGGTGACCGCGCCGACGGCGGCGCAGGCCTGGGCATTGACGCCGAAGGCACCCGACGCCTGCGAGAACACGTTCAACGCCTGGTCGGAGACCGTGAGAGTGATCACCGACGGCTGGTTGGTGGTGGTAGCAAAGTCACCAGCGGCGTTGATGCAGCGAACCCAGTTGGCCACGGCATAGTTGACCGCGGTCGGGCCCTGCTCGAGCGGCGGGCCCCAGGCGCCGATGCTCTGCGACGGATAGCGCAGCACAGCGGTCGGGTAGGTTACGTCACCGAAGATCGTGTTCAGATCCAGGTTGTCGGTAACCGTCGCCGTAAAGGTGTTGGTGGCGGCGCCGGCGATCAGCGAGGGCAGCGAAATGCCGCCGCTGAAGGCAGGAAGCGTGGTGTCTAGCTCATAGAGACGCGCCGACACCAGCACCGTCGTGTTCCCGGCCTGATCGACCAGGGTGATCGTGGTGGTGTAATACCCCTGGAGGTTGGTCCCATCGGTCGCATCGAAGGTCAGCGGCCGTACTTGGGGGTTGACGCAACCCGTGCCGGAACCGATCTCGCAGTCGAGGGAACCATCGGCCTCGAGGCGGGTCATGATGACCAGCAGCCCCCCGGCGGGATCGAAGCCCGACGCGTTGTCGGACGCCGTCACCACGAAGTTGCCCGGAGGAACGTTGAGCCCCGGAGGACCTGCCGCCGGACCCGTAACGGTTCCGGTCGGAGCGGTGAAGTCGGCGCCGAACTGCGCGCCCACGACGCCACCCGGAGCCAGGCTGAAGCAGGTAACGTTGCCCAGCGCGTCCTTGATGATGATCCGGACGCGGAAGGAGAGGCTGACTGTCGTCTCGGCGAGCTGTGAGCCCGTCGTAATAGCCGTAAGCCCAGTCGTGGGACAGGGATTACTCGCCGTCGGTGTCGGCAACGCAGCGCCGAGCGCCGTGGCGAAGAACTGCACGGTGATCGCATCGACGCCTTCTTCGACGTCGACGGTCGGGACCAAACCTCCGCCCGCATTGAGCGTCGCGAGCGAGGGCACACCCAGCGCTGCATTCCCGGCCGCGAAGGAGGTCGTGGCATTGACCCAGACTGCGGTCATCAGGGGCTGGCTGATCGCCAGCTGCGGAGCAGCGAGCGGGTTTAACGCGGTCGCGCCCGGTGCCAGGTTGTCCACCCGGATGGTGGTCAGCGCCGGGATGGTCGTGTTGCCCGGGGGGCTGGTGCTGGCATTCAGGATCGCGTTCGGCACGTTCAGGGGCTGACCATTGCTGAGCACGGCGGTGCCGATCGGAAGCGGCTCGCCGGTGATCGGTGACATGTAGGTACCGATCCCGGTGTTGGTCGCGGACCAGGCGGTGCCCTCGCTATAGGTCACCGAGCCGGCGCCGGCGGTCAGCGCCGCGGCGACGGTCTTCCCGAAGAGCGGGAAGCTGATGTTCGAGATGGTCGCGCCCGACACATAGCTGACACCCAGGAAGTTCAGGGTAACGCTGCCGCCCAGCCACTGCAGGCCGGTGCGGGGATCGATCGCGGCGCCCGGATCGGTCCCGTTGTTGGTGGTCAGGGTGACCACGAAGCCGCTGGCGTTGTTGAACACCAGCTGGGTGCTCGGGGTCGCGACCGGCGCGCTGCCGACCAGATTGACCCGGGCCGAGACCTGGTGAGCGCCATTGAGGAACTTGGCGATACCAGTCGTGGTGTTGAACTCGGCGGTGTTGATCGAGCAGACGATCTCGACCACCAGCGCGGCGTTCGGATTGTCACCGGCGACGAGCGCGGCCTGCGCCCGGGCGGTGGCGAGCTGGATGGAGCTGAAGCCCTGGGAGCAGGCGACGGCGCCGTCGATCAGCACATCAACGCTGGAAACGGTCTGGGTGCCGGAGTCCAGGTTCATCGTGACTTCGATCTGCCCAGCCACGTTGTTGATGTTGACCGGAACATTCGTCGCACCGGTCGTGATCGACTTGATGCTGATGACCGCCGGAGTGGTGGCGGCCACGGTCACGGTGGCCTGACCGCAGACGCCGGTCGCCACGGTGGAGCAGGCGGTGATCGCCACGGAGCCCGAGGCAACACCGGTGACCAGGCCCGTGGTCGGATTGACCGAGGCAGTCGCCGGGTTGCTGCTGGTCCAGGTGACGGTCGTCGCAACGCCGGCGTCGGCGTTCACCGCCGCCGCCATCTGCAAGGTCTGCCCGACCGAGATAGTGACGCCGGTCGGCCCCACGGTAACGCTTTGCACGCCCTGATTGGGCGGCGGCGCGACGGTCACGTCGTCACCGCAGGCCGCGACCCCGGCTACAACCAGCCCGGACCACAGCAGTGAACGATAGAGCTTACTCATGTACTCCCCCCATTGAAGTTGATCCTGCGGTCCAGACCTGCGTACCGATGAAAGACCTTGCAAAAATGGCGCAAAAATGCGCACGTTGTCCCCCAAGACGCACCTCGGGTGAGCATCGAGAGAGGAGAAAAAATTCCCCCCGCTCTCCCGGTGAATCCGAGAAACCCCGACCGACTCTCCTGGGGTGTGCTTTTTGGGCTACAACTGGCCAAGATAACCCGGGTGTACAATCCGGTCAATAGACCGAACCGGTTCACCCTCTATGGTTTGGGCCATCCTGTCCGAAGGATCCAGCGCCAATTTTCCTGACGCTCTCCTCCGGACTCATATTCTGGCAATCCTCATGCCCGGTCCGGTATCCTGCCAGCCATACTCAACCACACCAATGGGTTAGGCTGCATTCCCCCGGGGGCAGTGCAGCCGTTCAAGCCCCTGGTCACCGCGAAGCACCAGACTTTCAGGGAACCTGAAAGGCCTTGGCCACCGCCGCCACCAGGTCCTGCTTGTCCCCCGAGCCGGTGTAACTCACCTTCCCGTGCCGGTCCACCACCACGATATAGGACGTGCCCGGCACGTCGTAGGCCCGGGCTCCCACCCCCTTCTCGTCGTACAGGGCACGGAACGGCGGGCGATGCTCCTTGACGTACCGCTTGACCCGGACCCTGGAATCGTTGACGGTGACGTTGACCCCGATCAGCTCCACCCGGTCGCCCCAGGTCTTCTGGATAGTTTCCAGCTGAGGAAGCAACGCCTTGCAGAGGGAGCACCAGGTGGCCCAGAACTCAATCAACACCGGCTTCCTGCCCAGCACGGCGCCCAGGTCCATCGGCTTGCCGTCGACATCATTAATGGTCACAGCGGGAGCCTTGGTCCCCACCGGTATCCCGGCCTCGAACTGGGCCTTCGCGGGTTGGGCTGAACCAATGCCAAGGAAAAGAATGACCGCAGCAAGGCGCTTCCCTCTCACCGCTGACCGCTCACCGCTCACCATGTCGTTCCCGCCTTTACGAAGTAGTACTCCGCCATCACCAGAATCAGGACTCCCGCCACCTTCTTGATCACCGCCATCCAGCGTCCTGCCCGGGGCAGCGCCGCCAGGGTGCCGGCCGAGATTCCGACCCCGATCAGCACCGCGGTCATTCCGATCGAAAACACGAACAAATAGACAAAGCCGAGCAGCGGGCTGCCGGTGCCGCTCACGAAAGTAAGGACGGCCGCAAAGGCGGGAGCGCCACAGGGTGCCGCGACCAGGCCGGAGGTGGCCCCCATGAGAAAGACCGAGCCCGCCGACTGCCCCCCGAACCGGCTGGCCCAGGCGACCAGCCGCGCCGGTGCCGAGACCGGAAACACATCCAGCATCGCGAGGGCCGCGACCAGCAGCAGGGTCCCCATGGCCAGGTAGGCCCACCGGTTGGAGCTCACGGTGCCGAACAGCGTCCCGGTGAGCCCGGCCAGCAGACCGAGCAGGGCATAGACCAGCGCGAGTCCCAGGGCGTAGAGCAGAGTGTAGCCGATCTGCCGGCGCCGGCTCCGGGAGGCGGCGCCTGCACCGCCCAGGATGCCGGCGGTGATCGGGATCATGGGATAAATGCAGGGGGTGACGCTGGTGACCAGTCCGGCGAGGAAGAGCGCCGGGATGGCGCGGAGCGGTTGCTGGAGAAACTCCGAGGCCGCGAGAATCACCGCACCGCTTCCCGGACGGCGGGATAGCGGCGGGCCACGTAGTCGTCCAGGATCATCAGGAATTCAGAGACGATCGCGTCGCCCTTGAGCGTGGTGAGCAGGCTGCCATCCATATAGACAGGGGCCCTGGGGTCTTCGGCGGTCCCCGGAAGCGAAATCCCCAGATCGGCGTGCTTGGACTCGCCGGGGCCGTTCACGACGCAGCCCATCACCGCGACCCGAAGCGCTTCGACCCCCGGCCGGGTAACCCGCCATTCCGCCATCCGGTTCTGGAGGTACCCCTGGATGTCTTCGGCCATCTGCTGGAACAGGGTGCTGGTGGTGCGGCCGCACCCGGGACAGCTGGTGACCTGGGGGGTGAAGCTCCGATGGCCCAGCGACTGGAGGATCTGCTGGGCCACCCGCACTTCCTCGGTGCGATCGCCTCCCGGAGCCGGGGTCAGGGAGACCCGGATGGTGTCGCCGATTCCCTCCTGGAGGAGAATGGCGAGGCCGGCCGCGCTGGCCACGCTTCCCTTCATCCCCATCCCGGCCTCGGTAAGCCCGAGGTGCAGCGGATAGTCGCACCGGGCCGCCAGCCGGCGGTACACGTCCACCAGGTCCTGGACCCCTGACACCTTGGCCGAGAGGATGATCCGGTCGTGCCCCAGTCCGGTCGCCTCGGCCAGCTCGGCCGAGCGGAGGGCGCTCTCGACCATGGCCTCCATGGTGACGTCCCGCGCCGGGAGGGGATCGGCGAGCCGGGCGTTGGCATCCATCAGCTCGGTCAGCAGGTCCTGATCCAGCGAGCCCCAGTTGACCCCGATGCGTACCGGTTTCCCGTTGGCGATCGCCACCGCGACAATGGCGCGGAAGTGCTCGTCGCGCCGCTTGCCGCCGACGTTGCCGGGGTTGATCCGGTACTTGGCGAGGGCGCCGGCGCACGCTGGATACCGGGTGAGCAGGAGGTGGCCGTTGTAATGGAAGTCGCCCACCAGGGGCACCCCGATCCCCCGGGCCAAAAGCCCCGCGGCAATGGCGGGAACCGCCTCCGCGGCCGGGTCGTTGTTGACCGTGACCCGGACCAGCTCACTCCCCGCCTCGGCCAGCGCGGTCACCTGCTCGACCGTCGCGGCGACGTCGGCGGTATCGGTGTTGGTCATGGATTGCACCACCACCGGGTGACGGCTGCCGACGGGAACGGGACCGACCAGGACGGTGGGGGTGGTACGACGAGGGGAGCCGGGCATGGAGGAAATCTACCTAAAACGTGAGACGTGAGACGTGAGAGGGACAAGCCGCTCCCTACGTCTCACCTCTCACGTCTCACATCTCACAAACGGCGGTCCTACACCAGCCCAAGGGACTTGGTCAGCCTCTCCCACGCCCCGGGATCGAGGGTTCCGTCGGTTCGGAGGGGGTTCAGAACCGCCATGATCTCGGCCCGGTTGCCGTCGATGCTCCGGTCCCGGAGCTCGCCGACCATCCGGGCGAACCGGTGCTCGTACTCATCGGCATCGTACTGCCCGTTCTTGCGGCCTTCAGAGAGCTTCTTGAGCTCGATGACCAGCCGGGCCGGCTTGATGGGCTTGAGCTTCTTGTCGTCGGACATGTTGGAACCTTGAATTCGGGTGACCAAGAATAGCCCGGAAGGTGAGATGTGAGAAGTGAGAGGTGAGAGGGACATGCCTTGCCTTCTCACGTCTCACGTCTCACCTCTTACCGGGGGGTCACCCGCATTCGCTGAACCCGCAGACATGGCATTTCACGCATCCCTCCGCGTACTCGAGCTGCGAGCCGCAGTCCGGGCAGGCCCCCGCGAGCGTGTTGGGCATCCCGGTGAGCATCATCTGCTCGGCGCCTCGGGTGACCACTTCGGTCACCGGCGACACCTCGGCCCGGGCCAGGCCGGGAAGCAGCTCCTGCTGGATGCCCTGCTTGTCGTTCATGTAGCGCTCGAGGGCGATGCCCACCGCGTCGGGCACCGACATCACCTTCGACGGTCCCAGGCCGATGACCTTGTCGGAGCTGATGCCGCGCAGCTGGCGATGGATCTCCCGGATCGGAATTCCGGAGCGGAGTCCGAGGGAGATCAGCCGGCCCATCGCCTCCACGTCCGCCATGATGGCGCCGCCCGCCTTGCCGAGCGACATGAACACCTCGAACGGCTGCGCCTTGTCGTCCTCGGTGATGGTGACGTAGAGGGTTCCGAGCGGAGTCTCGATCCGCCGGACGGTGCCGCGCAGGAGATCGGGCCGGGAGCGCTTCTCGCGACGCTGGAGATTTTCGGATTCCAGCTCGTGCACCAGCTTGCGGAGCCGCTCGTTCTCGGCGGTCAGCGTGACCAGCTCATCCTTGATATCGGCCGCGAGGGCCCGCCGCTCGCTGGTGGTGGCGGTGTCGAGCACTTCGCCGAGATCGGCCCGCGCCTCGGCCTTGCCCGACTTGGTGGCTTCCTCCCGCACTTTGCTCGCCGTGGACCCGGTCGAGAGCACCTGCATCTCCCGGCTTCCGTCCCGGTAGACCGTGACGCCCTTGCAGTCGAGCGAGTAGGCCAGCCGGTAAATTTCTTCGACATCGGCCTCGGTGGCGCTGTTGGCGAAATTCACCGTCTTGGAAATCGCCGAGTCGTTGTACTCCTGGAACGCCGCCTGCATCCGGACGTGCCACTCGGGCCGGATCTCGTTGGCGGTGACGAACACCCGCTGCCACTTCTCCGGCACCTCGGGGAAACGAATGTGGCCGGCTTCGGCGATCCGCCGCATCAGCTCTTCGGAGTGCCAGCCCTCCGCCTTCGCGATCCGGAGGAAGTCCTCGTTCACGTCGGGCATCAGCACGCCGGCCTGGTTCCGCATGAACGCCACCGCGAAGAGCGGCTCGATCCCGGAGCTGCAGCCCGCGATGATCGAGATGGTGCCGGTGGGCGCCACCGTAGTGACGTTGCAGTTGCGGAGCCGCTGCATCGGGCGGATCCGGTTGCCCTCCGCGTCGCGGGCGCAGGTGGCATCGGGTCCCCAGATGCTCTTTTCCCACTCCGGGAAGGTGCCTCGCACCCCGGCCAGCCGCTCCGATTCGACCTTGGCCTCGGTGTCCACGAACCGCTGGATCTTCCGGCCCAGCTCGACCGCGGCTTCGGAATCGTAGGGAATTCCCAGCGCCACGAACACGTCGGCCAGCCCCATGACCCCGAGCCCGATCCGCCGGATCCGGCTCGCCAGGTCGGTGATCGCTTCCAGCGGATAGGAATTGGCGTCGATCACGTTCTCGAGGAAATGGGTGGAGAGGTGCACCGCCCCGGCCAGCGCGGCCCAGTCGAGATCACCGTCCTTGACGAAGGCCCCGAGGTTGATGGATCCCAGGTTGCAGACGTCGTAGGGGAGCAGGGGCTGCTCGCCGCAGGGATTGGTGGCCTCGTAGGTGCCGAGGTGGGGGACCGGATTGTAGTGGTTGGCCCGGTCGATGAAGAACACCCCCGGCTCGCCGGTCTTCCAGGCGCCGTGGATGATCTTGGCCCAGACCTCACGGGCCCGGAGCTGTCCCATCACCTTGCGGGTGTTGGGGTGCAGCAGGTCGTAATCGGTGTCCTGCTCCACCGCCTTCATGAACGCATCGGTGACCGCGACCGAGATGTTGAAATTGGTGATCTTGGTCGTGTCGTCCTTGCAGGTGATGAAGTCGAGGACGTCGGGGTGGTCCACTCGGAGGATGCCCATGTTGGCGCCCCGGCGGGTCCCGCCCTGCTTCACCACGTCGGTGGAGGCATCGAACAGCGACATGAACGACACCGGGCCCGAGGCGACCCCCATGGTCGAACGGACGATGTCGTTCCGGGGCCGGAGCTTCGAGAAGCTGAAGCCGGTGCCGCCGCCCGACTGGTGCACCAGCGCCATGGAGGTGAGGGTGTCGTAGATCCCGCTCCGGCCGTTGGAGAGGGCGTCATCCACCGGGAGGACGAAACAGGCCGAGAGCTGCCCCAGCGGGCGGCCGGCATTCATCAGGGTCGGGCTGTTCGGCATGAAAAGCCGCTTGGCCATGAGCTCGCAGAACGCCTCGGCCAGCGCCTCGACCGCGCCTTCCGACGCGCCGTAGGCCAGGTCGGGCTCCGCCACTGTTCGGGCCACGCGTCCAAAGAGATCCGCTGCTGTCTCGACCGGCTTCCCTGCCTCGTCCCGCAGCAGGTAGCGCTTTTCGAGCACGGTGATGGCGTTGGGCGACAGCTGCAACGGAACCCGGGGCGTGGCAGTTCCCATGGGGACTCCCTCAGATCGAGCTTGAATTGTAATTGGAGGCGGCGTTTTCGCTGCGCCGACCGATCGCGGGCTCGCTCCCGCGACCGACCGGCGGGGAGGTTCAAAGTAGGGGTGGAGATTGCCGCGGACAATACGCGCGATTTTACAGCAGTGGCGCGGAAAACCGGTATTAACATCACAAATCTGTCACGGGCTGGTCTCGCTACGGCATCTCCACCGTGAATTCCGATTCCCGCCTCGCCATCCGGCCAGCCGAATCGGTCACCACGACCGCGAGTTTCCATGAGCCCGCTTTGAGCTTGGCGAGCGGCAGGGTCACCCGCCAGCGGGTGATCGGTGCGGTGCCCGGCGCGCGGGACAGCTTTGATTCGGACCATCCGCTCGGGTAGGGGCGCCAGAGATACTCCCCCGATTCGGCCGGCGTCTCGTCCGCAGGCGCGATGGAAACCTGGATCGCCGCTTCGGAGCCCGGGGCCAGCCCGAAAACCTCCACCGCCAGGTCCAGCCCGTCGCTTTGCCGGACCACCCCGCCGGGCGAGATGGCCATCCGGCTTCCATCCCCCAGCGGAAGGATCAGGCGACCGCGGCGGGAGCCGATCAGGAGATCGCCCAGGGCAAGCTGCCCGAGGCCCGGTGAGGGCACTTCCACCAGGTCCACTCCGAACGCCGTGCCGCCCAGGTCTCCGTACTGAACCGCTGCCTGGACCAGGAGCTTGCCGGGGAGGACCGGCACCGTCACATGGCCGACCAGGCTGCGGTTGGCGGGGATCCGGTCGCCCGGCTCGATTCGGGTGACGGTATCCACCGAGGCCACCACGGTTCCGGCGCTGTCGAGGGCCACGAAGCGCACCCGTACCGGATACACGACGCCGGCGGCCCCGGTGGCGGGCTCCACCGCATAGCCGGGAATCGCGAAGAGCACCTGGACGACCGGCCGCGCGCCCGACCCTCCGCCGACCACGACATCTCCCCAGGCGTTGAGATCGAGGCGGTAGCGGGGCCGGTGGCTGTCGGAGCCGGTGGCGATCTGGATCCCGTGGCGTCCCAGCGCCCGCTCCCGGACGAAGTAATCGGCGATCTGCTCCGGCCGACCCGCTGGGAGCTGCTCGTAGAGGGATGCGAGCCCGGCCCGGGAGCGCAGCAGCTGTTCGCCGCTCACCCGCCCGGCGGACTGGGCCGCCTGTCCCTGGCTCCCGCTCACCGCCGTCCGGACGTCGGTGACGTCGAGGACGCTCTCGATCAGCCGGTAGTCATTGGGGGTCTGGCGGGCGGTAAAGTGAACCACCAGATCCTCGCCGGCGCGGCGGTAGCGCCATGATTCGTTGGGGGCGACACCCGGAATGGTGAAACTGGCCCGGTCATCGGGCTCACCGTGCCGGACGAAGACCCGGCCCCGATCGTCCAGCCGTTCGGCTCCATCGTCCCTGGTCAGCAGGAACTCCCGGCGGGCCACCGCCAGGCGGCGGAGATGCTCGGCCAGCCGCTCCCCTTCGGCCCGGAGCTCGAGGCGGTCCCGCATGGACCAGAACTTCCGGAGCATGTCGGAGCGGGCATCTCCCCGCCGGAGGTCGAAATCGGCGAGCTCGGCTTCGCCCGCAAGCGGCGCCAGGTCGGCGCGCACTTCGGCCGCGGCGATCGGATCATCCGCGCCGGCGCCTTCGAGGTATACCACTTGCCCGCGCAGGTCGCCGTGGAGGAGCAGGGTGCGTCCGATCTCCACCTGCCCCAGAGCTCGATTGTCGGTCGCGGCGAGGTAGGCGCCAAACGAAGCCAGCGCGCCGCTGTCGCCGAGCTCCCGCTGGGTCCGACCCAGGGCGAGCAGGATTCGGGCGAGGTGGGGAGGCCGGGCATCCCGGGCCGCCCGGCGGAGCGCCTCACGAATGACCTCGGCCCGTTCCGGCGCCCTGGCCCGGATGGCCCGCCGCGCCATCTCCTCGAGACGGGGGGCAAAGCCGGGCTCCAGGGTTACCGCGCGGGCAAAGGCTACCCCGGCACGCGAGAGCGCGTCTCGTGCCGGCTTCGCGCGCGCGGTCCCGGACAAGCGAGAGCCCAGGGCGAATTCGGCCTGACCGAGTCCGAACCAGGCGTAGGGGAAGTGAGGCGCGAGCTCGCCGGCATACTTGAACTCGGATGCGGCGTCATCGTAGTGGGAATCGCCGCCCAGCTCGCCCTGCCGGAGACTCAGGTGCCCCAGACGCAGGTGGAGGAAGGGATCCCGGCGGGTGCGCCGGATCTGCTCGAGCAGGGCGCGTTCCTGAGCGTGCAAGAGGACGGTGTCGGTCGACACCGCGAGACTGTCCCGGAACGCATCGAGGGCTCGGCGCTGCTCCGCGGTTTGGGCCGACGCGGCGGCGCTCGGCAGCAGCAGCAGCAACAGGACCAGAAGTGGCCCCGCGCTTCGCGGCCAGACGGTGTTGCCCTGGAACACGATCTGCACTCCGGTGATGAATGAGGGGCCCTGCATGGTAGGGGACGCCGCAGCGAGGGGGGATGACACGTCGCGAGGACGTGGACGGCGCGGAAGCCGCGGAGGGCGCGCCCCCGAATCCTCGCGTCCTTCGCGTCCTCCGCGTCCTTCGCGTCCTTCATGACCGCAACGCGCACAGCGACTACGACTTACATACGCACGCCCGTTGACGCTTTACCGGTTCGAAGCCTAGATTGCCTCACTCCGCTCCCCATCAGAGGATCCTGCGTGAAGGTTTGTCCCGTCTGCGGCACCGAGTACGGCGACGAAGCGGCGTTCTGCTCGCGGGATCGCTCGTCACTCCGTCCGGTCGCAGCGGAATCTTCCGCGGGACTGGTGGGCCAGCTGGTCGGGGACCGCTATCAGGTGGAGCGCCGACTGGGTCAGGGCGGGATGGGTGAGGTATACCTGGCCCGTCACGTCCTCATGGGCCGTCAATGCGCCCTCAAGGTGATGAATCAGGCCTTGAGTCAGGATCCCGATGCGGTGAGCCGGTTCAACCGGGAAGCCACCAACGCCAGCCGGATCTCCCACCCCAACGTCTGCGCGGTGTACGACTTCGGGCTCACCCCCGATGGCCTGGTGTATCTCGCCATGGAATTCGTCGAGGGCCGGGCACTTTCGGCGCTGCTCGACGACGCCGGTCCGCTTCCGGTTCAGCGTGCCGCGGAGCTGGTGGCGCAGTGTGCCCACGGTCTTCAGGTGGCCCACGACCTGGGCATCGTGCACCGGGATCTCAAGCCCGACAACATCATGGTGACGCCGGGCAAGGACCGGGAGATCGTCAAGCTGGTGGATTTCGGGATCGCCAAGGCCGCCGAGCCCAGCGGCGGCCAGCGAGTGACGAAGACCGGATTTGTGGTGGGAACCCCCGAGTACATGGCGCCGGAGCAGCTGGCCGGCGATCCGCTGGACGGGCGCTCCGATCAATACGGCCTCGCCCTGGTGTTCTATCGCGCGATCACCGGAGTACTTCCCTTCGAGGGGACTTCCGCGCAGGAAACCCTGGTCAAGCGGCTGACCGATCCTCCCCGGCCGCTGGCAGTGGCCCGGCCGGACGTTCCCTTCCCCGCCGGTCTCCAGGGCGTGATGGACCGGGCACTGGCGCGCGATCCGGAGGCCCGCTATCCCACGGTGATCGCGTTCGCCGATGCGGTGAGTGCGATCACCCGGGGCGACGCGGTGGCGACTCGTCCCCTGGAGCGGGCTCGAGCCGCCGTCGCGATGCCGCTGCCGCCCACCCGCCAGACGTCCAGTACCCCCGCGAGGGTCGGGATCCCCTTCCTGGTCGCCGGCGGCGCGACGATCGCGGTAGTCGCGGCGTTTTTGGCGCTGCGGCCCGACGCCGACGCGCTGGCCCCCGTCTCGCCGCCGGTCTCGGTGCCCGCCGCGCTGCCGCCCGCTGCCACCCCGACGCCGGCCCCGGCGCCTCCTCCCGCGCCCCCGCTCGCGTCCTCCGCGTCTTCCGCGCCTTCCGCGTCTTCTCCGGAATCCACCGGAGCCGGAGCGCTCGACACCGCAGCCCCGGATCCCGAACAGTTCGACAATGAGAAGCGGCGCGACCTGCTGATTTCGCGGGAGC
>Ga0209387_1000110_pt1 | contig 23404 bp, 17 predicted proteins | sample NCControl_FD_187515 | JGI IMG/M metagenome (GOLD analysis project Ga0209387, IMG submission 187515) | Agricultural soil microbial communities from Utah to study Nitrogen management - NC Control (SPAdes) (version 2) | ecosystem: Environmental > Terrestrial > Soil > Agricultural land | place: USA...
TCCACCGCAAGCGGCGGCGTGCCGTCTTTCGACGGCGCCGGATTCAGTTCCCAACGCACGCCATAGTTCAACGTCAGCCGTGACGACTTCCGCCACTCGTCCTGCGCGTAGAGCGAGAGGTTATTGAAGTCGGGCGACTGGGACGGCTCGCGATTGAACAAACCAACACGCGCGGGAATGCCAGTGATCGCCTGGCCAACACCGTCAAAGAGCAGGTTTGTTTCATGCGTGCGAAACCCGAGGAGCGGTGACATGCGGCGGTAATCAGCACCTAACTTAAAGTCGTGTTTACCGGAAATGAAGATCACGGACCCGACCGTATTCAACTGGCGCTGAATGTTTGCAGCGTCGCTGCCAATTATTAAGTTCGCGCCACGTCCGTTCAGATCGAAATTGAACGACTCGCCAATACCGCCAACGAGATCCGACGGAATCACAGCGCCGCCAAACGAATCGAGCGCTTGCGAACCCGCGACACGTAAGCGGCTGTAGTTCGCGCGAACATCAACCATCACCCTCGGTGTCACAGTCCAGACAAACGATCCGGTCGTTGTTTGTGCCTGGCTCCGGATTCGATTGACCGTGTTTAGCGAGAAACCGCCGGCGCCACGCGTGTCCGCGTCAGAATCGGCGAAACTATATCTGCCCGAGAATTGAGTCGCATTAGTTGCGTTCCAGTCGACACGGAAACTTCCCACGTCGTGACGCGCGGAGTTCGCAAAGGTTGACGCGAACTCGGCGAAACCGTCGGGTCTTGCCTCGCCCGTTGGCAACGGGAACGCGTTGATGAACGGTCGGATTTCGGGAGCCGCTGCCGCTCTCGAAGCGAGAGACGGCACGTCGGTAATCCCCATCATTGGATTGCGCAGACGCAGGCCTTCGTACGAACCAAAGAAGAACGCCTTGTCACGCACGAGTGGACCAGCAAATGTGCCGCCAAAATTATTTACGCGCAGTGGTGGTTTATTTAGACCACGACTATTCGCAAACCAATCATTCGCGTCCGTTGCGTCGTTACCAAAGGCGTGAAACAGACTGCCGTGAAACTCATTCGTCCCAGCGCGAGTAACTACGTCTACCTGCACGCCGGGAACGCGACCATGTTCAGGCTTCGTATGAGCCGTTCGGAACGTTATCTCCTGAATAGAATCGATCGTCGCGACTCCATTAGCCCCGCCACTCGCAGTCACCGCCAACATGTTGCCTGATGCTGATGAACCAGGACTCTGTCCGCCGGGTGTGATACCAAAGTCTGCGCTCACACCGTCAATGATGAACATGTTCGAGTGTGTTCTTTGCCCGTTGGTTACGACGGCTAACAGAGGCGAATTGGTGAACTGTTCTGTACTTCCACTGACCGTGCCGGGTGTGAGCGTCAGGAAGTTCGCAAAACTTCGGCCGTTCACTGGTAGGTTCGAGATGTTCGAATCAGTATTGATTACGCTCGAAGTAGTCATCAATTGACTGGTCGAACTGCTCACCATCACGGCGTTGCTAACGCCACTCAACGTGAGCACTTGCATATGCTGCGGCACCGCGACCTGGACCGGCGGCTGAGGACCAGTAAAAGTCGTTTCATCAACCGCGACAAACGACGTGAATTGCGTCATCAGCTTGAACTTCAGACCGATCTGTTCAATCTCTTCTCGGAATTCGGCTTTCATCGTGCCGTATTGGGCCCCACTCAGATCGTAAGCCATGACGTCATCGATCTTGCGCCGCGCCCAAAGCGTCGCGAGAACGTCGTGACTACCCTCCGTCTCCGGTAACGCCACCTGAATCTCGCGCACATAATCCTGGCCGGCAATTTTGCCTTTCAAAACGATCGATCCACTCCCGCCCTGCAAATAACGACCGGAAAGAACGAGCGGCTTCGCACTAAACATATCCGGTATTTGCCGAGGATAAATGTCGGCGACTGACAGGCTTGCAGGCCACTCGATCGAAATATCCGTCAAATACGGATTGCGCACGCGCTCGTTAAAGCGGCGGGCCACGGCGGATGTGTCGCCGGCCCCCGTCACGTAATCGACTTCACCACGGCCGTGTTGGGCCATGTTGTCGAGCAGGTAGCGATTCGGTCCAACGCCAAAGCCCATCGCAAACACGCGCGCGTTCTTGTACTTCTTTACTTCGGCGATGATCTCCATGTCGTTGCCGACATAGCCGTCAGTCAGGAAGCAGGTGATGCGCAGGTGTTGTTGCGAGTCGGTGGGTTGGAGTGCGGCGGTGATTGCTTTCATCATCTCCGTACCACCGCCGCCTCTGTGTGATGCGAGAAACTTCTTCGCCTCGCGGACGTTTTCGGGAGTTGCGGGCCTTGGCTCCGGGAAGAGCAGATTTGTGTCGCCGGAGAACGTGATGATGTTGAACGTATCGTGTTGGTAAAGCGTGTCGAGCGCGATATCCACTGTCTCCTTCGCCTTGGCAAGCGGGAAGCCCGACATCGAGCCAGAGGTATCGACGACGAACACGAGTTCTTTCGGTGTCACGTCTTCCGCAGGGACGCGCTGGGGTGGCTGTAAGATGAGAGTGAAGAAGCCACCCCTTTCTGTGCGATGAGCGAGGACGGCATCGTTCATTGCAGGACCGGCAGTTTGATACGTGAGAATGAAATCTTTGTTTGGGATTGTCTTCTGATCTTTGAGACGCACTATCGCTCGTCGCCCGTCGGGACGTTCAACTTCGGTTTCGTGTGTTTCGGAATTGAGTGCTTCGATCGGAACGCCGGCGTCGAGTGTGAGGTCGATCGAGATGTCGTGTCCCGGTCGCTCTGAGTAAGTCGCGGCCACGCTGGGAGCATCAGGGGCTTGATCCAGCGTTGCCGGGTTGTAACGATGACCGACAACCATCGGAAACGACCACTCATACGATCCGTCTTCATACTTCAACGTCTCAACATAGCTGATGACAATACGGATCTGTTGACCGGGCATGATGTTGGCGACGGCTTGACTGAAGATGTTCGGACGTTGCTGGTCGAGTAACGCAGCGACTTGTCCCAGTTGCTTAGCGTTGGCGTAGGTAGCTTGCGCCTCTTCACGGCGCATGATCTTCCCTTTGATTGTGCGTTCGCCGATCAGCATCGTGAGATCGTCGACGGCGGCTGCTTGCGGAAGCGGAAAGACGTAGACGGCTTCGATCTTTTCAGTGAAAGGATTCTCAAAGTCCTGAGTGACCGTGACGCGGGAGATAAAACCGCTGACTTCTGCTTTGACCGTCGTGTGTTTGAGCGGACACTCGCCGACGGGTTTGCCGGATGCGTCTGACGCCCGGAGGGCACCAGTATTTGATTGCGGGCCCTCCTGCGCGATTATTGCCGGAGCAACGCTAAAAAGTATTGCGGTTAATAAGGCGCATCTGAGAAGTAAACCACGATTAGACACAGATCCGCGTTTCAGAATTGCTTCTTCGTACATAGTCGTATTGTTTCTTTATTGAGACCGGAGACTGAGGTCTCAGTAGTAACTAACTTAGGACCATGCGGGGGAGACCGCGCGAGAACTGATTATTGGCTAACGCTATTGATGCAGTTTTTCGTATGCAAGGTGGCCTGAGGTGAAAAAAGTTTTCGCATGGTGTTGGGAATCGTTTGATCATAAACTTCCGATCATGAGGTCTGCGCTTGTGGTTTTGTTCCTACTGATATCTTCCGCGGTTTCATCAGTCGCGCAAGTAAAGCCGGATCATGACTATCTGGTTTATGTCCTGTCAGAGTCTGCCGACAAGATCGCACTCGTTCGCTTCGGGCCTGACGGCGCTCGCGTCGATCGACAGATCGATACGGGTGACATGCCGGTCGACATCGACGGGCCGCACGGCATTGTCATATCTCCCGATCGACAGTTTTATTACGTGTCGATAGCACACGGTCGGCCTTTTGGAACGGTTTGGAAGTATTCGACCAAAGACGACGCGCTGATCGCCAAAACTACGCTCGGTCTTTTTCCGGCAACACTCGACATCTCCCCGGACGGCGCGTTTCTCTTTGTGGTGAACTTCAATCTGCATGGCGACATGGAGCCGTCATCAGTCTCCGTGGTTTCGACACAAACGATGACCGAAGTCGCACGATTGAAGACTTGTACTATGCCGCATGGTTCACGATTGAATTCGCAGGGAACGAAACAGTACTCAGCTTGCATGATGGACGACATGCTGGTCGAGATCGATACCCGTTCACTGAAGGTGACAAAACAGTTTGCGTTAACGAAAAAAGACAACGCTACATCCGGCATGAAGCATAGCGGCGGCCATGGCATGGAACCGCCGAAGCCTGGTGATAAATCGTGTTCGCCGACGTGGGCCGAGCCTTCAGTTGACGGCTCTTCAGTTTACGTTGCGTGCAATAACTCCAGTGAGATTGTTGAGGTCAACACACGCGATTGGCAGATCGTGCGTCGCATCGCCGCGCGTGCCGGCGTCTACAACCTCGACATAACGCTTGACGGTCTACGCCTAATCGCCACGAACAAGCGCGACCAGTCTGTGTCCATTTATGAGTTGAAGAGTGGAAGGGAACTGGCGCGGCTGCCGACGAAGCGTAAAGTGCTGCATGGCGTGGTAGTGTCGCCTGACGGCCGCTATGCGTTCGTCACCGTGGAGGGAATCGGTTCAGAGCCGGGAACGGTTGAAGTGATTGATCTTACTGCGTTGAAAACGGTCGCCACCGTCGACGTGGGTCCGACCGCTGCCGGAATTGATTTCTACAAAACAGAACCGCCAAGGAAGCCATAAACCTTCTCTGCGAAGGAAATCTGCTCGCGCAAAGGCGCTAAGACGCAAAGGAAGAGTTCAAAAATCGCGGCAGCGCTTTGCGTCTCTGCGCCTTTGCGCGAGAAATCTTCCCAAGAAAACAAGAAGATACAACCAAGCTATGGTCCAGGCGCTGTGGTCGATCCCTTGTCGATCTTTTCTCCCAGCTTCACTATCCATATACCCGAGTGAATGTCGTTGAAATAGATCAACCCTTTGTGTGGTTGCGCGCCCCACGTGAAAGGCAGGTTCGGGCGGAACGCGTTGGCATCGCCGGTCCACACTCGCGCGATCTCACGTCCCTGTCGATAGAGATCGCCGCGCAGTTCGCCTGAGACATCGACGACTCGACCGCCCCCGCTGTAGTAACCCAGGTACATCACATCGTCTTCAACCCACATGTTGTGGGCGCCGCCTTCCGGCACCGGATACTCCGCTACCTTTCGCGGGTTGTAAATATCGGAAACGTCGACGACGTGAACGATGCCCCGCACCGGGAACCGCTTGTTTGACTTAATGTCGAATAAAGCTGGAAACACTTCGTCGCCGATGAAGACATAATTCTTGTAGCGATAAACAGAGTGAGTACCTGCGAGCCAACCATTGCCGTAGAGCTCGTTGTGATTAAAACGCAGTTGGCTGACGAACTGTGGGCGTTCGGGACTGCCGCCTTTCAATCCCGCTCCAACGTCAAGAATGACGAGGCCATCATGCCAGTACGCTAAATATGCAAGACCGTCCTTGACCTGAAGATCGTGAATGTATCGACCGACAGTGTGTTCGCCTTGTTTTGATTGAATCACGCCCGCGAGCGGATTCTCGGTCTGCCAGCGTGCTACTTCTTTCGGGTTCTTGACGTCTTTAAAATCGATCACGCGCATCGAGCCGGTGGCGTCGTCGGTTAGGTATACGTAATGACCGTCGACGTAAGCGCTGTGAACACCGCCAGTGACCGTTGCCGTGTAGTCCGAAATCAGTTTTGGGTGCGCCGGATCAGACGTGTCGTAAAAAGCAATTCCGTTTTTTCGATTCGACGCATTTTCACGTGAGATGACGAGGATCTTGCCATCAGCCGTAGTCATGATGTCGTTAACGAGACGCGCGTCGACTTTGACCGTGTCGGTTAGCTTTGGATTTGCCGGATTGGTAATGTCGTAGACAAAGAAGCGATCTGCGATGGTGGAGTAATAGGCGTAGTTGCCGATAATCCATTGTTCGGCGCCCTGAAATTCTTTCATCGGCGCTCGGCCTACGATCTTGACCTCTCGTTCCAGGTCCCTAGGCGCGACGACGATTGAGGCGCTTGACGAAAGGGTACCGCTGCTTCCCGTTACGATGTAGGTACCCGGCAACTCGGCGACGAATGCGCCGTCTGCATCTACATTCGCGCCGCTGCCTCTGACGGACCAACGCGTCGTGACGTCGTTTGCCGGATCCGTTTTGGCAGTGAAATAGACCACGTCGCCCGTCCGCGCATTCTTTGAGCCTGCTGTGATCGACAGGCTGCGAAGATTGCTTTCGATTACGGAGATCGTCGTTTTTGTGTTTGCGGTTCCTGCGGTGGCGGTAATCGTGGCCTTACCTGGTCCAACGCCGGTTACAACTCCGCCGGCATCGACTGTGGCAACACTCGTGTTGTCGGAGGTCCAGTTGATGGGGACGCCGGTGCGCGGAACGCCATTCAAGACACGCGTCACAGCATTGATCTGCACACTATCGCCGACGACGAGCGGCTTCTTCATCGCGTTCACGTCGATCGCATTGACGGTAGGTGGCTTTACCATGAAAGTCGTCAACGCGGGCACGCCCCCGACAATCGCCCCAACCGTGACCTGACCTGTGCCGAAGAGTTTCAACTTCCCATCGTCGTCGACGGCGGCGATGTCGAACGGACCAGCGAAGAACGTAGACGGCTTCTCGCTCACTGCTTTTCCTGACGCATCAGTGGCAACTACGGTAACTTGAACCTGTTGACCAACTTCAGCTTCTTTAACTGGAACAGAAACTTGCACCGTCTTTACGGCAGATGCAGGCGCTGACGCACTCGAGTTCGTCTGCTGACCGAGGGCGTTGAATGAAGTCAGTAGTCCGGTAGCGATTAGGGCGAGAAGGGAAATATGGGTCTTCATAGTGGAAGTGATTGTAGTATCTAGCGTGACTTCACGGAAGGACGGCGAGATCACGCAAAAATGGTGAGTGTATTCGCCGCCTTTACGCAGTTGGAAGCTTTCTCGATAAATGTTCTTGCCCTCGACGAAGCGAATCAACTAAATTACTAGTCAACTAGCCCTTCCTTCACAACAACGAAAAAACCCGTCGGGGGAGGAGTGTCGGATGTCAATCATTCAACAGATCTGGGACAGCTTTATCATGCTAATTCCCGTGTTTTTTCTGCTTACCATGATTTTTGGGGCCGGTTTCTATATTGGGCGCGTGAGTAAGAAAGAGCGGTAGACCCCAATCCATTGACACCCACCAACAACGGATATATCGTTGCCGCGCCTCGCAAGCACCTGTCTTTCTCAATCCCACCCTCGTCCCTCGACGAGTTAGAGGAGGTACCAATGCCCATCACGCGGTTCGATACACCGGCCTCGGTCATTGACACCGCAGTCGCCGCTTTCTTCGACGACTGGAGCGATTTCATCGAGTCAAACCTAAGCACGGTTGCTGGAACGGGCACGGCTCTTGGAGAGTTTGTCGACCCGAGCGAATTCGATTTTACGATCACTGCCGAACGACCGCTTGTCTGGATGGCGTTCCCTCGACAAGTGCTCGTCGATCGACGCGACGATCGCCGCGCGGCTTTCACTTTTGCCGATAGCGATCCCGCGACTCGCAACCCGCAGAACGAATATTGCGAATGGCACGTCGCGCGTAATAAGGCCGGCAAGATCTCGAAGGTCACCTTCGTTACCGAATCGCCTGAGTACTGGGAGAGATTGTGGAACGCGGATCGTGCAGCCGTGGTCAACCTTTATCGAACACTGCTCAACAACCCGGGCATCACCGAAGCTGATCTGGAACAGCCAGGTCCCGGCCATATCTACGACCAGTTCAATAACTTTAATACTACCGGAGGTATCGTCCACCTGATTCAAGGCATCAACAAATTGGCCCTCGCATTAGGCCTGGCGCAAGACGTCCATACCGGCACTGCGCGAGACAACTACGAAACTATCCCGCCGGGTCTCAGGACCAACGTCGATCCACGGGTCGAGTTCGACATCGGCGCCCTCGCTCGTAAACCACTCTCGCTCACGCTGCGCGAACCAATCGGTCTCTATATCACCGGCTTTGACGACACAGGTTGGACCAAACCCGACGGCTCCCCCGTTGGTAACTATTGGACCATTGTCCGCGGTGTTCCCGGACTGGCCCTGCGCGTTGAGTACCAGGTGCCGCCAGGCGAGGGGTTCGTGGTCGGCGACATTCGCATTGGTGGGCGGCCCATTGAGTGGGGCGGACAAATCGCGGAACACGTAACAGTCGCAGTTGTCGGCGCAGCCGGAGGAAGGGGGCGAGGATGAAAAACAAAAAGAGCGACATGCTCGAACCGCTCGAGATCGCGATCGATTCTCCCGCACTCAACGCGAAGTTCAACAACGTGCTCGAAGTACTCGAGAAGTTCGAACCGAAGCTGCCCTCGGGAATTTTTACGCCGGCACTCGGAGGCGATCCTGCCGAAGAGCTTCCAGACGCACCGCCCGAACCGGTTTACAATCCAAAGCAACGCGGCAACATCCAGGGCAACACGATTCCCGGATTCAATAAAGATCACCAGCACTTTCTTTTCTACCGAATCCGCAAGGTAGATCGCGCCAAGCGATGGCTGAAGTGGATAGCGCCACTAATAACGTCTATGGAAGAGGTGATCGCCTTCGTGCGCGCATTGCGCTCGGCACGGCGACGACTCGGTGTCGAGCCACCGATGTGCTCAGCATGGGTAAACATAGCGTTTTCGCAACATGCAATCGAGGTCCTGGCGGGTCGCGACGATGCCGCAGCTTTTGGCGAAGAGAGTTTTCGCCAGGGTCTGGCAGCGCGTTCGACATATCTCGGCGATCCAACGAGGAACTCGCATCCCGGACATCGAAACAAATGGGTCGTTGGTGGACCAAAGAACGAAGCCGACATCGTGGTGATCATCGCCGCTGACGATCCGGGAGATCTCGTCAACCTGGTTAACATGATCAAGCGCCGCGCCGACGATGCCACGCTTAGACTCATCTTCGAACAGCGTGGCGACACGCTGCCCGGCCGGTTGCGTGGTCACGAACACTTCGGGTTCAAAGACGGTGTGTCGCAACCTGGCGTCCGCGGCAAAGTCTCTGCCGCACCGGGCGACTACATTACCCCGCGTTACATCGACCACGCCGATCCGCGTGCGCGTTATTTTGCGAAGCCTGGACAACTGTTGATTTGGCCCGGCCAAATTCTGCTCGGAGAACCGCGACAACACACCGAACATCTCTTCAACCCGGCTCCCGGCGGCAGCAATTTTCCCGCCTGGGCGGCGTTGGGTTCGTATTTGGTGTGCCGTCGGTTACGACAAGACGTTCCTGCGTTTTGGAAGTTTGCGATCGGTGCGGCCGCGATAGTCGGAATGCCCGCGGAAAAGTTTGCGTCGATGCTGGTGGGACGATGGCCCAGCGGCGCGCCGATCATGCGCACTCCACTAGCCGACAACTTTGCGCTTGCGGGCGACGAGTGGGCCAACAACCACTTCATCTTCGACGACAACACACTCCCGTCGATGCTGCGTCCGATACCGGGGTACGGCGGGGATCCGTTTCCACAAGCAGCGCAGGACATCCTTGGCGCCGTCTGCCCGCATTTCGCGCACATTCGCAAATCAAATCCCCGCGACATCGCTACCGATCTCGGTAAACCGCACGACAGCATGCTGCGCATGATCCTTCGACGCGGTATTCCGTTCGGACCGCCAATCGTCGGCGTGAAGAAGCCGTCAACGAAGCTCATCAAGCAGGAACGGGGACTGATGTTTCTCTGTTACGCGAGTACGATAGAGGACCAGTTCGAACTGCTGACGCGGCGCTGGGCCAACTCACCGATTCAGCCAAACTTCGGCGGGCACGATCCGATCATCGGTCAGCGCGACGAACGTGGCGCACGCACACGCTTCATCGACTTTCCAACGGCCGCGGGACCGCGTCGTATTCGTTTAAAGAATGAATGGGTGATACCGACCGGTGGCGGTTACTTCTTCGCGCCGCCGATTCATGCGATTGCAGGCGTTTTGGGGGCGTGAACCGAAACGGTAGTTACATCAGACGGGATTTGAGTTTCAGTAACAGCTCGCGCGCTTCCTCTGGAGTCAGCGAGGTGGATGCGACACGGATCTCTTCGATTACTTTTTGATTCACGAGGTCAAAGAGGGAAGCCTGGGCGGCCGCTTTGCGACGTCCGGCGCGAGTCGTTGCCTTTTCTAAAGCACCGTTCACAGTCGCTGCTTTGACAGCAACCGGTTCGTCACTTATCTCTTCTTCGGCAAACACGTCTAATTCATAACGCTCCAACCGCGCCAGCACTTCGCGTGCGTTTGCCAATACCACCGGCGGCAGACCCGCCAATCGCGCGACTTCGATTCCATAAGACTTCGACGCGCGTCCGCGTTCGAGCCGGTGCAGAAACACAACTTCGCCTTCACGCTCAGTCGCAGTGATCTGGTAGTTCTGCGCGCCCGGCAATCGTTCTGCCAGTTCGGTCAGTTCGTGATAGTGAGTTGCGAACAGGGTCTTCGCCGCGTGATCGGCCGAATCATGCAAGTACTCAGCAACTGCCCACGCGATCGACAAACCATCGAACGTCGCTGTACCGCGACCGATCTCGTCGAGCAACACGAGCGATCGCGGCGTTGCACTGTGCAGGATCGCCGCGGTCTCTGTCATTTCGACCATGAACGTCGAACGACCGCGCGTGAGATCGTCGGAAGCGCCGACGCGCGTCCAGATTCGATCGAGCAAAGGCAGGCGTGCGCGCTCGGCGGGAACGAAACATCCCGTCTGTGCGAGAATGCAGATGATCGCGGTCTGACGTAACACCGTGCTCTTACCGCCCATGTTCGGCCCGGTGATGATGAGCAAACGATCTGTTGAGTTGTTGAGATGGATACTGTTCGGCACGAACGGCTCGTCGAGAAACGCTTCGATCACCGGATGCCGGCCCTGAATGATCTCCAAAACATCGCCGTCGTGAAGCTCGGGTCTGACGTATCTTCGGCGCGCGGCTGTCTCCGCCGACGATGCCAACGCATCGAGTGCCGCCAGGGCACGCGCCGTCATCTGAATGCGTTTCGTCTCCGCGGCGATTTGGCGGCAGACATCGCTGAACAGTTCCGTTTCGAGTTGGACGATACGTTCTTCCGCGCCGAGAACTTTCTTTTCCCAGTCACGCAGCTCGGGTGTAGTGAAGCGTTCGGAATTCGCGAGTGTCTGGCGCCGTTCGTATCCAACCGGAACTCGCGCAGCGTTCGCTTTCGACACCTCGATGAAGTATCCAAAGACGCCGTTGAAACGAATCCGCAGATTGTTAATGCCACTGCGTCCACGCTCTGTGGCTTCGAGCGTGGCGATGATCTGTTTGGCGTTCCGACTGATGGAACGAAGCTCGTCGAGCTCGGGCGAGTAGCCATCACGGATAACGCCGCCGTCGACGACTTTCGCGGGCGGATCTTCATTGATCGAACGAGCGATCAGCGCGCGAATGTCAGGCAATTCGTCAGTGTTCTCGACGAGTACTTCGAGCAACGACGACTCAAGCCCGATCAACACCTCACGAATTGCAGGCACCTGATCCAGCGAACGAAGCATGGCGACCAGATCGCGCGGCGTTGCTGAGCCAAGACTGATGCGACCGATCACACGCTCAAGGTCCGACACCTCTTTCAAACGCGCCCGCAACTTGTCGCGCCGCATCTGCGAAGCAAACAGCTCATAGACTGCCGACAACCTTGCCTCAACCTCGCCACGTTTCACACACGGACGCAGCAACCACGAACGAAGCAGTCGCGCGCCCATGCCGGTGACCGTTTCGTCGATGACTTGAAGCAGCGACCGGCCGCTACCACCCGCGAGCGATTCAACCAATTCCAAATTCCTCACGGTAACGCTATCGAGCACCAGATGATCCTGCGGCTCGAAGTAAACAAGATCCGTAACGTGCGCAGCGGCTGCTCGTTGTGTTTCCTGCGCATAACGCAAACACGCCCCGGCCGCGCGAACCGCTTCGTCTTTGCGAGCCAGTCCATACCCGTCCAGCGTGCGCACTTTGAAATGATTGACGAGAAGTGAATAACAGTCGTCTCTTTGCCACTGCCAATCGTCGATCGCTGTTAACGTCGCGTCAAAACCATACTCATGAGCGGAAATCTCACCCGAGACGGAAGACGAACCGTCCCGCAACGGGAGCGGCGCGGTTTGTACTCGTCCACTCAAACCGGTCTTTATCAACGCTCCCAGCGACGCGGGAAACAACAACTCGCGCGGCGCGTACGACTCGAGATCCGCGCGAATTCGCGTCCACGAGTCGCGCCCAGTCTCCTGAGTCACGCGAAACTCGCCTGTGGAAATATCCAGAAAAGCCGCGCCAATCGTTTCACCTGCCGTGCAAACCGCCGCGAGATAAACGCACTCACGGGCATCGAGTAATTGCGGATCGATCGGCGTGCCAGGCGTGACGATGCGCACGACTTCACGCCGCACGAGCTTCTTCGTCTTTCCGGCCTCTTCAGTTTGCTCGCAAATCGCTACGCGATAGCCTTTGCGAACCAGGCGTGCGATGTAGTTGGCGGCGGAGTGATGAGGCACCCCGCACATCGGAATCGGATTGCCGCTATCTTTCTGGCGCGCCGTGAGAGTGATCTGCAACTCACGAGACCCGATAACCGCGTCGTCAAAGAAGAGCTCGTAAAAGTCGCCGAGCCGAAACAGCAATAGAGTGCCGGGGTGTTGCTGCTTCAGTTCCTGGTACTGCCGCAGCATTGGCGTTGAATTTGAATTGGTCATCAGTGAGTAATGCCGGTGAATAATAAACAGTAAGTCGCAAATAGTGAAGTTACCGGCTTATCTTTGCGCCTTTGCGCCTTTGCGGGAACCTATTTGCCGAAGAAGAAGGCTTCGCGCAAGGCGCAAAGACGCAAAGGATGAAATTAGTGGCCCGATGTGCTAATTTCCTCAAGCAACGTGGATAGCAATTCATCGAAACTCGCCGCGAGTCTGCTGACGGATTCACTCCAGGAACACCTGGAAACCCTGCAATCGCTACTTCGCTCCAATATTAATGACATCGAACAGTCGGGGCAGATGATTTGCGACGCTCTCGTCGCCGGCCGGAAGATTTTGCTTTGCGGCAACGGCGGCAGCGCGGCTGATGCGCAACACATCGCGGCCGAACTCGTCGGTTGTTACGAAAAACAGCGCCGCTCGTGGCCGGCGATCGCGTTGACCACTGATACGTCAGCGTTAACAGCGGTAAGCAACGATCTTGGCTACGAACAAGTTTTCGCTCGCCAGCTCGCAGGACTCGCTCAAGCGGGCGACATCCTGATCGCGATCAGCACGAGTGGACGATCGAAAAATGTCTTGAAAGCAGTCGAGCGGGCAAGGGAACTCGGCTGTCGCACGATCGCTTTGACTGGCGCTTCGTCTCATCCACTCGGATCGATGTGCGACTTGATAGTTACGGTGCCATCGAGTCGCACGTCGCGAATTCAGGAAGCGCACATCACGATTGGTCATCTATGGTGCGAAATGGTTGATCAGATCGAATAAAAACATTGACACCTGCGAGCGATCTATTTAGTCTGAACGCACTGACAGAGTAAGGTTTTTGATTACGGATCGGTCCTTTGGATTGCGCGGATCTTCCCGACGGAGTCGCCGTGAGTGATTCACTGAGACGTTGATGTTTTTTCAAGAACTGCCCGGATTTTCTAAATTCAAGTTTTACTCCACTAACTCACTTGCACTGCTGAGTCACATTCCCGTCGAAAGAAGAATTGCGGAATTGCGTGATTGCGGAATTGCGCGATTTGTCGACTGGAGCCCATACAGCAATGAGTTGTGAGCGGGTTTAGAAATTGCGCAATCGCGCAATTTCGCAATTTGTTTTGACAAATAGCTGCTGCCTCGCAAGAGAGGCTTCCCTGACGGGTACCTGCGTGACCTTCGCAGTCATGCAAGGGCCGAGGTGTATTTAAATGAAGAAAAAACGCAAAAAGAAAACGGCGCTCGTGGTTTGCCGCGATCGCAAACAGTTTTGGACGACTCAGGCGCAGTTCTGGCAGTGGGTCAGAGAAGGCGTCGTGGTGAAAACCGGTGAGCAACCACTAACGGGACTGTTCAGACGCGAGCATCAGGAGCTACTGGTGCTGCTCAGCAACACAGTCCTGAACCTGGCGCACCCCAACCACATGCGCGAAGCGCTGCTCTCGCGACGACTCGGAATATCCGGGAGGTAAACAGAGTGATCAGACTCGCGATCGCAGTACTCAGCTTTGCGCATACAGTTATTGCTCGACAGTCGCGGCTTCGCCGCCTCATGTGCGGCGAGGGCTATGCCCCGCAGTTAGCATACAACCAGGCAATGGGCTTCGCCCTTGGTTCGGGCTCTGCCCTAAAGTTGTTGGGTCGACGGCCGAACGAAGGGCACAGCCCAAAAATCAGCAAAGCGTTCTCGGCGAGGCGGAGCCTTCGCCGCACATCAGGCGGTGAAGCCGCTCAACCTCACGCTTTCTGCAAAGTCGCAGCACTCATCCTAATCGCCTTGCTGTGGACGACCGCCACGGCCCAACAGGACGATCGTTATCGCATCGGCCCCTCCGACGTGCTGGACGTCCGGATTCATAATCGTCCGCAAATATCACGCGAAGCAGTTAGAGTCGAAGGCAATGGCATGATCCGCATGCCGCTAATTGAAAGCGAGATCCAGGCCGCTTGTCTTACGGAAGGCGAGCTGGCGAAAGAGATCGCGACCAGGTACGCAAAGTACTACCGCAATCTTCAGGTTGACGTATTTATAAAGGAGTATCACTCGAAGCAGGTCGCCATTATCGGCGCCGTAAACGATCAGAGCCGGTTCAAGCTGCAACGGCGTGTGCGTTTGCTCGAACTACTGACCTACGCGAAAGGCCCCTCGACGACAGCGGGGCAAACGATCAACATCGTCCATTCAACCACTGCTTCACCGTGCAAACAACAGGATGAAAACGGCGATGTGGCATCGGTGTTTTCGACTTACAAACTGAGCGACGTCCTGCGCGGTGATCCTACCGCCAATCCGTACCTCGAAGCAGGCGACATCATCACGGTACCCGAAGCCGATCAGGTCTACGTGGTTGGAAACGTCTTCATGCCGCTCACGATTCCGTTGCGGGAGCCCGTCACGCTCACGCGTGCCATCGCTATGGCCGGCGGTCTCAAGCAGGACACGAAGAAAGACAAGATCCGCGTCCTGCGGCAGGAACCCGGCACCACCACGCGCAAGGAGATCACCGTAGACCTGTCTGCAATCGAAAAGAAACGCTCGGACGATCTCGCGCTCCTTCCAAACGATATCGTCGACGTTCCCACATCAGCCGGAAAGAGCTTCCTACGCAGTCTGGTCCAGGGCGTCGTTCCCGGCGTCGGCCAACTGCCCGTGAGAGTCGTCCCGTAGAAGAATTGCGGAATTGCGGAATTGCGGAATTGCGAAATTTGATAGCGGGGCGATATCCTCACCTGTCAAAATTTATCCTGTCGCTCACAAGGGAACCTCACATGAACAGATTCGAGTTGGAGAAACGCACGAAACGTTTCGCTTTAAAGATTATTGACTTTGCTTCAACGCTACCTCACACGAGAGCCGGTGAAGTTATTGAGGTTCAACTTGTAAAGGCCGGAACGTCGGTTGGCTCGAACTACAGAGAAGCCAACCGGGCGGAATCTCTGAACGACTTTATTCACAAAATCGGTATAGTCGAAAAAGAGTCGTCTGAAAGTTTGTATTGGCTGGAGTTGTCAGAGGACGCTACGTTCGGTGATGCTGAGAAGCGGCGCTGGCTCCTCCAGGAAGCCAGAGAACTGCTCGCGATATTCACCAGCACAAGCAAAACATCCAAAAGGAATCGCGCAATCCGCCGTCACAAACAACTACCTCCTGAAAATGCTTAAGCGCAAGGTCGGTCATAAATTCCGCATTCCCGCACTTTCGCAATTTCGCAATCACCACACGAGTCCCTGCCCAAACGATTCACATGAAAACAAGCCGCGAACTCGTCAAGAGAGAGAACGAGGTTAACTCTCTCGACGCTCCCATAGATCCGCCTCAGTCTTACAACTACGGCGTCGACCCAAACGCCGAAAACGAAGTCCACCTGCTCGACTACTGGCGAGCCATCCGCAAACGGCTGTGGCTCGTGCTCGGAATCGTTGCCCTGATCACGATGCTGGCCGTCGTTTATGTCGCGCGTAAGCCGGACTTCTACGAGGCGCAGGCGCGAGTGCAAGTTGACCTCGAAGACAGTGGCGCACTCGTTAACAACACGCGTCCTTTATATGGACCCACTGACGATCCAATTTACTTCAACACACAGCTTCAGATCCTCGTGAGTCCTGGACTATTGCGACGCGTCGTCCGAACACTTGATCTCGAGCACAATCCCGACTTCTTCAAAGGCAATCCCGCGCAACGTCAATCCACGTGGCAAAGATTGATGCGCATGGCCGGACTACGAAAGGAGGCGCAGGACGGGGGTGCGAGGCCACCGGATCAACTTCCCCTCACGAATTCAGTCGCTCAGGCGACGGCTCGCGAAGATCTCAACGAAGCGAAGCGTCTCGCGCCGTACGTCGCGATGATCGTGAACGGTCTGAAAGTCGAGCCGGTTAAGGAAAGCCGTGGTTACTACAAGGAGACGCGGTTGATCGACGTCAAGTACAGCCACACCGATCCGCAAGTCGCGTCGAAGGTCGTGAACGCAATTGCCGAAACTTACGTTTTCTCCAATCTCGAAAAAAAGACGGAAACAAACAGCACCACGGGAGGATTTCTCCAAAAGCGAATCGCCGAACTACAGCAACAGATTCGCACCGGAGAGGAGCGGCTCGTCAACTACGCGCGGAACAATCAGATCATCTCGCTCGATCCGAATCAGAACACTGTCGTCGAGCGTCTTGCCGGACTAAATCGCCAACTGCTCGAAGCTGAAAACGAACGCAAGACTGCCGAAGCTGCGTACAACGCCGCAAAAGCCCCTGGCGCTGCAACTGCACTCGCCGACGCCGACGCCAAACAAGCCAATGAGATCGAATCGAAGCTCGTCGATTTGCGACAGAAGCGGGCGCTGCTGCTGGTTGATGCGACTGAAGAAGCGCCCGAAGTAAAGGAAGTGGACCAGCAGGTCGGTGAGCTCGATCGGCAACTGAAAGATCTGCTGAACCGCAAGTCGACGACGCTACTTACAAACCTGCACACGCGCTACCAGCAAGCGATCGAGCGCGAACAAGCGTTACGCAAGTCTTTCGATCAACAACGCGCACAGACGCTTTCGCAAAACGAAGCCGCGATCAACTACCGCATCATCCAGCAGGAAATTGAAACAAACCGCACGCTGCTCAACGGATTGCTCCAGGGCGCGAAGGAAAACGACGTCGTGCTCGCAGGCAAACCGAACAACATCTCGATTGTTGATTACGCCCTCGCGCCTGATACTCCGGTTGGTCCGAATCGTGGTCGCACGATAATCATGGCGTTTTTCCTGTCGATCGGGATGGGGGTCGGCCTCGCGCTGTTCCTCGAGTATCTCGACGACACCGTTCATTCGACTCAGGAAGTTGAGCGTTTGTTGCATCTGCCGGCGCTGGCTGTCATTCCGTCGGTCGGTGCGGAGAGACGCAGACCGGTGCTGTCCGGCATTACTACGCTGCAAAAGCAGAACGGGAATGGCAACGGAAACGGTCACGGTGAGTTGTTGATGAATATCGACGGACGTTCGCCGCTCGCCGAATCTTATCGACACTTGCGCACGTCGGTGCTGTTATCGACCGCAGGCCGGGCGCCGAAGTCGTTGCTCATCACGTCGAGTCTACCTGGAGAAGGGAAGACGACGACCGCAGTCAATACCGCCATCAGCCTGGCGCAAACCGGCGCCAGCGTTGTGATCATTGATGCTGACATGCGTCGTCCGCGGTTGCAGCACATCTTCAACGTTGACATGAATGATGGCCTGAGCACGGTGCTTTCGAGCGACGCGTCTGAAGCAGACATGCTCGCCATGGTTGAAACTGACGAAGCAAGTGGTCTTAGCGTGATGAGTTCCGGACCGATTCCGCCGAACCCGGCGGAGCTGCTCGGTTCGGATCAGATGCGACGATTGATGACCGCGCTGCAAGCTCATTACACGCACGTGATCGTCGACTCGCCGCCGATCAGTTCGTTTACAGATGGCGTATTGATCTCGACCATGGTCGATGGCGTGTTGCTGGTGGTACACGGCGGCAAGAGCTCGCGACATATCGTGCGGCGTTCGAAACAGTTGTTGAATGACGTTGGCGCAAAAGTTCTCGGCGTCGTGCTGAACAACGTGAATTTGCAATCACACGACTATTACTACTACCAAAGTTATTACGGGCGGAAGTATTACGAGAAGGAAGCGTGATTAAGTCGAACCAGCCGCGTTGCCCTAAATCGGGTCGCGAAACGATTTGAAGGTGCAAAGGTGCAGCAATTAGCAACGCGTACCCGGCTCCGTTGGCACAAGCTCAAGTCCGTGCTGAATCCGTTGCCTCTCCGGGCGCGAAACGACTATGCGACGCATGTGCCGGTGTTGATTGGGCTCGCCGCGTTGCGGCGAGTTGAGCGTGTGCTGGAGTTTGGTTGTGGGAACTACAGCACGAAGACGTTTCTTAATCGCGCGGCGTTTCCGGATCTAAGAGAGCTTCAGTCCGTCGAGAATGATAGGGCGTGGGCGGAGCAGCTGCGCGGCGCCGTCGGTCGTGACGCGCGTTGCGTCGTGAACGTTGTGAGCGGCGCGATCTCCGACGCAGTTGGGCGGTTTGACTTGGAGTCTTTCGATCTAGTGCTTATTGATGATTCGAAAGACGCGATCGAACGGGCTGCGACGATTCGAGCGGTGTTCGATGCGGGAACAGAGCGAACCTGGATTGTTGTTCACGACTACGAGGTGTTTGATTATCAAAATGCCGCTGCGGGCTTCAAACATCGATTCACGTTCAAAGGCTACAACCCGCAGACCGGACTCGTTTTTAACTCCACGCCACAGCACGACTTCAAAGGGTTGGACAAACTGATCAGAACCAACAGCGCGCGGCTCGAGCCGGATGACCTCGCCGGCTGGCTGCAAGTGTTTCGCGAATAGACGCGCATATGTTACCGCGCTTACTTTACATTGGTGATGTGCCGGTTGAAGCTTCGTACCACGGATCGGCGCTCCTGCACCGATTGCTCGTGAACTATCCTCCGGATCGCTTGAGTGTTATCGAAACTGCCATGCCGTCGATGTCGTCGCGGCGTCTTCCTCACGTCAACTATCTTTCGCGGCCGCTCGCAAAGCAACGCTGGCTCAACACGCGTTTTCACCGGCAGGCCGTTGCGTGGTTTTCTCGCGCCGCAACGCGGCGCGGTCCGCAGATCTCGTCGTTACTGAACGGATTTGAGTGCGAGAGTGTGTTGACGGTGGCGCACGGTTTTGGTTGGCTCGCCGCGGCGGATTTGGCGGCGAAGAGAAATGTGCCGTTGCACCTGATAATTCATGACGACTGGCCGCGCGTCGCGAATGTGAAGCCCGCGTTTAGTAAATGGATAGACGGGAAGTTCGCAATCGTCTATCGACAGGCGCGTTCGCGTATTTGTGTGTCGCCCGCGATGCGAGCGGCATATCAGACCCGTTATGGCGTCGGGGCTGAGGTGATTTATCCGATGCGTTCTGCGGAGTTGCCAGCCTTTGACGCGCCGCCTGAACGACTTGGTCGTCACGATGGGCAGTTTACTGTCGCATTTGCGGGAAGCATCAACTTAGTGGGTTACGTCAAAGCATTGGTAAGGTTACAACGCGCTTTGGAATCTGTGGACGGGCGGCTTCTGATCTTTGGACCATTAACTGCGAATGAGGCGCAGCGAGTTGGGCTGGATTCGCCACGCACGATTGTTCGCGGGATGTTGAATGCGCGTGATTTGATGACGCAGTTGCGCGAGGAAGCTCATGGGTTGTTTGTGCCGATGTCGTTTGAGCCGGCGGACCGCGCGAACATGGAACTGGCGTTCCCCAGCAAGTTGGCCGATTACACATCGGTTGGCTTGCCTTTGTTGATTTATGGCCCGCCGTACTGTTCAGCAGCCGCGTGGGCCCATGCGAATGCGTGCGTGGGAGAAGTGGTAACCACCGATGAAGGCGTGGATCTTAGTCAGGCGCTGGAGCGGCTCGCGCGTGATCCGCTGTGGCGAGTCGAGTTGGGAAGGCGTGCGCTTGAAGTCGGGCGCCAGTACTTCGCGCACGAGGCGGTGCAGCAAATTTTTGACCGTGCGGTAAGTCTGAGTTGAAATGGCTTTTCGATAAAACTGTTCTGGGGTTGTTCAGGACTGTTCCGGTGCGCGCCGCGCACCACGCGCTATTTCTCGCGCAGAGTCACCCGGAGCTTCCGGATCGTTGGGGCTATCACATTCGGCCGATCCATTATTACGAGCCACTTCCGGACTTCCGTGCGATTACGCTCGAGCAGATCCAGCGACGTCGAAACTATGCAGCGATCGATTTTCAATGGGACGATCAACTGCGCTTGCTGCGCGAGCTCGAGCCTCACGCCACGGAATTGACTGAAGTCGATGCCACGAACGATTACTTCAGCGGTGTTGACGCGATCGTTTACTACTCACTGATTCGCCATCTGAAGCCGCGCCGCATCATCGAAATCGGCGGCGGCTACTCGACGCGCTTCGCCGCCAAAGCCCTCGCGCGAAACGCCGATGGCGCCACACTGACTGTCATCGAGCCGAATCCCGAACGCTTGAACGGTCACGCGCTTAACATCGAGCTGATTCAAAAGCGAGTCGAGGAGATCGACGTCGATTTCTTTTCGCAACTCGAAGCGAATGACATTATATTCATCGACTCGAGCCATACGGTGAAGTTTGGCAGCGACGTCTGCTACGAATTTCTCGACGTCCTCCCCGTTCTTCGGCCCGGCGTGTGGGTGCACGTACACGACATCTTTTTCCCGCATGATTACCCTGCCGAGTGGATTCTCAAACGCCGGCTCGCGCTCAACGAGCAATATCTGCTGGAAGCTTTTCTGTCGTTTAATCGCGAATTTCAGGTTGCCCTCGCGAACCATTGGTTGACGCTGGACCATGCTCCGGCCGTCAACGAACTATGGACAGGCGACACTGTAAGTTCCAGTTTCTGGTTTTACAGACGCGAGACGAATGATTAGCGCAATCGTTCCAACCATCGGCCGCCTCGATTCGCTGAACGCGTTGCTGGAATCGCTCGGGGCGCAAACACGAGGCGTGGACGAGGTGATCATAGCGAGCGCAGATCAACGCACATGCGATCTCGTTAACACCACGAACTGGCAGGACGCAGGGCTCGCTGTCCGGTGCCTGGTAGTTTCACCACCTAACGCCGTGCGCCAGCGAATGGCCGCGATCGACATCGCCCGAGGCGACAACCTGTTGCTGCTCGACGACGACGTTGTGCTCGAACCGCGCTGCGTCGAACACATGCTCGCGTTGTTGGAAACGGATGAGGAAGTCGTTGCAGTTACGGCTGATTTTAGTAATCAAACCTGGCCGGACCCGACGCGCATCTGGCAGGTTTATCTCCGGCATGTTTTGAAGCTGGATCGTGAGCAGTGGCAGGGAAGAGTAGTCGGACCATTACTGCGATTCGGTTTTAACCCCGTGCCGTCCGGGCCGCAACCGATGGAATGGCTCGGTTCGGGAAGCAGTCTGGTGAGACGCTCGGCCTTCGTGGGTGTTGGGGGCTTTTCAGATTTCTTTCTGCACCGTTGCACGATCAATGAAGACGTCGATCTCGGTCTCAAGCTCCGTCGTGCTGGTCGCATCATGTTCTGTCCGGACGCGCGCATGGCCCATCATCACGCACCGGGCGGGCGTGTAACGAAGTTTCTCGCCGCGGAAGACGACCTGTTCAATCGCTATTTCATTCTTCGTCGAACACTCGGAAATCGCTTTCTGCGGGCGTTTGGTCTGGTCGTGCTGTATTTCGCCGTGGAAACAATGAGCCAGTTTCTTGGTTGCGTGCGGCGCTTAAACTTTCGCGGCTTCGTGGCGCCCCTGAGTGGGCGATTGCGTGCGTTCGGACGCATCCTGATCAGTACATGAACTGGGTGTTCCTTGGCGATAGTCTGACGGAGGGCGTTGGATCGAAGAGGATCAGTTACGTAAGCGAATTGGTAACGCAGATCAGATCGACTGGCGGACTCAATGTTCACGAATTGCGATTGAGACACGTCGACCCGGGCGGATTTGTTGACTTCAACGTTGCGGGAAAGATGGATGTTGACGAAAGTAGTCATTCTTCGGATCTGTGGTGTTGGAACCTTGCGTCGGAAGGACAAATGATCGAGTCGGATCTTGCGTGGCTGCCGCTGATCAGCACGTTGAGACCAGAGCTTGTGGTGATCTTTCGCGGGAGTTTAGAAAGTATTGTCCGGCCCGCGGCGTTGCATAGTGGGACATGGCCCTGGTGGGTGCCTTCGTCGTGGAGAAGTTACGCCGCGATGGATCCGCGTTGTTATTTCTCCGCTACGTGGTGGCGTAAAGCGAAACAGCAATCAATCGATGCCACAAAACAAAAGGCACGACTGAAGCTCCTCAGCCGCGGCGCCGGTCGTCCGTTGCTGGACGCGGAACTATTCGCCGCGCACCTGACAACGTTGCTCCACAGCTTGCGAGAGTTAAAGACGCGCGTGCTACTCCTTGGACTGTTGCCGGTAGATGAATCGCGGTTTCCGGGGTCGCCTGCGTCATTCGAAGCAGTTAATACGAAGCTCAAACACGTTGCGGCAACTGAAGGTGTCGACTTCTTCGATTGGGGAGCTGAGATGAAAATCCGAACAGCAGATCGCGAACTGTTCTATCGCGACGGGTTTCATCCAAACCTCGCGGGCGCACAAGTGCTCGCTGAGATACTTCGATCGCGTTTGTGTCCTCAAGGATGACAAACATTTCGGCAATCGTCACCGCTTACGAACGAGTCGATCAGACACTGAACACCCTCCGCATCCTCGAATCGTGCGATCCAAAACCGGATGAGATCCTCGTTCACGTCGACGGAAATAGGATCGAATGTGAAAAGGCCATTCGCGATGCCTTTCCACAGGTAAAGATCATCGTAAGCGAGGAACGCGTTGGTCCAGGTGGCGGACGAAACAAGCTCGTCGCTGCTGCGAACTACGAATTCGTTGGCAGTTTCGACGACGATTCCTATCCTATCGACTCCGATTATTTCGCTCGAGTGGTTCAACTCTTTGATCGATTTCCCGAAGCCTCGATCATCTGCGCATCGCTGTATCACGCCGGCGAAGCGATCGCACTCGACGAGCGAAAAGCGCAGTGGACCGCAGATTTTTCCGGCGGCGCCTGCGTCTATCGACGTGACGCATTTATC
>Ga0209387_1000116_pt1 | contig 23040 bp, 13 predicted proteins | sample NCControl_FD_187515 | JGI IMG/M metagenome (GOLD analysis project Ga0209387, IMG submission 187515) | Agricultural soil microbial communities from Utah to study Nitrogen management - NC Control (SPAdes) (version 2) | ecosystem: Environmental > Terrestrial > Soil > Agricultural land | place: USA...
GTCGCGGTGAAGCGCCGGAACGTGGGCGTGGTCACCCGCAGCTGGCCGCCCCACTGGTTGCGCTCCGGGCCCGGCACCGTGAACGCCACGGTATCGAGCGCGGTGCCGGTGCCAGTCTCCACCGAGAACTGGCTGTAGGGTGCCGGCTGGTAGCTGAAGAAGTTGCGGCTCAGGGCGCCCCCGATCTGCCAGCCGCCCCGGAGCGTCGCGCTGGGATTGAGGAACTCGCCGCCTTCGATGGGCCCCGCGCCGAGCTCGGAGTATTCCCAGATCCGAGTAAACCCGATGAAGGTGCCGTAGGTCTGCACCGTCGCTCCGGGTTTGCCGTAGAAGCTCAACCGATTGAAGAGGCTGGCGTTCACGATTCCGGTGCGATTCACGAATCCCGCCGCCGCGTTGAAATCCGGACTGATGGCCTGCAGGCTGTAGTGGAAACCCCAGCCCCGTCCGGTCCGGTCCCAGACCGCCTGGAGCAGCGGCCCGCTCCGCCCGGTGCCGCCCCGCTCGGTCCAGGATTGGGCCGCCTGGAATTCGAGGTAGTAGAGCCGGGAGTGATAGAGCCGGAGGTCGAGGCCGCCCAGGCGGGAGTGATCGGGTCCCTCCTCCCGGGTGGTGAACACTGCTCCGGCGGTGCCGCCGATGGGGAGATCGTTGCGGAGCCGGACGATGCCGAAGAGCGGGGTGTGCGCCCCGCTCAGGGAATAGGCCTGGTCGTCGGCGACCAGCATGGTGGCCACGCTGGTGCGTCTCAGCTTCCCGGCCAGCTTGGCGCCGCCCCGAGGGGCCACGATGCTGCGGGTGTAGATGAGCTGATTCGGGGTATCGAACAGCTCGAGCCCGTCGAGAAAGAAAGGCCGCTTTTCCGGATAGAATAGGGCGAAGCGCTCGTTGAGCACCACCTGGCCGACATCCGCCTCGACCTGGCTGAAGTCGGGATTCCAGGTGCCGCTCATGGTCAGGTTCTGCCGGATCCCCCAGCGGACATCGGCCCCGAACTCGCCCCCCTCGTCGTACTGCCAGGCATCGGGGACGACGCGGCTCCCGTTCAGTCGGCCGGTTACAGTCGGGGTGAGGTCGAGCACCAGCCCGCGACGCAGATCGCGCAATCCCTCGAGCGTTCCCGATTGTCCCAGGAAGCTCGCGCTGGCCCGGACCGCGGGAGTCCAGGTGTCCTGGAAGCCGGTGTGCTGGACCCGGCGCAACACGTTGATGCCCCAGACCTGCTCGTTCCGGTCCTGGTAGCTGAGACTCTTGAAGGGGATCCGGATCTCGACTTCGTAGCCCCCCTCGACCACCCGGCCGCGCGACTCGAAGACGTAGTCGGGATTGAGATCCACGTTGCCTTCGAGCGGATTGATGTTCTGGGTGCCGCCCCCGGCGGCGGAGCGCCCGCCCGCCCCTCCGCCGAACTGATCGCTCCGGGTGCCGTCCTGCTGGACACCCAGCGGGTTCACGCCGAAGAGAAAGGCGAGCCGGCGGTCGTTGTGGGTGTCGAGGAGAATCTGGACGTTGTCTTCGCTGGTGATGTTGTCGCGGTTGGCCCGGGTGGCCCGCACCACGTCGCCGTGCAGCTCCCGGGCGCGGATCCCGAACCAGATCGCGTCGGGTCCGTACCAGACCAGCACTTCGGTCGGCTCCTCCGCCGGACGGCCGTCCACCGGCTGGTACTGGGAAAACCCGGTGAGCCGGGCCGCGCGGCTCCAGACCGCCTCGTCGAGCCGTCCGTCAATGACCGCGGCCGGGCCTGACTGGGAGGATTCGATCCGGGGGACGGTGACGCGGGTACGATGATCCCGGCCGCTGAAGGCGGGGACGGTGTCCTGGACCAGCGCCAGGGACAAGATGGCGATGAGATGCATGGGGCGGGAAATGTACTACGCAGGGGGCAGGGGGCAGAGGTCAGGGGTCAGGAGGACTGAAGCCCCCTGACCCCTGATTCTGATCTCTGACCTCTGACCTCTCGCTACTCGTCCTCCCCGTCGGCGTCGTCGTCCTCGAATGCGTGGAACGACTGCCGGATGTTCTGTTCAATGCGGGAGCGGTCCTGCTGGGTGAGCGCGGCCGGATCGAGCAGCGCGTTGCCGCCCTGGTCGAGGAACCAGCTGCCCACGTCGAGGAGCAGGGTCAGACCGACTTCGCCGTCCTCCACCACCTCGACCGGCTCGGAGAGGGCGACCCTCACGACCTCGGTGAGATCAGTGGTGAAACTGAAGGGGGTGCCGTTGAAGGTGCCGTTGACCCGGATGCTGATCCCGTTGAAATCGGGATTGGCCCCGATGAACGCCACGTCCTCGGTGCTGTTGCTCGGCTTGTGGATCTGGAGCATCAACTCGTCATAGGTGCCGGCCGGAAGATCCACGGTGAAGGTCGGATCCGCGCCTTCATCCACCGGCGGATCCAGCAGCAGCGGTCCGAGCCGGAGAGGAGGACACTCGTCCCCGTCTTCGGAGTCGTCCTCGATGTCGGCGGGACAGCTGCCGTCGTCCTGGCCCAGCTTGATCTTCCGGGCCACCAGTTGCACGTCGGTGATCACGATCACGTCGGGGCCCCGGGTGACCGAGACCGCGAGAGACGGGGCGGTGGTCGCGCCGGTGCCGGCGGTCGCGAGCTGAAAGACGACGGTGCCCGATTCTTCCGGGCCGGCCGGTCCATCCGAACAGGCCAGCGTGGCCGCGGCGATCAGGGTTCCCGCCAGGCATGCCGATCTTTGCATAGAAAATCTCCTCGTGGAGTGCACCTTAGGACCGGGGAAGGAGACGCGGGCCCGTCGGCCGATGACACAGGCTGAAGGGCGCGGCTCCCACGGACTTCACGGCAAGCCGCAAGCCACCCGGCGATTTCGTGTGTGCGCCGAAATGCAGCGGAGAACGTCCGACTCGAAAGAGGGAAGATGTTTGCATATCCGTCTCGGCGGCGATACGATCCGGCGAGCGTTCACCCTGGAGCGATGCATGGCGACCACACCGCGCAAATCCGTGAAGAGAGTCCAGACCCGGGCCAAGGCTACCGCCAAGGCCGTCAAGGCGAGCAAGCCGAGCCTGCGGGCCCGCGCGGCGAAAGCGGCCAAAGCGCTCAAGGCCGCGGTCGCGAAAGCCAAGGGAACCAGGGCCGCGCGCATCGCCGCGGGCGCGGTCGCGGCCAGTGCGGTCATGGCGGCGGGTTACGCCGCGGGGAAAGCCCGGAAGCCCCGGAAGAAGCGCCCCTGGTAGAGCGGTGACACGCGGGCGCGTCGCGCTCGTCGTCGGCGCGAGCGTCCTGGTCACCCTGCTCGCCGAAGTGGTCCTGCGCAACCTTACTGCGGGGGAAATGCGAGTCGAGCGCAGTATTCCCCGGAAGTACTCGGTCCACGATCCCGCCTTCGTGCGCGCCATGGGCCTCGCCCTGGGGCCCACGGTGGTGGGGGGGAACCGGATCGAGACCCTCCTCAACGGCGACGCCATCTTTCCCTCGATGCTGCAGGCGATTCGCGGCGCCCGGCGGACCATCACCTTCGAGACCTACATCTACTGGTCGGGCGAGATCGGGCGGCTCTTTGCCGAGGCGCTGGCGGAGCGCGCCCGTGCCGGGGTCCAGGTCCACGTGCTGGTGGACTGGCTGGGCGGCAACAAGATGGAGGAGCGTTTGATTACGCTGATGGAAGCGGCGGGGGTGGAATTCCGGAAGTATCGGCCACTCCGCTGGTACAACCTCCACCGGCTCAACAACCGCACCCACCGGAAGCTGCTGGTGGTCGATGGGATGACCGGGTTCACCGGCGGGGTAGGCATCGCGGAAGTCTGGACCGGCAACGGGCAGGACCCCGAGCACTGGCGCGACACCCACTTCCGGATCGAAGGCCCGGTGGTGGCGCAGATGCAGGCGGCGTTCATGGACAACTGGATCGAGACCACCGGTGCGGTGCTGCACGGGAATGAATACTTCCCCGAGCTCGCGCCCGCCGGCACCGATTCCGCGCAGCTCTTCAGCAGCTCCCCCACCGGGGGAAGCGACAGCATGGCGCTGATGTACCTGCTCGCCATCACCGCCGCCGAGCGCTCGATCGACCTGGCCAGCGCCTACTTCGTGCCCGACGATCTGGCCCGGAAGGCGCTGACCGACGCGATGGCCCGCGGGGTCCGGGTCCGGATCATCACCCCCGGCAAGCACATGGATGCGGAGACGGTGCGCCGGGCCTCCCGGTCCCGCTGGGGACCGCTGCTCTCGGCGGGGGCCGAGATCTACGAGTACCAGCCCACCATGTACCACTGCAAGGTGTTCATCGTGGACGGCCTGCTGGTCTCGGTCGGGTCCACCAATTTCGACCCCCGGTCCTTCCACCTGAACGACGAAGCCAGCCTCAACATCTACGACGCCGAATTCGCCCGGCAGGCAACCGAGGACTTCGAACGGGACCTGACCCGGGCGCGGCGGATTTCGTTGGCCGAATGGGAGAACCGCCCCCTGCGGGAAAAGATCATGGAGCGGCTGGCCTCACTGCTGGGGTCGCAGTTGTAGGAGGCAAGGAGGCGAGGAGGCAAGGGTGGGGCACATGGCCACCTTGCCTCCTTGCCGCTGTGCGTCAGTTCTTCCGCCGCTTCCTGATCTCCCGAGCCACCACCCCCGCCGCCGCGAGCGCGCCGGTCAGGATGCCGGTCTTGATCGCCTTTCGGGTCACCTTCTTCACCGTGGTGACCTTTCGCTGGACCGACTTCTTGCCCTCGGCGACCAGCACCCGGGTCTCCACCTTCTTGTAGGCCTTGCGACCGGCCCCGCCGAGCTTCTTGATCAGCTTGCCCACGTCGTCTCTCCCCTTGAGGGGGCCCTGGGGCCCGTGGCGCATCGTCGCTCCCCAGCCAAAGCTATCAAAAAACGACCCGGGCGCGATTGCTCGCGTCCGGGCCGCCTTTCCCGCGGCTTCCGGAGCTCATGATTGAAATCGAGCGTCCTGCCGCGGGCCTTCGGGGGGACTACAGCAGAGGTGACGAATCCGGGGTGCCAACCACACACGACCGGAATCGGTCACCGGCTACTTTCCGATCCCGACCAGGAGCATGAAGGTCCGGTGCTTGTAGCTCTCGCTCGAGGTGAGGGTCGCCAGCTTGAGATCCTGAAGGCCGTAGACGTAGCGCCCTTCCACCGTGATCCCGGTCCCCCGGCCCAACCGGAGCCCGGCGCCGATGACCGCGGCGTAGTCGGTGCTCTTGCGGGGCGAGGTGTCCGCGCAATCGGCGTCGTTGCCGGTGCGGCAGCGCACTTCGAAAGAGATCTGCGGCCCGGCATAAATGAACGGCCGGATGCCCGAGGTGGGGATGTTGATCTTGAGGTAGGCGGGGATATCGATGTAGTCGAGTTTGGTCTCCGCCACCGAGATACTCTCGTCGGAGCGCAGCCCCCGCTGGGCATACAGCGCCTCGAAGCCGATACCAACCACGGGCGCGCTGTACCCGAAGTAGAGCCCTCCCGCAATACCGGTCCTGGTTTTGAGGCTTCCCGGGAGCACCCCCTTGTTGGAAATGTTCCCGAACGAGAGCCCTCCCTTGATCCCCACTTCGCCACCCCAGGCACTCTGGGCCGCAGCCGGCGCCGCCGCGAGCGCTGCGAATGCAGTCGCGGCCAGCATGGTCTTCCCGATGGTCATCTCGCCTCCAGTTCAGTCGTCCTTGTCGGAATCGGATGCTGCAATCGGCCGCCAGGAAACGCTCACCGGCTGGGTGAGTCGGATCCGCAGGCGCTGGCCTGCCGGGAGCACGATCTGGTTTCCCTTGGTGGCGACCGCCACCCCGGTGCCGAGGACGCCACCGATCACAGCGCCTTTCACGGTGCTGCCGGCGATGGCACCCACGATGCCGCCGACGACCGCGCCGCCGCCGATCTCAGCCACACTTTCCACCAGGTCGTCCTTGCCCCGGACCCGGAACGGCTCGGCGGCGATCGAATGGGTGGTGCCGCCGACCGAGATCTCACGGAACCGGATGGTGAGCTCCGGCGCACCGGCGATCCGCCCGCCGCCCCTGGCGTGGGTCACCTCGCCGCGCACGATGACTCCCGCGGGCAGGGTGCGGTCCTCGTCGAGCTCGAGCGGGCTCCTGGTCGTGAGACTCACCGACCGCCCCGCCTTGAGGCCTTCGGTGCTGAGCCGGCTGTTGAGTGACGCCACCAGCGTGGTGCCGGCGGGCAGCGTCGCCTTCACCCGGCGAGGGCCAAGCAGGCCGCCCTCGTCGCCTACGCCCACGACGGCGGCGGCCAGGATCCCGACCGCTGCGAGGGAGAATCCCGCCACCATCAGCCGTTTCCTTCCCAGGATTTTCACCATGACCAGGGCCCCCATGTGAGTTGCCAATAGATGGGACGCCCCGATCGGTGCGGTCCGCACACGACCGGGCGTCTTTTCGGTCACTCTGGCATCCTGCCGCGCGCGAGCCCAGCCGAGGGCCAAGGTTTTCCTTGATTGATGGACGCAAGTTGTTGTGAGACAAGCCGTTGGGGACCATCGGCGGGGCTGCTGAAGCGGGTATGTCCCTTGCGCTCCAGCTCGGCATGCACTTCAGGTATAGGGACAGCGAGGGCAAGGTGGTCCGGCTCAACGACGTCACCTGGCTGGCTGAGGCCGTGCGCAGTGGCCAAGTGACGCCGGCTACGCCTTTTGCGGTCGGCGACGACTCGGACTTTCGCCCTGCCGAGCTGGTGCCGGCTTATCAGGAGGTGGTCGGTCTCACCCGAAGCCGTCCGGGCTCGCTGCCGCCGAAGGCAACCGCTGTCGGCTCCGCGCGCGCGTTGAAATCACCGCTCCGGTTCGTCGGGCTGTTTCTGTTCGGCGCGCTGGTCGGCGCCATCGGCTGGTTTGTGGTCCGCTCCTCGAGTCTCGACCGGGGTGGGGTCGTGACGGCGCCGGCGAGGAGCGCCGACATGGAGCGCGTGCTGACCGCCCTCGCCGCGGAATTCGGGGACTCGATTGCGATCCGGCAGCGCCGGCTGGAGTTATGGGTGGAGCAGCAGGAATTCGAGCAGCGTCTTTCGGGGCGCTCGCTGCGGGTCGCCGCCTCGCTCCAGGCGGCGCGGGCCGCTGCCGGCCGATACCTGGCCCAGGTCGATGGGCTGGTGAAGGGCGTCTCGGTCCTGGCCTCCCGACTGGTGCTGCGGGCCGATTCACTGGAGGGAACCGATGGCTCTCGCGATGGTCTGTTCGTCGCCGCTGGGGATCTGGTTCGGGGATGGGAGCAGGATCTCTGGGCCTATGCCGAGCTCGAGCGCGGTGCGGCCGCGACCCTGGATTCGGTGGCGGAATACGTCCTGTCGCGGCAACAGTCGTTCGCGCTGCGGGACGGTCTGCCGGTATTCCTCAGCCGGAGCGATGGAGCCCGCTTCCGGGGATTCCTGTCGTCGCTCGAACAGCTGGGCCGAGACCAGGTCCGCTGGGCCGAGCAGGTCCGGGCCAAACACCCCGAGTGGATGGCCGCCCTCCCGCCGGCCGATCGGCCGGCGTTCCGTCGTCCTCTGCTTCAGCGATCGAACCAGTAGCTCAGCTTCACCAGGAACGTGTTGTCGGCGGGGGCATCGAACAGCCGGTCCAGGTCGCGCCCGAAGGTCCTGCTGGCATAGGTCTGACTGTCCTGTCGGCCCTGCTGCCAGACCAGGAAGAGCGCCGACCCCGGACGATACTCCCACCGCAGGACCAGGTTGGAATTGAACTGCTTGAAGTTGAATTCTCCCGGATTCGCGATGACCGCCGGATCGTTGTAGAGCTTGAACCGGTCGTCGTACCGCGCCGCGCGGGGAACGTCGAGCTCCCGCACGTTGCTGTACCGCCCGTTGCTGATGAACGGTGCCGCGTAGGCCTGCACGGTCAGGGTCGGCGACGCGGTGTAGTTGAGTCGGGCCTGGAAGCTGTAGGTTCGCTGGTCCAGGTGGGCAAAGGTGTAATGGGTGATGTTGCCGGCATCGGTGAAATTCCCGTACCACTGCCGGTCGTCCCGGTTTCGGGTGTAGCTCACGCCGAGGCTCCAGGTCCATCCAGCGGCCACCCGGAAATCGAGAGACGGGCTCACGTTGATGGATTCGGAGCGACCGCCGTCCGCGGTCCGGTAGTTGAACCAGACGAACGGAACCACCGGCCAGCGGGAATCGCCTTCCAGCCCGCCCCACGGGGCGAAGTAGGTATCGGTCGCGAGCGCCGGCCCGCCCCGGGAGCAGCGGTCGCAGGCCACGTCGCCTAACCCGCCCAGCGTGCCGCCCAAGTGGAACCACCAGCTGTTGGGCAGCTCGAAGTGGACATTGGTGTTCACCGCCCGCTCCAGCAGCAGACCCCTGGTGGTCCAGTCGTTCCACTCGTTGAAATTCCAGAACAGCCGTCGGAAAAACGGACCCGGCTGATTGAAATTGAGCGAGGCCCAGGTGGCCCAGCTCTGCCAGTCGGCCCGGCGGAGGAAACCCAGGTCGTTGGTTTCGAATCCGGGCGAGACCCGCTGGTAGGCGGTCTGGAACCGGATTTTCCCGCCACCGACCTTACCGATCGTCACCTGCTCGTAGTGCCCGGAGAGCGAGGTCCGGTTCGGGTCGTACTCGAGCTCCCCGTCGGGCCGCTGGAAGTAGTGGACCGAGCTCTGCTGGGTCGCGGCGATCGCTTCCCGGGTTCCGGTCACCCGGGAACCCACGACCTTGGCGGTCAGCTCGTAGCGGCTCTGACGGAACCGGTGGCGGAGGTCGAATCCTCCGGTCAGCGCGCTGCCCCGGATCGCATCCTCGGTCCAGTCGTCGTTGCTGCGATTGACCATGGTCCCGATGAAGCCGATCCCGGTCTCTCCCTTGCGGAAGTCCTGGGTGGCACGGAGCACCGCGTAGTTGGTGCGCGGTTCGATGGTCCGGTCCTGGGTGCCCTCCTCGCGGCCGGTGACCGCATCCAGCAGGCCGATCGCCAGCCCGCCCGGCGTGCGGCCGGTGACCTTGGCCGCGCCGAGAATCGTGGTGCCGGTGGCCGAGGCGGCATCCCCGTAGGCGATTCCCAGCTGGGGTGCCCGGCCGATGCGGCGGGAATAGAACAGATTCTCGGAACCGCAGTCGTTCACGGCGTAGCAGTTGATGTTGAAGCTCAGCAGCCCGGCCCCTTCGATGAAGAAGGGGCGCCGTTCCTGGAAGAAGGTCTCGAAGGCCGAGAGGTTGAGGACCGCGGGGTCGGCCTCGACCTGGCCGAAGTCCGGATTGACGGTGCCGTCCAGCGTGATGTTGGAGGACAGCCCGTATTTGAAGTTGAGGCCGCCGGTGAGCCGCTGCTGGTGCTTGAAGTCGCTGGGGCCGTCCGGGAGGGTGACGTTCTTGGTCACGACGTAGGGGGACATCTCCAGGCGGCGCGGCGCGGCCAGACCGGTCAGGCCGGTGATCTCGCCGAACTGGGACGCGAGACCCGAGCCATTGCGCTTGTACAGCGGCCAGCTCACCCGCTCCTTGTAACGATCGATGTCCCGCCAGATCCCGAACCCGAACGTATTCGACGGCGCCTGGGTAAAGCGGAGCTGGGAGAGCGGAATGCGGAACTCCGCGGTCCAGCCCAGCGAGTCCACCGTGGTGGCGGCTTCCCAGACGCCATCCCACGCGTCGTCCTCGTTGCCATCATTGGAAATCGAGTAATCGCGCTTCACCCCGGCGGGATTGACCGCGAATTCGTACCCCGAACGCCGGTCGTGATAGCTGTCGATCATGATCTTGATTTGATCGCTCGCGGTCCGGACGTCGCGGCGGGCCAGCAGCTTGAGAATGCGTTCCGGCTCGTCGTCGAAGGCCCGCACGAAGACGTAGAAATGTCTGGCATCGTAGGCGACCCGCGCTTCGGTGGCGAAGCGGGGGGCCTTGCCTTCGTTGGGCTCGAACTCCAGGAACTCCCTGATCGGCGTCGCCAGGCGCCAGACCTCGTCATCGTCCCGGCCATCGATGGCCGGGGCCCGAGGCGCCAGCACGGCGCGGGCGCTCGTAGCGGTGACCATGGCGGGGCTGGTCCCGTTGGGAACCGGGCGGGCAACGCTCTTTGTTTCAGGCTCCTGAAACATGAGCAAGGCTGTAAGCACGACCAGCATGAAATTTCTCGGGTTGAAGAGTCAGTCCATCAGATACCGGCTGCGCGAATACCGTTGCATGCCGCACCGTCTATCTTGTGTTTAGATAAGAAAACGGAGCCCGGCGCGTGAAGGTTTCGGGGAACCAACTCATCGGCAGCATTCTGCGGAGCGCCGGCCTGGGTGCCGAGCCCGTGGGCGATGAGGCGCCGCTCCGGTCCGAGCTGCTGAGCCGGGAGCAGATGGAGCAACACGGCCAGCGACTGGCCGCATCCCACCGGATTACCCCCGCCCGCACGCCCGATCAGCTGTTGTCCCGGCTGGCCGAAAACGAATCGGTGCTGGTGGATGCGCTGGACCGGCTCACCGCCGCGGTCAAGGCCAACCGGCGGGTGGCGCCGGCGGGCGAGTGGCTGCTCGACAACTTCTATCTGATCGAAGAACAGATCCGCACCGCCAAGCGGCACCTTCCCAAGGGCTACAGCCGCGAGCTTCCCCGTCTGGTCACCGGCCCGTCCGCCGGCCATCCCCGGGTGTACGACATCGCCCTGGAGACGATTTCCCACGGGGACGGCCGGGTCGACCCGGAGAGCCTCAACAGCTTCGTTGCGGCCTATCAGATCGTGGCGCCGCTCACCCTGGGCGAGCTGTGGGCAATCCCGATCATGCTGCGGCTGGCGCTGATCGAGAATCTGCGCCGGGTCGCCGCGCGGGTGATCACCGGACTCCAGGACCGCAACCGCGCCGAGTCGTGGGCCGACGACATGACCGCGACGGTCGAGACCGATCCGAAGAGCCTGATCCTGGTGGTCGCCGACATGGCGCGCTCCAACCCGCCGATGTCGAGCGCTTTTGTGGCCGAGCTGGCCCGGCGGCTGCAGGGACAGAATCCCGCCCTGGCGCTGCCGCTGAGCTGGGTGGCGCAGCGGCTCTCCGAGTCGGGGCAGAGCATCGAGCAGCTGGTGCAGATCGAGAACCAGCAGCAGGCCGCCGATCAGGTCTCCATCAGCAACAGCATCGGAAGCCTGCGCTTCCTCGGGGCGACCGACTGGCGCGACTTCGTCGAGTCGATGAGCGTGGTGGAGGAGATCCTGCGCGAGGATCCCGCCGGGGTCTACGCGCGCATGGACTTCGCGACCCGGGACAGCTATCGCCACGTGGTCGAACGGCTGGGCCGGAAGAGCCGTTTCTCCGAGAACGAAGTGGCCCGCCAGGCGGTGGAGTTCGCCGAAGAGGCTCGGGGCACGATCGGTAGTGACGAGCGGGCGTCCCATGTCGGGTATTACCTGGTCGGCAAGGGTCTGCCCCGCCTGGAGCGGGTGGTGGGACTTCCGCCTTCGGGCCAGGAAGCCCCGGTACCGCTGGTGCGATACCTCGGGCCGGTCCTGCTCCTGCCGGCGGCGCTCGCGGGACTGGCGGTCGTCGCGGTCCGGGCCCAGGGATGGAACGGCTGGATGCAGCTCCTGGTCGGCGCCCTCGCCCTTACCGCGGCCAGCCATCTCGCCGTCGCGCTGGTCAACTGGATCGCCTCCCTGCTGGCCCGCCCCCGGGTGCTTCCCAAGCTGGATTTCTCCGAGGGAATTCCCTCCGACGCGCGGACCCTGGTGGTGGTGCCGGCGATGCTCTCCTCCATCGCGGAAGTGGAGGAGCTCTGCGATTCGCTGGAAGTCCGCTTCCTGGCCAATCGCGACGACCGTCTCCACTTCGCCCTGCTCACCGATTTCCGGGATGCCTCGTCGGAGCACAGCCCGGATGATGCGGCGCTGGTGGAGCGGGCGCGGGTCCTGATCGAGGGGCTCAACCAGCGCTATTCCCGGGATGAGAACGACGCCTTCTTCCTTTTGCACCGGCCCCGGCGCTGGAACAGCCGGGAGCGGTTGTGGATGGGACGGGAGCGGAAGCGCGGCAAGCTTGCCGACCTGAATGGCCTGCTTCGCCGGGGCGACACCGGGCCGTTCTCGGTGGTGGCCGGAGGGATCGAGGCGCTCCGGTCGGTGCGCTACGTGCTCACGCTCGACACCGACACCCAGCTCCCCCGGGATTCGGCCCGGCTCTGCGCCGCGGCGATGGCTCACCCGCTCAACCGCGCGCGGTTCGACAGCCGGCACGAGCGGGTCTGCGAGGGTTACGGGATTCTCCAGCCCCGGGTCGGCGTGAGCCTTCCCGCGTCGTCCCGCTCCCGCTACGCGAAGCTGTTCGGGAGCGATCCCGGCATCGACCCGTATACCCGTACCGTCTCGGATGTCTACCAGGATCTCTTCCAGGAAGGCTCGTTCATCGGCAAGGGGATCTACGATGTCGAGGCCTTCGATCAGGCCCTCGACGCCCGGCTCCCCGACAACCGGATACTGAGCCACGACCTGCTCGAGGGCTGTCACGCCCGGGCCGGCCTGCTCACCGACGTCATCCTCTACGAGGAGTACCCCGGACGCTACACCACCGATGTGAGCCGCCGGCACCGCTGGATCCGGGGGGACTGGCAGCTGCTGGGCTGGCTGCTGCCGAGAGTGCCCCATCCGTCCGGGCCGCGGCGGCGCAATCCCCTTTCCCGGCTTTCCCGCTGGAAGCTGCTGGACAATCTCCGGCGCAGCCTGGTGGCGCCGAGCATGTTGTTCCTCCTGGTGCTGGCGTGGGGGTACTTCGAGGCGCCCTGGGTCTGGACGCTCGCGATCGTCGGGTCCTGGCTGGTGCCGCGAACCCTCGCCGCCCTGCTCGATCTGTTCCGCAAGGCGGAGGAGATGTCGGTGCGCCAGCACCTGGCGGCGGTGGCGCATACCGCGGTGGTGGATCTGGCGCAGTCGGCCTACCTCCTCGCCTCTCTGCCGTTCGAGGCGGCGGTCAGCCTGGACGCGATTCTCCGGACTCTGTGGCGGGTGGGGTTCAGCCGGCGCCGGCTGCTGGAGTGGAACACGGCCAGCGAAGCCGAGCGGCTCGACGACGGCGGGCTCGGGTCCACCCTTGCGCGGATGTGGGTCGCACCCGCGACCGCGGTGTCCTGCCTGGCCGGACTCGCCGCCTTCCGGCCTGGCGCGCTGCCGGTCGCCCTCCCCTTGCTGCTGCTCTGGCTCACCTCGCCGGTCCTGGCCTGGTGGGCGAGCCGGCCGCTTCCGTCGCGCGACGCGCGGCTCTCGCCGGAGCAAGGCGAGTTCCTCCACCGGCTGGCTCGGAGAACCTGGGGGTTCTTCGAGACCTTCGCCGGCGCCGAGGACCACTGGCTTCCGCCCGACAACTTCCAGGAGCATCCGACTCCGACCGTTGCCCACCGGACCTCGCCCACCAACATCGGGCTGTCGCTGCTGGCGGATCTCTCGGCCTATGACTTCGGATACGAGGGAGTGGACCTGCTGACCGAGCGGGTCACCGCCACGTTCGACACCCTGGACCTGCTGGAGCGGTACCGGGGCCACTTCTACAACTGGTACGACACCCGCTCGCTCACGCCGTTGCTGCCGCGGTACGTCTCCACCGTGGACAGCGGCAACCTCTCGGCCCACCTCCTGACCCTCAAGGCCGGGCTGCTCGGAATTCCTGACCATCCGGTCACCGGCCACCGGGTGTTTCGAGGGCTGCGCGATACCCTGCTGGTGCTTCGGGATGTGATCGAAGGCGAGCCCGCGCCCGCGCTGGCCGGGCTCGAAGCCACGCTGACCCGGGCGGTGGCGGAACCTCCGGGACTGCTCGAAGCCGCCCGCGCCCAGCTCACGCTGCTCGCCGAGTCCTCGGCGTCGGTGGCGGCGCTGTTCGCTGCGCCGGGACCGGAGGCGGAGGCGGCGCTGTGGAGCCACCGGCTGGCCGACCAGGCGCGCCGCGCGGTGGAAGCGATCGAGTGGATTCCTCCGGGAGATCCCAACTCGGCGATTCCGACGCTGCGGGAGCTGGCGCAGCTCGAGGGCTCCGCGGCGGCGACCGTCGCGCGCATCGCCCGGGACCGGATCGCCGCGCTGGAGCGGCTGGCGGAGCGGGCCAACGGTCTGGCGCAGGTGGAATACGAATTCCTCTACGACCGCTCCCGGCATCTGCTCACCATCGGGTACAACGTGGCCGAGCGGCGGCGGGACAGCAGCTTCTACGATCTGCTCGCGTCGGAGGCGCGGCTCACCAGCTTCCTCGGCATCGCGGAGGGGCACCTTCCGCAGGAGACCTGGTTCGCCCTGGGCCGGCTCCTGGCGAGCGTCGGCGGCGATCCGGTGCTCATGTCGTGGGGCGGCTCCATGTTCGAGTATCTGATGCCGCTGCTGGTGATGCCCAACTACGAGAACACCCTGCTGGCCCAGTCCTGCCGGACCGCGGTGGAGCGGCAGATCGATTACGGTGCGGCGCGCGGGATTCCCTGGGGGATGTCGGAGTCGGGTTACAACGCGACCGACGGCCAGCTCACCTACCAGTATCGCGCATTCGGAGTTCCCGGGCTCGGCCTCAAACGTGGCCTGGCCGAGGATCTGGTCGTCGCGCCCTACGCCTCGGCGCTGGCGCTGATGGTGATGCCGGAGGCGGCGTGCGCCAACCTGGAGCGGATGACCGGCGAGGGATTCGGGGGCGTTTACGGGATGTACGAGGCGGCGGATTATACCCCGAGCCGGCTGCCGAGAGGCCAGTCCCGCGCGCTGGTGCGCTCCTACATGGCCCACCACCAGGGGATGAGCCTGCTCTCGCTGGGGTGGCTGCTGCTCGACCGCCCGATGCAGCGCCGGTTCGAGAGCGATCCCCGGTTCCGCGCTACGACGCTGCTGCTCCAGGAGCGGCTCCCCCGCGCCACCGCGTACCATCCCCACACGTCCGCGGCGGCGGACCTGGTTCCGATCAGCGGGGAGACCGAGTCGTCCATCCGGGTCATCAGCAGCCCCGCCACCCCGACGCCGGAAGTGCAGCTGCTTTCCAACGGTCGCTATCACGTCATGGTGACCAACGCCGGCGGCGGCTACAGCCGATGGAAGGATCTCGCTGTGACCCGCTGGCGGGAGGACGGCACCCGCGATCAATGGGGCAGCTTCTTCTACATCTGTGACGTGATCAGCGGCGCGGTGTGGTCCTCCGCCCATCATCCCACCGGTCAGCGGGGAGACAGTTACGAGGCCATCCTGTCGGAGGCCCGGGTGGAGTTCCGCCGCCGGGATGACGACATCGAGACTCACACCGAGATCGCGGTCTCGCCCGAAGACGACATCGAGCTCCGCCGGGTGAGCCTCACCAACCGGAGCCGTTCCCGGCGGGTGCTCGAGATCACCAGCTATTCCGAAGTCGTGCTGGCCCCGCCGGCGTCGGACGTGCTTCACCCCGCGTTCAGCAACCTGTTCGTCCAGACCGAGATTCTCCGCCCCCGCCAGGCGATTCTCTGCACCCGGAGGCCCCGCTCGGCGACCGAGCCGGTGTACTGGCTCTGCAATCTCATGGCGGTGCACGGGGCCGAGTCGCGGGACATGTCCTTCGAGACCAGCCGCGCCCAGTTCGTGGGACGGGGGCACGGGCTCTCCGCGCCCGAGGCGATGCGGGCCCCGGGACCGCTGTCGGGGGCGTCCGGCTCGGTGCTCGATCCGGTGCTCGCGATCCGGACCCGCATTGTGCTGGAGCCCGAGGAAGCGGTCACCATCAACGTGGTGACCGGCATTGCCGACAGCCGCGACGCGTGCCTGGGCCTGATCGACAAGTATCAGGACCGCCGGCTGGCCGACCGGGTCTTCGACCTGGCCTGGACCCACAGCCAGGTGGTCCTCCGCCAGCTCAACGCGACCGAAGGCGATGCGCAGCTCTACGGGCGGCTGGCCGGTGCCGTTCTCTATCCCCACCCGGCGCTGCGGGCCGACGCCGGGATCCTGGTTCGGAACCGCAAGGGGCAGTCGGGGCTGTGGAGCTACGCGATCTCCGGCGATCTGCCGATCGTGCTGCTTCAGATCGTGGATCCCGGGAATTTCGATCTGGTGCGGCGGCTGGTGCAGGCCCATGCCTACTGGCGGCTCAAGGGCCTGGCGGTCGATCTGGTGATCTGGAACGAGGACTACTCCGGATACCGGCAGGTTCTGCACGAGCAGATCATGGGCCTGGTGTCACCAGGCATGCATGCCAACGTCACCGACCGCTCGGGTGGACTGTTCGTGCGCCCGGCCGACCAGATTTCCAATGAGGACCGGGTACTGCTCCAGGCGGTCGCGCGGGTGATCCTCACCGACACCCGGGGGTCGCTGGCTGACCAGATCAGTCGCCGGAAGGGCACCGAGCCGATGCCGCCCCGGCTGTTGCCGAGCCGGCCCCACCGGGCCGAGCCGCGAGCGCCGGTCCAGCCGGCCTCGCCCGATCTGCTCTTCTTCAACGGACTGGGCGGCTTTACCGGAGACGGACGGGAATACGTGATCCGGACCGCGCCCGGTCAGGTCACCCCGGCTCCCTGGGTCAACGTCCTCGCCAACGCGGGCTTCGGCACCGTGATCTCGGAGAGCGGGTCCGCCTACACCTGGGCGGACAACGCCCACGAGCTCCGGCTCACCCCGTGGCACAACGATCCGGTGAGCGACCCCAGCGGCGAGACCTTCTACCTCCGCGACGAGGAGACCGGCCACGTCTGGTCACCGACGCCCCTTCCGGTGCGGAGTCCGGCGCCCTACGTCACCCGGCACGGCTTCGGCTATTCGGTGTTCGAGCACGCCGAAGGTGGAGTGACCTCCGAGCTCTCGGTGTACGTCGCGGTCGATGCGCCGGTCAAGTTCGCGGTCCTCCGTCTGGCGAATCGCTCGGGCCGCCCTCGCCGCCTGTCCGCCACCGGATACGTCGAGTGGGTGCTGGGCGATCTGCGGGGGGTCTCCGCCATGCATGTCATCACCGAGGTCGATCCGGTGACCGGGGCGATCTTCGCGCGCAACCGCTACAGTCCGTCGTTCGGCGGCCGAGCCGCGTTCTTCGACGTCAACGAGCCGGGCCGCTCGGTCACCGGAGACCGCACCGAATTCCTGGGCCGAAACGGATCCCCCGCGAATCCGGCCGCCCTGGGCCGGACCCGCCTCTCGGGGCGGGTGGGAGCCGCGCTGGATCCCTGCGCAGCCCTCCAGGTCCCGGTCGAGCTCCCGGAGGGAGAGGAGCGCGAGCTGGTGTTCGTGCTGGGAATCGGGCGGGACACCGACGAAGCGCGCCGACTGGTTCAGAAGTACGGTGGCGGGGCCGGCGCGCGCAGTGCGCTGGAGGAAGTCTGGAAATACTGGAGCCGGACCCTCGGCGCCGTGCAGGTCGAGTCGACCGACCCGGCGCTGGACGTGCTCGCCAACGGCTGGCTGGTGTATCAGACCCTCGCCTGCCGCCTGTGGGCCCGGAGCGGATACTACCAGTCGGGAGGGGCGTTCGGGTTCCGCGATCAGCTCCAGGACGTCATGGCGCTGGTGCATACCGAGCCGCGCCTGGTGCGGGAGCATCTGCTCCGCGCCGCGGCCCGCCAGTTCGTCGAGGGCGACGTGCAGCACTGGTGGCATCCTCCCACCGGCCGAGGCGTCCGCACCCGGTGCTCCGACGACTACCTCTGGCTGCCGGTCGCTGTCTGCCGCTACGTCTCCGCGACCGGAGACACCGGGGTGCTGGACGAAGCGGCCGGCTTCATCGAGGGGCGCCCGATCAGCCCGGAAGAGGATTCGTACTACGACCTTCCGATTCCTTCCATGGAAACCGGCTCGCTCTACGAGCACTGTTCCCGCGCCATCCTGCACGGGCTCCGCTTCGGGAGTCACGGTCTCCCCCTGATGGGATCGGGAGACTGGAACGACGGGATGAATCTGGTGGGCGACAAGGGCAGGGGAGAGAGCGTCTGGCTGGGCTTCTTCCTCTATGACACTCTGATTCGCTTTTCGGAGCTGGCCGGCCGGCGAGGCGATGCCGCCTTCGAAGCCCGGTGCCGGCAGGAGGCGGTGCGGCTGCGACAGGCGCTGGAGGAGCATGCCTGGGACGGCGAATGGTACCGCCGGGCCTACTTCGACGACGGTACTCCGCTCGGATCGGCGGAGAATGCCGAATGCCGGATCGACTCGATTTCCCAGAGCTGGTCGGTGCTGTCCGGCGCCGGTGATCCGGATCGGGCCCGGCAAGCCATGGAAGGGGTGGACCGGCATCTGGTGCGGCGGGAAGAGGCTCTGATTCAGCTGCTCGATCCCCCCTTCGACAAATCGGAGCTCGACCCCGGTTACATCAAGGGTTATGTGCCCGGAGTGCGGGAGAACGGGGGCCAGTACACCCATGCCGCCATCTGGACCGCGATGGCGTTCGCCGCGCTGGGCGAGGGCGCCCGGGCCTGGGAGCTGTTCGGCCTCATCAACCCGGTGCGGCATGCCGACAGCGCGACCGCGGTCGGGGTGTACAAGGGAGAGCCCTACGTGGTGGCCGCCGACGTGTACGCGGTCCCGCCGCATACCGGCCGGGGCGGATGGACCTGGTATACCGGGTCGTCCGGCTGGATGTACCGGCTGATCGTGGAATCGCTGCTCGGCCTCCGGCTCGAGGGGGAGCAGCTCAGAATTGCGCCGGTGCTGCCTCCGGACTGGAAGCCTTTCACCATTCACTACCGGTTCCGGGAAACCCGCTACTCGATCGCGGTCGAGCCGGCCGAGAACGGGGAGACGACCCTGGCGGTGGACGGGGTGGAACAGGAAGACGGGGTCATCCGGCTGGTGGACGACCGGCAGGATCATGCCGTCCTGGTCCGGCTGCCCTCGGCGTCGCTGGTGCGGGCGACGTGAAAGACGTGAAAGACGCGGAAGACGCGAAGGACGCGAAGGACGTGCCTATCTCGTCATCCGCGCCGAGATCGCCAGCCCCACCCCGCCGAGAATCGCGGCGGCGGAGAGGGCGAGGCGGAGGGTGATCTGTTCTCCCAGGATGACGGTGCCGGCGAGGGCGGCGATGATCGGCACGGCGAGCTGAATCGTCCCGGCCCGCGCGGCGGTCAACCGGGGAAGTACCGCGTACCAGGCGGCATAGCCGCCACCCGATGCCAGCGCGCCCGACGCGACGGCGCACCCGATTCCCACCCCGCTCACGTGCGCCCCCCGCATGCTGAACGCCGCGAGCAGAATGCCCATGGGCATCGCGAAGATGAAGCTCTCGGCGGTGCGCCGGAGCGGAGGGCCGGCGGATCGGCCCCGGAGCGAGTAGAGTCCCCACGCGATGCCGGCCAGCGCCATCAGGGCAACCCCTGCCGGTGCGGGTGCGCCCAGTCCCGGCAGGTTCAGGTAGAGCAGCCCGAGGAGGGCCAGCAGGAGCCCCGCCCATTCCCGCAGCAGGGGCCGCTCTCCGCTTCGCAACGCCGCCCCGATCATGGTGAGCTGGACCGCGCCAAACAGCACCAGGGCGCCGGTGCCGGTGGGCAGACTCACATAGGCAAAGGAGAAGGGCGCCGCGTACAGGAACAGGAGCGCGGCCCCGGTCCATGGTCCCGGTCTCGGCCCGGTTGGCGCCGCGGCACCCTGCCAGCGTAGAACCAGCCACAGCACGATGGCGCCCGACGCCAGCCGGATCGCGGTGAAGGACGCCGGGTCGATCCGGTCCGCACCCAGCGCGAACCGGGCCAGAACCGAGTTGGCCGCGAAGGCGACCAGGGCCAGCAGAGCCAGCCCGATCACGGAAGCGGCGGCGTGGTCGGCGGAGGACGGCGGTGGTGCGTGGCCTGCTCGTAGGCATAGGCCAGCCGGAACAGCGTCGCTTCGGCGAAGGGCCGGGCCAGCAGTGAGAGTCCCGCGGGAAGCCGGCCTCTGGTGTATCCCATGGGAACATTGATCGCCGGAAACCCGGTGCTGGGCGAAAAGAGCTGGCTGTTGTCGCCGTGGGGAGTATTGAGATCGCCGATCAGCCGGGGTGGATGGCTCCAGGTGGGATACACCAGCGCATCCAGCCGCTCCCGGTTCATAAGCGCGAGCACACCTTCCCGGAGCCGGGCGCGAAACTCATCGCGGCTCCGGCATCCACCGCTCTCGGCGGGTGCGGTATCCACCGCCTGGGAGGCGTTGAGCCGGGTCTCGATCGAGGGATGAAACCGCCGGGACCTGATCACGGCCTCGAGGGTCTTCACCGGAACGCGATCTCCCTGCCGGAGCAGCCAGGCATTCAGATCAGACTTGAACGGGAGGCAGCTGCCGGTCTGGGCGCGCCGCCAGACCTCGAGGCTGTCCACGGTCACCGAGTCCACGATGACCGCGCCGGCGCCCCGAAGGTCTTCGAGCGCTCTCCTGAAGACCGCGAGCACCCCGGTATCCGCGGCGGGTGGGTTGTACGCCTGCACCAGGACGCCGATCCGGGCGCCGCGGAGCCCATCCCGCCTGAGCGCGGCGGAATAATTCTCGACCGGCCGTCCCCGACTCACGGCAGTGGCGGGATCGTCGGAGTCTTCGCCCACAATCACCTGGAAGACCGCCGCCGCATCCGCTACGGTGCGAGTCATCGGCCCCGCGATGTCGGCGGAGAGGTTCAAGGGCACCACCCCGGCCCGGCTGGTCAGGCCCATGGTGGAGCGGATTCCCACCAGCGCGTTGTGGGCCGAAGGCCCTCGGATGGAGTTGCCGGTATCGGTCCCCAGCCCCGTCAGGCCGAGATTGGCGGAGACCGCGGCGGCGGTTCCGCCGCTCGATCCGGCGGTGACCCGGTCGGTGGCATACGGGTTTCTGGTATAGCCGGGCAGTATCGAGCTCACCGTTTCGTAGGGGCTGAAGGCGAACTCGGCCATGTTGGACTTGGCCAGGACGATCGCGCCCGCCTGTCTGATCCGGGCAACCTGGAAGGCATCGCGTGAGGCGGTGTATCCGGCCAGGGAGAGCGATCCCGCCGTAACCGGAAGATCGATCGTCTCGAAATTATCCTTGACGATCATGGGGACGCAGAAGAGCGGTCCCAGGGGCTGGTTCAGTCGCCGCACCCGGTCGAGGGAGTCCGCCACATCGAGCGCGCGGGGGTTCACCACCACGAGGGCGTTGATGGCGGGGCCGGCCTTGTCGTACGCCGCGATGCGGGCGAGATAGCGTTCCACCAGACCGCGACAGGTGAGACGTCCACCCCGCATGGCTTCGTGGACCGCCGAGATGCTGGTCTCCTCCACCGGAAAGGCCGGGCCCTGCTGCGCGGCGGCGGGGGCTGCGACAAATCCCAGAAGGAGCGCGCCGGCCAGGACGCAAGGGGACCCGGCCGGCGTGCGAGGGAGAGCAGACATTCCCGCGGCCGCCCGGCTCAGCGGGTGAGCGTCACGATGATCGCGCCGATGTAGATCTCGGGCCGGCCGGCGCCGGTCGATTCAATCCCGACCCAGAGCCAGAATCCGCCAAATGCATCGGTCAGCAGGCGGAGCGTCTGGGATCGTCTGGTGGTGTTCACGATGGTATAGGTTCCCGGGGTGGGGCATCCGCTCGCGCCGTTGCGGATGTCCCCCAGCAGGGCGTAGTCCCCCGCGCTGGTGCCGGTTCCCTTGTCGATGGTCATCCGCAGAATTCCCTGGCCATCCGGTTCGGCCGCGGGCTCGATGAGCGCAACGCCCGCCTTGAGAAAGGTGGCCGGCCCGATTCCCGTGGTACAGCCCTGATGGTAGTTGGTGGCAAACTCCACCTCCAGCTCCACCTCGTACTGCTCGTTGGGAAGCAGCCCTGTGAAGCGGCGCTGCTGAAACATGAAAATGGACCCGCCCACATTCGTGCCGGCGAGGTAGAGCGCCTCCCGGCCGGGCAGCGGCGCAGGAAGGACCCGGAGATCGCCGGCAAGATTCACGTTGAGGAGCTCGGTCTCGGGGACGTCCGCCACCCCGGCCGTCCACCCCTCTCCCACGCCGTCGGGGAGATCCATGTCGAACGGAAGCGAAATCGTGTTGGTCGTATCGGCGGAGTTGAGACAGCCCGCCAGCAGCAGCAGAAGTGCTGCCGCGCCGGAATACCGCTTCATCGGTGCTTCTCCCTGGAGAGGGCCGGAGCTGTCCGGCCGGAATGGCTGGCTTCTAGTATAGCACCCCGCTGTGCACCTGGGGGTCACTCCCAAGGGACGCCCGAGCTGCAACCGGAACCACATCGGAAACGAAAACGGCGGCCCCCGAGGGCCGCCGCCTTCGCCTGGGTTCGAATGCGCGTCATGGCTTCCGGGTGATTCCCGCCCCGATGCCCACGCCGATGCGGGTACCCGCCGCCCCAACTGCGGTTTCTACCGCGGCCAGCGCGCGATCGACCGGCATGCCCTGCGCGGTCAGGTCGAGCAACACGTCCAGCGCCACATCGAGTCGCCGCTCCGCCGGCTCCCGCCCGGCCAGGGCGGTGAGCTGGACACTGCTTGCCCCCCTGGCGAGGAGCTGGGCGCCGCGGGAAATCTCCACGTCGCTGGGGCGCTCCCGCCCGGCGCGAACCAGCGCGGATTTAGAAAGCTCGAGCTGGGTCAGAGTGGTCGCGCTCGCGGCCACGATCTCGCTCTCCGCCGCGCCCTTTGCCTGGCCTTCGGCGATCCGGTCGTGCATCGGCTCCTCGGGCAGGTTCTTCCGCCGGGCGATGTCCAGCATCGCGGTCAGTCTCGCCCTCGTGTCCGCGGAGAATTCTTCCGGGATCCGAAGAGAATCGCCGCGCCGGGCCGTGAGGGCGGCCTGGGCGCGGACATCGGCCTGCGGTCCCGTCTCGGCCTGCGCGACGGCAACGGCCGGGGCGAGGGTGAGCGCGAAGACCAGGATGGCGTGTCTCATACTTCCTCCTTCGGTTGGCGGATTGTCACTTCGGGTCCACCGGCTTCCTCACGGAGAGCCAGGCGGACTTGCCGCCGAATCCGTCGTTGACGGCGGCAATACCTTCGGGCACCTCCCAGCGCGCCCCGTCGATCCGGAATGCGTACCGATAGAGACCGGGAGCGATCGTGAAGTCCCCATACCAGATACCGCTGCTACCGCGGGCCAGAGAGACGGGACTCCACTGATTCCAGTCACCGGCCACGTCCACCCGGGACGCCGATGCGGCCCGGATCGAGAGCCGGGTCAGCCCGGGTGCCGGATCCGGAATACCCGCAGGCTTCGGCCCCCGATTGCGAACTGGAGCGACCGTCCGGA
>Ga0209387_1000118_pt1 | contig 22857 bp, 43 predicted proteins | sample NCControl_FD_187515 | JGI IMG/M metagenome (GOLD analysis project Ga0209387, IMG submission 187515) | Agricultural soil microbial communities from Utah to study Nitrogen management - NC Control (SPAdes) (version 2) | ecosystem: Environmental > Terrestrial > Soil > Agricultural land | place: USA...
GGACATGAGCATCTATCTAAAGTATGGAATGGATATGGTGGAGTTTGTTTATACTTTACAAAACAGGGCGGCCAAAAATTAATTGAATATGCAGAAAAAATGGGTATGTTTACACCAGCAGATTGTTTTATGTACATTGCTGCACATTCAGGTTATGTAAATGGTTATGGATTAAATCCAAATAGGAAATTGGTGGAATATGATTGGAATGCCCCTACCACCATTCATAAAACAAGATGGGGTAGTTTAGAGGAGCTTATAAATGAGTAATATGTTAGTAATTATTCCCAGCCGGGGCAGACCAGACAATATAGAAAGATTTTATCAATCGTGTATAAAAACAAAAGCAAAAGTTGATATCTTGGTCGGTATTGATAAAGACGATGAAAGACATCAGGATTATTTAAATTTAGAAAAAAGACTCGACGGAAACAGCGAGGATGTTGTTATTAAATGTTGGGTAAGTCCAGATAGAAAAAGATTCGGCCCGACCTTAAATTATATAGCAAAACAAAACTATGATATATGGAAATATATTTATTGGTGTGGCGATGATCACCTACCGATTACTGACCATTGGGATCAAAAATATAGAGATGAATTGGATAGGCTCGGTACAGGAATTGTATATGGAAATGACTTAGTAATGGGTCCTGCCATTCCCACTCAAATGGCAATGACATCTAATATTGTTAAAGCATTGGGCTATGCAGTTCCAGAAGGTTTTGTTCATTTATATATTGACAATTACTTTCTAGAGTTAGGTAAAGCATGTAGTATGATAAGTTATATGCCAGATGTCATTGTACAACATTTGCATCCTTGTGCCGGTCAGGCGGTAGAAGATAAAACTTATCAGGAAGCTAATTCTAAGGAAAATTGGACTAATGACAGCAAAAGATTTCATGAGTACATGGAAAATGAATTAGTGCTAGATGTCGAAAAAATTCGGGCAATCCAATGATCAAAAGACTACGCCCAAAATATACAGAAAAAGAATTAAGACAAATATATGCAAAGCCTCACGATCATACTAACTGGCACGATCATCTTATTCGTGTAGATGTCACTATTCAAATAGCAAAATGGATGACAACTTATGGCGTTAATAGTGTAGCAGATTTATCATGTGGAAATGCTGCTATTGCTAATAGCTTAGAAATTGCAGATACATATTTGGGAGATTTTGCACCAGGATATTATTATTGTGGACCGATTGAAACAACAGTTAATTTAATACCGAATGTAGACTTGTTCATTTGCTCTGAGACGCTTGAGCATGTAGATGATCCACTAGAAGTACTTAAGGCAATTAGAAAGAAAACAAAGTATCTAGTTTTGAGCACACCAGAAGCTGCTTTTAATGATACTAATCCGGAGCATTATTGGGCTTGGGATTCTGATGGAATCAAAGAACTGCTAGAAGGGGCTGGGTTTGAAGCAGTTGTTTTCAATTCGCTTAAAATAAATGACTATACATATGACTATCAGATTTGGGGATGTAGATGAAAAAAGCGTTAGTTACTGGCTCTGCCGGGTTTGTTGGAAGAAGGTTTTGTAAAAAACTTGATGAATTAAATTATAATATTACTTGTATTGATATCGTAGATGGAAAAGATGCAAGAGATTTCTTTAGAAAAGACAATACAAAATATGATTTAGTTGTTCATCTGGCAGCGGTAGTAGGTGGGAGAGCTAAAATTGAAGGAGAGCCGTTATCTGTCGCAGTAGATTTATCCATTGATGCAGAAGCATTTCAATGGGCAGTAAGAACAAGACCAGAAAATTTTGTTTACTATTCTTCTTCAGCAGCATATCCAATTGAGCTTCAACGTCCAGGAGCTACAAATAAATTATCAGAGTGGCAAATTGATCTTTATGATGTAAGGCTTCCCGATTTTACTTATGGTTGGTCAAAGCTTACTGGAGAAGTGTTGGCTAAGTATGCTCAAAGTGAAGGATTAAGAGTACATGTATTCAGACCATTTTCTGGATATGGTGAAGATCAAGATACTAGTTATCCATTTCCTGCGTTTATACAGCGGGCAATTAAACGAGAGAATCCGTTTGAAATTTGGGGTGATGGAACACAAACAAGAGATTTTATTCATATTGAAGACGTAGTAAATGCTACACTAAAAGCAGTGGATCTTAATGTTCCTGGACCAATTAATTTATGTACTGGTGTACCAACGTCTTTTAATCATTTAGCTGAGAAAATTTTTGATCAAATTCCGGGGTATGACCCTGAAATCCTTCATAAATATGAGGCCCCGGTTGGTGTACATTATCGTGTTGGTGACCCCACAAAGCTATTGAGTTTTTACACTCCTAAAATTACACTCGAACATGGGATCTGCTTGAGTCTTGACAAGCTTGGCTAGGGCTGCTAGTCTTGCTACATGTTCAACAGAGGTAAGAACATCTGCTTTAAATGTGATCATACAAAGTCAAATCACAAAAAGAAAAAATGTGATGGATGTTCTTGTAAGGGAACATTTCAGCCACTCTTTCAAAGAGGAAGGCCAAATCAAAAGTGTCCATAGAAAAACAACTAAACAATGCTTTAAAAAAATATTTAATAGAACATCATGGTCTAGATGTAAAAAAGGTAGACTATTTTGAAGATTCTATTGAAGCAAATTACGGATGTCCTACCTGTTATAGTGATACCATCGTAGTAGAAATTTATTATGTTACCAATGATGGGTATAGGGCATCATATTCATATGATGGACCATTCAGTAGATTACTTCAGATGTTGACGGATTAGTTTAATAAGCAATACTAGGGCAATTCTAAGCCCCAATTTAAAATATAATAGGAGAATCTAGTTGATTCAAACAGTTATTATTTGTATTCTACTTTTACTTGCAGTTGTTGCCTTTGTAATTAGTAGAGTAGTCGAAGAGCAAGAAGATCGAACTATGACACTAGGAGTTAGTTTTGGTCTTGCTCTTTTGACAGGTATTGTTCTTGTTGCAACATCGTTTTCTTATGTAGAGGCAAGAACAGTAGGAATTGTTACTGAATTTGGAAAGCCAACAGGAACAGTTCGTCCAGGTCTTAATATGCTTTGGCCATGGGCAAGCGTTACATCATTTCCCACATCAAAGCAAACCCTTGATTTAGATTCAACAGATGGCAATGGACCCAATGTTGAAATTAAATTTGCCGGGGGTGGCGAAGGTAAAGTTAATCTTAATATCACTTGGCGAGTAGAAAGTGATGACAAAGCAGTTAAGCTTTGGGAAAACTGGAAAGACTTTGACCGTGTAACGAATGATCTTGTTTCTAAAAACGTTCCACAAATTGTTAATTCAGTGCTGGGAACATATACGCCTGAAGCAGCAATTAAGGGTGAGAACATTGAAAAAATCAGTGATCAAATCAATGCAGCACTAGATAAAAGATTCCTTGCCGATGGAATTAAGGTAGATACAGTTTCAATTAAAACTATTTCTTTGTCTCCGCAAATTCAATCTCGTGTCGATCGTCAAAATCAAGTAACAACAGATCTTGAGACATCAAAGATCGAACAAGAACGCGCCAAAATTGATAGTGAAACTAATAAAATTAGAGAATCTTCGCTGTCTGATCGTGCTCAAGTTAATAAATGTTTAGAAATTATTAACTCATGGGATGTTGCAAAAAATGGTCAACTTCCAGCCTTGCTTACTTGTGGTCTTGGTGGAAATGGACAGGTTCTAGTAGGGAAGTAATATGATGATTGGTCAGTCAGGGTCGTTGCTATTGACAGACTGACAAAGTAGTGCTAGGCTATGTCTAGCACTTATGGTTGCTTAACCAAGGGGAAGGTTCACATACCGGTATGTGGCAGGTTCGAATCCTGAAGCAACCCCTACACAAGGAGAGTAATGAATAAACAAGAGCTAATTAATTACTTTACAGATAAATATGGTGGACAAACAAAAGCTTTTTACTATGCTGATGAAGACCTGCTTAATCTTCAAGAGTTAAAGGAAATTTCTTCTTTTGAAGAAATAGATTCGACCATCGGTGATGATCATCGATGGGGTCATTATCGCGAAGACGTATTTAAAATTGATGACTACTATATTTTGTTTATGATTTATGTGCACTCAGGAGACTACGGAGACAACTATCTTGAAGATGTATATGAAGTTGTTCCAGAAGAAAAAGTTATAACAGCCTGGGTTGCAGCTGGAAATTCTTAAAGACGGAGGTGAATAGTTTGAATGTATGGACTATTCTCTATGGAGATGAAAGCGGTTTTAAAAATATATTAGATTGTGTAGTAAAAGATTTACCCAGTTTGCCATACAGATATTTACAATTCGCCGCAATCAAGCAAGCAGATGATTGGGGCTATAAATCTAATGAAATTGTTCTTATAGACGAAGAAGAAGATTTCTTAAGATATATCGTTCCTGATGGCAGAACAGCAGCAAAGGCAATTAAATCCAAATTAATTGAAAGTCAGGGAGTATGATAAATCTCCGATATCTTACGGATAATTATCCGGATATTTTGCAGGCTTCTGAGGTAGATAAAATGATCGCAGGAGTCCAAGACATACAATTTGTCAATAAGTATGTGCTAAGTACACACAGACTTACAACAAAGTATCCCTATATTATTACTAATAAGATTGAACGTTTTGTTTATAAGGTAAATACCTTTAAGTATTTTGCTGTTGATTATGTTGAAGATTATTTTGTTTGGGAAGTCAATGAAGTGGTTCCCAATTACGGCTATGAAACGACATATATCTAGACTTGACAAGCTGATGTTGCTATGCTATGCTTAGTGACATCATATATCGGAGCCAACGGATAGGCAAACGGTCTCCAAAACCGTTCAAAAGTGAGTTCGACTCTCACCCGGTATGCGTGAATAATGTATGCGGAATTTGTAAAGGTGATACTTCAATTGTATGTCTGTGTAGGATGTAATGTACACTTGGACTTATCCAAATTATAACAGTCCACACCAATGTCCAAAATGTTTAGGCATTGCCTATATTAAACAAAATGGAGATATGCGGGGGACGGGAAAGAAAACCGTTTATAAATGCAATAATTGTATGTTAAAATGGAGATATAACTTTAAAAAGACAACTCGTGTTGTTGATTTTGAATAAACTTGGGGTTTACCGGAATGATCCGGCCGAAGAAAATAAGTGGGTTTCTAGACGCATGTAGTGAAAAGTGAATTCATGCATGAAACTATGAGGTTAAAGTCCTCAGCCCCTTTCCGGGTGTAGGAAAATGGCAATCCGTCTCATTTGGGATGAGAAGACAGGGAGTTCGATTCTCCCCACTCGGACTTAGGAGTAAAAGTGAAGTACCAATGGGAATGCAAATTCTGTTTGCAACGAAGTGGTAACTTTAAAAGTTATCGCACAATGCGTAAATCTAAAATGCATCATGCAAAATATTACTGTAATCTAATTAAAATGTATTACGGTGATATGAAGCAATATGTAAGGAGATTAAATGACTGAACCACTTTTGGGTAAAAAAGCTAATACAAGCTGGGGAACTCATTCTAAAAAGGAGTGGCGCCATAAAGAAAAAGAGAAGTGGCGGAAGGAGTTCTGGGAGGAGCTTGATTGTTTAGAGAACGATGTTGCAAATGTGGAGTTTCCAAATTAAAAAAGAATTTAATTAAGGGTCCACTTGGATGGATTTGTAATGAAAGATTGACTACTTGTAAAAAAGTAGAAAAAAGAAAATTTACTTTTAATTAATTTGTATGAATATGTTCTTGCGATGTATACAATAGGAAGCTTTGCTTTCTTGGTGCAAATCCAAGCATTGAATTGTATATGTATCGAATGGACCTCTGTTCATTTGGGGATGAGAGCCATTAGGTAGGCTACCTGACTTCCACTCAGGCACTCTTGCGAGTTCGAATCTCGTCATCCTCACTCTATTAATTGGATAGATTGGTAAATTAATGTTTGGAAAAAATAAGTACAAGTATAAGTGCTGTTACTGTAATTTTCCATCAACGAAAAAAGAGGTTGTCAAGTTTAAGGGGCATTACTTTTGCGTAGCCTTAAAAGTAAAAATGAAAGAAAGTTGCTACGAGCGAGCAATTAATATTGATAAAAAGAATCCTGCTGCACTTACAAATGGAAAGTGCAGACATCATTAAGAAAGTGCGATATGCGCCGGATTGAAGATTGGTAAGTCAATGATTTTTAGAAAAAAGCGTGTAAACTGTTGTCACTGCAAATTCTTTGGAACAAAGGACAACTTTACAGAATATAAAAATCACTATTTTTGTTTTGTGAAAAGGGACGGGAATTTTTCTTGTATTTGGCAGGTTAGAAATGTAGAATTTAATTGGCCTAATCAAATTAAGAAAATGAAATGTCACTAATTCGGGGGTATTAGTGTAGTGGTAACATAAATGATTGCCAGTCATTTGACGCCAGTTCGATTCTGGTATACCTCACATGCCATCGTTAAAATGTCAATATTGTGGCACCAATGTAATTGGCTCAAATAACTTTACAGTAAAAAGAAATCTGAAACGCCACGAAGATTTTTGTATTAGAAATAAAAAGAAAAAGAAGTAGGGCTCTAGTAGGCACAATTGGCCGCTCATAATGGCCATGACGCAGGTTCAATTCCTCGTAGAGCTACAAACATGATTTTGCCACATAATTTTCCCTGTGCTATAATTTTTGAGGGGGTCCATATGGCAAAATTTGAAGATAGATATAGTATGTTCTATCGTAGTTTCGGGTTTGATATTCGAAAAATTGAAGAAGCGGTAGAATCTCTCCCGGAAAACATTGATAAATTAGGTCAAATTGATTTAGAGAGTGCGAATGAGGGAGATGTTTTAACAAAAACTGAAGGCAAATGGGTTGCTGGTAAATTAAAGCCAGGTACAGAACCAGTGCCTTTAGGAAACTATTATACAAAAGACGAAGCTAACAATATCTTAAACAAAAAAGCTGATATTGAAGAAGTTCAAAATTTGTATAATGAAGGAACACAATTAGTAGTAGAAAATTATTTAGATAAAAATGCTGTTACTGGTCTTTTAGATCAAAAGGCACCGGCAGAAAAATTACAAACTTTAGAACAAAAACTCAATGCTATTGATGCAGAAGAAATTGGAGCTGCACCATTAGATCACGATCATAACGATATTTATTACGAAAAGTTTGAAATTGATGACTTTATAATTAATAAATTTAATGCCTTATCAAATAAAGTTGACGGAATTAGAACTCCAACTTTAGAAGACTTGGGTGCAGCCGATGCAAATCATAATCATAATAGCCTTTATTACTCTAAAGCTGAAGTGGATGAATCTATAGAGACTATAGATAATAAAATATCAAATTTACAGCTACCAACTTTAGAGTCATTGGGTGCTGCACCAACCAATCATAATCATGATAATGTATATGCTAAAATTAGTGATTTAACATCAAAGGCTGAACAAAGTGACTTAGATAGTATAGAAGATAATGTCAATACGTTATTAAATAAACCAAATCCAACATTATCTTCTTTGGGAGCAGCCCCGGCAAATCATGATCACAATGACTTATATTATTCCAAATCATTTATAAATGACTTACAGGCTAGAGTTGTTTCTGTTGAAAACAGATCGATTATTGATTCACCCGATGATATCGGAGCAGCATCACTCAATCACAATCATTCTATTTCTCAAATAACAGGACTACAGGATGTCTTAACATCTAAGGCAGCAACTACAGACCTAACATCTTTGACAAATAGAGTGGTTGTTGTAGAAAACAGAGCTGATTTTGTTCCAACCTCATATTATACAAAATCAGAAGTGGAAAAATTGGTGTCTGGATATCCTTTAAGTGAATATGGATTTCATACCATTACTAATCCACTACCAACAGCAACAAATTCATTATCTATGACCAATGGTAAACAATTTTTAACAAAAATGTATGTGCCAGCAGGAAATGCAATCAATAAAATATTTTTTAATGTTAGAGTTGCAGGAAGCTTGCCCGGTGCAGCAACTTCAGGTGTTGCAATTTTTAATGACACTGGTACAAAATTAGATTCTGTATTAAATAATGCGCTCTTTACAAGCATTGGATGGAAAACAGCAACATTAACAGCTCCTATTGCTGTGCAATCAACTGGTAAGTTTTATTGGATAGGAGTTGTATGTAATTTCAGCACTATTCCAGCATTGTATAGTAATGCGGACAGTGGATGGAATGGGGGAGGAATTTCTACACATAGACGAAACATTTCACTTACTGCAACAACAACATTTGCAACAAGTTTTACACCGGCATCATATGGTACAAATGAAGCTGTAATGCCATTGATTGCATTGGGGTCATAAATAATGGGGGTGAATTATGGCTAATAGAGATGACGCAGAAACAGTTATTGTAAATTACTTTACTGGTCGCGGTGCTGAATTGGCATTACCATTGGAAGATCATGCTTCTAATATTGTAGATGATTTAGAAGCACAAAATCTTTTAGCACCTGATCAAGCTTGACAAGGGCTAGCTAGTATAGTATGATAAGGTTTCGCGGGGTGGAGCAGTTTGGTAGCTCAGCGGTTTCATGGGCCGAAGGTCGAGGGTTCAAATCCCTCCCCCGCAACTATGGAGGAAATGCAATGAATAGTGTTTGGGTTATTGAATATCCAAGTTATAGTGAAACCTCTGTAGCATTTACAGAGGCTAAAATGCAAGAGATTTTAAATAACGGTGCACAGAAATATACAGAAGCAAAAGTCTTTAAAATTAATAACGATCGTTATGTAGTTAATTATAAAGATTGTGAAGAAGCAGATATCGCTGACGATAATGATCCAATGATTGTTGCAGTTCGTCATTATGATAAATAAGATTTATGCCGCTTAAGTGTTAATGGATACATGCCGAGTTGAAGCCTCGGAGTTCAGGGATCGTTACCCTGGGGCGGCACGTGAGTATATACATAGCTAAAACCAATTTGGATCGGCGACTATGAAGTCAATTAATTACGTTTACTATAGCTCTGATGAACAGCTTCTCAGAAGACTAGAAGAAGAATATAAAATGACGGGCAGAGATGTACAACGATATGAAGATCGAATTGTTGTTTTTGCTCTACCAAGAAAAACTAATAAAGGCTATACCACTCAATCTAAGGATAAAAAGTGGACTGGAAAGAAGAAGTTTTAAATTATATTAATGAAGAAGGCGGCTTAATAGAGGCCATCAAATGGCGTGGACCAATTTCAACTTATATTCCAGAGTCTGAAACTATTTTTCTTTCCGCAATGCAAAAGCTTGAAAAACAAATTCATGAGGTTGATGAGACAGCAGACAAGCTGCATCAGTTCCTGCTTGACTCTCAGTTCAAGCCATGATAGACTAGGTCTTGTGAGTCGGAGAGAAACGGTTATCATCCTTACTATGAATAAAACCCCGTTTCTCACAACATATTCACCTCTTAGGAGTTAAAATGGAACATCTGTTTATTATTTCTACAGAAAAATATGACCAGTTATTAGAGGAACTGAGCAAAGAACCAAAGTATCTACCAAAAATGAAAGCTCTTCTAGAGGGAAAGTATTTTGAAGATGAATGATCCATTGCTAGTAGATTATTTGGAATTAATTTGTCAGTTCAATCGCTTAGAAAGAACAAAGCGCATATCTAAAAGAGATGCAAGTCTTATCTACTTAGATAAAAGAAGAATTATGGAAAGTATTGAAGAATTACAAATGAAGTCTAATGGCCCAGTTATTAGAGGACATTGCAATCAATAGCTTAATTGCTTGCGTAGCCCAATGGTAGAGGCACAGTGCTAAGAACGCTGGTAGTGCACGTTCGAATCGTGTCGCAAGCACGATACAGAGTAAACTGTATGATAGCGCCGTTGGTCCATTGACTATCAAAATAAATCACTTGCCCCGGTGGCCCAAATGGAAGAGGCGTCAGATTTAGGTTCTGAAGGTTGAAGGTTCGAATCCTTTTCGGGGTACGCAAATAATATCAAATATAGGAGAATAAATGCGTTGTAAGAATTGCAACGGTGACGGTGGTCGAAAAGGCAACCGTCATGTTAAGTATCGCAGATACACATGCTCGAATTCTTACGGTGGAGAAGATCTAGCTGTAGAAATTTCTCTTCCTGATTTCAATAGCTATACAGATTCAGATTACGGATCAAGTAGCTCAAGCTATTCATCAGATAGCAGTTATTCTAGCGGTTCAAGTGATTCGGGATATTCATCCTCTTATGACTAGGAGTTGTCATGGGTTTGTTTTTTAATTCTAAGCCAAGCAAAGTTCCAGAAGACAAAATTATTAACAAAAAGACCCCGGTTGGCAAGGCATTGGCATCTGTTGGGTATAAGCTTGATGTTCGTAGAATTAAAGAGCTGCCAGATAATGTAAAGAATAGAATTAAAAAGCATGAGTGTGGTCATTGCGGAGAGCCATTGTTTCGAGCAAGAAAAGATTCAGTGGCTTGCAAATCCAAAGCATGCATTAACGCTATTAAAGATATGGTTCGTGATTTCGAATCTATCGAAAAGATTAAAAAGCAGCGCGAACGCGCACGATACACTCATGATGGACAAAACAAGAATGGTATTACCTATTATTCTTGTGGATGCAATACAAACAATCTTCTTCATGGATCTGGATGCGCAGCAGCCGGGTACAAGATTAATAAATAAGACTTTGGGTGAGTCGGAAAATTTCGGTTATCTTTTTGGAATAAAGACGATGCAGGTTCGATTCCTGCCTTGGTTTGGGAACTAGTAAACTCGAAATTTATAACATATTCACCTATTTATTTTGGAGCAACATGAGTTTCTACGAATATTACAACAAAAAGTCTAAAGATGAATTAATAGAAAAATTGCGTAGAACATATATAACATTATCATATATCGAAGAATCACTAGCAGAAATTTTAGGCTATCCTAAAAGTAGCGGCGATTTAAATGATCCCAATGGTGGAAACTACATTACTGGGGATCATAGCGCAGAAACTCTAATAGATGAACTGAAGACAACTTTAAAAAGAAAAGATATTTGGCTAACTCGGAGCAAATGCCCTGGGTATCCACATGAAGGTCATGCTAGTTCTGACTGGAGTTGTCCTTTAGATTGATAAATGCTATAATGGTTTTCGGTCCATTTAAAACCGAAATGGAGAGGTCGTCAAATTGGTATGGCAGTGGTCTTGAAAACCACCGGGGTAAAACCCATCAGAGTTCGAGTCTCTGTCTCTCCGCTTATTGAGCCGAATAATATCGATTATCTTAGGCAAACCGCATGTTCCGGGTTCGAATCCCGGGCAACAATGTTGCTAGTTCAACGGTAGAACAGTGGTAATTATTTCGATGTTAACAAACATGCTCAATAATTACTTGGATATATTATGGAAACAAAAACAGAAAAAGTCTATAGAATACATTTGGATGATCCAAAATATCGTTTGGGCGATATAAGATCCGGCGGAGCTAATATAATTGCTCTGCTTAAAGATTTTTTCGATAGCATGGTAGATCAACACGATTTTATAGATTGGCCTAGCCTATCAATAGAAAAAGATAAATATAGACCATATGTACTTATTGTTAAAGTTTTATGCTATGATTTTAATGGCGAAATGAATAATGCCCAGTAGCACAATTGGCAGTTGCACTTGACTTTGGATCAAGAGGTTGAAGGTTCGAATCCTTCTTGGGCATCGTAGTGGTGGAAGATTGCATATTTGCTTGCTGAAAAGCTAGGAGAAGAGGCAATCGAGTTCGATAGGGGCTGAATCGAACATTTAATGCCCATTAGGGGAATTGGCAGACCCGCCTGACTCTGAATCAGGATTTTTCTAGGTTCAAGTCCTAGATGGGCAGCATGGGATTTTATATGAAGGATATGAGCTATTCTGTAGTGTCCGATTTTAATTTTGAAGCATGTCCAGTTCCTACTTTTGGAGATGCACCATCAAAAACACATTATGAAATTAATATTACGCATGATCATGATGGTGGATTTGCAGAACTTTCAAAAGAAGAAGTGCAGGAGCTAATCGTAGCAATGACTAATTGGCTAGCATATACGGAGGAATAATGTCTCTAGAAAAAGATTTAGAAAAAGGCTATGAAGAACTAGCCAAATCAAATCTCAATGATCCGGAATTTTTTGGCAACTATCGTAAAGTCTTAAAAGAAGAAATTAAAAACTATAGATATTTGCTAAATGTTGCTCTAGCTCAAATGAATTCAGCAGCTGAATGGATTAATGAGGACGCAGATCCAGGAATGGCAGCACATATGTTGCAAAAAACAAGAAAAGAAATTCTAGATCAATTGCCAGAAAATCATGATAAATAAACATCAAGTATTCTTATTGGCGCATGCATTAAATTCAATTGATCTTACCTGGCCTTGTTGCTCAAGGTGTTGCGCTGCCTGCGAAGTTGTGGTAAGCTTAGCAACAACAGGAGAGCTTGACGAAATCCTTAGAACTCATACTAAAAACTTTTTAGGTGATGAAATTCCATGGGTGGCAGGGCATTCGTGGTGGGTTGATAATCAAGTTGATAGAAATTTTCTCTATCAAAATATTACAGAGAAATGTGAGCTTTGCAACAATGATGATCTATAATAACGCAAGAGAAAAAGAAAAGATCTTCGCAGAATTAGATCTAAAAAAGGAGACTGTTAATTTAACAGTCATGATTGATGAGAATGAATACAACATTCCAAAATTTTATAAGAAATTTGTTTGTAAGTTAACAGATTTTGATAATTTAGAATCGGCACAAGCAGTAATCAATGCTAAGTTGGAAGAAACAAGAATTGCTAAGGTAGAATATGAAAACGATTCTGCTGGTCGAGCAATTGAGGTTCTAAATTCATTGCATAATGCTGTTAGTATCGCTTATGGCGATACTAGATGGAAATAAAGTAAGACATGGTGGCTAAACGCAAATGGTGCGCGGACTGACTGTGAATCAGTTGTTAGCTCGGTTCAATTCCGGCTAGTCACCCCAAGGGAGTAAGCGTAGGCTGTGTCAGCGGGTCTGTAAAACCCTACTGTGAGAGTTCAAATCTCTCTACTCCCACATGAATACAAAACAGATAAGGGCAGCAAATTTGTCTGGTAATGATGTTTTGATCATTAAGGGAGAACCACGCAAAATTAAACACCTTACTTTAGCTTTTGGAAAAGCCCATGTTACTTTTTTGAATGGAGTTGAAAAGTCGTTTGATTATGAAAAGTGGGTAACCATTAGAGCATAAAATAAATAGTAATATTGGGAGAGTCGCAACTGTAGGTATGTTGCACCCGGGTGAAAGCCGGGGATCAAAAGACGTTTTGGTCATTCATAGGTTCAAATCCTATCTCTCCCACGTGGCAGAAAGAATTATTAGTGCCTATAAAGGAATGTGTAAATGTTTTCATAAAAGAGAAGCACATTCTCAGGGAAAAACAAATTGTTGTGTACCAGATTGTAGATGTATAAAATTCCGGCCAGCGAAGAAATAATGTCTAAAACAATATAAAGAGAAGTTGATTGAGTGAGGTAATAGAAACCTATGCTTGTCATTGTGGCAAGAATATAATTGCTCCTAGTAGTAAAATAGACCAAGCAATTGATGAACATAAAAGTGAGTGCAGTCGCTAGTTGCACTTATATTTTTCTTTTTATATAATGTATCCATCGGGGGATTTAATAAGAAAGAGAGAATAATATGTCTGAAGAAGAGGCAGAACAGATTCATCAACTATACCCGGGTGAGTTTACATGTAATATTTTAGGTGCATTACGATATCTAGAAAAGCGAGGACATGACTTAGAGGAGTCACTAGAAATCCTTGACTATATTCGTAATGCTGGATATAATTTCTTTAATTTCAATGTTGCTAGATTTGAAAAAGAATTTATGGGGATGTAATGAAAAAGTGTAGTTATTCAATGCTTGTTCGTGGTTCATGGATTGAATGCAGTATACGGGCAACATACTACGAAATAGATGTTGAGGATAAAACAACACGCTATCCTCTTTGTGATGAACATGCTGAAAAAAGCCCTTATGTCGTTGTACCAATAACAGATTGGGAATATGGTAAGAATGGCTGATATTATTTTTTCAAGTGATGAATATCCGGCGGTAATTGTTGTAGATCAATGGAAATACGCCGTTATTATTGCCGCATTAAAGTCGGTCACACCGGATAAAATTACTGAAAAATTACCCGAAGATTATTCTGCATGTACTCAATGGGATCTCAATCGTCTGCTTGAGGACTTGAGTTGACACCTGTTGAAGCACATGCTAGACTGTAAAGGTCCCGGTAGCTCAATGGAATAGAGCGTCTGCCTACGAAGCAGAAGGCTGAAAGTTCGAATCTTTCTCGGGATACGTTTTTATGATTTACCTGGCTTCGTATAATGGTTTATATGTCTCTCTGATGAAGAGAAGATTGATAGGTTCGATTCCTTCAGCCAGGACTTAAGGGGGTTATAATGAAAACCGTTCTTTTTAAAGTTGCAAATATTGTTGTTAATAGGTTAATGAGTTTAGTTGCTAAAGGGTTAGCTAAAGATCCTAATAATGACATGCTACTAGTAGTTCAAAAAGAGTTAATTAAGGCTAAAGTTGCTTTAGAAAAAGCCAGATTCTAAGGAGTAATATGTTTTTATCAAAAACTTATAAGATTAAGTTTGATAACAATAACAAATTTTATATCTTAGCTGATGGAAAACAAAGCAAAGATAGTAGAAGACTTCAGGCTGAAACTTGTGAAGCTCTAGAGAAAGAGCTAAGAAAGCTAGGCGTAAAGTATAAGCTTTCAGCAAAGGCTGCTGAAATGAAGAAAAAGTTGGGTTAACATGTTTCAAATCAAATTGAAGGCAAAGTATCGTAAAGGCGGAAAAGGCCAACAGGGTTATAAGCCTAATGCCGGAAATGGTGATTCAACCAAACGCCGACCTAATTACAAAAAAGCAACAGAAGTTCAGCGTAAAATTATTCAGGCCAGACAACCTAAACGAGTTATGGTTCTCATGCCTAACATGAAAATCAGGATGGAAAACGCGTAGTTGACAGCACGGGTTCAGTCGTGTAAGCTTGTATCATCCGCTGAGGGCAGGCGGAATAAAAATTGGCCCATTTGCCTCATTAGTTTCAATGGTAAAACACCGCTCTTGTAAAGCGGATTTGAGGGTTCGATTCCTTCATGAGGCTCTCCAAAATAAAAAATCTATTTAAGGGTAAATCATGGGTATTTTTGGAAATAAAAAGCACAGACTTATTGAAGAGTATTATGCTCAAAAGGGCTTCATGCCCAAGGACAAGCCTCTTAAGGGTCCAGAGAATAATCTTCCTCTTCGATATAAACTCAATGTAGCAGCTCTAGCAAAGAATCAAACTTTGCCCTTTGATCGTAGAGATGATATTGCCTATGCTAAAAAGAAGGGTAATTCTAAGCTTGCCAAAGCATTAGAAGCACAAAAATAGCAGTGTGGCCTAGTAGCAGTTGGATTGCGGTTTGCCTGCAAAGCAAACAATAAGTGGGTTCGATTCCCACCTAGGCTTCTTATAATATATTCGTAAACAAAGAAAGCGAGTCGAAAATGTCAAAAGCACTACGTAATGTTAATGTCCACCAGACTGTTCAAACTTCACAGGCAAAGCCGGAACAAGTTAAGAATAGTGCAGGTGGATTTGTTTTTAAGGTTTCAGACCAGTCTCGTCTAGAGCGATTCCTGATTATTGGAACTGATGGGGGAACCTATTATGTTGGAGAACAAGAGCTAACTCAAGATAACATTGATTTCATTACTGAATTTCTCCGCAAGGATGCAAAAACAGTAATTGATACTGTTGTTAATATCTCTGATAATGGACGTGCTCTTCGTAATTCTCCGGCTATTTTTACCCTGGCACTAGCGATGAATACTGTTCCTGAAGACATGAAGTCTTATGTTCGCCAGGCAGTAAATAAGGTTTGTCGCACAGCCACACATCTATTCGAATTCAATCAATACATTGAAAATCTAGGTGGTTGGGGTCGAGCAAAGCGTAAGGCTGTTGCCGAATGGTATACTTCAAAGAGTCCTTCTAAGCTTGCTTATCAAGCAATTAAATACCGTCAGCGTAATGGTTGGACTCATCGGGATGCTCTTCGAATTTCTCATGCTAAGCTTGGACCAGAGTACGCTGGTACTGTGAATTGGATTCTTGGTAAGAGGGGTGAATGGAATGCTGGTAATGTACCGTCAATTGTTCTAGGATTTGAGCATGCTCAAGCCACTGATAGTATTGACACTATTGTCAGCTTGGTTCACGAATATAATCTTCCATGGGAAGCAATTCCTACTCAATTTCATAAGGAACCAAAACTTTGGAAGGCGCTGCTAGAGTCTGATTCTCTAGGTCAAACCGCTCTTTTGCGCAATGTTACTCGAATGGCAAAAATTGGTGCTTTTAAAGACCTTCAATTTGCTGGTGAGTATGCAAAGCGTCTAGCCGATAAGAACAGAATTATTAGTGGTAGAATGCACCCAGTACAATACCTTAATGCTGCTGTTACTTATGCAGAGGGCCAAGTTGACCGTAGATCATACTATGGATACCGTCAGGATAGAACTTGGGATACTAATTCTAAGATCTCTGCTGCTCTCAATGAAGGTTACTACAATTCATTTGAAGCTGTTGAGCCTGCGAATAAGAGAACATTTATTGCGGTAGATGTTTCTGGATCAATGGCAAGCCCAGCAATGGGAATTGATCTTAGTTGTGCTCAAGTGGCTGGTGCAATGGCAATGACAATTGCACGTACTGAACCATATTCAGATATTAGAGGCTTTACGTCATCTAGCTCGAATCGTTGGGGTGGTGGAAGAGATTCTGGTCTAACAGATCTAGGAATTTCTGAAACTACTGATCTAACAGATGCTATGCGTAAAGTTCAAATGCAGAATTGGGGCGGTACAGATTGTTCACTTCCTATGACATATGCCCTACAGAATGGTATTGAAATTGATACCTTTGTCATTATCACAGATAATGATACATGGGCAGGGAATATTCATCCGTTCCAAGCTCTGAAGAAGTATCGCAAAGAAATGAAGATTGATGCTCGCCTAGCAGTTTTAGGTGTAGCCTCAACTGAATTTACGATTGCTGATCCTTCTGATGCCGGAATGATGGATTTTGTTGGATTTGATAGTTCTGGTCCTAAGCTTCTAACAGAGTTTAGTGCTGGAAGAATTTAATTGCAAAGGGGGCAGAGATGCCCCCTTTTCTTTTTATAGGAGTATTTATGTATAGAGCTGTTTTTAATAAGAAAAAGCCAAACACTCTTTCCCAAATTAAGGCAACCGCCTATAAGAAGCAATTTAGCTTTAAATATCTAAGAGCAATGGAAAGAGACGGGCTATATATTGTCGAATATGAAATGAAAACGCTGGAAGCAAATGATTTTATGTTTGGATATATCAAAGCCTTTCCTGGTTGCAGCACGGTATATAGAACTGGAAAACTTTAAATGGCTAAAGCAAAAACAAGAACCTATATTAAGCATATTCACAAATTAACAGATGATGAATATAGGCAATGTTATAAGTTAAATCTTGGTCAAATGGGATTGATGAGAGATAAGCTACTTTGGGAGAAAGAGAAAGATTACTCTACTGCCCGGGTCTTTCTGTTAAAAGATCTTGAATCCAAAAATATATTATCGTGGTCTTTAGTATTTAATCATCGTAAAGGCGAAGGAGCATATTTCTTTACTCCTCCGAAATTAAGAAGAAACGGTTATGGCAGAAGAATTGCTCAACATGTACAACGATATAATCCAAATGTAGCTGTTTTTCCTTGTAATGTCATTAATGAAAGATTCTTTGCGACTACCAAATTCACTAATTTAGATCGAGGTTATTACTAAAATGTTTCAATCCAAACGTGCTTTAGTAACCGAATCCGCCGCATTTGTATTTTTAAAGATGAATGCGGGCAAGGATGAAGCTTATATTAACTATAAAGCTATTTCTACAGCTATGCAACTTGCTGGGCTTGATTTTTCTAGTGTCCAAAAGCAATATATTAAAGCTCTAGAAGAACTTGCAGAATATAAGGAAAATAATGACTGATGCAATAGACATTTTTAAAAACCAAATTGCTATTAATGATATAATTGCCGTTGCATTTAGAAAAGGAAATTCTTCAGTTATTAGAGTGGGTAGAGTAGAAAACATCGGAGTCAATCAGTACGGCCCACTTCTTACAGTTAAATGGGAAGCCGGTTTTAGTGGAACAACTAAAATCAATGCTGATAGTACAAGAATTGTGGTGATATAATGGGATATTATTCAGATTTTTATGTAAAGCTTATTGGTGAACAAATTGATCTAGATGTTTTTATATCGGACAATCCAATTGTTCCTCAATACGGTGATAGATTTGACGAACATTTTTGGTTCGATAAGCAACAAGATAATTGGGTAAAAAGATATAGCAAATGGTATGATTATGACGAAGATATTTGCTTTCTTTCACGCAAATATCCAAATATAGAATTCGAATTAATTCGGTATGGCGAAAATGCCGGAGATATTGAAAAATATGTTTATTCTAATGGAAGTAAACATGGTGGAAAAGCAGTAATTGATTGGCCAAAGAACTAGTGAACAGGGAGTCTTGACAGGCTCCCTGTCTTGCTGTAAGCTAAGGTCTTACGAAAGGATGACGATGCGACCGAACGTATCAACTATTACAACTCAAGGTGACTTAGGTGGACAAAAAGTTGCAATGTCCTTCGATGCTAATTCACTTGCACACATTATGTCAGTTCTAACTGACTTGTATTCTGATCCTGAGTTAGCAGTTATTCGAGAATATAGCACAAATGCTTATGATTCTCATATTGCAGCCGGGGTTAATCGACCAATTGAGGTATCTCTTCCCAATCATCTTAGTTCTTATTTTAGGGTTAAGGATTATGGGGTGGGTCTTAGTGCCAACGACATTGTTAATATTTACTCTAAATATGGCGCCTCTACAAAAAGAGACACTAATACTCAGACTGGTATGCTTGGATTAGGCTGTAAATCGGCCCTAACATATACCAATCAATTTATTCTCACTGGAATTAAAAATGGAATTAAGACATCGGTTAGTATTTCTCGATCTGCCGATGGCTCTGGGACCATGGAAATTATGGGAAACTCTTCTACAACTGAACCTAATGGTGTAGAGATTGTTATCCCTGCAAAAAATACAAGAGATTTTAGGACTAAGGCCAACAACTTTTTTAAATATTGGCCAGAGAATTCTGTTCTAATTGACGGCGAATCTCCTCAAAAATATGAGAAGGTCCAGCTGAATGAATACATTGACATCGTAATGAACAGAGATTCAGATGTTATTGTTATGGGAAATGTAGCATATCCATTTGATGGTAAAATTGAAATTCCATCAAAAAATGGATATGCTGCTCGGTGGAGAGCTTATAGCTTAGTAATTTATGTCAAAATGGGGGAAGTTGATTTTACTCCATCCCGAGAAAAATTGCATTTTACTAAGAAAACACAAAATAAAATTCAAGAGATTATCAAGGACATTGAAAGGGATCTGCCTAAAGTCCTTCAAAAGGAAATTGATAAGGCAGCCTCTCATAAGGAGGCACTAGAAGTTTATAAAAAATGGAGCAATGTTCTCAACACCGAACTAACCAAAATTAGTTATGGTGGAAGTGAAATCCCGCTTTACCTCTCTATTGATTTTAGTTACGATCTTAGCTCTTTTAAATTCAAGCCGGTTTCAAACAGAAATGGTGGAATTAACGCTACACACATAACTCCATCTACTGTCTTTATCTATAATTATGATGAAGAAAAACATACTCCACATAAAAGAAAAAAGATGCGAAAGTGGTTGGAAGAGCTTGATGGTAGTGGATATTTTACGCTCCTTTTAACAAAAGAAAAACTTCCAGAACATTGGTTTGATGATTGTCCGCAAGGCAATTGGGAAGAAATTAAAAAAATTACTTTCCCTAAGGCGGCTTCCAAAAAGAACCCAGAACTAGTTTACAATAGGCTAGATACTAGAGGTAATGTTGATAAGGTAACTGAACTAGATTCTTCAAAAGAAACCGTTTATTTCATTGCTAATGAATTTCCATCGGTTCCTAGGCGTGAAGCAATTGCTAATTATTTTTGGGCAAAGTATAACATTGTTTCGGTAAGTTCTGTTGAAAACGCTCAAGCTAAATTCATTAAGGCTAATCCTAAGGCGAAAACAATTCGGGCAGTAATAGACGATCGATATAATGAAATTATTGACGGCCTAACTGATGCTCAAAAGAAATGGGTCTCTGAAAATGAACGTCACGCGTTTTATAATCATGCTGATGCTAGTCGTGTTGAAGATCCAGAAATTAAATTAGCTATTGAGCAAGGGGCCAAGCAGGAGGATTTTCATAAGATTATTAAGAAGATAGATAATATTCGGTCTGCCTATTCTCAAATTTTTAATGAATATGTTCCTAGAATAAAATCAGAACATAAAGATCCGCTGGAAAATTATCCATTAATGTCATTAATTCCATCGTATAGTTGTCATAGAGCGATGGATGAGATATACTTATATTTGAATGCAGCCTACAGGGAGAGGCAATAAATCATGTTATATAATCTAGTTGGAAATAACGATGGCAGTAGCAACATTACTGTTTTTGTTGATGGTGAAATGTATGTTGCTGATTCTAATCATGCCAAATTTGAAGAAATCTTAAGCAAAGTTATTGCAGGCGACGAATCAGTTGTTAGACTCTTCGACAAGGAAGCGCTTGTCAGAGAAGAATTTAATAAGGTTTCCGATAGAGTTTCCGTTCGTGGTGGTCAGGTTTACTTTGATTCCGACCCGGTAAATAGTGCATTGACTCGTCAAATTGTCCGATTTGCCGATGATGCGTTAAATATGAAGCCACTTGTTAGTTTTATGGAAAAGGTGATGGATAATCCAAGCCATAATTCTCGTGAACAACTTTATACATGGCTTGCCGATCGTGACTTTACACTGACAGAAGATGGCGATTTTATCGCATATAAGGGTGTTAAGGTTGAAAACGACCAGTACGTCTCTATTAATTCTGGAACAGCCATTGTTAATGGTGTAGAGCACGAAGGATATATTCCTAACTTTGAAGGCGCAGTTGTTGAAATGCCTCGCTCTCAAGTGGAAGACAATTCTTCTGTCGGATGTTCTCATGGTCTTCACGCCGGAACATATCAATACGCTAATGATTTTGCACGAGGTGCACTACTTAAAGTTAAAATCAATCCTCGTGATGTTGTTTCAGTTCCGAGTGATTGTTATGCGCAAAAGCTTCGTGTTTGTCGATATGTTGTTTTAGAAAAAATTGACAAAGAAATTCCAGAAGCACTTGATACATCTAGCTATTACGATGATTACGAAGACGATGATTATTGTGAATGCTATGATTGTGTTGAATATGATGAGGAATACGACTAAGTAGCTAGGGGTGAGTCTTGACAGACTCACCCCTTTGCTGTATGGTCTATACATGTACGCATACGTTCTGCTTCTAGAAGCTAATGGCGATGTCCAGGTATTTCTTGATGAAAGCTTGGGCATCAATGCTTTTAAACAAACATATGAAGATTATAAAGGTGAAGATGAGTTAGACGTAGATACTTCATACTATAATTGGTCATCAACTGTATGGAAAATGTCAGCTTATTGTTATGGCGACTGGATTGCCGATTTAAGAAAAATTAAAGTTGGAGAATAAATGTCCAAAGTTTTAATTGCCGGTGATTTTCACGGAAATCACAAATGGGCAAAAAGAGTAATTGATTTGGCTTATGAAAAAAATATTTCTAAAATTATTCAAGTTGGTGATTTTGGTATTTGGCCTGGTGAAGAGGGCGATGAATATCTTTATATTCTTGACCGTTATCTTACTAAGCGTAATATCCGGCTTTATTTTCTTCCGGGAAATCATGAGGACTGGAATCAATTGGATCTTTGGTTTCATGAAGGACCCAAAACAGAAGAGGGATTTGTAAGACTTCTCAATAACATTTACTATACAGGAAAAGTAAATAGTTGGTTTTGGGAAAAGAAAAAGTTCGCTGTTGTCGGAGGAGCAACTTCTATTGACAGAAAATGGCGAAAATTAAATGAGTCTTGGTGGCCCCAAGAAGCACTGACGGATAAAGATATTGCTCAGGCTAAAGCTATCGGCAAGTCTGATTACTTATTTACTCATGATACTTCATTACAACATCCGTTTGAATTTCTTTCGTACAACGTTGAATCAGAAATTCATCGAGGGTACATGAGTGAAATTGGTAGTGCAATTAGAGCGGATCTTTGGTTTCATGGTCATTATCACGAATATGATGAATATAAATTTTCCTATGGTTTAGGATATAGCAAAGTGTATTCGCTTGATTGTGATGGAACCTCTTTATCTCAAAACACCGTTATTTTAGATATTGAAACAGGAGAGGTGAGCAAAGTTGACACAGCCATTTGGTGAAGAGCTAGAGCAGTCAGCTAAAGAGCTTGCAGACAGCCTCAGAGAGGCTACAGAGCTTTTAGACGCTCTGGCTACTGAGAGCCTACCGGGCGGATTTAATCAAGCCGCAGGGATGGTCAGAGAGTTGACTAACAAAGGTGTACCACTAGTAGAAGCAATTCAAATTGTGTCCACTAATCTTATGAAGAGGTACCAGTGAAGAAAAAATTTATTTTAAAATCTATGCATGGATCTCATCTATATGGAATGGCTACACCGCTATCTGACTTAGATACTTATGAAATTTATGATTTTTGCAATCAAAACTACCGGCC
>Ga0209387_1000119_pt1 | contig 22853 bp, 20 predicted proteins | sample NCControl_FD_187515 | JGI IMG/M metagenome (GOLD analysis project Ga0209387, IMG submission 187515) | Agricultural soil microbial communities from Utah to study Nitrogen management - NC Control (SPAdes) (version 2) | ecosystem: Environmental > Terrestrial > Soil > Agricultural land | place: USA...
TTGGGAATAATATATTCACTGATCTTAGCGGTAACGTTGGCGGGTGCCTTTGATCCCAAATCTGCGCGGCTCCGCCGCCTGATGTGAGGCGAGGCTTTGCCTCGCCGGGAGTTGAGTAAACAAGATGGGGCTTCGCCCCCTAGTACGGCCTTTGGACCATTAGATCTTGGGCGAAGCCCGAACCATGGGCATAGCCCGACCTGATTTCAAGTCTGAGGCGAGGCATAGCCTCGCCTCACATCAGGCGGCAGAGCCGCGGCAAAACTTCGTGTCCTGTGACTGTCACGACTCGTAATAGCGAAGGACTTTTGAGGCAAAGAGTTGGCGGGAAGAAGCTAAGGTTTGCCGCTGAAGCGCATCGGTTTTAGAAAAAGGAGTTATGGGAAAACTTCATACTCTTAGGAGAGCAGTTGAGCGGCAGCCGGATAAATTCATGCATGATTACCGGTGGGCGGAAATGGTTGTAATCGCGCAAGGGGCGATCTTCCGCGATGGGCAATGGGAGCCGATTGTCTGTGATCCCGAAAGGTCGCGGCTCTTCCCTTACCGTAAGGTAGTGCGGAGTGTGCTCTTGCGGATGGGTTATGATGTGCGGTAGCTCCGGCGCGGTAGGCCTCCCCGATTACTGGGCAGGAGGTTGGGTAACTGGCCTTCCTGTGAAAGACGGGTTCATCGCCGTCTCAATGTGGGTTCGATTCCCACCCGCGCCACTAAGCGTTGTCCAGCAAGCGCTTGGGCCGACTTAAAGATGCTTTGATCGTCGGCAACTTAGATTATCTTTCTTAGTTGGGCTTGGAGACGGCGACTCTTTTGATCTTAGTTAGCACGCAGCCGCGGTAGCATCTGTTCATTCCATTTATCGAATTCGCTCATCAGTCGCTGCAGTACATCGGGGAACTTTTTACTAAAGTCTGCTTGCTCACGCTGATCGAGAGACAGATCGAAAAGTCTGCGGACCTCGCCATCGCGCAAGAACTTCCATTTCCCCTGTCGCACTGCGTCGCGGTTATAGATCCGCCAAAAGAGAGTACGATCACGCACCGGGCTCCCGCCTTTTAATACGGGCAGCAGATCGATCCCATCAAGTGAACGAATAGCAGAGGCTTCTGCCTTAGCGGCGGCAAGCATTGTGGCGGTCCAATCCATTGTTATTGCCACCTGCTGCGTAATGCGATTGGCGGGTACCACGCCCGGCCAGCGAACAATGGCGGGCACACGAATTCCACCCTCGAGGAGATCGCCTTTCTCTCCTGAAAATGGCCATTGATATGAGAACCGTTCACCACCGTTGTCACTTGTGAAGATCACCAAAGTCTTTCTATCAACACCAGCGGTTCTTATCGATTGCATTACCCGACCAACACCATCGTCTAAGCTTTTCATCATCTCGGCATACAACTTCAGAGAACCACCGACGCCCATCTTCACGGGCTCAATTGTCTTGTCGGTGAAAGTAACCGTCTCGCCACCTTTTGGTCCCTGCCACGGCCAGTGCGGCGCTGTGTAATGCAGGCTCAGGAAGAAAGGAGCAAGCCGACGTTTCTTCACGTAATTTACCGCACGGTCTGTCAGTAGATCCGTGAGATAACCATTGCGCTCCACGGGAGTCACATTCTCGTATAAGTCAGGTTGGCCAAGACCGTTCTTGTGTAAAAAGTAGTCCCCAGCTCCGGCAAGGATTCCGAAGAACTCATCAAATCCGTGCGAGTTCGGACCCCACTCTGGACGAAACCCAAGATGCCACTTTCCGAGCAGCGCCGTGTCATAACCTGTCTGTTTAAGCAATGAGGCAATTGTCGGATGACCAGGTTCAAGGCCAACGTCAAGGTTGGTGGCCTTAAGTGGTTCTTCCAAACCAATTTTGAAGCGGGCCGGATATCGACCCGTGATGTATCCGCAACGCGTTGGCGTGCAAACGGCGGACGCGGAATAAGCATCGGTAAATCTTGTCCCTTGCAAAGCAAGGGAATCGATGTGGGGCGTGCGGTAATCAGGTCGACCGTAACAACTTAGATCCCCCCAACCCAGGTCGTCAGCGAGAATGAAGATTATGTTCGGGCGCAAGTTTTTTGCAGCGGACGAGGCTTGAGCGAAGTGTGTTGTTGCAGACGAGCTCAAGTCGCTCAAAAAAGGAGCACCGGCCGCAAGGCTCTGGACGAACTTCCGGCGTGTAATTTTCATGAGCGAATTCTATAGTGCAAGGAGAGAAAGTAAAGCTTGTTGAAACTGAACACAAAGCAAAAAGGGCGCTACCCTGTTTCAGCACAGCAGCGCCCTACCCTTATGAGTGGGAGGCTCGATGAGGAACCTGGTACGAGATTCTAACATCCTTGTATGTGCGGTAGGACACATAAGGTTTCAGGCAGCGAACTGAGAATGACTTGGGCTAAAATGTCCCTCTGAGGTCCAATAAGTTAGTTTGGGAAAAGTCTTCTCCGCGGTCCTCTGTGTATCTGCTTTCTCTGCGTTTAACCGTCAGTTCTACGCAAAGGCCGCAAAGTTACACAGAGGGCCGCAGAGAAAACGAATTAAACATTGGACTCTTGCGAGCAAAGCTGCCCGCGCTGCGACGCCATCACGCCGCAAGGCTGGGTTCCGCGAGGGAGTTGGCGTCCCTATCCTTTGCTAGTGTATTGGAGTTTCGCAGCTGTGGACGGATACTAAGGCGCGCGTTCCGTGCGGAATAGCCACCACGAGTTTCGGCTCGCACTGATAGCCGACTGCTCGAGCTGAATACGCAAGTCTTTATTTGATCGATTCGCGCACGGATACTGTCGTAACTTTAAAGATGCGAAGGCTTGTAATTGTTTCAGGCGCAGTGTTGTTGATGATCTTTGCGTTAGTCTGTGTGGCGCAATCCGATCGTCCACAACAACGACCGCCTAATATTGTTTTTATTCTCGTCGATGATTTGCGGTGGGATGATTTTGGCGCGGCCGGTCACCCATTCGTCAAGACGCCCCATATCGATAGCATTGGGAGCGAAGGCGCACTTTTTCGAAACGCATTCATTACCGCGCCGCTTTGTTCGCCCTCGCGGGCTAGTTTTCTAACTGGCCAATATCCACATACTCACGGGATCACTGACAATATCAACCGTTCGGCGGCAAGCCACCAACTCATTACGTTTCCTCTTCTGTTGGGCCGATCGGGTTACACAACCGCTTTCATAGGCAAGTGGCATATGGGAAACGACGATTCTCGGCGCCCCGGTTTTGATCGGTGGGTGAGTTTCAAAGGACAGGGCTCTTACCTTGATCCGGAGATCAATGACGATGGCAAAGATGTGAAGCCAAGCGGGTACATTACGGATCTTCTCACCGGATATGCCGTTGAATTCATAAAGCGGCGACACGACAAGCCTTATCTAGTTTATTTAGCGCATAAGGCTATTCATCCAGAAGTTATGCAGCATGATGACGGTAGCGTTAACCTGGCCCACGCCGAGCAGTTCATACCGGCCGAAAGGCATCGACGTTTATTTGTTGGGGAAAAGATTCCACGGCGCCACAACGCGATGCGACCGCCAACTGGCAAGAGTGCTCTTGAGCGCAAAATAGGTGATCTGCCTCCATTGGGCGCCAACACAGCAACGCGTGACGAAGCCGTGTTGGGCCGCCTACGCTCATTAATGGCGGTTGAAGAAGGAGTCGGGGAGATCTTGAAAGCTCTGAATGAGACAGGCCAGCTAGACAATACAGTCATTGTATTCACCAGTGACAACGGTTACTTCTATGGTGAACATGGCCTGAGCGTCGAACGGCGGTTGGCTTACGAGGAGTCAATCCGCATGCCGCTTCTGATTCGCTATCCAAAAGCAATTAAGGGCGGCATAGTGCGCAATGAGTTTGCACTGAATATTGATCTGGCTCCGACTTTACTTGAACTTGCCGGTGTTTCTGCTCCGATCAGCATGGAAGGACGTTCGCTTGTGTCATTGCTGAAAGGTGCAAAGACCGAGTGGCGTAAGTCGTTCTTAATCGAGTATTACTCCGACAAAGTATTCCCCCGAATTCATCAGATGGGTTACAAAGCTGTCCGCAATGAGCGCTGGAAATACATTCACTATTTCGAACTCGAAGGTATGGACGAACTCTACGATCTTAAAGCCGACCCGTATGAAATCAGGAACATCATCGGTCAGCGTGCTGCAGCCAAAATAGTCGAAGGAATGAAGCAGGAAATGGAACGATTGCTGAAATCGTCAATCGACAAAAAATGAGAAAAAGATGGAACTCCTATAAACGATACCTGTCACACAACAGCGCGGAGTTGGGTCTTTTGCGTCTAACGATCGAGTTGACCGGAGAAGGCATTACATCCACCTGGCGATGACACTTACAGGGATGAATTTGTAGCAACCTTAATGACGAGGACAGCAGTCGTTTAAGGAGGTGAGGTTCTCCGCTACTTTGAGTACCGGTTCACTTCAACCATTCGCTTCCGAATCTCGGGTTTCGGAACAACTCATATGCGGCTTCTCAAAAGCTAATATTGAGATGGAGGTGCACGATGGCCAAACTGATCTACTCCGCGTTTACGTCGCTCGATGGTTATGTTGCCGATGAAAACGGCAACTTCGTTTGGGCCGAGATAGATGATGAAGTCCACACCTTCATTAACAGCCGCGAGAGGCGCGTCGGCACCTATCTCTTTGGGCGCAAGATGTACGAGACAATGTCCGTTTGGGAGACGCCGGAGGTGTTGCCCCCTCTGAAGCCGGCCGGGCTGGAGTTCCTACCTATCTGGCACGCGGCTGAAAAGATCGTGTACTCGACGACACTGCCGACAGTCTCTACGGCCAAGACGCGGCTCGAGCGGAAGTTTGACGTGGACGTTGTACGGGAATTCAAGGCAACAGCGACCCGCGATATTGCAATGGGTGGTCCAACGCTCGCAGCGCACGCCATTCGAGCCGGCCTTGTCGACGAATATAACCTACTCATCGCGCCGATTATCGCGGGCAGCGGCAATCCCTATCTGCCAGGCAAGGTCGCGGTGAAGCTTGAACTTCTCGATGAACGCAGGTTCGCCAATGGTCTAGTTCACGTTCAGTACCGAGCGAAGAGCTGAAAGTTTCGGTTCCAAAATTCCGCTGCGAAAAGTGATCTTAGGGGCGCCATTAGTCTCAACAAATTTATCGCATGCGCGGACGACAGAGTCGACTCGTCGATCTGGAACAAATAAAAACGCCCAGTGGATCCAGGATTACTTCATCTCATCCACGATTTATTCAAATCAGGAGAACGGGTTGAGGAGTTTGGAGATGAGACTGCGATCCTTTAGCTACAAATCTTACGGTGGAGGTGCTCGATGGTGAAACTGAAGAGAGTCGCAACAGTTCCTTTAGCTATTCTGCTTTTCACGCTCTTTCCCTCGGTTACGCTGAGTCAACAGGCAACCGCGCCCACGACCGCAAGCAAACTGCTTCAACTAAAAGTCCCGGCACCCTCACTCAAAGGAAACCTACTCGGTGATCCAACGGAACAACCAGTCTATGTGTATTTACCGCTTGGATATGAAGGTTCGACGAAGCGGTATCCGACTTTGTACTTGCTTCATGGTTTCACCAGCGACAGCAGCGTTTGGATCAACGGGCAGTATCAGGGGATGAAGCTGCAAACCTTAATGGACGACTCGATTAAGAACGGCCGAGTGCGCGAGATGATTGTTGTGGCTGCCAATGGTTCGAATGCCTACAAGGGTTCGTTCTATAGGAATTCAGCGGTTACCGGCAATTGGGAAGACTTTATCTTTCGCGACCTCGTCAACTATGTGGACACTAATTACCGGACTATTCCACGAGCTGAAAGTCGTGGCATTGCAGGACACTCCATGGGCGGCTACGGGTCAGTGATGCTCGGAATGAAACATCCCGAGATCTTTAGTGCAGTTTACGCACTGAGCCCTTGTTGTCTGGCGATGGAAGCCGACATGAGTGAAGCGAATAGTGCCTGGGTTGGTGTGCTCCAGCTTACTTCGAAGGATCAGTTGAGCGGCCCACCGCAAAGCTTCCAGCAGTTTTTCTATTCAGCATTTATCGCATTGTCAGCGGCCCTTTCACCAAACCCGAATCGTGCACCCTTCTTCGTAGACTTTCCGTTTGAGTCTAAATCCGGAACTTGCAAGCCGCCCGCTGAAGGTAAGCTGTTAACCGATACGCCATGTGTCCAGAGAAATGAAGCGGCCTATGCGAAATGGCGTTCAAACTTGCCGGTCTACATTGCCGAAGCGAATAAAGAGAACTTGAAAAAACTTCGCGGAATATTTCTCGATTACGGCGAAAAGGAAGAGTTTCAGCACATCCGCTTGGGTGTTGGGCTACTCTCGAACACCTTTTCGCAACTGAACATTCCACACGAATTTGAAATCTACGCGGACGGTGATCACGGGAGTTTGATACGGCAAAGAATGGAGACGCGACTGTTGCCGTTTTTTAATGAGAAGCTGCTATTTAAGTAGTTGAATTAAGACGCGCCGAGAATAGCGGTGCCAGTGCTGAAAGCCGTAAAGATCCGTCCCAAAAAAATCCCGAGTTGCTGAGGTCGTGCTCTCTTTAGAATATCGATGCATTGCCCTCCCGCTCGTTGTCGACCGGGAGGGCACTGCTCGCGCCTCACCTGTAAGAAACTACTTCGCCGGTGGTAAGCGAAAGATCCTCGACCGAGTACCATTGGAGCGTGCTTTGTCTGGTTCAATCACGCTGGCAAAATGTCGCAATATCGGAATGGTTTTCTCTGCGGCCCTTTGTGTATTTTTGCGTCTGCCTAGAAATGACAGGTAAACGCAGAGAAAACGGAGATACCGATCACCACAGATAAGACTCCTCCAAAGCACTTTTTGTGCAGCTACGCTCGACCGCACGGTCTGCCTCAGGAGTCTTCCTCGGTGACCTCACTGCCGGTTTCGGTGATCTGTTGCGAAGTTCTAATCATCGTCTCAGTATTGAAGCCTTTTGCCTTCATTTTTTGGAGTAACTGCTGAAAGAGCTCCTCGTCCATCCGAGGCGACCTGCTCAATATCCAAAGATATTTTCGACCAGGCTCGCCGACTACGGCGTATTCATAGTTTGGGCCAAGATCGAGAATCCAATAATCACCATAGAAGGGCCAGAAAAACGTCACCTTCAATTTGGCATTCGTTTTCTTATCAACAATTTTTGCCTTGCCTTTGGCGGTAGAATACTCACCGGAGGCTTTCCGGCACCGATTAACGACTTCGATTCTTCCGTCTGTTCGCATCGTGTAGTCAGCCGTCACCATCTCGGTGCATTTCTTTTGAAATCCATTAGGTAAGCGCGCGATCTCGTACCAGCGGCCGACGTAACGAGTCAGGTCAACTGATTGAACCACCTCGAGCTCGTCTTTTCGGCCTTCCAGTGCTACTGCTGCAACACCGGTGAAGGAAAGTAAGGTTATTAAGAAAATATTTGCGGTCATTAATGCCCCCCGTATATTCAAGAAATAGTGCAAACAACCCGATGAGAGAAGAGTGAGTGGTCGGTAAAGACCCCCACTCTTCTCTCATCCCCCTTGCTCGAAAACCTTGACTCGAACCTCAACTCACATCTTCGGTAGCAATACGGTGTCGATAACGTGTATGACACCATTTGAAGCCTGGATATCCGTCTTCGTCACGCTAGCGTTGTCGACTTTTACGCCATGCATTGTGCTGACCTTGATCGAACCACCCTGGAGCGTCTTCACCGTCTGGCCGTTCAATTTCGTCACTTGCTTTGCGGTCACATTTCCGGGTACGACGTGATAGAGAAGTATGGATTTCAGCTTCTCTTTGTTCTCTGGTTTAAGCAGAGATTCGACGGTGCCGGCGGGTAGCTTTGCAAAAGCCTCATCTGTTGGCGCGAAGACTGTGAACGGACCTTCCCCCGTCAACGCGTCAATCAGTCCAGCCGCTTCCAGCGCGGCTGCCAAAGTCTTGAACTGGCCCGCCGCAACGGCAGTCTCCACGATGTTGGCCGTCTTGGCCGTTTCTTTTGCACCTTCCACTTTTGCCAAGAGCGGTTGGGCCCCAACTACTGCAAGCATCGACAGCAAAGCAGCACGAGCAATGATTTTTCTTCCGATCGATTTACTAAGTTTCATGGTTAACTCTCTTCCTCCTTGTTGTAGCTCCTCCCCGAGGGCTGTGTTTGTTCTCGAACCCAGGCTTTATTGGCCTGAATAATTCCCGTATGAGCGGTTTAAGCGATTTCAAGTTATACTAAGTAAGAGTATCTGTCAACTATAGTTCATAAGAAAGTTTATCTTGCACGAAATAAGCGATTTTGCTATGGTTCTGGCGTGAAGGGAAAGAAGGTGAACGCCGCTGCCAGTCTGACAACCAAAGACGTTGCGAGGTTGCTGCTCGTTAGTGAGGCGACTGTGAAGCGCTGGGCTGACGATGGTCTTTTACTGCCCCAGAAGACCGTAGGTGGTCACAGGCGATTTAGTATTCAGAGCATCGCGCATTTGCGACGCGAGCAGGGCATTGCGCCTGCTGCTCAGTCGCCGCCCGGAGTTGCCGGGAAAAAATTGGTTACTGGTAAGTTGCCATCCGCCGAAAGTCTTAGCGAGGTGTTGTTGAGTGACAATGAAGCGCAAGCTACTGCTCAACTCATTGATGCTTACCTCCAGAATCATGCGCTCGCCACGCTTTTCGATGAGACGATAACTAAGTCTATGCACCGCGTCGGCGATCTGTGGTTCAACGGGACAATAACGATTGCTGACGAACATTTGGCGACGCGCGTAATTCTTAGCGCGTTGCAGAAACTACGAAGCATCGTTGTGCCGGCGCAGGCGACAGGTTTCAAGGCTGTTTGTTGTGGCATCGAAGGAGACTTGCATGAGCTGCCTATACATCTCGCTGAGATAATATTTGAAAGTGAAGGGTGGGACATCGCGAATCTTGGACCAAACACACCACTGTTTACTCTGCGCGATATGGTGGCCCGGAGAAAACCTGACCTTGTCTGTATCTCCGGAAGGTCCATTGTTGATTTAGATCGGGCAACTACAGAGTATGCACAGTTACGCAAAGCCATCGCGAAGATCAATGGCACAACTGTCTTTGGGGGTGAGGCTTTCCGCGATCTAAATTTGCGCCAGCGTTTTCCCGCCGAGTTCTACGCAGAAACGTTCCGCGGGCTATCAACGTTTGTGAAACAGCTGGCGCACAAAAAGTCGCTATTCTGATCGGTTTTCTCAGCGGTCCTCTGTGAGTCTCTGCTTTCTCTGCTAAACCGTCACTTCTACGCAGAGGCCGCTAAGACACACAGAGGACCGCAGAGAAGAGGGACCGCAGCTCTTTTGGTCAATGAAAGGTGAAACGGGCTACATTCTGACGATTACTGATTTTCATCCAATAGCGGCGGCGTGGAAGGACACCAGGCACCTGGAGATAATCACACCCGGCTTACGACAGCAGGTTTCGCCAACAATCATCAAGAGCTGGGCGGGTATAAACATTACGTACAAGTTAACGGCGAACCAGTAATTCGGAAGAGACGTTCGAAATTCAAGCCAACAGCGATCTAACTTGTTGAGGTTGGCCGTCCGAAGCTCGGTCTACACAATCGAGGCATCAGTCCAACCGACTTTACCGAAGGAGTTTATGAAAACAACAGTAGTGGCCGGCGTGATTTTAGGTAGTCTGACGTGTTCATTGATCGCGTTCGAGTCTGTTATCGCTTCGTTTGCGCGTCGTTCGGCCGCTCACCAAAAATCCTCCGTCACAACGTATCCCTGCAAGCGGATGGCAGACGGCAAGCAGTGGACGACAACCAATCTGAATGTGAACATCGCACCATCCTATTGCTATCAGGATGAGCAGATGAATTGCGGACAATACGGCCGTCTGTATACGTGGGATTCAGCGAAACGAGGATGTCAATCCCTGGGAGATGGATGGCGCTTACCGACGGATAACGAGTGGCGGCAAATGGCCAAGCACTACGGTGGGGTCCGTGAGGATTCGGATGATCGCGGGCAAGCAGCGTACAAGGCGCTCTTGAGCGGAGGCACCTCGGGATTTAACGCCTTGCTCGGTGGCGGTCGCTCCGATGATGGGCAGTATGCGCGATTAGAGGCCCATGGGTTCTACTGGACGGCAACAGAAAATGATCCGGTCACTGCATTCTTCTACAACTTTGGTAAGGGCGGTCTAGCTCTTAATCGTCACAGTAGTGGCGAGAAGCAGAGAGCATTTTCCGTTCGGTGCGTTAAGACTGACGATTGAAACCCGTCTGCTGAAATCGCGGTTTTCTCGAATCTCACGTTTCCTCAAGCTGGCAAAGAAGTTCCATGATGGTGTTTCGTTTCTTCTCTGAACGGCGTGCTCCATCAGCGGCACCACGACGGAAATCAAACAACGTCCCTCCAAAGACATTGGACCAGCCACAACCCATGTGGGAACTTTTCGCAGCAACAGTGTGGCTTGACCCAGAATAACGAGATCTCGCAGCACACCTCTCAAGAAATACTGAAGAATCGGGCGGCACATTCTTTGCAACCTTACAACACGTTTTTCATTGGCTCTGTACTTTGAGTCTCATATTGAGACTCAAAGAGAGCTCCCACGACAAAGTAGATGGAGGTTGCTCTCATGACTGTAGAAAAAGTTCTGGAGAACCAAAAGGTGTTGTTGGCAAACCAGGAGAGGATCCTGGGCAATCAAGATCAAATCCTGGCAAATCAAACAAAACTCGATGCGATCCTTGAGAATCAAACACGGATCGAAAAACGGCAAGAGCAAATCCTGACAAACCAGGAAAAGATTTTGACAGTGGCCGCCGGCAACGTCGCGAAGCCCGCCACGGCGTGAATGCGAAAATACCGCCGGTAAACGAGTTGCACAGCATCTACGAATAAGCGGTCAAACAACCGGAGCAAAATAGACGGAATCTGAAATCCACGCAGCCATCCCGCAGGAAATCGTCACTTTCGGCGGCCTGCGTCCTTTGTCTGGTTCTGAGTGCTCCAGGTCAAGCCGTAGCCACATTAAACATTGAGCGCCGCGACTGCATTCTCATAATCATCGGGACGCACGTAGATGATGTACCCGTAATGACCCTTTCCGTCAGCGACTCCACTCGATGCATAGATGTTGACGTTATTTGCATAGAGCCTGGAATGCACCTCCGCCAGTGCGCCGAGCTGATCGTCACCTTGAACCAACAGCGCTGGCTGTGGTCCTTCTAACTTAAGACCGGACTTGTGAGCCTCGTTTCGAAGCTGTGCAGTGTCTTCAGGAAAAATTGTCAGTTGGGTGTTCATCGGTCCAAAGGGAACCGCGGTGACAGCCACCAGATTGATACCGAGACTGGCTAGTATTGAAAGCACCTTATAAGCCTCTCCCGGTTGATCTTTGACTGTCGTGTAAAAGTAATCGATACGACGAATGTTGAATGCCATATCAACCTCTCTCTGTGTTGCCCCGACCGAGGCGGTTGAAGTAAAAGTAGTGTTCAATGTTTAGTCATCACGCACTAACACCGCATTATAGAACTAGATTGAGACTTAGTTTTGGCCTGACACTCCTTCTGTCACTCTTCTCCAGTGTCGCTGCTCAAACTACAAGTACGATTACGGGCGAGGTAAAGGACAGCAACTCAGCATTGTTGGTTGGCGTGCAGATCAGTGCAACGGCGCTCGAAACTGGCGTTATCCGAACTACTTCCAGCGGCGAGGAAGGACGATTCGTTTTCCCCGCTCTCCCTGTCGGAACATATGAGTTGCGCGCCGAGCACAACGGCTTTGAGCCGCTCGTTCCGCAAACCGTGAGGCTGACCGTGAACGAAACCGTTCATGTTTCACTCGTGCTCAAAATCGCGGGTTTGACGGCAAACGTGACCGTCGACAGTGGCGAGTCGCTTGTAAACACAGAGAGCGCTGAGTTGAGTTATCTGGTAAGCGAACGACTCATTCGCGATCTACCTCTGAACGGGAGGAATTACACCGACCTCGCACTCTTGCAACCCGGCGTTGTCGCGTACACCCATCGCGATGGAGGGTCGGTAGTTGCTCACGGGCTCGCTACCAGCATCAACGGTCAGGATCCTCGTTCAAACGTCTACCTCCTGGATGGCACGCCGCAAAACGATTTCACAAACGGACCAGCGGGCAGCGCGGCAGGTACGGCGCTTGGCGTAGAAACAATCAGGGAGTTTCGCGTAGAAGCAAATTCCTATGGCGCTGAGTTTGGCCGGAACTTTGGCGGACAGATCAATGCAGTGTCCAAATCCGGCACGAACTCCTTTCATGGTTCACTTTACGAATTTCATCGCAATGACAATCTGGACGCGCGCAACTTTTTTGACGGAAGCCAGAAGCCGGAGTTCAAGCGGAATCAGTTTGGCGGAAGCTTTGGCGGTCCAATCAAGCCAGATCGAACGTTCTTCTTTTTAGGCTATGAGTCGTTGCGAGAAAACCTGGGCCAAACAATTAGAACTGTGGTGCCCGATACCAACGCGCGCATTGGTGTTCTCCCAACGGGCGGTAACGTCATGGTCCACTCCGCCGTCAAACCATATCTTGACGAGTTCCCTTTGCCAAATGGCGCAAGCCTGGGTGGAGGGTTGGCGGAGTACGCCTTCGGTTTCAACCGTCAGATCGCACAACATTTCTTTCAGGGCCGAGTCGACAAAAATTGGAACAACCAGCACCAGTTTTTCGCGCGTTACACGTTCGACGATGCAGACCAGCAACTGCCAACCGACTTCCCGCAGTTCCCGCGATCGTTTCGTTCACGGAACCAATTCTTCACGGCAGAACACCGGTTCATCCAGAGTTCAACCACCGTTCACACCTTTCGTCTTGGCTTTAGTCGCACGCGTATTGGCCAGCAAGTGGAAGCAAATACAACGCAGCCGCTGCAGCCATTCGTTCCCGGACGAGAATTAGTTGGGAACATCGACATTGGCGGCATTCCAAGGTTTGGTCCGCAGACCTCAGTTAGCGTGCGACTCACGCAGAACGTATTTGGGTTTGAATACGGAATGGTCCATACGCGAGGGCGCCACATCATCAAAGCCGGCGGAGTCGTCGAACGCTACCAGGACAATATGGTGAACCCGACATTCTCTCTGGGCATCTGGACATTTGCTAACCTCAGAAATTTCTTAACCAACAATCCACAAAGCTTTCTTGGACTCACGCCAAGTGGCGCTCTCGATCGCTATTGGCGCTTTACCTTTTTCGCGGGCTACCTTCAAGACACTCTTAAGGTCCACCCGCGAATGACGATAAATGCCGGACTGCGTTATGAAACAGCGACGCTGCCTGTGGACATCTACGGCCGCGATTCCGCTCTGCCATCTCTCGCGGATACGAGTCCGACTGTTGGTCCACTCTACAAGAATCCGACAAGATTGAATCTGTCTCCGCGCGTCGGGCTTGCGTGGGATTTGTTCGGTGACGGCAATACCAGTTTGCGCGCGGGATACGGCCTCTACTTCAACACTAACAACCAGCAGAACCTTATCGTCACAGTTACAAATCCGCCGGCGACGCCGCGCATCGCAATCGGGTTCACCGCCACTTCGCCTTGCCGGCCGGCGTTTCCGGCTGCGCCGCTCTCGTGCGCGTTCGCTAATTCGATCCGCCCGGTTCAGTTTGATTTGGACAATCCGTACGTGAATATCTATAGCCTCAGCATTCAACGTGAACTGCCGTGGAAAACTGTGGCCACCGTGGCTTACGCGGGCTCGCGCGGCGTGCATTTATTGCGTAGCAATGACGTGAACACTGCCGTCCCGATCATTCGATCGGACGGAACACCGTTCTTTCCTCCGGGAGCGCCGCGGCAGAATCCCGCTTTTTCCACGATTGAGTTGAAGAGTAGTGATGGCAACTCCTGGTACAACGCCATGATCTTTGAGGTGCGGAAGCGATGGAGCCGGAACGTCACCCTTCAGTCGTCGTATACGTTCTCACGTAACATCGATACGACTCAGGCATCGACGTTCTTCTCTGACGCGACGAACGGAACCACCACGGCCTTTCCGGAGTTTCCCAATCTGAACTACAACAAGGGTCTGACGGACTATCACGCAAAGCACAACTGGGTTGTGAATTTCACTTGGGACCTGCCCTTTGCGCGAAATATGAAGGGGCTTAAGAAAAGTTTGCTCGAGGGGTGGCAACTTGCCGGAATAAACAACGTCCGTAGTGGAAACCCATTGACGGTGTTCGTTCAGGCAAATCGATCGCGATCGTTGTGGCAGCCGTCGCTTGGACCAGGCATAGGTCGAGATCGAGCGTCGTTAGCTCCAGGCTTCACCTATGAATCTGCTGTGCTTGGGGGCCCGGACCAGTATTTCGACCCGGCGGCATTTAGGTTGCCGCCGGCAGGAACCTTGGGCAATACGGGCCGCGGCGCGTTTATCGGGCCCAATTACCGTAGCTTCGATCTTTCGGCGAGCAAGAATATTCGGTTGACGCGGCTCGGAGAAGCAGGGAACTTGCAGATTAGAGTTGAGGCCTTCAATCTCTTCAACCGCGCGAACTTCTCACCTCCTGCGCTCACGGCATTCGCCGGCGCCTCAGACAGTGAAGCACCACTCCCAACCTTTGGCCGCATCCGATCGACAATCGGTTCCTCGAGGCAGATTCAATTAGGCTTGCGGTTGGGGTTCTGAGCTTTGCACCATAAGACGACTCATGGCTGATCGGTGCCTGACTATCTACAGAAAAAAAGAAGAGCGGCCAGGTGGCGCTCGTTAACCACGCAATCAGCCACATGGTCGCATAAAATCCAGATAGCACTGAGACGAAAGAGCGCCGTGAGATCCCAACACGCCATGGGCGCGCGCAATTCGAAGAATCTCTTCTGGCCGCGAGGGCCTAACGCAGAATGGCCAGAATTTGTTCAAACGTACACTTATTAACCGGGATGCGACCAGGAGCCTTGGCTGATAACCAATGTTCGGTTGGCTAACCAATTTTGGAGTGGGTCGATTCTTCTCACTAGTGATCGCTGCTGGCTACTTGAGCGTCGTCATATTTATGCCAGGACATAAATCAATCACGGGCAGGATCGGGATTGTCTTATCAGTATCAGGCTACCTTTTAATTCCGCTTTTATGTATTTGGTTCGGCGACGAGATGGGGAGTTATATTGGCAAGTTGCCTGGCCCCAATAAACCGACTCCCGGCTGTTTAGTCAGAGTTGGCGGCTGGTTTCTACTCTTCCTTCCGGTAATCCTGTTGTTAATTTTGGCGAACCAATAAAGAAAAACATTTTCCGTGCGAACCACGGTTTAAGAAACGATTACGCTAACCGTATCCGGGGAGGGATGATGAAAGGAAGTAGACTAAAACTGTTACCGACTAAGTCGATGGAATTGTCTGTAACAAATGGCGATTGTTTGGTTATTTAGGTTCCGAAGCAATAATCAGCCCTTGTCACAAACCTATGTGCGACTCGCTTTGTACAAAGAGTCGCAATTCTGATCGGTTTTCTCAGCGTCATCTGTGTGTGTCTCTGCTTCTTCTGAGTTTAAACCGTCACTCCTACGCAGAGGGCGCAAAGACATACAGAGGACCGCAGAGAAGACTTGATCCCAAAACGCACTTTTTGTGCAAGGCCTGTGCGATTCACGAACGATTCGTTTTCCGGTTCGTCAACCGCGTTCGCGGCAGGCATCACCTCAGCCGCTGAGCAAGCCAGTCGACGATCATCGCCACCGCGTCGTCCCGCATCATCACCGGCGGCGGGAGCTTCGCATAGTTGCCCGGGAAGCCGTCGGTGTCCTGCACGAAGAGGTGGTTTAGATCCGGCAGCACGCGTGCAGTCACGTCCTTGTTTCCGCCTTCTTTAAACGCTGCTTCCTGTAGAGCCACTTGTTCGGGCACCGCCTGCTGGTCACGCGAGCCTGTGAGGATCAGCACCGGCGTTTTCACGCGGCGCATTGTCGGAGCAGGATCGTAAGTGAGGAAGAATTTCATCCACGGGTCCGCGGCCATCATGGCGTCTATCCGCTTGGGGATCTCGGCGATTTGCGTTTCGCGCATTTCGGGGGTGAGCTTGGTGTTGTGCTCAATTTGGTTCTTAATCTGGAAGTGGAGCGCGGTGCGCCCGGGCTCCGCGATGCCGGCGAGCAGCACGATGGCGCGCAACGCGGGTTCCTTTTCGGCAACCATCGGCGCGATCAAAGCACCCTCGCTGTGGCCGAGCACCGCTAGGCGGTCGGCCCGGATCTCGGGCCGAGTCCGCAGGTACGCAAGGCCGGCGCGCACGTCTTCGGCAAAGTCGGCGCTGGTCGAGCCCTTGAACGTGCCACCCGAGGCGGCGGTTCCACGGTCGTCCATTCGCAGCACTGCGATCCCGCGGCGCGCAAGCGCATCCGCGAGCTGGCGGAAGGGCCGATACCCTTGCAGTCCGATGTTCTCGTCGCGGTCCTGCGGCCCGGATCCCGTGACCGTAACGATCGCGCTCACGGGTTGCTTGCGGCTGGCCACTTTGGGCAGCGTCAGCGTGCCGGCAAGCGTGTGTCCGGCCGGTGTCTTCACCATTACTTCTTCCGCGATGTAGGGTGCGTCAGCTGGCGCGGAGTAGTCGGGCTTCGGCTTTGGCGGCGTTACCACAGCTGCCTGATCGCTGCGCTTGAAGATGAGCGGGAACTGTTGGTCGCTTTGAGTGAACGTTCCGGTCAATTCCGTGCGCTCTTTGTTCAGAGTGCCCTCGAAGACGATTGCGGGCGACTTGGTTTCCAGGCGCACGGCATCGTCTTTGACCGTGATTGTGTCAATCGGGATGGTCGCGCCTTGATCGAGGCTGTCTAGTTTACCTCCGTAAGCACCCGTGTCCGATTTCGTAATGGTTAGGGCCAAACGAAGCTTCGTACCGCCTGCATCAAGGGTACCCTGCCACGAACCTTCAAAGTCTTTCGCCGGTGTTTGACCAAACACCGGACACGAGAGACCAAGCAGTAACAGCAACATCAACAAACTACTTTTCATATTTTCCTTTTTGGATTCATGAAGAACAAGCTGTCGGCTTGTTCCAATCAGTTTTATTATTCTCATCAGATCAGGTTTAGGTCCCCAGGTTGTCAGATCATGTTTCTTTCTCCGGCTTAAAGGATGCTTCAGATTCCAATAGTAATCAAACGTAATGGCGCCAGATGAGTTTTTGATCATCAAACTCGACACGCGGGCACACTTAAGCTATGAATGCTGAATGAGCCGTGCGGTACACGAACGAGTCCCAAGTGCGGAACGCCCCTCGACCAGGCGGCGGGCCCAGCTGCACGAAGTCATTTTTGAATCGGATACACGTGCCGGCCGATACTTCGATCTCGCGCTGATCTGGCTGATTCTTCTTAGCGTTGCAACAGTTATTATGGAAAGCATCCGCGAAGTCAGAGAGCAATATGGCACTCTGCTTCACGCACTTGAATGGGTTTTCACTCTATTATTCACGGTTGAATACGGCCTTCGATTATTGAGCGTGCGCCGTCCGATGCGTTACGCAACGAGTTTCTTTGGCGTTGTTGATTTACTCGCTATCGTTCCGACGTACCTTAGTATCTTGGTGCCCGGAAGTCAGTATCTCTTGGTGATTCGCGTCCTGCGTTTGCTCCGAGTGTTTCGTTTGCTGAAACTCTCGGAATACGTTGCGGAGGGCGACATACTTAGGAGTGCTCTTCGTGCGAGCAGGCGCAAAATCAGTGTTTTTATTTCAGCGGTAGTGCTCCTGGTTGTCATCATCGGCGCGCTCATGTACGTCATTGAAGGCGAAGCAAATGGTTTCACGAGTATTCCGAGAAGTATCTACTGGGCGATAGTTACTATGACCACCGTGGGCTACGGTGATCTTTCGCCACGCACACCATTGGGTCAAATCGCGGCGTCGATTGTCATGATCATCGGCTACGGTATCATTGCAGTCCCAACCGGCATTGTGTCGGTTGAACTCGCACACGCCGTGCGAGACAAGAAAGTTAGTGGACAGTCTTGTCCTTCGTGTGCAGCTGAGGGGCACGACGCGGACGCGATCTGCTGCAAGTATTGCGGTGCGCAGTTGTGAAACTGGCATCCGTCAATAAACGCTCACGGAGGTTGCACCCATGACACCTCGACAACGCTTCATCCTGCTAGTCGGAGTTACGCTCGCTCTGAACACCACGGTGTTTGCCCAACCTACATTGACAGCGCCGCGGGAAGATGTGTCCGCAGGCCGCAGCTTCATTTTGTACGGCGATCTCAGAGTGTTCGAATGGGAGGGCGACCTACCGACAAACACAATGTTCGATCTCATTCTTTATTCGCGCGCAAACGAGCCCGTCGCAAGACAACGTGTCGGCAAGGGGGGCCGCTATAGTTTTAACAACATAATCGAGGGCAACTACTTCATTGCGATGGAACTGGAAAACATGGAAATCGCGCGGCTGGCAGTTCATATATCGCAAAGAAAACACGAGCCTATAAGACAGGATTTGGAGTTGGATTGGACTCCCTCCTTGCGAGCCAAACGCGGCGCTGAGTCAGTGCCGGATTCCTACAGCCGTACCCCTGAAAACCGAAAGCTGTTCGACAAAGCGATGAAGCAGATCAATAAGAATGAGTTGCCTAAGGCGATAGCAACGCTTCGGTCAATCGTCGAGGCAGAGCCGAAAGACTATCAGTCGTGGATTGAATTGGGATTGGTCTACTTCGTTCAGAAGGACTTCACAGCCGCCGAAAACAGCTATGCTAAAGCCATTGAAGTAAAACCAGAATATACGACCGCTTTCTTGAATCTTGGGCGTGTGCGGCTCGCGCAAAAGAACAAGGAAGGCGCGATCGCCGCTTTTCAGTCTGCCCTGGAAAATGATCCGAACTCGGCTCTCGCGAATTACTTTCTTGGCGAGGCCTATCTTGCGGTCAGTAAACAGTCGATGGCGATCGGCTATCTAAATGAAGCACTGAAACTTGATCCGGTTGGGATGACGAATGCCCATCTGCGTTTAGCCACTGTCTACAATCTCTCGGGACGCAAAGACCTTGCGGCGATCGAGTACAACGAGTTTCTGAAGAAGAAACCGGAATACCCTGATGCCCAAAGGCTGCGAGACTACATCCGAGCGAACAACCCGAGAACGAAACGCAAATCGGATCCGAGTCCCAGCCCCAATCCGTAAAAATTCATGAACGTCGCGTTGAATCATTTGCTGGCTTAAAGATGCGCAGAAGCGCCACCTGCTTACTTTGTAATCGCTTGTAAACAGCACGTTTCTTTATCCTTACTACCTTGGCAGAACAGATTGGTACAACTCGTCCAAACCAGGAAACACGGCTGACACGATAAAACTTGACGGCTTATGCCTTAGAGTTTATACGGGAAACGCGTGACCAAGGGCGACGAGTCGTCTTAACATTCGTCACGTCGAAGCAATGGCAAACCTCGATTCGCGTGTCACTATTCACATGGCGGCTAGCCTTGACGGATTCATCGCTCGAAAGGATGGACGCGTCGACTGGCTCGAGACATCAGACGAGTTCATTGATGGCGACTCCCTGGAGCCCAGCGATGTCGAGACTTTCCTCAAAACAATCGACTGCTATGTCATGGGATCGCGAACTTACGAAACCGCGTTAGGTTTTGAGGCCAAGGGCTTGGGCTGGTCCTACGGCAACAAGCCTACCTTCGTCCTCACGAGTCGTGATCTGCCGTGCACTCGCGAAACCGTCCAGTTCCACTCAGGAGATCTTTCACAGTTCGTGAATGAGCGACTGCGGCCGGCGTTCGGCAGCATCTGGTTTGTGGGAGGTGGGGCCGTCTCGGGCGAATGTCTTCGTCGTGGACTGGCTGACGAGATTCGTTATTCGATCCTGCCCATCTTGATCGGCGACGGGATACCATTTTTCGAGAAGCTCGCCCAGGACGTCCCCCTCCATCTAACGGAGGTCAAGGCCTACAACAGTGGCATCGTGGAGCTTCGTTACGAGGTTTTGCACAAAAAGTGAGTTTTGGGAGCCCGCCTTCTCTGCGGTCCTCTGTCTATCTCTGCTTTCTCTGCGTTTAACCGTCCATTTCCGACGCAGAGGACGCAAAGATACATAGAGGGCCCCGAAAAAGGAAGCATTGCAACTTTTGGTGGCACGTTAAGGACAGTGATGCGCTCACGCCTTTATTGAATTAGGCCCTTCGTTTTCACACCTTCGCGACGAAACTCAGTGGCTCTAGAGGTCCCCAACATCTCGGCGACGGACTCCTGCGTCAGCTTTACCGAGATCCGTTTGACGCGACCCTGGAACATCAGAAGTTAGCTGACGGTCAAACACGCTATTTATCGAGGCGAAAGTACAGCGACGTTTTCGTTCGAGAGTTTTATATGGCTTCGACTGCTCGAGAACTGCGCGGCTTTGTTTGGTAACGCACAGAACATTTCTAGGTACCCTGATATAAACGCGGCACCCAAAACGCACACAACGAAGCGAGCTGTTAGCTGTAGGTGTTCGAAAACGCTTGTACTTCTCGTTGAACGTGCTAGCCCAGATCAGGGGTTCGATTAGTTATCGGACGCCTGGAAACTTCAGTAGGGAGAACAAATCATGAAACGATTACGCCTCGCTTTGCTTTGCACGGCAGCTGTTTCGGCTTTTGCGGTTGCCACATATCTCGTAGCCGCGAATAGTCAACACGACAAGAAAGCTCATGCCACCTCTCGAAGTACCGACAGTGGACCGCTTACCAATGCCACCGTTAGCTTCGGTGCCTGGATGACGTCGCCGCCGGTCGACAGATTTCCGAACATCTCAAACACGCGTACGTCAAATCACCATGTGGTGATTCCCGAGGTGGCGAAGATAAAGGCGGGCGGCACCGTCAACTTCATCATCGCCGGTTTTCATCAGGTCGTCATCTACGACGACGGAACCCAACCCGCAGACATAAACACGAACATAACCGTCCTTCCCACGAATCCTCCAACGCCTCCTCCGCCATTAATTGCCGACCCAAACCGCAGAATCTACCGAGGGCTTGATCCCAGTTTGCAACCAGCCGATCGCGTAGAAGTCGTGCACTTCGCTGAGCCCGGCACATACCTGGTGATCTGTGGCGTACTGCCGCATTTCCAGGCCGGCATGTATGGATTTGTGCGAGTGCTGCCCCAGTAATCCGACGCGGATGGCGAGCATGAGGCGTCGGTGGAATCCGAAAATAGAAAGGTGGTGAAGTTCAAACAACGATTTGACCGGCACAATCAAAGAGTCAGTAGAGTAATTCGATTTTTCCTAACAATGTAGAAGGGCGGCAATCTATGGGATAGCCTGCCGCCCTCGTTTTGCGCCCTCACTGGCATTGCCCATCGTGCCCCTGCTCGGCGTTATCCTGTCGGCACCAAACACACTGCGCAAATTGCTGCCGTCTCAGGTTTTTCCGCTGGTGTAGGAAATTCAATCCTCGATGTCGCAAGAACGTTCCTCCAGTAAGTCTCTCGGCAAAGCTTTTCGATTCGGCGCTTTTGGTCTGATTTGCGAATAACATACAAGAAGCTTTTTGGTTCTCCCATTTCGAAAAAACTGAAACGCAATGATTGGATGCCGTAAGGGTTAGTCTAAGATAGAAGTGCTAAGCGCAAAGGCTTCTCTACCTGGCTTTGCACAAAAAGTAACTTTTTAGAAGGAGTCTTCTCTGCGGTCCTCTGTGTATCTTGTCTTTCTCTGCGTTTAATCGTCATTTCGACGCAGAGGCCGCAAACTAAGCAGATCCATTTGCACGGCATTCGCAAAGCGCCGTTATGTCGCCACCAACAAGTTGGAGTCATCTTAGATACGATCATCAAAGACGTCCGACGTTCGTTGAAGTTAAGTGTCCAAGATGCGGTGGCCTAGCTACGGCGACGGAACCTTGTTACGGAGAGGGGCACTTCCTGGTTGGAGAAGGGAGTTGTCCCCACTGGAACAAATCGGAATGGTCTGTTAGCTGCTTAGACTGCACATTCCGCAGTTCGGGCCGAAGTTACTTTGATATCGGGGAGTTCTTTTACCAGGCAAGGAGCGCCGGCGTTGTGATCTGGGCATGGAATCGCGAGCACCTGCTCATGCTCCATGACTTGCTTACTAATAAGCCAGTCGAGAATCACAAGTATGCCTGGTTTGCCACTTACGCCGAGAAGATTTGGCTAAAGGGATCACGGCAGAAATCGCTCACCAAAGCGGTTGAGAAACTGTTAGTCGCAAGATCTGGCACAACGGATGGGAAAGTAAGTCGAAGGAGGAATCGTAACTAACAACGCAGCCCCAACGGGTCCCTGCAACGGATGCGCCGCACAGCAAAGCATTTCCGACTTTCACTGGACCACGGAAAACAGGAGGAAGCCAGCGACGTTCAGGATGACGGTGCCCCAGAACACAGCGCGAAACTCAGATTTTGTGGATTTGTGGCGCAGGATCTGCTGAGCAAGCAAAGCACCAGGCCAGCCGCCGGCAAACGCCAACAGGTGTAGTTTGGCCTCTGAGATTCGCCGCGCACCTCGCCGGGCAGCCGACTTGTCCTTGGCATAGGCAAGGAACGTCGCGGCGCTGGCTCCCGCATAGAGGAACGCCAGGATAAGGGGCGGCTGCCAGACGATTCCGACTACGACGTACAGCAGAACGAAGGCGGGGATTGCAACGAGAGTTCCAGTTCCTCGCGGAAACAGCGACTCACGGTGCGCCTTATTGCGAGCAGTGGTACTGCGGACGAACTCGACGTTCTTTGCGCGGTTCTTGCCTTCTGGCCCAAGCTCGATCTCGAACCAAAGAAGCTCGTTCACCTGTGGGCGACAATTTCGGAGACCAAATGCCTTGATGTGAACGAAGATCTCCTGACCTCCTTGGATCGGATCGATGAATCCGAAACCGCGGTCGTCATTCCAGCTCTTAAGT
>Ga0209387_1000120_pt1 | contig 22807 bp, 19 predicted proteins | sample NCControl_FD_187515 | JGI IMG/M metagenome (GOLD analysis project Ga0209387, IMG submission 187515) | Agricultural soil microbial communities from Utah to study Nitrogen management - NC Control (SPAdes) (version 2) | ecosystem: Environmental > Terrestrial > Soil > Agricultural land | place: USA...
TGCACTACAACTTCCCGCCCTACTCCACCGGCGAAGTGAAGATGATCCGGGGCACCAGCCGCCGGGAGATCGGGCACGGGGCCCTGGCCGAGCGGGCGCTGCAGCCCTTGCTGCCCGATTTCGCCGGTTTCCCTTACACCCTGCGGATCGTCTCCGAGATCCTGGAGTCGAACGGGTCGTCCTCGATGGCCACGGTGTGCGGCGGTTCGCTCGCCCTCATGGACGCCGGAGTGCCGGTCAAGGCGCCCTGTGCCGGGGTGGCGATGGGGCTGATCAAGGAAGGCGACAAGGTCGCCATCCTGACCGACATTCTGGGGAGCGAAGACCACCTGGGGGACATGGACTTCAAGGTGGCCGGCACCGAGCAGGGGATCACCTCGATCCAGATGGACATCAAGATCGAGGGGATCGACCTCAAGATCATGGAAGAGGCCCTGGCCCGCGCCAAGACCGGCCGGCTCCACATCCTCGGGGAAATGAAGAAGGTGCTGGCACAGGCCCGGGCGGATCTGTCGCCCCACGCGCCGCGGATCATCACCATCCAGATCAAGCCGGACAAGATCGGCGACATCATCGGGCCCAAGGGCAAGACCATCCGCGGAATCCAGGACGCCACCGGCGCCAAGATCTCCGTGGAGGATTCCGGCATCGTGACCATCGCGGCCGTCGGCGGCGAGGCGGGTCAGAAGGCCCGCGACATGATCTCCGCCATCGTGGCGGAGCCGGAAGTGGGCCGGATTTACGAGGGCCCGGTCAAGAGCACCACCGCGTTCGGCGCCTTCGTGGAGATCATTCCCGGCGTCGAGGGACTGCTCCACATCAGCGAGCTCCAGCACGGCCGCACCGAAAAGACCGAGGACGTGGTCAAGAAGGGCGACATCGTGAAGGTGCAGCTGCTCGAGGTGGACGACCGCGGCCGGATGAAGCTTTCGCGCAAAGCGCTCCTGCCCAAGGAGTGACCCGACCGATCGCTGCTCGTCGATAGCCGGCCGTGGATACCGAGCACCTCGACGAAGGACTGGTCCGCACCACCGCCGGCAACGGCCTCACCGTGCTCTCGGAGCTGCTCCCGGGAGTGCGGTCGGCCGCGGTCGGCATCTGGGTCCGCTCGGCCAGCGCGCACGAACCGCCCGACGTCATGGGCGTGGCCCACCTGCTGGAACACCTGGTCTTCAAGGGAACTGAACGCCGCACCGCCCGGGAGCTGGCCCAGGAGCTGGAAGTGCGGGGAGGCTCGCTCGACGCCTATACCTCGCGCGACCACACCAGCTACCAGGCCCACGTGCTCGACGCCGACGTGCCGCTGGCGGTGGAGGTGCTCACCGACCTGGTGCGTCACCCGCTGCTCCGGGCCCCCGATCTGGAGCTGGAACGGAACGTGGTCCTGGAGGAGATCAACGGGGTCGAAGACACCCCCGACGATCTGGTCTTCGAGCTCCATGCCCGGACCCTCTGGCCCGATCATCCTTACGGCTACTCGATCCTGGGAACCCCGGAGACCATCGGCAAGCTGGGAGCCGAGGATCTCGCGGCCACCCACCGGGCAGGCTACTATCGCGGGAACTGCGTGATCGCCGCGGCCGGGCACGTGGATCATGCCCAGCTGCTCACGGTGCTGGAGCGGGAAGGGTGGTTCGAGGGCGGCCTCGAGCCGGCCCGTGGTCCGGTGGGAGCGGTCCCGGCGCAACGGGGCGTGGTGCGCTCCGAGCTGCGCGACACCACCCAGAGCCACATCGTGCTGGGGACCGATACCTTCCCGGCCCGTGATCCCCGGCGGTACGCCCTCGCCATTCTCACCAATCTGCTGGGGGGCGGGATGTCGAGCCGGCTCTTTCAGCGGGTGCGGGAGGAGCTCGGCCTGGCCTACGCGGTGTACTCCTTTCAGCAGGGTTATCAGAGCGGCGGGATGACCGGGGTGTACGTGGGCACCGCGCCAGGAACCGCGGCGGCGGCGGAGGACGCCATCCGGGCCGAGCTCAGCCGGCTGTGCCGGGAAGGCCTCCCCGCCGACGAGCTGGCCAGCGGCCAGCAGCAGCTCAAGGGGCAGGTGATGCTCTCGCTGGAGAGCCCGAGCAGCCGGATGCACCGCCTCGCGGGCACGGTGCTGCACCGGGACCGCTACCGGCGGCTCGACGAGATCCTGGCCGAGATCGATGCGGTAACCCAGGAGACGGTTGCTGCCCTGGCGGCGGAGTACTTTGAGCCGGGGCGCTGGAGCGTGGTGAGGCTGGGACCAGACAAGGGGCTAGCGAGCTAGGGAGTTAGGGAGCTAGGGGGGAGGCTTTCCCTAGCTCCTAGCTCCCTAGCTCCCTAGTCCCTGACCAACAACCTTTCACCAGCGAGATCCGCGATGGTCATCGGAGTTCCGAGGGAGATTAAGACGAACGAGAACCGCATCGCCCTGGTACCCGCGGGCGCGGAGCTGCTGACCGCCCGGGGCCACACCGTCTACGTCGAGAAGGACGGTGGGGTGGGGAGCGGCTTCACCGACGAGCAATACACCACCGCCGGGGCGAAGATCCTGGCCACCGCCGAGGAGGTCTGGGCCAAGGCGGACATGATCATGAAGGTGAAAGAGCCGATCGCGGTCGAGTGGCCCCGGATGCGGAAGGGTCAGGTGATCTACACCTACTTTCACTTCGCCGCGGCGGAGGAGCTGACTCGGGCGGTGATCGCCTCGGGCGCGGTGGCCATCGCCTACGAGACGGTGCAGCTGCCCAGCGGAGAGCTGCCGCTGCTCACCCCGATGTCGGAGGTGGCCGGCCGCATGGCGGTGCAGGAGGGTGCCAAGTACCTGGAGAAGGTGCACGGCGGCCGCGGGGTGCTCTTGGGCGGCGTGCCCGGTGTGGCCCCGGCGAAGGTGGTGATCATCGGGGGCGGGGTGGTGGGGATCAACGCCGCCAAGATGGCGGCGGGGATGGGCGCCAACGTCACCATTCTCGATATCTCGCTGGAGCGGCTCCGCTACCTCGACGACGTGCTGCCCGCCAACGTGAAGACCATCTACTCCAACCGGTTCAACATCCTGGAAGCGATCGAGCGGGCCGATCTGGTGGTCGGCGCCGTGCTGCTGCCGGGCGCCAAGGCGCCCCACCTGGTGACCCGGGCGGATCTCAAGCGGATGCAACCCGGTGCGGTGATCGTGGACGTGGCGGTGGACCAGGGCGGCTGTGTCGAGACCATCAAGCCGACCACCCACGAGAACCCCACCTACTTCGTGGACGGCATTCTGCACTACGGCGTGGCGAACATGCCGGGCGGCGTGCCCCGGACCTCCACCCTCGCCCTCACCAACGCCACCCTGTCGTACGGGCTCCGGCTGGCCAAGCAGGGATGGAAGCAGGCCTGCCAGGAGGATCCCGCCCTGGCCCTCGGCCTCAACGTGGTGGATGGCAAGGTGGTCTATCCGGGGGTTGCTGAGGCGTTCAATCTGCCGCTCGTGCCCGTGGAGACCGTCCTTTAGGCGCGAAGTCGCGGAGGCGCGATGACGCGAACCGCCCGGTCCGCGTCCCCGCGTCCTTCGCGTCCTTCGCGTCCTTCGCGCCATGATCGAGATCCTCATTCAGCGCCTCCCCCACGGCACCGACCTTCCTCTCCCCTCGCGCGCTACCAGCGGAAGCGCTGGCTTCGATATTGCGAGCGCGGAGCAGGGAATACTCGAGCCCGGCGCCAGGCGGCTCTTCGCCACCGGCTTCGCGGTCGCCATCCCCGAGGGTTACGAAATCCAGATTCGGCCTCGATCCGGCCTGGCCCTCAAGCACGGGGTGACCCTGCCCAACACGCCGGCCACGATCGACTCCGATTATCGGGGCGAGCTCAAGGTCGCGCTGGTGAACCTGGGGCAGGAGGCCTTCGAAGTGACCCGCGGGATGCGGATCGCGCAGATTGTGGTCGGGCGGGTCGAACCGGCTGAATTCCGAACGGTCGAGAACCTGCCCAGGACCGAACGGGGGGCGGGGGGCTTCGGCAGCACCGGCCTCAAGACTTGAGATGTTGGGTTTGGCGACTTGTATATGTGTAAGTCCGCCATTAGGTTAGCAAAAGCCTCACCCGGGTGACCCCGCGATCATGCTTGGTTCCTTCAAATTCCTGAATTTCCTCCCCGCGAACGAGATCGCTGTCGATCTTGGTACGGCCAACACCCTGATCTATGTAAAGGGTGAGGGCATCGTCCTCAACGAGCCCTCGGTCGTGGCCTTGGAACGCACCACCGGCAAGATCAAGGGGATCGGACTCGAGGCCAAGCGGATGCTGGGCCGCACCCCCGACGGAATCATCGCGATCCGCCCCCTCAAGGACGGGGTGATCGCCGATTTCGACGTGACCGAGAAGATGCTCCGCTACTTTCTCAAGACCATCATCGACAAGCACGTCTTCCGGGTCAAACCGCGGGTCATCGTGTGCGTGCCTTCGGGCATCACCGAGGTGGAACGCCGCGCGGTGCGGGATTCGGCGGAAACCGCGGGCGCCAAGCAGGTCCTCATGGTGGCGGAGCCGATGGCGGCCGCGATCGGTGTGGGTCTGCCGGTGGAAACCCCGACCGGAAACATGGTGATCGACATCGGCGGCGGCACCACCGAGATCGCGGTGATCGCGCTCTCCGGCATCGTCTCCGATACCTCGATTCGTACCGGCGGCGACGAGCTGGACCAGGCCATCGTCCAGTTCATGCGGAAGAACTACAACCTGCTGGTGGGCGAGCCCACCGCGGAAGCGATCAAGATCAAGATCGGCTCGGCGTACCCAACCGGGGAAGAGCGGGAGATGGAGGTGAAGGGCCGGGATCTGGTGTCCGGCATCCCCAAGACGGTGCGGGTCCACTCCGCCGAGATCCGGGAAGCGATTCAGGAGCCGGTCCAGCAGATCGTCGATGCGGTGCGCCGCGCGCTCGAAATCACCCCGCCGGAGCTCTCCAGCGACATCGTGGACCGCGGCATCATCATGACCGGGGGCGGCGCGCTGATCCGCGGGCTCGACCTGCTGTTGCAGCAGGAGACCGGGCTCCCCATTCACGTGGACGAGGATCCTCTCACCTGCGTGGTCCGGGGCACCGGCAGGATTCTCGACGATTTCGAGAAGTATCGGAGCGTTCTCACCACCTGACATGATCCGGGCTCCGGGCCGCGCCACCTCACGGAGCGACACCCTCCTGTTTCTCACCTGTCTCGGGCTTTCGGCGGGCGCGCTGGCGCTGCCGGAAAGCGTGAGCCTCCCTTTCGCCACCACCCTGCGGGATACCGCACTCCGCCCCCTGCTCTGGGTCCAGGAGCGGGCCGAAGAGGGTCGCACCAGCAGGACCCGGTTCGAGGCGGTGGAGGCCGAGCGCGATTCGGCGGCCCTCGCCGCGCAGGGGATGGCGGGACTCCGGGCGGAGAACGAGCGGCTGCGAGCCCTGCTCTCGCTGCGTGACCGGGTCACTTCCACCGCCGTCCCCGCCGAGGTCCTCCACCAGATCGATCCCACCGGAGGGCGCACCCTGCTGCTCAGCGCCGGGGCCGGCAGCGGAGTCCGGCCCGGAGATCCGGTGGTTTCTCCCGATGGCCTGCTGGGCGTGCTGCTCAGCGTCGGGCGGGAGAGCGCGGTCGCGATGACCTGGGCCCATCCTGATTTCCGGGTGAGCGCGGTCACCGCGGACGGAACCGTGCTCGGGATCGTGGCGCCTTCGCTCAACACCGAGGCGAGCGAGTCCTTCCTCGAATTCCGGGGCGTGGCCTATCGCGACACGGTCGCGACCGGGACGATGGTCATGACCTCCGGTCTGGGCGGCGTTTATCCCAAGGGGCTCCCCATCGGCCGGGTGGCCGGGCTGGGACGGGAGCAGCTCGGCTGGGAGCGGATCTATCGGCTGGCCCCGCTGGCCAATCCGGGCCACGTGGCCCATGTGCTGGTGGTGCGCACTCCCGCGGGACCGGAGCCGGCGCCGTGAGCCCGAGGCGCGGCGAGGGCCGGCTCTTTCTCGGGTTCATCCTGCTTTTCGCGCTGCATTTCTACATCCGTCCCCGGATCTTCGATGGACGGGCCGCGCCCGATTTTCTGCTCTGCGCCCTCATGCTGGTGGCGGTGCGGAGCCGGCCCGGCTGGGCCGCGGTGGCGGGATTCCTGGTCGGGCTCGCCAGTGATGTGCTGACGCCGGCGGCGTTCGGCGCCGGGGCGCTGGCCCACACCGTGGTGGCGTATATCGCCGCCTGGGGCCGCGCGGTGTTCTTCCCCGACAACCTCCTGGTCAACGCCGGTCTGTTTGCCGGCGGGGTGTGGCTGCGCAATGCCATCGTGCTGCTCGCCAGTGGGACGCCGTCGGGCCAGCTCTCCTCGGGGCTCCTGGTCTGGGCCCCGTTGCAGGCGCTCTCGACCGCCGCAGCGGGCCTGATCCTCCTGCTCCTCTTCCGCGACTGGTTCGCGATCCGGATCGAGGCATGAGCGGCTTCACCGGCGAACGGGTTCGCGACCGGTCGGTGGTCGCGCAGCGGGTGCTGGCGGTGACCTTCCTGCTGCTCTCCGGCGCCTTCTTTCGTGCCCAGGTGATGGGCTACAAGGACTACCGGCTCCAGTCCGAGAAGAACCGGTTGCGCCAGGTCCCCCTGCTGGCGCCCCGAGGCGCCATCTACGACCGCAACGGGGAAAGCATCGCCGAGAACGAGCCGGGATACACCATCAAGCTCTTCGCTCCCTCTACCGATTCGCTTCGCGCCGTCCTGAGCCGACTGTCGGCGATCGTGCCGCTCGACAGCGCCGCGGTGCGGGGCATTCTGACACGGTTCCGGGCCGCCCAGTATCAGCCCGCTCTGGTCTTCAACGGAGCCGACTTTCCCACCGTGTCGAAGCTGGAAGAGCATCGCTATCTCCTCCCCGGCCTGGTGATCCAGACCGAGCCGCGCCGGCTCTATCGGGCCGGTCCGGCGGTGGCCCACCTGGTGGGTTATGTCGGGGAGGTGTCGGAGGCCGATCTCGACAAGGACCGCTACCCCGGCGCGCGCATGGGCTCGATCGTGGGCCGGGACGGGCTGGAGCAGGAATACGACTCGCTGCTCCGGGGCATCGACGGGGTGCGCTACACCGAAGTGGATTCCCGGGGACGGATGGTCCGGGAGGAAGTCTCCTCCCCCTCGCTGGCGCCGGTGGCGGGAAACCCCATCACCACCACCATCGATCTCCCGCTCCAGCGGTTCGTGGACAGCATGTGGAACACCGCGCTCATCGGCACCCGCGGCGCCCTGGTCGCCATGACCCCCGACGGCGGAGTGCTGGCCCTCTACTCGGCGCCGGCCTTCGATCCCAACGCGTTCATCGGGGGCATCGATCCGGTGCAGTGGGCGGCGTACAACACCGACGTGTCGCTCCCCCTCATCAACCGGGCGATCCGGGGCACCTATCCTCCCGCCTCGCCGTTCAAGCTGGCCACCGCGGTGATCGCGCTCAAGCGCGGGGTGGTGAACTTTCACACCCGGATGCCGGAGCCCTGCCGCGGTGCGCTCCAGTTCGGCAGCCGGCCCTTCAAGTGCTGGAAAAGGGAAGGGCACGGATCGCTGGACCTGACCGGCGCCATCGCGGCCAGCTGTGACGTGTATTTCTACCAGCTCGGACTCCGGCTCACCCTGCCGCACCTGCTCGAGGACGGGACCTCGATGGGCTTCGCCGAGCGGAGCGGGATCGACCTGGGCCGGGAACAGCGCTCGATCTATCCGCCCAACACCGAGTACTACAACCGGCGCTACGGACCCCGGGGATGGACCAACGCGGTGACCCTGAACCTGTCCATCGGGCAGGGGGAGAACAGCCAGACCCTGATGAACATGATGCGGTTCTACGCCGCACTGGCCGGCAACGGGAGCGTCGAGGCCCCCTTCGTGGTGGCCCGGCGGGCCGGGACCGTACCCCGGTCGCTCGGGCTCACCGCCGAGCAGCTGGCGGGGCTTCGCAATGCGATGTGCGCCGTGGTGCAGCGGGGTACCGCGGCGGGAAGCGGCGGACGCGAGGTCAATGCCTGCGGCAAAACCGGTACCGCCCAGAACCCCCACGGCGATGACCACGGCTGGTTCATCGGCTACGCCCCCGCGGACAATCCCCGGATCGTGGTTGGCAGCATCATGGAGTTCAAGCTGCATGGATCGACCGTGGCGCCCTACGTCGTGCGGGTGATGCAGCGCTACCTCGCCCAGCAGGATTCCACCCTGAAGCAGGCCAAGATCAAGATGCAGGTTCTGGAGGATTCGGTGAGCGGGCCCGGAATCGTGATTCCCCCCGACACGACGGCCCGATGAGGCGCGCCGGGCTGGATCGCACCCTGATCATGGTGGTCCTGGCGCTCATCACGTTCGGGGTGCTGATGGTGTATTCCGCCGGGCAGACCGACGTGCCCACGTCGGCCCGGGGCGCCTGGGTGCGCCAGATTGTCTGGGTCGGCCTCGCGGCCATCGCCGCGGCGGTGGCCTTCCGGATCAACTCCCGGCTGCTGGAGTGGGGCGCCCCCGGGATTTACGCCCTGGGCCTGCTCCTGCTGATGATCACCCTGCTGGTAGGAACCGGCGCGGGGTCGGCCGCGAGCAGCAGGAGCTGGCTCCAGATCGGCGGCGTCCGGATCGGGCAGCCGGTCGAGCTGGCCAAGATCGCCACCATCCTGTTGCTGGCCCGGTATCTCTCCTCACTGCGGGAGCCTCCCGACAGCCTTCGGCGCCTGGTGGTGCCGGGGATGATCGCGGCGGTGCCGTTTCTCCTGGTGCTGCGCCAGCCCGACCTGGGCAGCGCCATCGTCTTCGTGGGCATCCTGTTCGGCATGCTTTTCTGGGCCGGGGTCTCGCCCCGCCTGCTCCTGCTGCTGGCCTCGCCGGTGGTAAGCCTGCTCCTGGCCGCCGACACCCGGTGGTGGGGAGCATGGATGCTGCTGCTGTTCTTCCTGCTGGTTTTGTGGCGGGCGTACGTGGCCGAGGGAGTGCTGATCTACCTGGTCAACGCGGCCATGGGCGTCCTTGCGATCGTCCTGTGGAACAACCTCAAGCCCTACCAGCAGCGACGGCTGACCAGCTTTCTCAACCCCGAGAGCGATCCGGTGTCGGCGGGGTACCATGCGATCCAGTCCAAGGTGGCGATCGGTTCGGGGGGAATTTTCGGCAATGGATTCCTCGACGGGCCCCAGAAACGGCTCGCCTTCCTGCCGGAGCAGTACACCGACTTCATCTTTGCGGTGGTGGGGGAGGAGCTGGGGTTCATCGGGGTGATAGCGGCCCTCGTGCTGTTCTTCATGTTCTTCCTGATCCTGGTCCGGATCGCTCGGCGCGCCACCGATCCGTTTTCCAGCCTCATGGTCTTCGGAATCCTGGCCCTGTTCTTCACCCACCTCTTCGAGAACGTGGGAATGACCATCAACGTCATGCCCATCACCGGGATTCCCCTGCCATTCTTTTCCTATGGAGGCTCCTTCCTGCTCGGGCTCGGGTTGTCGCTGGGGCTGGTTCTCCGGGTGGCATGGGACTCCCGTCTGAGCGGCTATGCTGATATCTGACAATGACTTAGGTGTCAAGGACTGGCGGCGTGCGAGGGATTGCGCCATCTTGATCGGTCGCGCGTCTCCGGGTGTCCCGTTCCTCGTACCCTCTGTCCCGAGCCTATGGCCGTTATGGCGTGGTTCAAGAAGGAGCGAAAACCCAGGATCTCGCAGCGGACCAAGCTGGAGATTCCCAAGGACGCCTGGGAGCGCTGTGAAAGCTGTGGCCACGTCGATATCCGGGAGCGGTTTGAGCGGGCCCTGAACGTCTGCTCCGAATGCGGGCACCACCGCCGGTTTACGGCGGAAGAGTACATCGAGCTGTTCAGCGACGCGGGAACCTGGCGGGAGTTCTTCGCCGGCCTGCGCTCCCAGGACCCACTCTCTTTCGAGAACTATGGCGACCGGCTGGTCGCGGCCGAGAAAAAGGCCGGGGGCTCGGACGCGATCTTCACCGGGTTCGGGCGGCTGGAGGGGCTCCCCATCCACCTCGGGGTGATGAATTTCGCCTTCATGGGCGGGTCGATGGGGTCGGTGGTGGGAGAGAAGATCGCCCGGCTGGCGCGCCGGTCGGCCGACAAGAAGCTCCCGCTGGTGCTGGTCTGTACCTCGGGCGGGGCACGGATGCAGGAAGGCGTGCTCTCCCTGATGCAGATGGCCAAGACCTCGGCCGCCATCGCCCAGCTCAAGATGGACTCGATTCCCCTGGTGACCGTGCTGACCAATCCCACCACCGGCGGGGTCTCGGCGTCCTTCGCGATGCAGGGCGACGCCATCCTGGCCGAGCCGGGCGCGGTGATTGGATTTGCGGGCCAGCGGGTGATCAAGCAGACCATCGGACAGGATCTCCCCGAAGGATTCCAGACCGCCGAGTTTCTCCTCGATCATGGCCAGATCGACGACGTGGTGCCTCGCGGATCGCTCCGCGAAACCACCGCGCGGCTGATCCGCCACATGCAGGGGGCCGCGGCCGCCGTCGTCGCCACGGCGGGCGCAACCGCTTGAACTGCGTCAACAGTCAACGGTCAACGGTCAACGGCACCAACCCCTCCAAACATCGGCTCAGCATCACAAGGTTTTTCCCGTTGACCGTTGACCGTTGACCGTTGACTGTTGTTTCATGTCCCTGACCTACGCCGCCGCCCTCGAGTACCTCTTCCCCCGCGTCACCCAGATCAAGTTCGGGCTCACGACCACCCGGGAGCTGCTCGCGCTGCTGGGCGATCCCCATCTCCAGGTCCCAGTGGTGCACATCGGAGGCACCAACGGCAAGGGTAGCGTCACCGCCCTGGTCGGGTCCGCGCTCCGCTCAGCAGGGTGGCGGGTGGGCACCTACACCTCACCGCACCTGGTATCGTTCCGGGAACGGATTACGGTAGACGGAGTGCCGATCAGCGAGGATGCGGTGGCGATGTGGACCGGGCGGCTCCTGGCCGACGCCGACCGGCTCGACGCGACCTTCTTCGAAACCACTACGGCGATGGCGTTCGCCGACCTCGCGGCTCGGGGCGCCGAGGTGGCGGTGATCGAAGTAGGTCTGGGCGGCCGGCTCGACAGCACCAACGTGGTGCGTCCCCTGGTGAGCGCCGTCACCAAGATCGAAATGGACCATCAGAAATACCTCGGCGAGACGCTCGAGGCGATTGCCCGGGAGAAGGCCTGGATCGCCAAACCGGGCGCGCCCTTCGTGGTGGGGGAAACCCGTCCGGCCCTGATCGAGGTGCTGCGGAGGGAGGCGGCGGCCTCGGTGAACGCCATCGACCCGGGCGCCCAGGCCGACGTGCGGGTGGTTGGTCCGGAAGCGCGCTATGCCGGCGCGCTGGCCCTCGAGGGCGCCCATCAGCGCCGGAACGCGGCGGTGGCCGGCGCGGTGCTCGACGCCCTTCCGCCGCCCTTCCGGCCCGGCCCCGAGGCGGTGGCGCAGGGATTCGCCACGGCAAAGATTCCGGGCCGCCTGGACCGGCGGGGGAAGTGGCTGTTCGACGTCGCCCACAATCCCGATGGCGTCGCCGCGCTATGCCGCGCGCTCACCGATCTCGCGCCCCGGCGGCCGGTTCACGCACTGGTCTCGATTCTGGGCGACAAGGCCTGGCCCGAGATGCTGGTCCAGCTCGATCAGGTGGTGGACCGGGGGGTGCTGACGGTGACGCCCAGCGCAGAAGGACGCCGGTGGGATCTGGAGTGGCTCCGGAAATGGCTGCGGGATCCCAATCGTCCGCCGGCCCGGGCCCACTGGCAGCTGGTGGCGGACTTTCCCGAAGCGTTGCGGAACGTGCAGGACGGGGCGGGAACGGTTCTGGTAACCGGCTCGTTCCACACGGTGGGTGACGTCATGGAGACGCTCGGCCTTCAACCGGTCTGACGGAGGAGCACGATGCGAGGACTTCTGCTGGCGGGCGCGGTGCTGGCCGTCGCGGGGTGCCGGGGCGGCGGTGATGGCGGGGGTGCCGCGGTCACCCGCGACAGCGCGGGCATCGCCATCGTGGAGAACACCGGACCCGTCTGGAGCGCCGGCCAGGAGTGGAAAGTCGACAGCGTGATCCTGGACATCGGAGGCGATGTCGACAGCGTGAGCGGACCGGTTCGGCTGGGCGATGGCCGCCTGGCGATCGCGAATGCCGGAACCCACGAGGTGCGGGTCTACGATGCGTCCGGCGCCCAGGTTCATGCCTCGGGCAGAGCGGGCGACGGACCCGGCGACTATCGCATGCTGGCCGGGATCTGGCTCGGCCCGGGCGACTCGCTCCTGGTCTCCGACTTCATGGCGCGCCGGGTCTCGGTGCTGGATCGCGACGCGAAATTCGCCCGTTCTTTTTCGCTCGGAGGCGCCACCGGCGGATTCGTGCCGACTGGAGGGCGGTTCGAGTTCGCGGTGCCCCAGGGGTGGTTTGGCGACGGAAGCGTAGTCGGGGTCACCATGAGCTTCAGCATGAATCAGGCGACGCAGGGTCCCTACCGCGATACCGTGAGCGCCCTCCGCTATGGTCCGGACGGGGTGGTGCGGGATACCATCGCCCGCTTTCCCGGCACCGAGATGGAGCAGATGGCGATGTCGATGGGAGGGCAGTCGTTCTCCGCGCCAATGCCGGTGCCGCTCGGGCGGCAGAGCGTGACCGCGGCGCAGGGCGACCGGTTCTATCTGGCCCAGAACACCAGCTGGGAGATCGAAGTGCGGCAGCTGGACGGCAAACTGATACGCCTGATCCGGATCAAGGCCGGGCCCCTGCCACTTTCCCCGGACGAAATCGAGATCCACCGGAAGAACCAGCTCGAGCAGATAGAAACGATGCCCGCGATGCGCAGCATACCGCCGGCGTTAAAGACCCAGCTCACCGCCCGCATCGAGCAGGCGAAATATCCCGCCACCCTGCCGTTCGTGGGCTCCCTCCTGGTCGATTCCGAGGGCCATCTCTGGGCTCAGGAGGTTCCACCTCCCAGTATCGAGAGGACGACCTATGCGGTGTTTGACGAGTCTGGCCGGCTCCTTGGCCGGGTGATAATGCCGAACGACTTCCGAGCCTCGAGCATCGGGGCCGACGCGGTGTACGGGGTCTGGAAGGACGCTGACGACGTCGAGCATGTACGGGCCTACCGGCTTCGCAAGGGCTCGTGATCGGCAGCTAAGTCATTCGTAGCTCCGGGCTTGAGGTTATCTTTGCCCGATGCCCCTCAAGGCCCTGCCCGGATTCCGGGACTTCTTTCCCGAAGAATTTGCGCTCCGGGCCCACATCTTCGAGGCGATGCGGCGAGTGGCCCGGCGCTACGCCTTCGAGGAATACGACGGGCCGCCGCTCGAGTCGCTCGAGCTGTACACCGGGAAGAGCGGCGAGGAGATCGCAGGCCAGCTCTACGGATTCACCGACAAGGGCGGGCGCGAGGTGGCGCTGCGCCCCGAGATGACCCCGACGCTGGCACGAATGGTGGCGGAGCGGGCCAACGGACTCCGTAAACCGATCCGCTGGTTTTCGATTCCCCAGCTGTTCCGCTACGAGCGACAGCAGCGCGGCAGGCTCCGGGAGCACTTCCAGCTCAACTGCGACCTGATCGGGGAGCCGGGCCCGCTGGGCGACGCGGAGATCATCGCGCTGAGCGTCGACGTGATGCGGGAACTCGGGCTCACCGCCGCGGATGTGCGGGTCCGGCTCTCGGACCGGAGACTGCTCGCGGTCCTGCTGGAGGAAATCGGGATCGGCGCCGCCCGGCAGACCCTGGCATTTCACGCGCTCGACAAGCTGGGCCGGTCGGAGTATGCGGCGCGGAAGCGCGCCCTTCTCGAGGATGGGGCCGGCGAAGAGGCCATCGCCCGACTGGAAGCGCTGCCGGCCATCCGCACCCGCGCCGATCTCGAAGCGAGCTATCCCGGCGCCGCAGGAGCAGGGGAGCCGCTCTTCCGCACCATGGACGCGCTCGAATCGATGGGGCTGGGGGAGTTCCTGGATTTCGATCTCACCATCGTGCGGGGGCTGGCCTACTACACCGGCACGGTGTTCGAGCTGTTCGACGCCCAGCGCGCCCTCCGCGCCATCTGCGGGGGCGGCCGCTACGACGATCTCCTGGAGCGGGTCGGCGGGGTGAATCTGCCCGCGCTCGGATTCGGGATGGGCGACGTGGTGCTGGGTGAGCTGCTCAAGGAGCGGGGCCTGCTGCCGCCGCCTCGCCCGAGCGCCGTGGTGTTCGTGGTCGCGGCCACCGGCGAGGACCGTGAGGCGGTGCTCCGCCTGGCCCATCAGCTCCGGGAGCGGGACATCCCGGTCGAGTATGCCTTCGGAGACCTGAAGCTCGGCAAGCAGCTCGAGCTGGCCGGGGCTCGGCGCGCCCGCTACGCGGTGGTGCTGGGGCCCGAGGAACGAGCCCGGAATGCCGCGGTGCTCAAGGACCTTTCGGGCAAAGCCCAGCGCGAGGTCCCCCTCGCCGGTCTGCCGGAATTGATTGCGGGCGAGCTGTCCCGTTGACCGTTCACCGTTGACCGTTGACCACAACGAAATGAAGGCTCATGGCAGAGAATAAGGCCCTCACCACCCGTTCCCAGGATTTCTCGGCCTGGTACAACGAGCTCATCATGAAGGCCGAGCTGGCCGACTACAGCCCGGTCCGCGGCTGCATGGTCATCCGTCCCAACGGATACGCCATCTGGGAGGAGATGCAGCGCGCCCTGGACCGGATGTTCAAGGACACCGGCCACCAGAACGCCTATTTCCCGCTCTTCATTCCCCAGAGCTTCCTGAGCAAGGAGGCCGAGCACGTCGAGGGCTTCGCGCCCGAAACCGCGGTGGTCACCATCGGGGGCGGGAAGGAGCTGGAAGAGCCCCTGGTGGTGCGGCCCACCTCCGAGACCATCATCTACGCGATGTTCTCCAAGTGGATCCAGAGCTGGCGCGATCTCCCGCTCCTGATGAACCAGTGGTGCAACGTGGTCCGCTGGGAGCTTCGCACCCGGCTCTTCCTCCGCACCACCGAGTTTCTCTGGCAGGAGGGACACACCGCGCACGCAACCGAGGAGGAGGCGGAGGAGGAGACCCTCCGGATCCTCTCGATCTACCGCCGGTTCGCCGAAGAGTGGATGGCGATGCCGGTCATCACCGGACGGAAGACCGACAGCGAGCGGTTCGCCGGGGCGCTCCGGACTTACGCGATCGAAGCGCTGATGCAGGACAACAAGGCGCTCCAGGCCGGCACCAGCCACAACCTGGGTCAGAACTTCGCCAAGGCGTTCGACGTGACCTTCCAGACCGCCGAGGGCGGGCTCGATCACGTCTGGAGCACTTCGTGGGGCGTCTCGACCCGTCTGGTGGGCGGGCTCATCATGACCCACGGCGACGATCAGGGGCTGGTGTGCCCGCCCCGGCTGGCCCAGTGGCAGGTGGTGATCGTGCCCATCTGGAAGAGCGACGAGGAGCGGGCTCAGGTGGCGGAGGCGGGACAGCGGATCATGGCCGAGCTCCGCGCCGCGGGGATCCGCACTCACCTCGACATCCGGGAAGGCATCAAGCCCGGGGCCAAGTACTACGAATGGGAAGGGCGGGGCGTCCCCCTGCGGCTCGAGCTGGGCCCCCGGGACCTCGCCAAGGACGCGGTGATGCTGGCGCGACGAACCGGGGGCGGCAAGGAATCAGTGCCCCTGGCCGGGCTGGCCGCGCGGCTTCAGGCCGAAATGGACCGGATGCAGCAGGCGCTTCTGGAGGCCGCCCGGGCCCGGCGCGAGGCCGCGTCGCTCCGGGGCCCGGCGTCCAAACAGGAATTCGTGGATTTTCTCGAGGGTACCGGGGGATTCGTGTATGCCGGATGGTGCGGCGACCCCGCGGTGGAAGCCGAAATCAAGGAGCAGACCAAGGCCACGATCCGGGTGATCCCGGATCAGGAATTCCGGAGTCCCGAGGCGCCGGCCCGGTGCATCTGGACCGGAAAACCCGCAGTGGCCGAGGTGGTATGGGCCAAGGCGTACTAGAGCTGTTCGCCGATGCGGGCCTTGCCCGCGACGGCGAGGGCGCGCTGGTGCTGGGCGGCGTTCCGGTCGAGGAAATCGCCCGGAGCACCGGCACTCCCGCCTACGTGTACAACGCCGATGCGATCCGTCGCCACTATGCGGCGCTGACCTCAGCTCTGGGCGGTGTGCCGCACCGGGTGGACTACGCGGTCAAGGCCAACAGCTCGCGCGCCGTCCTCCGGGTCCTGCGCGACCTTGGCGCCGGGTGTGACATCGTCTCGATCGGCGAGCTGCTCCTCGCCCTCGAGACCGGTTTTTCGCCCGACCGGCTGGTCTTCAGCGGGGTGGGGAAGACCGCGGCCGAGCTGAGCCGGGCCTTCGATGCCCGGATCGGCCAGATCAACATCGAGTCGCTGGAGGAGCTCGATCTGATTTCGGCGCTGGCCAGCGCCCGCACGCTCCCCGCGCCGATCCGGCTGGGAATCCGGGTAAATCCCGACGTCACCGTGGATACCCATCCCTACATCACCACCGGCACCGCGGCCGCCAAGTTCGGCATCCCGGCCGATCAGGTGGTGCCGGTGGCGAAGCGCATCGGGTCGGATCCCCGGTTCCGGCTCACCGGGATCGCGATGCATGTGGGCAGTCAGCTGCTCGAGGCGCAACCCTACATCGCGGGGGCACGCCGGCTGGCCGAACTGATTGCGACCATCCGGAGCCAGGGAATCGCCACCCTCGAATCGGTCGGGATCGGTGGTGGACTGGGGATCCGGTATAAGGATGAGACTCCGCTGGAGCCGTCCACTCTCGCATCGGCCCTGGCGCCGATCCTCTCGCCGCTCGGTCTCACCCTCCATATCGAGCCGGGCCGCTATCTGGTGGGGAGCGCCGGGGTCCTGCTCACCACCGTGCTGTACCGGAAGCAGGCGGGCGGAAAGCATTTCGTGGTGGTGGATGCCGGGATGACCGACCTGGTGCGGCCCAGCCGCTACAACGCCCACCACGAGATCGTGGTGGCGTCGGACCGGTCCCGGCCGGTCCAGCAGGTCGACGTGGTCGGACCCATTTGCGAGAGCGGTGATTTTCTCGCGCTGGATCGTCCGCTTCCCCTGGTAGAGCCCGGAGACGTCCTCGCGATCCTGGGCGTAGGCGCTTATGGCTTCGTGATGGCATCCACCTACAACGCTCGTCCGCTTCCGCCGGAAGTGATGGTAGATGAGGCCCGCTGGACGATCGCCCGGCCCAGGGAAACCCTCGAGGAGATGGTGGCCCGGGCATGACCGACCGCATCCTCATCCTCGATTACGGGTCCCAGTTCACCCAGCTCATCGCGCGCCGGGTGCGCGAGGCCCACGTCTATTCGGAGATCCACCCCGCCAGTCGCTCGCTGGCCTGGATCCGCGAGTTCGCCCCCAAAGGAATCATCCTCTCCGGAGGCCCCAACTCGGTGTACGACGAGGGCGCACCGCTCGCCGAGCCCGGGCTGCTCCAGCTCGGAGTGCCGGTGCTGGGGCTCTGCTACGGGATGCAGCTGATGGCCCACCTCGCCGGGGCCCGGGTGGTGAGCGCGGCGCGGCGGGAATACGGTCGCGCCGCCGTTGCGGTGGGGGGCGGGCGGCTCTTCCAGAGCTTTACCCCCGGCGAGGAAATCCAGGTCTGGATGAGTCACGGAGATCACGTGGACGCGCCACCGGAGGGCTTCGTGGCCACCGCATCGAGCCCCAACTCGCCGGTGGCGGGGTTTGAGCACCGCACCCTGCCGCTCTTCGCGGTGCAGTTCCACCCCGAGGTCGCCCACACCCCGCGGGGCGGCGAGATCATCTCCACTTTCCTGTTCGACATCTGCGGCTGCACGCCCGACTGGACTGCCGGCCACTTCATCGAAAGCGAAGTGGCGAAGATCCTCCGCCAGGTCGGTCCGGCCACCCGGGTGATCTGCGGGCTGTCGGGCGGGGTCGATTCCGCGGTGGCGGCCGCGCTGGTCCATCGCGCGGTGGGCAACCGGCTCACCTGCATCTTCGTGGATCATGGGTTGCTCCGGCTCCATGAGCGGGAGCAGGTCGACCAGACTTTCCGGCGGCACCTCGGCATCGACCTCAGGGTGGTGGACGCGCGGGAGCGCTTCCTGGCCGGGCTGTCCGGCGTCACCGATCCGGAGCGGAAGCGCCGGATCATCGGACACGAGTTCATCGAGGTGTTTGCCGAAGAAGCCAGGTCGGTGGAGGGCAACGTGGGATTCCTGGTGCAGGGAACCCTGTACCCCGACGTCATCGAATCCACCTCACCCGGGGGCGGGCCTTCGGTCACCATCAAGACCCACCACAATGTAGGCGGGCTGCCCGAGAAGCTTCCCTTCGGCCTCATCGAGCCGCTGCGGGAGCTCTTCAAGGACGAAGTGCGTCAGGTGGGCCGGGAGCTGGGCCTCCCTGAAGAGATGGTCGGCCGGCATCCGTTTCCGGGCCCCGGACTCGCCATCCGTATTCTGGGCGAGGTCACCGCGCCGGGGCTCGATCTGCTCCGCCAGGTGGACGCGATCTACATCGAGGAGATCCGGGCGGCGGGACTCTACGACGACATCTGGCAGGCCTTCGCGGTGCTGCTGCCGATCCGCTCGGTCGGGGTGCAGGGGGACTTCCGCACCTACGATCAGGCGGTGGCGCTTCGTGCGGTCACCAGCCGCGACGGCATGACCGCCGACTGGTTCCCGTTTCCGCCCGAGGTGCTGGGGCACATCTCCAGCCGGATCGCCAACGAAGTGAAGGGCGTGAACCGGGTGGTCTACGACGTGAGCTCCAAGCCCCCCGCCACCATCGAGTGGGAGTAGCTACACGCCCTTTTCCTCGAAAAGCCGGAACAGCTGCTCCGGTTCGGTGAGGGCCCGAAGCCGGTCGGATACGTCCGGTATCTGGGCGAACTGGGCGATTTTTCCCAGTACCGGCAGATACTGATTCGACACTTCGGTGGGTGGTGCCACGATCAGGAACAGTACGTGCACCGGGCGCTGATCCACCGCCGCGTAGTCGAGCCCCGCGCGATGCAGTCCGAACCCGAGCCGCAGCCGGTTGAGCGCCAGGGAACGGCAGTGGGGCAGCGCAAAGCCGCGGCCAACGCCGGTGGACTCCTGCGCCTCCCGCCGCTTGAGCAACCGGCTCACCTGGAGGGTCGAGCGGTCGTCGAGCCGGAGGAGCGCGACCATTTCGTCGAGCACCAGGTCCTTGTTCGGGGCCCGGAGGTCGAGTGAGATGGAGCTGGGGTCCAGGAAATCACGGAGGCGCATTCCCGGTGTAGTCTAGAGGGGGCGCCGGATCACCGGAACCCCCCGCGTTGCCGCTGTTGCCCCGGGCAAATAGCTTTCCTTCATGCGGTTACCCTTTTTCTCCTCTCCGGGAGTTCCCCTGATCCTGGCCCCAATGGCCGGGGTCTCGGAGGCGCCCTTCCGGCAGATTTGCCGGCGCTTCGGCGCCGACATTCTGATGACGGAGTTTCTGTCGGCCGAGGCGATCCGCCGGGGCATCCGGCGCACCCTCGAGGGCGCGGAATTCGAGGAGATCGAGCGGCCGGTCGGGGTGCAGATCTACGGCGCCGATCCCGAGGGAATGGCCCGCGCCGCCGCCATCGTGACCGAAGCCTATCAGCCCGATTTTCTCGACATCAACTTCGGCTGCCCGGTCAAGAAGGTGGTCCAGCGCAACGGTGGCTCCGGGTGCCTCCGCGATCTGCCGCTGGTGGACCGGATCATCCGCGGGGTGGTGGCTGCGACCCATGTGCCGGTGACGGTGAAAACCCGGAGCGGATGGAACGAAGACACCCGGGACCCGGTCGGCATCGCCCTCCGGATGCAGGACGCCGGCGCTCGCGCCTTCACCCTCCATGCCCGGACCCGCACCCAGATGTTCCAGGGCAAGGCCGACTGGGACGAGATCGCGCGGGTGGTCGAGGCGCTGGACATTCCGGTGGTGGGCAACGGCGACATCACCACCGCGGCCGATATTCTGCGGATGCGAGAGCACACCGGCTGCGCCGCCATCATGGTGGGACGGGGCTCCTTCGGAAATCCGTGGATCTTCCGGGACGGGCGCACCCTCCTCCTGGGCGGGGAGGCCGGCCCGGCGCCCGATGCGGCCGAGCGGTTCGCCGTGGCGCTGGACCACGCCCGGCTCGCGCTCCGGCTCCAGGGGGACCACCGCAAGACCGTGGTCGAATTCCGGAAGCATCTCGGCTGGTATACTCGCGGGCTGCCCGCCTCGGCGCATCTCCGCGAGCGGCTCTTCCAGGTCGAATCCATGGTGGAGGCCGAAGCGATCTTCCGGGAGTATCTCGAGCCGGCCGTTCAAGCGGCGTGAACCGCGCCCGCCTCGAGGGCCTCCTCCGCGCCGTGGCCGGGGGCACCCTCTCTCCCGAAGGCGCCCTCGATTCACTGGCCCGCTTTCCGACCGACGATCTCGGCTTCGCCCGGCTCGATCACCAGCGCGCCCTGCGGCAGGGGCAGGCGGAGGTGGTGTTCGCGGCCGGCAAGTCGAGCGATCAGCTGGTGCGGATCTGCGAATCACTCGAGGCGGCCCACGGGCATTTTCTCTGCACCCGGGTGAGTGATGAGCAGCTCGCGGCGCTCACGCTGCGGTTTCCCGGGATCGGGTCGAGTGTGCTGGGGCGAACCGCTTGGCTTCCCGCCGAGGTGCCGGTCACCCTGGAGGGTGAGCTCCTGGTCGTGACCGCCGGCACCAGCGACCTTCCGGTGGCGGAGGAGGCCGCCACCACCGCCATGGCGATGGGCGCTCGGGTCTCCCGGCTGACCGATGTCGGGGTGGCGGGCCTGCACCGGGTGCTGAGCGCGGGCGATGCCCTGGAGCGGGCCGACGTCATCATCGTGGCCGCCGGGATGGAGGGCGCGCTCCCCAGCGTGGTGGGCGGACTGGTGGCGGTGCCGGTGATCGCGATCCCCACCAGCGTGGGGTACGGCGCCTCGTTCGGCGGACTGGCCGCGCTGCTGGGCATGCTGAACACCTGCGCGGCGGGAGTGACGGTGGTGAACATCGACAACGGGTTCGGGGCGGCGATGGCCGCCGTGCGCCTGCTGGCAACCCGCATCCGGAAGCCGGGCTGATGCAGCAGACTGTCTGGCAGGGGAAGGATCCTCCATTCGTCTGGATCGACGTCACCGCGCCGACCCTGGAGGAATTACAGGAGCTGGCAACCCGGCACGGTCTCCCCGCCAGTGCCGTCGAAGATTGCCTCGATCCGGAACACCTGCCCAAGTACGAGCGATTCAACGATTCGGCGTTCCTGATTCTCCGGGTGTACGATCCCGCCGCTCCCCCGTCGGCCGGGACGGTGCAGGAGCTCACCCGGAAAATTGCGCTGTTCATTCGGCCCGAGGTCGCCCTGACCGTGCACCGGGTGGACCTTCCCGCGATCGCCGCGGTGCGGGATCGCTTCACAGGTCGGGGCGCGGAGCAGTGCAGCGGAGTCAACCTGATGGCGGCCCTGGTCAAGGAAACCCTGGCCTCCTACGACAGGCCGCTCCAGCAGGCGGAGGACGAGATCGATGCCTTCGAGGAGAGTTTGTTCCGGCCTGATCTCGCCGCGGCGCCGCTGGAACGGGTCCACATCCTCAAGCGGCGGGTGAGCCTCATCAAGCGGATGCTGTGGCAGACCCAGAACGTGATCGTGCGGATGACGCCGACAGGGGAACGGACCCAGCCGGTGTATCAGGATCTTCGGGAGAATACCGAGAGCTATCACTTCTGGGCCGACCAGCTCCAGGAGGACTTGAACAACCTCCTGGGCATTCACGTCACCATGGCGTCCCATCGCACCAACGAAGTCATGCGGGTCCTCACGGTCTTCTCGGCCTTCTTCCTGCCGCTCACCTTCATCGTGGGCGTGTACGGCATGAACTTCGTGCACATGCCGGAGCTGGCGAAACGCTGGGGCTACCCGGCGGTGCTGGCGCTGATGGCGCTGGTCTGCGTGGTGATCTTCGTCTGGTTCCGGCGTCGGGGATGGCTCCGGAGAGGGGGATCGTGATTCCCCTGGTCTGGCTCGCCGCCGGAGTTGCCGCCGGGGCGGTCGGCAGCGTCCTGGTGCGGCGGGCGCGCAAGGCCGCGCCATCCCGGGGCGCGCCCGCGCCCCCGGTGGATGGCCCGCCGCTCCTGGAGTGGATTCTCCGGTCCAATGGCGCGCGAGGAGCCTGGCTGGTGGGACCCGGCACCCGCGAGGTGGCGGTACCCACCGAGGGGGTGTCCGAGGATCTCGACCGCATCGTGCGAGCCCGGCTCGAGCACCAGCGGGTCGGCGATGGCCAGGGGATAGAGCGACTGGGGTCGGGGATTCTGATCTTCGCCAGCCTGGAAGGCCGCGCCGCGGGACTGGAGCTCCCGGCGGGAACATCCCCGGAGGCCACCGCCACCGCGCAGCGCGATCTGGCCCGACTCCTGGACTACGACCGGTGGCGACCGGTCCTCGCCGACGTGGCCAAGGAGCAGGACACGCCGGGCGAGTCGGTGGACAGCGTGGCGCTCCGGCTTGCCCATCAGCTGGAGCGGCTGCTGGGAGTGGAGACCTGCGTCGCGATCGGCGAAACCGCCGGCGTCCGGATCACCGGCGTGTCGCTCCGCACCGATCGCCGGCTGCTGCGGACCATCGTGACGGGGGGAAGCCCGCTGGAAGAAACCGCGCTCGGCAGGACCGGCGCCAGCGGCGGGGTGGTGGCGCCGTTCGGCGAGGTGCTGTCCGACCGGCGGCACCGACGGGATCCGGCGTTCGTCTGCCCGATCCCGGGAGACAAGCGCCCGATCGGAGCGGTCGCGGTCTGGACCGAGGGGGGCGCCGAACCGGTGGGGCCCCTCCTGGCCGCGTTCCGGAATGCGGTGGAGACCGCGGGCCCGCGGCTCCGGGCCGCGATC
>Ga0209387_1000121_pt1 | contig 22746 bp, 22 predicted proteins | sample NCControl_FD_187515 | JGI IMG/M metagenome (GOLD analysis project Ga0209387, IMG submission 187515) | Agricultural soil microbial communities from Utah to study Nitrogen management - NC Control (SPAdes) (version 2) | ecosystem: Environmental > Terrestrial > Soil > Agricultural land | place: USA...
TGCTCGACCGGGTGGGAGCCAGAGTGGAGGACATCACCCTGCTGATTCCCCACCAGGCCAACCTGCGGATTTCCGAGGCGATCCAGAAGACCCTGGGTCTCCGGGACTACCAGACCTACAACAACATCCAGCGCTACGGCAACACCACCGCGGCCACCATTCCGATCGCCCTGGACGAGTGCGTTCGGGAGGGAAGGATTGCGCCGGGGGACCTGGTGGTCCTCACCGCGTTCGGCTCGGGGTTCGTCTGGGCCAGCTGCGCCCTCCGGTGGTAATCTCCGGCAGCTGAAACCCTGTGGGGTTATGTTTCGTACTGAAACACAACACCACGAGCCACGGAGGCTCCGATGATCGACAGCGTAATTGCGATTCTGGCTCTGACCGTCACGGTCGGGAGCGGCATTCTGGCGTTCGGGTTTGCCCGGGGCTTCGTCCGGCGGCGGCTGCGGTTCGTCGACGCGATCCGTTCCCCGGTGGCTCCGGTCCTGGCGGCGGTGGGAGCGGCGATCCTGGTGATGCCGCTGACCATGCTTCCCCTGATCGGGGCGGTGGTGACCGGAGTGACAGCCGCGGTGGTTGGGCTGGGTGCCGGGCTCGGAACCCGAAGCGGGATCAAGGCGCTGCAACGGGGCGACGTGCGGTAAGACTGCGTCAACGGTCAACGGTCAACGGGTCTGCTGGCTGAAGGCTGAAGGCTGAAGACTGATGGCTGATGGCTGATAGCTGAAGGCTGATAGCTGATGGCTATTAGCTTTACCGCCATATATGCCGAACATCCTCTGCTCCCGCTGCCACCAGACCCGCGAGGCCCAGGCCTTCGCGCCGTTCCCCAACGAGCTGGGCAAGCGGGTTTTCCAGGAAATCTGCAGCGTCTGCTGGGCCGAGTGGCTCAAGTACCAGCAGCAGCTGATCAATCACTACGCGCTGAATCTGCGGGAGCCCAAGGCCCGGCAGTACCTGCTGGAGCAGATGGAGCAGTTCCTCTTTACCAGCGCGCCCCAATCCTGAAAGTCACGTCGATCGCGGGACCGCTGGGCTCGAGGTCCTCGGTCAGGCCAAGGATCCACTCCGGGCCGCGTCTGAACTTGAGAAAGCCGCCGGTATCGATGGTCAGCTCCCGGGCGTCGAGACCCCGGGTGCCGGTGTCGTGGTAGAGCGCGGAGTGGTAGATCAGGTTGGCGTACAGATGCAGCGGCCCGGTCACCCGGGCCCGCAGCCCCTGGCTGACCATCAGGAAGAGCGACTGTTGCAGCTCGCTGAAGTCGCCATGCTCGGCAGTATACCCCCCGCCCAGGGTTCCCTCGTAGGTGAACCGATTTCCGAAATCACTCCGCAGAGTGGTGGTGGCGTTGAAGGACGGCACTCCTTTCCGGAAGCCGTCCGGGCCGGTGTTGGTCGGGAGGGTGACCCAGAATGCACTCAGCCAGTGCCGGGAGTGCCGCAGGCCGGCTCCGATCCGCAGGTCTCCCAGGAACCCTGAAGAAGCCTGATACTGGGCAGGCGGCTCACCGGTGATCGCGACCTGATAGGCGAATTCATTTTTTGGCCTGAGCTTCCGGGGCGCGACCTCGAACCCGGTCAGATCGTGGTACCAGTCGAGAAAGCCGTCGAGGAATCCGTCGTAGGCACCCTGGATGCTCCCGGACACCAGCAGGAATCCGCGGGATCCGATGCTCCGGGTCGCGGTGAGCTCGAGCCGCATCAGCTCGGCGTCCTGGAGGTATTGCACGGCCGGCAGGTCGGTGTATTCGATGATGCTGGCGTAGTCGGTCAGCCAGCTTACCCGCCAGCGCTTCCCCGGCTCGACCCAGGGCAGGGTGGCGAGTCCGCTCCGCCGCTGCACCATGGGATTCATCGAAGAATAGGAGGGCAGCCCCTGGGCGAACAGTGGATGCGCCGTCGAGAGCAGCCACGCCGCCAGGGCCAGCGCGGGAAGGCGCGCGGTTGGGTTCATGAGACTCCGGGGCCTGTGATCATGCGGGCGAGCGAATCGAATCTAACCGGGCTGTCCTTGCCGGTCCTTCGGGGATCGTCCTTGTCACGATGAGCGCCCGAACCCTGTTCCTGCTCTCCCCGGCAAGCACCTCCGGGCGGCGCGCCCGGATCCTGCTGTCGCCCCACGCCCAGTTCGAGCTGGCCCAGCGGGTGCGCTCCTCAGAGGGCGCGCCCATCGGCGAGGTGTTCTCCTTCCTGAGCGGACTCTATTTCCGGGGGAAGCTCGGCTACGCCCGGCGGTTCGGTCAGTTTCCCGGGGCGATCCGGATCATCACCAGCGACCGGGGGCTGGTGCCGCCGGAGCTCGCGGTGACCGTGGCCGATCTCACCGCGATGGCAGCCAGTGCGATCGAGGCGGGCAATTCCCGGTACGCCGCGCCGTTCGAGCGGGATGCCGCCGGCCTCGCGGCCTCACTGGGGCCGGGGGACCGGGTCATCCTGCTGGGCAGCATCGCGACCGGCAAGTACGCCGATCTGCTGCGGCCGGTGCTGGCCGACCGGCTGGTGTTTCCCTCTCAGTTCGTGGGGCGGGGCGACATGAGCCGCGGGGGGCTGCTGCTTCGGGCAATGGACGCGGGGATCGAGCTGGACTACATGCCGATCTTTTCGGGCGAGAGCCGGCGCGGGAAGCGGCCGCCCAAGCTGGAGCCCAGGAAGTAGCGAGTAGCGAGTAGCGAAGAGCGAAGAGGAAAGACCTTCCCCTCTTCGCTCTTCGCTATTCGCTACTCCCTGTTACGGGCTTCCAGTTTACCCGTAACAGTGGTGCGGGATTTGTTCCGCATGATGTCGAGCTTGAAGCTGTCGCCCTCGTCGTAGCTGCGAAGAATCCGGAGCAGGCTGTTGGGTCCGGTGGCCTTGCGGCCATCCACGCTCAGGATCACGTCGCCACCCTTGACGCCGAGTGAGGATGCGCCCGGGACATTGATCACCAGGACGCCCTCGGTGGTGCCGAAGTACTGACCCAAGTCGGGATTGAGCGGCGCCAGCTCCAGATCGGCCAGCGGCCCCCCGCCGAACGCCAGGGAGTAGGACATGCCACCGCCGGGAAGCTGCTCGCCCCGGATCATCCCGCGGAACGGGGTCCGCTCCATGGTAATGCGGGGCGCCTGCACGCTGAACTCGCCGCCATCGGGAAAGACTTCCAGGGTGAGCACCTCGTCGCCGGTGACCAGCGACGCGGTGTGCCGGGTTCCGTCCCGACGGTACTCCACCGAGATGGTGTCGTTCGGCTGGAGCCGGGAGGCGTACTCCACCAGCCGGATGCCGGGAAGCGATTCGTCCATCTGGCGCTTGAAGTTGTCGCTGGCGGTCAGCGAGTTCCCGTCGATCCGGGTGACGATATCGCCGCTCTTGAGCCCGGCCTTGGCCGCCGGCCCGCCCGGGGTGACCGCCGACAGCGTGGCCCCGATCGAGTCGGAATCGCTGGCCCGCAGGTTCACGGTGACGCCCAGCCGGGCCCGGCGCTGGGTGATGGCGCGCATCCGCCGGAGGGGCTCCTGGTCATCGACCTGGATCCGGGGGCGGGTCACCGGCTGCCGCTCCTGGGCCAGGGCCGCGGCCGGCAGGACTGCAACCGCGGAAAGCGCACTCAGAACAATCAAACGAGCCGACATGGTATCACTCCTCAGGGGTCAGAACCCCACTGCCCTTGCACGGGTCACATGTACGTCCACGAGCGCGTTCAGCAGACCCACACGCTCTCGCCAGAGCCGGAGCGCCTCCTGCTGGCGCACACTCTGGTCCGCGAAATCCACCAACTGCAGCTGACGATCCACCCGGGCGAGCCGCTCTTCCAGCGAAGCCGCGACCATCGCGGTGCGGCCATCGGTGACCCGCCGGTCGGGGTTGTAGGCCTGAATGGCGCCCTCCAGCGACTGGGAGCGCGCAATGATGTCTTCGAGCTCCTGCTGCTCGGTGGGCGAGGCCGCCGGGGCTCCGGCGGTGCCGGGACTCAGCACCACCGCGAGCGCCACCGTCGCGGCGAGCGACAGCCCGGAGAGCGAAAGCACCACTGCCCGCCGGCGCCGCCGGTCGACCAAGGCCCGGGCCCGGATTTCCGAGAACCGATTACGGGCCGGGGCCAGGGTCGGCAGGGCCCGCAACCGCGCCACCCGCTGATCCAGCCGATCCAGCTCCGCCCGGCAGAGCTCGCAGGCCGCGGCGTGATCCCGCCAGCCCTGCACCCCTGGCTCCAGCCCGGGCTCCCGGAGCGCGAGCAGCTGCTCCATGGTCAGATGTGTCATGCCGGCACCTCCTCCTGCAGCCAGCGGCGAAGCCGGCTGTGGGCCCGCGCCAGCTGCGACTTCGAAAAACTCACCGTGCGATTCATCATCCCCGCGATCTCTTCATGGGTGTAGCCCTCCACATCGTGCAGCCAGACCACGGCGCGGGAGGTTTCCGAGAGCCGCTCCAGCGCCGTCTCCAGATCCATCCGGAGGGCCGCATCCTCTCGTCGCAGCGGCGTCACATCGTCCTGCAGCTCGTCGGTGTCCCGGTACTTGTTCCGCCGGAGCCGCATCAGCGCCTTGCTCGACGCGATGGTCCGGACCCAGCCCCACAGACTGCCATCACCCCGGAACCGGCCGATGCTTCGGAAGACTTCGAAGAACGTCTCCTGCATCACGTCCTCGGCGTCCTCGGTGGTCCGGCAGATCCGGCGCGCGAGGTTGTAGACCGGCGCCTCGAAGGCGCGATAGAGCGCCTCCTGGGCAGCCGGGTCTCCAGCCTTCACACCGGGCAGCACGGCATCGGCGTTCGCCAGCCCGTAGGCATCCATCGTGAGGACCCTGGTCAGCACGAGTCTAAAGATGCCCTGAGACCGGGTAGAGTCGCAGGTTGGGGGTTGGGGATTGGGTGTTAGGGGTTGGAGAGCGCTTTTCGTTCCACATTGTAACGTTTTGGACCAACTTCGATAACTCCCTTTCCACGCTAGATTTGGGTCATGGCGGAGCCGATTCCCCACTCCTGGCTGCATCACCTCGGCGATGAGGCGGATGCCGCGTTTCTCTACCGGGAGCTGGCCCGGGCGGAGCCCGATCCCGGCCGGGCCGAGATCTACAACCAGCTGGCCGGGGTGGAGGACCGCCATGTGGCTGCCTGGCGCCGGCTTCTGGCGGAGCAGGGCCACGAGGTGGGGCAACCCGCGCCATCCCGCCGGGCCCGATTCACCGCCTGGCTGGGGCGCCGGATCGGACCGCGGTTCCTGCTCCCCTTTCTGCTCGAGGAGGAGGGGCGGGAAGTCAAAAGCTACCTTGAGCTCTACCGCGAGGCGCCGGCCGGGGTGGCGGGTCCCACGGCGCTCAATCTCGCCATCGAATCGAAGGGGCACGCCGAGCGGCTGGCCGGGCTGGTCAAGGGGGGGAACAGTGAGCCCTGGCACAAGACCGGGGCCGGCGGCTTCCTCCGGAACGTTGTCTATGGTTTCAATGACGGACTGACCGCCAACTTCGGGCTGGTGGCCGGGATGGTGGGGGCCCAGTCCGCGCTCGGCGGGACCGGGCACGCCGTGGTGGTCGCGGGGCTCGCCGGGATGCTGGCCGATGCGCTCTCGATGGGATCGTCCGGCTATCTCGCGGCCAAGAGCGAGCGGGAAGTTCACGAGCACGAAATCGCGATGGAGCGGGAAGAGATCCGGCTGATGCCCGAGCTGGAGCGGGAGGAGCTCCAGCTGATCTATCAGGCCAAGGGCATTCCCGCGGTCCAGGCCGGCGAGCTGGCGACCGCGGTGATGGCCGATCCGGAACGCGCCCTCGAGGAAAAGGTGCGCGAGGAGCTCAAGATCGGAGAGCCCAGCAGCACCCCGATGCGGGAAGCCTGGGTGACCGGGGTGGCCACCGCGTTCGGGGCCTTCATTCCGGTGGCTCCGCTCCTGCTGAGCACCCGGCCGTGGGCGATCTGGGCGTCCTTTGCCGTGGCGATGCTCTCCCACTTCGGGGTGGGCGCGGCACGCAGTTTCTTCACCGGCCGGAGCGTCTTCCGGAGCGGGCTGGACATGTTTCTCGTCGGCCTCGGCGTGGCGGTGGTCGGCTATCTGATGGGCGACTGGATCGTGACGATTCTCTGAGGACCACCATGCGTGCCCTGCTGCTTTCCCTTCAGCTGCTGCTGCTCGCGGCGCCGGCCGCACTGGCCCGGCAGGATACCGAGTTCGGCCGGCTGGTGGCCCGGCTCTCCGAGGCGGGCGGTTTCTTCGACAGCGACAATCTGGTCTCGAACGAGACCTCCTACCTGCACGTGATGCCGGCCTTCAAGGCGCTCAAAGTGCAGGGCGGTGCCTACCTGGGCGTGGGACCGGAGCAGAACTTCTCGTACCTGGCGGAGATCCGGCCCGAGGTCGCGATCCTGATCGACATTCGCCGGGACAACATGCTGCTCCACCTGCTGTTCCGGGCGATGTTCACCGCCGCCCGGAACCGGCTCGACTATCTCTGCCTGCTTTACGGCCGTCCGGTGCCGGCGGACCTTTCCCGATGGACCAACCGGTCGCTCCCGGAGATTCTCGACTACATCGACCGGACCCCGGGCGATTCGGCGCTGCACGATCTGAATCACACCGGGCTGATGGGCCAGGTGGAGCAGTACGGAGTGCCGCTCTCCCCGCTCGACCGGCAGACCATGCGGCGGTTCCACGACGAGTTCTTTGCCGCCGGGCTCGAGCTGCGCTACACCAGTCTCGGGCGGGGGCCCCGCCCCGGCTATCCCTCGGAGCGCCAGCTCTACCTCTCGACCGATCTGGAAGGCCGGCAGTCGAGCTATCTGGTCACCGAGAAGCGGTTCCAGGTGGTTCGGTCGCTGGAGCGCAGCGGGCGGGTGATCCCGGTCGTGGGTGATCTCTCGGGGCCCGGCGCGATGCGGGCCATCGCGGCGTACCTGCGGGAGACCCGGCGGGAAGTGTCGGCGCTGTACGTCTCCAACGTGGAGATGTACCTCTTCCGGCAGGGCAATTTCGGGCGCTACGCGGAGAACGTGCGGGGCCTTCCCGCCAGTCCACGGGCGGTGATCGTACGCAGCTACTTCGGGCGGGGCGGCATGATGATGGGGGGGAGCGTCGTCGCCGAATGGCCCCGGCCGCTGGACGGGCACCTGAGCGCACAGATCCTCCAGCCCCTGCCCGAGTTCCTCGTGAGCGCGCGGGGTGACTCGGTGACCTATCGTGACATTCTCGTGGCCGGCGCGGTGGATCTCCGCGCGCCGCGCCGCCGCCGGTAGAGGGCGACGCGCGTGACACCCTGGGTCCTCCGCATCATCGTCGCGAACGTCGTGATGTTCTTCCTGCAGCAGACCGCCCCGATCATCAATCAGATGTTCGTGCTGGTGCCGGCGCTGGGGCTGGTGCGGCCCTGGTCGTTCGTGACCTACATGTTTCTCCACGGCGGGCTGGGTCACATCTTCTTCAACATGCTCTCGCTGTTCTTCTTCGGGCCCCGGCTCGAGTCGCGGCTCGGGGGCCGCGCCTTTCTCGGGCTCTATTTCGCGAGTGGCATCATGGGCGCGGTGCTTTCGATTCCGTTCACGCCCTACGCGCCGATCATCGGCGCCTCGGGGGCGGTGTACGGGGTGATGCTGGGTTATGCCATGTTCTGGCCCCGGGACCAGATCCTGATCTGGGGAATCGTGCCGGTCGAGGCGCGGTTCCTGATCATCGCCATGACCGCGCTGTCACTGTTCGGCGGATTCTCGCCCAGCTCCGGCGGAATCGCCCACTTTGCCCATCTGGGAGGCTTCGTCGGCGGCTACCTGTTCCTTCTGGTGATGCGGCGGAGCAGCGGCGCCGCGAAATTCCGGAAACAGGCGACCACGATCACCCGCAAGATCGAGACGCCGGCCGGCTCGCTGGATCGCTGGCGCCGGATCAAGCGGGACGGGCTCCACGAAGTGAACCGCGACGAGCTGGACCGGATCCTCGACAAGATCAGCGCGGGCGGGATCGGAAGCCTGACCGCGGGGGAACGCGAGTTTCTTGACCGGTTCAGCGCTAGGTGAGTGGTCGGTGGTCGGTGGTCAGTGGTCAGTGCACTGATCACTGACCACTGATCACGCCCCATCAGGGCTTCCTTGCGACCGGGAGCTCCGCCCGGCTGGCCCAATCGTTCATGGAGCCGTCGTAGAGCCGAACCGGGTAACCCAGAAGCCGGGCGGCGAAGTAGAGCGCGCTGGCCCGGCTTCCCACCCGGCAGTAGGTGATGATCTCCCTCCCGGGCGCGGCGCCGGCCGCGGCAAAGAGCTGGCGAAGCTCGCCCTTGTCGCGAAACTTCCCCTCGCTGATGAGCTCGGTCCAATCCAGCCGAACCGCTCCCGGGATGTGGCCGGGCCGGGTGACTCCCTCCTCCTGCACCGTGCCATCGAATTCCTGCTGGGTGCGGGCGTCGAGCAGCAGCCCAGCTGGACTGGTGCGCCGGGCATTGACGTACGCCGCATCGGCGAGCAGCTCCGGTTGCGGTCGCACGGTGAGCGACGCGGGGGTGGGCGCGGGGCCGGCCTCCGCGGTGGTGACCCCGCCTGCCCGGGTCCAGCTCTCCAGTCCTCCGTTGAGAACGGACACCCGGTCCCCCAGTCCCAGGTAGTCGAGGGTGAAGAAGAGCCGGGTGGCCGGAAGGATCTCTCCATAGATCACGATGCGGCCGCGATCGCCCACGCCGAGCGATTCGAACAGCGAGTCGAGCTGCGCGACCGGCGGGAGCTCGGTGAGCAGATCACCCTGGCGCGCCATGTATTGGGCGGTGGGCACGAACCGCGCCCCGGGAATGTGCCCGGCCTCGAAGCCCGCGCGGGTCCGGTCCGGGTGGAGAATCACCAGCCCCGAGTCGGCCCGATGCCGCTTGAGCCAGTCGGCCGAAACCAGCGGACCGGGAGGAGGCTCCCGCTCCCCGCAGGCGTCCTGGCCCCGGATGGCCGGCGCCGTCGCAAGCGTGCCCAGCGAGACGAACAAAGCGGCAGCCAGAAGTCGAGAACGCATCGAAAGGCCGGGTTAGTGTGGGGCCGGGCCGCGCACCATCGGCAGCTCGGGCTGGCGGCTCCATTCGGACATGGAGCCGTCGTACAGAAGAGGGGAGAGTCCCAGTGATCGCGCCACCAGGTAGACATGGGCGGCGCGAAGACCCACGGTGCAGTAGATCACCAGGTCACGCCCCGGACGCACTCCCGACGCCGCCAGCAGTTTGCGCAGCCCGTCGTGGGTCTTGAGCCGCGACGGGGTTCCGTTCAGCGCTCCGGACTCATCGGTGAAGGTTTCCTCCCAGGGAAGATTCACCCCGCCGGGAATGTGGCCGAAACGGGGCAACCGCTCCGACGTGTCGGTGCCGGCATACTCTCCCTGGGATCGAACGTCCAGCAGCAGCACCGAGGAATCGCGCAGCCGGGCGCGGATCCGGTCGGCGGTGATCAGGATGCCGGGTCGCGGGGTCAGGGTCAGGCTGCTCCTGGTCCACGAGGGCGTGTCGGTGGCAAGGTCGCGTCGCTCGGCGCGCCAGGCCGGGAGCCCGCCATCGAGGAGCGCGGCACGATCGCCCAGGCCCACGTATTCGAGCGCCAGGAAAACCCGGGGCGTCATCCAGGTGTCGCCGTAGAACACGATCCGGCTGCCGGCGCTGATGCCGAGCTCTTCGAGCGCCGCTTCGATTTCGGCCGGCGGCGGCAGCTCGACTCCCGGCGCTCCCATGCCCATGAGGCGATGGGGATCGAGAAAGCGCGCTCCGGGAATGTGGCCGGCATCGTACTCCGACTTCGCCATGGCGACATGGAGCAGCACGAGGCCGGGATCGGTCCGGTGCGCGGCCAGCCACTGGGTTGAGACGACCAGTGAGTCGGCACCCGGCAGGAGGAGTGCGGCGGCGAGCAGGAGAGACGGCATGGTCACTCCGGCTTCGCGGCGGGATTGACGACGGGAAGCTCGGCGCGGGCGGCCCAATCCTGGAAGGAGCCGTCATACATCTTCGCGTCGTAGCCGAGCACCCGGGCCATGAACCAGACCAGTGAGGCCTGCTGTCCGATGTGACAATAGGTCACCACGGTCTGTCCCGGCTGGACGCCCGCCGCGGCGAACTGGGCCTGGAGCACCGCGGGGCTGCGAAATCTTCCGCTGGAATCCACCATGGTGGTGAAGGGCATGCTCACCGCGCCCTTGATGTGTCCGTTCCGTCCCTGACGGGTCTCCCGTCCATTGTAGAAGCTGGTATCACGGGCATCCAGCAGCCGAACCTTGCTGTTTTCGAGGCTGGCCCGGACGAAGTCGGCATCCGCCACGACGGCCGGATTGGGGCGGACCGACAGGCGGCCCCGGGCCGGGGCCGGTACCTCGGCCGTAACCGCGCGCCCTTCGCTCTTCCAGACTTCGAGTCCGCCGTCCAGGATCGAGACCCGGCCCGCCAGCCCGGCATACTCCAACGTGAACAGGGTGCGCGAGGTGGGGGTGAAATACTGCCGGGCAGAGTAGAGCACGATCCGCGAATGGTCGGAGATGCCTCTCGCTTCCAGCACCGAGTCCAGGACCTCGAGACTGGGCAGCTCCAGAAACAGGGCGCCTTCGACCCGTGGCGTGGACAGCTCCTGGAAGGGGTTCAGGAACTGGGCTCCCGGAATGTGGCCTTCGTCGTAGACCGGTTTCGAGTTCTGGTCGCCGATGTGGAACAGCACCAGATCGCGGTCGGAGAGATGCTGGGCCAGCCACGCGGTGGTCACGATGAGCGGAGCGCCCGACTGGCGGGGCGCGGGAGCTGTCGCGGCCAGGGCGAAACCGGCAAAGAGAAGCGGTGACATGGTCCCTCGTGGGTGAGCGTCGGAGCGACTCGATTTCAAGCTAGCGCGTGATCTGCCAGGTACGAGGGTTTTGCAGGGAAGGTGTCAGGCGGTGCAGGGAACGGGACCGGGGAGGCGGCGACTCAGATCGCCTGGCCCAGCCGGGCCTCGAGGTCGGCGCGCCGACTTCTGCTCAGGCGGAGACGAGTGCCGTCCTGGAGCACCACGACCCGCTCGCCCTTGAAGTAGGGCAGGAGCTCGCCCACCCGGTCGAGGTTGACGATGGCGCCCCGGTGAATCCGGAAAAACCGGGCCGGGTCGAGCCGGCGTTCCAGCTCGGCGAGAGACTCCCGGATGACGTGGGTCTTGCCCTGGACGTGCAGCCTGGCGCAGTAGTCCGCCGCCTCGATCCAGTCGATGTCGACGGTGGGGACGAAGCGGACGTGTCCGGCCACCCGCACCACGATGCGGGCCAGGAATGGCGCCGCCGATGTTCTCTGCCCGGGCAGGTCTCCGAGCAGGCCCAGCAGCCGGCGGCTCAGCTCACCCAGCGCGGCCCCCCGCACCGCGTGCTTGGCGCGCGCCATGGCGGCGGCAAACCGGTCGTCGTCGAACGGCTTCACCAGGTAGTCCACCGCGTGGACCTCGAAGGCCCTGACGGCGAACCGGTCGTAGGCGGTAACGAAGACGATGGCGGGCAGCCGCTCCGGATCGAGCTCCTGGAGCACCTCGAATCCGTTGAGCTCGGGCATCTGCACGTCCAGCAGCACCAGGTCGGGGCGATGGCGGCGAATGGACTGCACCGCCGCGCGACCGTCGCCGCACTCGTCCACCACCTCGAGCTCGGGGTCGCCGCGGACCAGGTCGGCGAGTCCGCTGCGGGCCAGCGGCTCGTCGTCCACCACCACGACCCGGATGGGATCAGCCACGCGGTCCCGGGGGTGCGCTCACCGGCGCCAGATGAAAGGGAAGGGTCACCGTCGCCACCGCGCCACCGCCGGGGCCCGCGGCCAGCTCGAGGCGTTGTCCCGGTCCGTAGAGGTGTTCGAGCCGGGCTCGCACGTTACGCAGGCCGACTCCGCCGGTGGGGAGTCCCGGTGCGATGCCGGGTCCGGGCCCATCGTCGGCAACCCGAAGGGTCAGATCGCCGTTCCTCCGCTCCGCGGTGATCGCCAGGCGTCCCGCGGCCACCCGTCGCGAGATCCCGTGCTTGATCGCGTTCTCGACCAGCGGCTGCAACAGCAGACTGGGAACGAACGCGTCGAGCAGGGATTCGTCCGCATCGATGGTGACCCGGAGCCGGTCGGGAAAGCGGACCTGCTCCACGGCCAGATAGCGGTCGAGAAAGGCGAGCTCTTCACGGAGGGGAACTTCCTGCGCAGGATGCTCCTCGAGGACATAGCGCAACAGGTCGCTCAGTCCGGCGATCGTGGTGACCGCCTGGGCGTTGTCCTGCCTCCGTACCAGCATGGCGATGCTGTTCATGGCATTGAACAGGAAGTGCGGATTGAGCTGGGTACGGAGCACTTGCAACCGCGACTCGGCGAGCTCCGCGCCCAGCGCAGCCGCGGCGAGCTGGCCTTCCCGAAACCGGCGCGAGCTCTCCGCCGCGATCACCACGCCGAGAATGGCGGTATAGGCCAGGAGATCGTAGGGAAGCTGCCAGAAGGCCCGGGAGAGCGTGAGCATCGTGAAGATGCCGAAGGTGCTGTGCCGGATGCCGAAGGCGTGCTGGACCCCGATCTCCAGAACGGCATGCACCAGGGTGACCAGCACCGCGATCCCGAGATGGAGCGTCCCGCCGGCGAGCCAGCTTTCCCGGGAGAGCGGGATGCGCCGCGCGGCGGCGGCAACCACCGGGACGAACAACGCCCAGAGGTACCAGTAAGGCATCCCCATGCCGAGGGCATGCCAGACGTCGGTGGGGCCTTCGGTGACCCGCATGGTGACGTTGTGCTGCCCGCTGGCGATGAGGCCCAGGAGCGTGGCCACCACGAACACCTGGAGCGGCGCGATCGGGCCGGGTGGCGAATCCTGAACGGCACTGGGGGGCATCGGCGGAAGCTAGTTCGCGCCCGGAGGAGCGGGAAGGAAGTTGCAGCCAAGGCTGCTCCGCGGGCCGCCAACCGTCGGCTGGTGCAGGGAAGCAAATCCGGTTGTCACCGACTTGTCATCGATCGCAAAGGAGGGCGACAGCTCGGGTGCCGTGATTGGAGGGGGTCTCCAACTGCGAGGGCCCGATGTTCGACGTTCTGATGGGTTCCCGGCTCCGGCCCCGGGTGCAGCCCGGACAGGGATTCCTGGTGGCCGTACTGCACGGGGCGATCGTGGCCGGTGTCGTCCGAGGGGTAACCGTTCCGGTCGCCACCGCGCCGGCTCCGCTGGTTGACACGACGGTGTTCGTGGTCGAAGCGCCGCAGTTACCGTCGTCAGCCCCGGTCCAGAGCGAAGGGGAAACCGTTGCGGCGCCCGGGTTCGAAATCCCCCCTGCTCCAATCGGTGTGCCGACCGATCTTCCTCCGTTGAGGCTCGGCCCGGCTCTCGATCCGGAGCGGCTCCGTCGTGCCCTTGCGAGCGGACCGCCCGGGCGCGCGGTGGGGCCTCCCGCTCCGGCAGAGCGCATTGCCGGAGTCAGCGAGGTCGATATCCCGGCCGCCGCGTTACATCAGCCGTCGCCCCGATACCCCCCGGCCTTGCAGCTGGCCGGCATCGAAGGCCGGGTACTGGTGGAATTCATTATCGATACGACCGGACACCTGGAGCCGGGATCCGCGAAGGTGCTGGCATCAACCCATCGCGGCTTTGAGCCCGCGGCACTGGAGACGCTGGAGCGGTCGCTCTTCAGGCCGGCCCGGATTGCAGGACGCGCGGTGCGTCAGCGCACGCTCCAGGCCATTGGGTTCCGCATTCGGCCTGATTGACCAAACGCCGTTTGGAACCTGCCGGGTATCCTTCGCGTACCGTGAGAAGGGCTCCACCCGACCGAAGGCAGGCCATGCCGATCGTGACTTTGACCGTAAACGGGGAGCGCCGCAGCGTGGACGCGCCCGAAGCCATGCCACTGCTGTGGGCGATCCGCGATCTTCTGGGCCTCACCGGAACGAAGTTCGGCTGCGGCATCGGCGCGTGCGGAGCCTGCACGGTTCATCTCGACGGCCAGCCGGTCCGTGCCTGCGCCCTGACGGTCGGCTCGGTGGGGAGCCGGAGGGTGACTACCATCGAGGGGCTTTCTGCCGACGGCCTGAGCCCGCTGCAGCGGGCCTGGCTGGCAGAGGACGTGCCGCAATGCGGCTACTGCCAGGCCGGCCAGATCATGTCCGCGGCCGCGCTGCTGGCCCGCACCCCCGCCCCAACCGACGCCGACATCGATCAGGCCATGAACGGCAATTTGTGCCGCTGCGGCACCTATCCCCGGATCCGCCGGGCGATTCATCGCGCCGCCCGGGAAGGCTGAGCCATGCCGGATCGCCGCGGATTCATTGCCGCCGGACTCGCCGCCACCGGCGGTCTTTTTCTCATCCTCCGGCCGCGGGCCGAAGCACAGACACCGGCGGGTGCCGCCGGCAGCGAGCTGGGCGCGTTCGTGCGGATCGATCCCGATGGAACCGTCACGCTCTTCGCGAAGAACCCGGAGATCGGGACCGGGGTCAAGACGTCGCTCCCGATGATCCTCGCCGAAGAGCTCGACGCGGACTGGACCCGGGTGCGGGTGGAACAGGCGCCGCTCCACCAGCGCTATGGAGATCAGTTCACCGGCGGGAGCACCGGGGTCTGGCAGAACTGGGAACCGCTCCGCCGAGCCGGAGCGACGGCGCGGGCGATGCTCGTGGCCGCGGCGGCGGCGCGCTGGAGAGTCGAGGCGGCCGAGTGCCGCACCGAGCCCGGCACCGTGGTGCACCCGCCCACCGGCCGCCGGCTCGGCTACGGCGAGGTCGCCGGCGACGCGGCGAGGATGCCGGTACCGTCCAATCCCCGGCTCAAGGAACGCTCGGAGTACCGCATCGTGGGCAAGCCGACGGCCGGAGTGGACAATGCCGCAATCGTGCGGGGCGCGACGATTTACGGACTCGACGTGCGCTGGCCCGGAATGGTTTACGCGGCGATCGCCCGGCCGCCTTTCGGGGCCAGACTGGTGGGCTTCGACCCGGCCCGCGCGCTTCAGGTGCCCGGAGTCACCCGGGTGTTGCGGGTGACCGGTCTGGACAACCCGATCGACATGCAGGAGGGCGTCGCGGTGATCGCCACCAATACCTGGGCGGCGTTTGCCGGGCGAACCGCATTGGATGTGGAGTGGGATGAAGCGGGGTCCGCGGGGGAGAGCACCGCGGCGGTGCGGGCTCGCTGCCTCGAACAGGTGGCCCGGCCCGGAACGGTGGTGCGGAGCGACGGCGACACAGCGAGCGCGCTGGCCGGCGCCGCCAAGGTGATCGGGGCGGACTACGAAGTTCCCTTCCTGGCCCACGTGCCGATGGAGCCAGTGAATTGCTCGGCTTGGGTACGAGACGGAGGGTGCGAGGTGCACGGTCCGATGCAGAGTCCGGGCGGCGTCCGGCAGCTGGTCACCCAGGTGACCGGAATTCCGCGGGAGCGGGTGACGGTCCGGATGGCGCGGGCGGGCGGCGGATTCGGGCGGCGATTGATGTCCGAGTATGGCGCGGAAGCGGCGTTTCTCTCGAAGGCCGTTGGCGCGCCGGTCCAGCTGGTTCGCAGCCGGGAGGATGACCTCCGGCACGACTTCTACCGGCCTTCCGGAGTCCACCGGTTTCAGGCCGGTCTCGACGCCGGAGGTCGAGTGGTGGCGTGGACGCACCGTCTGGCGAACACCTCGCGGTATGCCTACGCGCGCAACGGCCGCCCGCCGGAGCAGTCGGAGCTGTATCCCGATGATCCTCCCGCCGCGATGATTCCCGCTTTCCGGCTGGAGTATTCGAACGTGGAGACGGCGATTCCCACCGGCGCGTGGCGCGCGACGCTTCATTCCGCCAACGCCTTCGCGGTACAGGGTTTTCTCGACGAGCTGGCCCACGCGGCGGGTCGCGATCCGCTCGAGTTCCGGCTCGATCTGCTCGGCCCCGACCGGGACCTTCCCTACCGCGATCATGGAGGCCCGGTGCTCAGTACCGGACGATTGAAGGGCGTGCTGCAGCTGGTCGCGGCGCGGGCGGGATGGGAGACCGCTTCTCCCTCCGGTGTGGGACGGGGAATCGCAGCGCACTTCACCTTCGGTGGCTACGTCGCAGTCGTGGCGGAGGCTTCCCTCGCGGCCGGACAGGTTCGAGTGCACCGCCTGGTGGCCGCGGTGGATTGCGGTCTGGTGGTGAATCCGAGCGCAGCCCAGGGACAGGTGGAGGGAGCGATGCTCGACGCGCTGCAGGCGGCGCTATATGGGGAGGTCACGGTCGAGCGGGGCCGGGTCCGTCAGGGGAATCTGGGGGAATACCGGTTGCTTCGGATGGCGGAGATTCCGAGACTCGAAGCGCACTTCGCATCCGGCCCGCATCCTCCGGCGGGACTGGGCGAGCCGGCGGTCTCGCCGGTCGCCCCCGCGATCGCCAACGCGATCTTCGCCCTCACCGGCCGGAGGCTGCGGTCGCTCCCGTTCCGGCCCGACGCCTCGGGAACCTGAAGCGTCAGGGGGTCAGCGAAAGCGCGCCGGTGCTGGTCAGCAGCACCACGAAGATGTCGGCGCTCCCCAGGCTGGTGAGCCGGAAGGCGGGCGCCCCGGGATCGAAGTCGGGCGAGCCGAAGAACTGTCCCGCGGTCACCACCCCACCCGACGAGAACGGGGCGACGGCCACGCCGCGGTTCTGCCGCTCGGCGACGCTGGTGCCTTCGCCGAAGCGGCTCACCCAGGTGAGCCCGCCGGCGAAGGTGTATTTCGCGACGAAGGCGTCGGTGGCACCGGCGCTTCCCAGGCTCGCGATGACCGTGCTGCCGCTCCCCGGATCGAAGTCCACCGCTCCGCTGAATCCGCCGGTCACCAGCAGACTGCCATCCGGATCGGCCGCGGGACGGGGAGCCGGATCGGCGGCCACCGATCCGACCGCGAAGACCGACCGGAAGATTCCGGTGCCGTCATAGCGGACCGCAAACCAGTCGGTCCCGCCCAGGCTGGTCCGGCTCGCCTCCCCGGTGCCGGCGTCGAAATCAGTGGTCCCGGTAAAGGTGCCGGTCGCGACGACACCGCCCTCGGTGTCGGGGGCGAGCCCGCCGGCGCGGATCTCCTCCTCGGCAATCCCGCCCAGCCCCCTTGCCCAGAGAAAGGTTCCGTCGGTCGCATAACCCGCGAGGAAGATGTCGTCCCCACCCTGTGAGGTCAGCTGGGTGACGGTGCTGCCGGGGTCGAATGCCGCGCTGACCCGGAAGGTTCCGCCGATCACGACCACGCCGCCCGACGTCACCGCAACGGCATTGGCCCGATCGGTGTCGATGCCGCCGACCGGAAAGAAGAACCCGACCGCACCGGCCGCATCGAGCCCGAGAAGAAAGGCATCCTGGGCCCCGGTGCTGACGATGGTCGGGCCGACGGCGGGAAGCAGATCGGCACTCCCGCTGAACACCCCCGTCGCATAGGTCCTGCCGGTCGCATCCACCGCGACGCCGGTCACCTGATCGGCACTGGTGCCGCCCAGGCGCCGGGTCCACATGAAGTCGCCCACGGCGGACAGCTTCACCACGAAGCCGTCCTCCCCGCCCAGGCTGGTGAGGACCTGCCCGCCCGCTCCGGGATCGAAATCGGTGGAGCCCTCGAAAGCACCTCCGAGATAGAGATTGCCCGCAGCGTCCCGGGCCAGACTGGTGACCCGCTCAGAACCGGTGCCGCCGATCTGGGCGACCCAGACGAAGGCGCCGCCGGAGTACTTGGCAACAAACACGTCGGTCGAGCCCAGGCTGGTGCGCGCCGCGACGCCGGTGCCGGGATCGAAGTCCGTGGTTCCCGAAAAAGTGCCGGTGAGGTAGATCCCGCCGCTGGGATCCACCACCATGTCGACCAGCACCTCGGTGCCGATGTCCCCGACCCGAAAGGCCAGCGCGGGCGGAGAAGCGGGCGGATTGGGCCCACTGGGAAAACCGCGGTCGATCGGCCGGCCCTCACAGCCGAACATGAGGACGGATAGTGCGAACACGACGGCGGATCGCTGATGTCGCATTTCTGCCTCCGGTAGCGGGCGGCCTGCTACGGAGATTAGCCTTCCGGGCACCTTCCCGTCCACACCCTGGAGCGCCCGATGCGGGTGTCCCGTACTGCCGGTCTGCTGAAATTTGCAGTTCTTGCGGTGGCAGCGCCGCTTAGCGCGCAGTCGTCGCTGCTGGATTCCGCCCGCACCCGGCTCTCGCAGCTCGAGGGCGAAGTCGTGGTGGCCGGCCTCGACAGCGTGGTGGAAGTGCGCCGGGACCGCTGGGGAATTCCCCATATCTATGCCCGCACGACCCACGACCTGTTCTTTGCGCAGGGCTACGTCGTGGCGCAGGACCGCCTCTGGCAAATGGAGATGTGGCGACGCGCCGGGGAGGGACGGCTGGCCGAAGTGCTGGGTCCCACGATGGTCGAGCGGGACCGGCTGGCCCGGCTGCTGCTGTACCGCGGAGACGCGGCCCTCGAATGGGCGAGCTATGCCCCGGATGCCCGGGAAATCGTCGGCGCATTCGTGCAGGGCGTGAACGCCCGGATCCGGGAGGTACGCAACAATCCGCCGATCGAGTTCACCCTGCTCGGATTCCTTCCGGAGCCGTGGGATTCCACGGTGCCGTTGCAGCGGCTGGGCGCGCTGGCGATGACCGACAATGCGCTGGAGGAAGTCCGCCGCGCGGTGCTGCTCACCGCCCTGGGGCGGTCCCGCACCGAGGCACTTCTTCCCACCGATCCGCCCCGCCGTCTCGATCCGGTGCCGGGCCTCGACCTGCGCGGCATCACCACCGGCTCGCTGGGCGCGGCCTCGGCCGGCGCCACGATTCCCCTGGAACGGCAGGAAGGCTCGAACAACTGGGTAGTAAGCGGCGCCCGCACCCGGAGCGGGAAGCCGCTCCTGGCCAACGACCCGCACCGCAGCATCTCACTCCCCTCGTTGCGCTATCTGACCCACCTGGTGGGACCGGGCTGGAACGTGATCGGAGCCGGCGAACCGGGGGTTCCCGGTGTCGCCGGCGGCCACAACGGCCGGGTGGGGTTCGGATTTACCATCGTTGGAATGGATCAGCAGGATGTCTATGTCGAGCGGCTCGCGGTGTGTCCCGGGTTCCGCCGGGGGCGGGCTGCGCGGGAAGGCACCGCGCCGCGCTGCACCTGGCATGAGGCCCGCTGGGTGCCGCTCAAGACCGTGCCGGACACAATCCGCGTCAAGGGTGAGCCTCCCCGGGCGATCCGGCTGGAGTTCTCCCACCATGGGCCGATCGTGGGCGAGGATTCGGTGCGGGGTCGCGGCTTCGCGCTGCGGTTCGTGGGGAGCGAGCCGGGCACCGCGGGTTACCTGGCGCAGCTCTCACTCGACCGGGCTCAGGACTGGACCGGATTCCGGGAGGCGGCGGCCCGGTGGAAGCTGCCCACCGAGAACCTGGTCTACGCCGATGTGGAAGGAAACATCGGGTGGATCGCGGCGGGGCTGATGCCGCTCCGGTCCTGGAGCGGTCTCCTGCCGGTGCCCGGAGACGGGAAATACGAATGGCAGGGTTTCCTGCCCAGCGGGGAATTGCCTTTTGCGTTCAATCCGCCTTCGGGATTCATCGCGACGGCCAACCACAATATCCTGCCGCCGGGTTACGACAAGCCGCTCAACTACGACTGGGCCGATCCATCCCGGTTCCAGCGGATCGCGGCGGTGCTGCGCGACTCCACCGGTTTTACTCGCGAGGATTTCGAGCGGCTCCAGCACGACGAGCTGTCGCTTCAGGCCAAGGCCCTGGTGCCGGTGCTGCTGGCCGCCCTGGGACGCGCCAGGCCGGCGCCCGCCCCGGCGGCCGACTCCGCGGTGCGGCTCCTGGCATCCTGGGATTACGTCATGCGGCGGGAGGACGCGGCGCCGCTCATTTATTCGGCGTGGATGCGGAGCCTCCGGCCGATGCTGCTCCGCCGCTGGCTGGACCGCGCCGCCGGCACTCCGGGACTCACGTTGGGAACCCAGCGGCTGATGCGGCTGGTGACGGCGCCCGACACGCTGCTGGGCGCTCGCCCCGTGGCGGCGCGGGATTCGATCGTGGTGGCGGCATTCCGCGAAGCGGTGACCGAGCTCGGCAAATCGCCGGGGGGAACACCGGGAAGCTGGAGCTGGGGCGCCGTGCATCGCGCCGCCTTTCGGCATCCGCTGGCGGCGGCATTCGATCTGGGGTCGGTCCCCCGGGGCGGTGACGGCAATACGGTGAACGCCACCGGCGGAGCGAATCTGCGGCAGACCGGCGGCGCCTCGTACCGGATCGTGGTGGATTTCGCGGACTTCGACAATTCGGTGGCGACCAGCGTGCCGGGACAGTCGGGCCAGCCGGGCAGCGCGTACTACGGCAACCTGCTGCCGCTGTGGGCCGAGGGAAAATATTTTCCGCTGCTGTATTCCCGGGCGGCGGTCGAGCGGGAGACCGCGCACGTCCTCTGGCTCAGGCCCTAGGAAATCACCGGGGAGGACTGGCCATGATCCGCTTGACCTCCTCGAGCGGAATTGATTCGACCCGGTTGCCGTTGCCCGCGACGGTGGTCGCCATGAACAGCGCGTTGTACACCGCCTCCTCGGTGGCTTCCACTACTCCCTGGAACAGCTGACTCATCTGGCCGTTGGCCAGCTCCCGCAGGGCGAGCTCCCGGGCCCGTGAATCTCGTCGCACGGCCGGACTGGTCGAGAAGGCGATGACGTAATCTCCCGAGCCGTTTCCCGCCGACGAGCCGGTACGGCCCAGCCCCATCATCGCCCGGCTGGCCAGCCGCCGGAGGTTCCGGTCGGAGAGCGGCGCATCGGTGGCGATCACGATGATGATGGATCCGTCGTCCTGGCGGACCGGTGCGGGTCCGCTGCCGGTGCGGCCCAGCCTCCGGCCCACCGGCACACCCAGCACCTGGAGGTCACCACCGAAGTTCGCCTGCACCAGGACGCCCACGGTCCAGGGCCCCGACGCGATGAGACGGGACGAGGTGCCGATGCCGCCCTTCCATCCAAAGGCGATGGTGCCGGTGCCGGCCCCGATGCTTCCCTCCGCCACCGCCCCGGTATCGGCGGCCCGCAATGCGGCGCGAACCTGCTCGGCACCGACCGGCCGGGAGCGAATGGCGCTCAGGGTGCCGTCGTTGGTTTCGGCCACCAGCGGATTGAGGGAGCGCACCTCCGCCATTCCCGGCTCCGCCAGCATCCACTCGACCAGGGCGTCGGCGGCCTTCCACACGCACAGCGTGCAAGTCAGCAGAATGGGGGTTTCGAGCTCGCCGAGCTCGTTCACCTGGGTGGATCCGGCCAGTTTTCCATAGCCGTTGCCGACGTGGACCGCCGCGGGCACCCGCTCCAGATACAGATTGCCGCCGTGGGGCAGGATCGCGGTCACGCCGGTGCGGACCGAATCCCCGAGCCGCAGGGTGGCATGACCGACCCGCACGCCGCCGACGTCGGTAATGGCATTGCGCGGGCCGGGGGCCAGCGCCCCCGGCGCGATGCCGAGGTCGCGGGCCCGCTGCTGGGCCGGGGCGGTGGCGGGGGCGAGCAGGAGAAGAGCGAGGATGGCGCGCATGGATAGACCGTTGATATTGGCCGCTTCGCTTCGCTTCGCTTCGCTCAGCGTGACATGAGGCTGTCACCCTGAGCGAAGCGAAGGGGCGGAACTCAGGGGGAGAGCGGCAACTCGTAGTGATAGTACTCGGTGTCCCGCACCCAGCCCAGCTTCTCGTACAGGGCCTGGGCCTGCCGGTTCTCCCGGCCGGTCGACAGCGACAGCCAGCGCGCCCCGGTGTCCAGGCCATGCTGCCGGGCCCGCTCCAGCAGCGCCCGGCCGGCTCCGCTCCTCCGGACTCCGGGAGCCACGAAGAGGTCGTTGAGCACCCACGCCGGCGCCGCGCTGATCGAGGAGAAGATCGGGTAGAGCTGGGTGAACCCCAGCGCTCCCGATTCGTCCTCGGCCAGAAAGATGACCGAGTCTCCCCGGGTCAGGCGCTCCCGAAGAAAGCGTTCCGCCAGCTCCGGATCGGAGGCCTGCTGGTAGAACTGCCGGTACCCGTCGTAGAGCGGCACCAGCAGCGCCAGGTCTTCGAGGCCCGCGCGGCGGACTCTCACGGTCCGAGTACCAGGGGGGCCAGCAGGGACACGACGGCCACCACCAGCAGCACCGCGACGATGTCCACCAGCAGGCCGGCCCGGGCCATCTGGCGGACCGAGATCATTCCGGATCCGAAGACGATGGTGTTGGGCGGCGTGGCCATCGGCAGCATGAACCCGGCGGACGCCGCGAACCCGGCGACCAGCATCAGCAGGACCGGTGGCTGCCCCACCGATTGGGCCAGCGCCGCGGAGATCGGCATCATCATGGTGGCCACCGCGGTGTTGGAGGCCAGCTCGCTCAGCACCAGCACGGTCACCGCGAGCCCGAGGCAGATTACCACCGTGGGCAATCCCCGCAGGCCGGCGAGCTGGCCCCCCATCCAGACCGTGACGCCGTGGGTTTCGATGGCCTGGGCCAGGGTGAGTCCGGCGCCGAAGAAGAGCAGCACGTCCCAGGGGATGGTTCGGGCCTCGGGCCAGGTGAGCAGGGGACGCCGAACGCCGTCGCGGGTCACCCCCGGAATGACGAAGAGCAGGACCGCCGCGCCGATCGCGATAGCGGCGTCGGAGAGCCGGGGAAAGAGATCCACCAGGCCCGGAACGGTGAACCCGCCGAAATCTTTTCGCTCTCGCAGAAACCAGGCGATCGCGGTGCCGAGGAAGACTACCAGCACCCGGGCTTCGCCGCCGCGGATTGGCCCGAGGCCCTCGAGCCGGGAGCGCAGCATGCCGTCGGCGCCACCCTCGATCCGGGCCGCGCCGGGAAAGCTGACGAAGACCAGCAGGAACCAGC
>Ga0209387_1000123_pt1 | contig 22591 bp, 23 predicted proteins | sample NCControl_FD_187515 | JGI IMG/M metagenome (GOLD analysis project Ga0209387, IMG submission 187515) | Agricultural soil microbial communities from Utah to study Nitrogen management - NC Control (SPAdes) (version 2) | ecosystem: Environmental > Terrestrial > Soil > Agricultural land | place: USA...
AGTGGTCAGTGGTCAGTGGTCAGTTGTCGGTAGTCAGTAGTCAGTGGTCAGTAGTCAGTAGTCAGTAGTCAATAGATGAACCTTCTGAACCACTAACAACTTACTAACAACTAACAACTAACAACTGACCACTGACCACTGACAACTGACCACTGACTACTGACTACTATTGACTGGTAACTCAATCACAAACTTTGCCCCGCGTGGTTCATTCTTCTCAGCCCTGATCGTTCCGCCGTGCTCAAAAATGATTCGTTGAACGATCGCGAGGCCTAGACCGGTGCCGCTGTCGCGACGTGAAAAGTACGGCTCGAACAAGCGACGAAAATCACCGGGCGCTATTCCCCGCCCTGTGTCGGCAACTTCTACTCGCACCAGACCGACATCGCGATCCGTCGTGACGGTGATTACCCGCTCGTCGCTGACAGAAACAAGCGCGTCCAATGCATTGTCAATGAGGTTGACGAACACTCGTTTAATCTGTTCTACGTCGAGCATCGTTGCCGGAAGATCGGGATCAAGCTGGACGTCAATGCGCGCTCCGTCGAGACGTTCTTCGTAGAGTCCGACCGCCTGGTTTACTACTTCGTTCAGACTTGCGACTTCGAATCGCGTCGCCGGCAGACGCGCAAAACGCGAAAACTCGTCCACCATTGCTTTCAAACTCGCAACTTCGCGGCTGATCGTTTCCGTGCATTCGGTAATCACAGCCGCAACTTTCCGTTCGTCAATGCGCTCGTCCGTCCCCCCGGTCGTGCCGTTATTACTTCCGTTTGCGTTTGCCCGAGCATAACTCTTCGCGATGCGTTCGGCTGAGAGTTGAATCGGAGTGAGCGGGTTCTTGATTTCGTGGGCCATACGACGAGCCACTTCACTCCAGGCCGCTGCTCTCTGTGCAGCCAGCAACTCTGACAGGTCTTCTATCACCAGCACGACACCGGGTCGCGGACCCGTCGCATCACGCATCGCAGTTGCCGTCATCGCGACCGGCAGTGGTCCGCCACCGTTCGGTGTACCACTTTCCAGTTGCGTCTGTTCGGAGGCGTGCCCCATGCGGCGTGCGCGACGCAAAAGTCGATCGACAACAAGCCAGTCCTCGATGTGGATCAGGCCCTGCAACTGCGGGTTTTCTCCGAGCCCGTCAACCAGCCCCAGCATACGGGCAGCCGAACGATTTAAGGTCGTAACGCGATCGTTCTCGTCAACTGAAACGACGCCCGTCGACAACGACTGCAATACCGTCTCAATGTAGTTGCGACGTTCGCGTAGAGCGAGGTTCTTGTCGCGCAGCTCTGCCGCACCCGCCTCGATTCGGCTGCGGTTTTCCTCGAGTTGCGTCGTCATCTGGTTGAACGATTCGGCCAGCAAAGCTAGTTCGTCATCCGCAATTGTGGTAACGCGATGCGAAAGGTTGCCGCGGGCGATCTCGTTGGAAGCCTCAGCGAGCGCTTTGATCGGCGTCGCAATTCCCCTTGCTAGATAGATCGCGACCCAGCTCGAAACGAACAACAGGATCAGCGTCATCAATCCCAACGTCGATAGTCCGAGCAAACGCACCCGACGCTGCTTGCCGACCAGTTCCTGATAATCGCGCTCCGACGCTGAAACGAAATCAGCGAGATCGTTCGATGCTCCCTTCGGCGGGGCGACGATCAGTGTTTCCGAGTTGTTCAATGGCATCGTCACAACGTCGCCGGCGGGTAAACTCGAATTGCTTCTGGTCAGAATTGTCCCGTCTGGCCCAAGAATCACGGCGCGTGCCAGCTGGCCCGAAGTGACCACCTGGTCCAGTGTCGCCTGTCGATCCTGCGGAGCTTGCTTATTAAGTAGTAGCACCAGCAAGGAAGCATTCTCGCGCAGAGTGCGTTCATTACTCTCCAACGTGTCGCGTCGCACTTTTTGCGCCTCTTGCAGGATCTCCTCCGGAAGCGGGTTGAACCACTTTTCCAATGAGCGATTCAGAAACAGGTACGAGAAAACGGCCATCGCCGTAATGGGGAGGAAGCTTATAGAGATGAAATAGACGAGCAGGCGCGTCTTAACCTTAGAACCGAGTTGTCGCTCTTTTCGCTCGCGCCGCAACTTCAGCAAATTGCGGACGAAGATGAACAGAAAAACGACAAACGCCACGAAGTTAAGCGTTGACAACGCGTAGAGGACGAGCGTGTCCGACGCGGTATCGGGGCGAATCACAGTCCACAGCCAAAGCTGTTGCGAGACGATGATCGCGAGGAGCAGCAGAACCGTGACGCCCAGTACCCACAGCAACGCACGACGGCGACGACGAATTCGTTCCCGTTGCTCAGGGCTCAGATTTTCGCGATTTTCGGACATTCGAACGTTACCAAAGTCTAGCACACCGGTTGTTAGTCAGTGGTCTGTGGTCAGTGGTCCGTAGCCACCATTTATTCAGCAACCGACTTGGCCACCGACCCCCGAGCACCCACAACTGACCGCGAACAACTGACTACTGACCACGGACCACTGACTACTGACTACTGACCATTGACTGCATGTTAGAATGCGATGCCTCAATGGACCTTCACAACATCATCTTCAACAAGTTCAACCGCCTGCGAAGCGGATGGCGGCTAGCGCTCTACATCCTTGCATTCATCGCCGTATGGGTAGTGTTGGATACGTTTGTGCGCGTGGCGTATGTGGTGGGACGCACGGTTATACCGGCTGGTGATTACGCGGGTTACTTCGCCAACGTTGCATATCGCCTCACGCTCCTTGCAGCGGGGCTGGGCGCTGGTTACTTCTGCGCACGAGTGCTGGAACGTCTGCCGTGGCGATCGATTGGTCTCACGTTGCATCACCGCTGGGTGCGAGATCTGATCGTGGGAACGGCAATCGGGTTTGCGGCGTTGGCGCTCGCGGTGGGAATCGCAACCGCAGCCGGCGGATTACGTTTTTCGTTTATCGGAAGCGGCATGTTGTTAGCAGCTGCACGCTCAACGCTAACGGCCGGGGTACTCTTGTTCGTTGCCGCCCTTGCAGAAGAAGCGGCGTTTCGAGGTTACCCGTTGCAAACGATGACCCGCGCCGGTCACATCTGGCTCGGTGTGATCCTAACTTCAGCAATGTTCGGTTCTGTGCACCTCTTAAACCCGAACGTTGTGCCCGGTCTCACGTTCGCAAACACGCTGATCGCGGGGGTGTGGCTGGCCGTTGCGTATCTGAAGACCCGCAGCCTCTGGTTCCCATTGGGTGTGCACTGGGGCTGGAACTGGGCGCTTGGCTCAGTGTTTGGGTTGCCGATCAGCGGCGTCCGTCTCTTTTCAAATCCGATATTAGCAGGAGACGACCTCGGTCCGGCGTGGCTGACGGGTGGTAATTACGGCATCGAGGGTGGCGTTGCGTGCACTGTCGCACTAATAGTCTTCATTCTGTTGATCTGGCGAACTCGCCTGGTTTCGGCTACGCCGGAACTCTTCAAACTGACTTCTGAAGAAAACCCGGCAACGACATCTCGCGTATCTATGCTGTCGTAAGTATCCTCGGTCAAATCCGCGTTTTGTGTTAACACTCTCCTAATCTCTCCCGTCTTACTCGATGTTAAAACCGGATCGAGGCAGAGCGATGTACGACCTTGACACCACAGCGGACGTGCTTCTGATGAGACCGCCGGCAACCGCCGCAACCCAGCAAGTGAATGAGACGGCTATCGAAGCCATGCTGGTCACCGCGGCGCTCGAAGGCGACCGCGACGGATTCGGGAGGCTTTACGGTCTTTACGCGCCACTCGTCCACGGCATCCTTCTCGCTCGTGTTCCGCGCGCTGAAGTCGACGATCTGGTTCAGGACATCTTTCTTCATGCGTTCAAGAAGTTGAACACACTGCGCGATCGGGCGGCGTTTGGACCATGGATCGCGATGATTGCGCGCAACCGCGCAATCGACTTTCATCGACGTACGCGCGAAACAGTCGAGATCACTGATGACCTGCGCGGCACCAACACTTCAGACTCACGAGCAAACGAGATATTGGAGTTGATTCGCAGCCTTCCTGACGCCTATCGCGAGACTCTGGTCCTGCGACTGGTTGAAGGAATGACGGGTCCGGAGATCGCAGATCGCACTGGACTGACGCCCGCGTCGGTGCGCGTGAACCTTCACCGCGGAATGAAACTGCTGCGGCAGAAGCTCGGATATACGGAGGGGCTATGAACGAAGATTACTTGTGGGACAAGAGCGGTCAGCCGGATCCGCAGATTCAGGAACTCGAACAGATCCTGGCGCCGCTGCGTTACCAGCCGAAGTCGCTGAAGCTCCCGGTTGTGCGACGTCGCAACTATTGGCCGTTGGCGATTGCGGCGACTGTTCTGATTGCGCTTTTGGTTACGGGCGTCTGGCTCAGAAGCCGCACTGAAAAACCGCAACAGCAACAAGAAGCCAAATTTGTGCCATCCGTGGTTACAGAAGAGACGCCCACTCCAGTGGTTGTGAAGAACACAAAGTTACGTAGAAAGCCGTTTCATAAGCCACGCAGCAATAAGCGGGTTTTCACAAAACACGAACGCGAAGAGGCACTCGCTGCGAAAGAACAAGTGCTGTTGGCCCTGCGCCTCACAAGCGAAAAACTGAGGTTGGCCCAACGAAGAACACAGGGGCCGCCGCCGAACCAGATTAAGAATCAACACAAGTCAGATAAACGGAGTTAGACCATGAAACTACTCTTCCACAAATTACGCCTGCCGCTGATTGCCGGCTTGCTCGTCGTAACCGCAGCGTTCGCCGTGCAAGCACAGGATCCAAAGATCCAGACGGGCAGCCTCGATCATCTTGCAGCAAAGGCGAGCCAGACCGTAGACGTTAATGTCGATGGACGCTTGATGAAAATGGCTGCCAAGCTCCTTTCGGACAAAGACGTAGAGGAAAAAGAGATCAAGGAACTGGTCGCCGGAATCAAGGGCATTTACGTCAGACGGTTCGAGTTTGAAGCTGACGGACAATACTCAGCCGCCGACGTTGAATCGATTCGATCGCAACTACGCGGACCGTCATGGTCCAGAATGGTGAATGTCACCAGCAAGAAAGACGGTGGCCTTGAAGTCTACCTATCGTTCCTCGGGGAACAAGTGAATGGACTCGCAGTACTCGCCACAGATGATCGCGAGTTCACCGTCGTGAACATAGTTGGGCCCATCGATCTCGAAAAGCTCAACAAGCTGGAGGGGCAGTTTGGCGTGCCTGAGTTGGGCATCGAATCAACCAAAGCGAAGCCAAAGAACGACAAGTGAGGTTGGCGATGAAAACGGTTCGCATCAGAGCCCTCGCTCTACTGAGTTTCGCTGTTCTTCTGCAAGTTGAAGTGGTCCAGGCCAAGGGTGACGACTTCAAGTCCGTCGTGAAACTCATCGAACAGTTTTACGGCGTGAAGCATCAGGGGATTCCTTTTCTTGCCAAGGCGGGAATGAAAGTCGCCACCACCGCCGCGCGGATCAAAGGCGGCACGGCGAAACGGATCGCGGAAGCCGGCAGCGTCAAAGTCGCCGTGTTTGAAGATCAGACTTTTGATGGCGAGTTCACGCGATTTCGCACGACGCTGAACGCCTCCCTGAATCAAACATGGTCCCCGCTAATTCAAGCACTCTCGGCCACCAGTGAAGAACAGATTTACATCTTTGTCCGCGAAGCTGGTGACAAATTCAATGTGCTGGTGATCACGATCGAGCAACGTGAAGGCACCGTCGTTCAGGTCACGTTATCGCCGAAGAATCTCGTTCTACTAATGAAAGATCCGGAAGGCACCGGCAAAAGCATTACCGAGGAAGCGACTATCGTCGACCAGGAGTAACCTCATGAACACAGAACCGATTCATCAACAGACGCAAGGGCGCGAAATGACGAACACGCAGCGACAAGGTTCGCTTATTTGCCCGCATCACCGCTCTCTCAGCACCGGGCCCGACCGAATCCGCGTGGTCTATTCCGGTTTCGCGCCCTTCCGTCTCTTGATGTGTCTCGTGTTGCTGGCACTGGCGATGCCGGTGCACGCACAGGACGCGGAAGAGACGGTCAAGATCAAGACACGGGTCGTGTTTCTGGATGCGCTAGTAAAAGACAAAAAGACAAACGCACCCGTTTCAAATCTATCAACCGACAATTTTGAAGTACTCGACGACGGCAAGCCACGCAACATCTCTTACTTCACGCGTGAAGGTCAGGCGCGCAAGCCGCTCGCGATGGTCCTGATCATCGACATACGCGATGACGGCGCGGGCCGTTTTCTAAAGCGACCTGAGATCATCAAGGCGATGGAATCGGAGCTGTCGAAGCTTCCGCCGGGAGACGAGGTCGCGATCATGGCAATGGATATCGGCGAGGACGAAAGACGATTCTGGTTGATAGACTTCACCAACGACCGCGCGAAGCTCGCTTCCGCGCTCGCTCGAGTGCAGGAGATGTGTGAAAGAAAAGACGAGGCCCAGCCGCCTGACGCGCAAACGGATTCCACGAAGTCGCAAACAGCTTCCAACAGCGATCAGATCAATCCCAACGAGGTCGTCGAAACAGAGACGATCAAGGGTCGCAACGGCGCCGTCTTGACGCGCACGACGATGAAAGACGGAAGCGTCCATCTCAAGCGCGTCAACAAGGATGGCGACGTAACGATCGAGCTCGGTGAGGTTTACGACATGTCTGCTGCCGTCAGAGATGCGACGCGGAAGGCTGAACAACTGCGTCCAAATTCACAAGCGTCAATCGTCTGGGTTTCCGACGGGATCGCGCCGATTTTTTTCGAAGACCGCGACGCGACTGAACAGATTCTGATCCGCAAGAATGTGATTTTCAATGCGCTGACGGTTGAACTGCGTACGCTATTCAAGTTTCTAATGCCGATTGGCAAACCGCTCGCTGGTTGGATGGGATTAAGTCTTTACGGCAGTGCAAAACACCTGGCGCAGAGATCGGGTGGCGAAGCAGTGAAGGTTGGTCGAGCGAAGGACTACAGCGCGGGATTGTCGCGCATCATCGGAAATCTCACGGCGCGCTACAGTCTCGGCTTCGCCCTGGCGGAAAGCGAGATAGACGACGGACGCATGCACAGTCTAGAAGTCCGCGTTCAGGCGAAGGATGAAAAAGGTAAGAAGAGAAAGCTGCTGGTGAGTTCACGCCAGGGTTACTACATGTCGAGCGCAATGCCGAAGGAAGCCGCTACGCGCGCACAGTGACTTCAAGTGAGCATTACTTGATCGCCGCGTTTCACATCAAGAAGCTTTGCGGCTGACCGGCCGTTGACCGCGATCTCGAGGAAACCGGCACTCCCCCAGATTGCAAAGGGTTCGTCTAACTCTCCCACATTCTCGCCGTAGAAATTCCTGAAGGCACTGATTAGAGTTCCATTCACAATTAATTGCGTGCTGTTTTTAAATTGATCGCGCGTGATATTGGTGACCACGTTCCCAAAGCGATCGATGTGAATGATCTCTGGCTCGGTGGATATCGTTAGTCGAATTGGGTCAAGGATTGCGGCACCGAACGAAGCGGGAACAACCCCGGTCGACAATGCTGCCGCCACGGGCGCGAAGACGTCGCGGCCATGGAAGGTGGTACTGACCGGGTGACGAAAGTAGTTCTCTTCAGTGATGTGGAAAGCTTCGAAGGACGGGTTACGGTCATAGACGAACGTAAAGATGCCGTTGTCTGGTCCAACAAAGAGATGGTTTCCGGCAGTGACAACAACCCCGCGCCGCGCCGATCCAACTCCCGGATCGACAACTGCCACATGAATCGTTCCCTTCGGAAACGAGTCGTGAGCGGCGAGTAACGTAAACGCGCCCGCCGCCACATCTTGTGCTGGTATTTCGTGAGTGATGTCGACGATGACCGCTTGCGAGTTGACCGAAAGGATGGCTCCTTTCATCGCCCCAACAAAGTAATCAGCGGTCCCAAAATCCGTGAGCAGCGTGATTGCTCTCACAGAACGCCCGTGTCAGTTGTGGTCCGGATCTTCAACTGCTGTCCACGTTCGAGTCGAACATCTTTACCACGCTGAGTCATCACGCCAGCCGTGCCTGCCCCACCACCGATGATCGCGCCGATGGCCGCGCCCTTTCCGCCACCGGCGATGGTGCCGATGATGGCGCCAATGCCTGATGCGGCGCCGACCTTCGCTGCGTCGTCCTTCGTCGAATCCTTTCCTTTCACGCCGCCTTCTGAGTCGACCTCGGGCTGTTGATCGCCCATCGGCGTAATTTCCAGTAATTCAGCTCGAAGGGCGACCGTTCGGTGGTCCGGCGAACGAATCTGATCAAAAGCCAGTTGCAATTGGGCCACGCCTTTCACCTTGCCCGGGCGCTTAACTTCTGCGACGCGTCCCTCGACGATGAATCCAGCGTATTGCGCCGGTTCGACGACGCGCGCCTGGAAACGATCGCCGCGCTGGCTGACGTCAGTGGAAACCGGAGTGATTAGTTCGAGAGCAAGAATCGTATCGCGTGGTATAGAAATCGCGCCGCTAGTTTGCGTGTCTACGGGGGTCTCAATGCTGTCGGGAACGGTTGTTTTCTCGCCAGTAGTGACGTTGACGTCAACCGAGTTTGGACCCGCATTCCCGCGCTTCTTCAAGCCGGCGGGCAATGTCGAATTAAACTGTTGCTGCTCGTAACCGGCGCTATAGCCGGCTTCGAACCCTTGTTGATAACCATCGCGGTAGTCATCGATTGGTCCCCAGGTCTCGTTGTAAGAACGATCCGCACGTTTGTAATCTTCTTTAGTCTGATAATCACGTGCGGCGCGATCGGTGACGTCTCTAAAACCGGCGGTGTAACCGTCTGAATAACCGGTGCGATAACCGCGCTCCAAGGCGGTTGACTGTCCCTGGGCCGCGACCTGAGTTGTCGATACGAAGCTCAATAAGCCGGTCACACTAATCGCCACCAAAATCGCTAATATAAGCTTAAGATTCATAGTTGCATCCTTCCGAGGAGAGCCAACCTGAGCAACACTCGCATGCTACACTAATCCGTGTTTTTGCAGAATACCCCAAACACGGATCAATCAGATGCAGCCTTGTCCGCCGCAGGTTGTTGCCGGGCGGTGATTCAATGACTACGAACCGCCGGATTTACCTGGATCACAGTGCCACAACGCCCGTCGACCCGCGTGTCGCAGCGGCGATGGCCCGTACGTTGACCGAAAACTACGGCAACCCTTCCAGTGTGCACGGTTTCGGCCAGCAGGCGCGCTCGGCAGTAGATCGCGCTCGACGGGAGGTAGCAGCTTTGATCGGCGCGAAACCGAACGAGATCGTCTTCACTTCCGGCGGCACTGAAGCGAACAACCTCGCCATTCGCGGTCTTTGCGAAGCAGCGGCCGCACAGGGGCGCCACATAGTTACCTCCGCCATTGAACATCCATCGGTGCGAGGCGTTTGCGATGCCCTTGAAAAACGGGGTTGGGAAGTCACGCGACTGCCCGTTTACGACAACGGCATCATCAGACTCGAAGACCTGAACGCCGCCATCCGGGCGGACACGGTTCTAGTGACCTTGATGTGGGCCAACAACGAAATCGGCACAATTCAACCGATTCATGAGGTAGGCACCTTGATTCGCGAGCGGCGGGCTGCCCAAGGCGGTCAAAGCCAGCGACATCTCTGGTTTCACACAGACGCCGTGCAAGCGGCTGGTCGTCTCTGGCTGAATGTTGACGAGGCTGGCTGCGATCTGCTGTCGATGTCGGCGCACAAGTTGTACGCGCCAAAAGGCATTGGCGCGCTTTACGTACGGCGCGGTGTGCGTCTCGCCGTCCAAAATGTCGGCGGTCACCAGGAACGGGAACGCCGCGCGGGAACGGAAAATGTGCCGGCGATCGTAGCCTTTGGTGAAGCAGCGAAACTCGAGCGCGAAGAGATGCGCGAGCGCGTCGCACATGATTCAGCGCTGCGCGATCGCTTCGAAAGCCGCGTGCAAGAACTGATTAGCGACGTCGTCATGAACGGCGATCGCGAACACCGGCTGTCGCACCTCTCCAACATTTCGTTCCGTTTCATCGAAGGCGAAGGCTTGTTGATCAATCTCGATCTGGAAGGTGTCGCAGTGTCGACCGGTTCTGCGTGTTCGTCCGGCACGCTGGAACCGTCCCCGGTGATCCGTGCTCTCGGCGTCAGCGAAGAAGTGGCACGAGGCTCGATCCGTTTTAGTTTCGGAAAAGACAACACCGAAGCCGACGTTGACTACGTCGTCGACGTTTTGTCACGGGCTGTTGAAAGACTCCGCGCCCTCTCACCGCTCAGCATTGCCAGCCACTAATGTCGTATTCTCAAAAATTCAAAGACCACTTGGCCCATCCTCGCAATGCCGGTGAATTACCCGATGCGAATGCTGTAGGCGATCAACGAAATCCGGCTTGTGGAGATCGCTTGCGGCTATCGTTGATCGTCAAAAACGATTACATCGAAGGTGCGCGATATCTCGCCTACGGTTGCCCGCCTACACTCGTTTGTGGGTCCGTTCTGACCGAGTTGATTACTGGAAAAACTATCAGTGAGGCCAGGCAGATGACGAAGACCGATGTGATTGACGCGATTGGTGGTTTACCGTCCAGAAAGCATCACGCGGCGGCACTCGCAATTGAGACTTTGAAAACTGCTCTGGACAACGAAGCAAAGTTTTAAGGCTGAGGAGTCCCAACGACACGCGGGCGCGCCGAACCCGAAGACGGTTCGATCGTTTTGCCGCTGTGATACTGCGGACCACAATACTTCTTCGGCTCGGTGCCCAAAACGAACGTCTTCGTTCTAATCACAGGACAAGACTCGACGGCGATTAGTCCAGTCGACGGATCGATATCTAAAGTAATCGTCCCTTCGAGTCGACCATCAGGCACAGGCTGCGCTTTTCGTGGCGTTGGCGAAGGTGAAGGCCCCGGTAAAGGAGGCAGCTCAGTCGGTTGGTCGGTAAATGGTGATGGTTCCGGCAACTCCTCCGGTATGTCTTCTTCGGTTGCAGCATCAGCGGTATTTGGACCAGTACCGTTGATGAACAACTCGGTACGCTTCTCAGTATCCTCCGCAACAGTGGGTTCGCCAGTCTTCGGGTTGATCTCAACCTGCTCGACACCGGCGGGCATGTCCCAATCGCCTTCCCACTCCGGATGCTTCGCCAGAGCAACCTGCATGAAGTCGGCCCAAATCGGCAGCGCCGAGTTAGCTCCAGTCAGGCCCAGTTGCGAGCCGTCGTCAAACCCCACCCACACTGCGCACACGAGATTCGGCGTGAAACCGGCGAACCACCCGTCGCGCGAGGTGCCTGTTTTTCCGGCGAGGACCTGTTTCAACCCGCGCCCGCGGACCTTCGCTGCCGTTCCGCGATTCACGACGTCTTTCATAAACGACGTCATGACGTAAGCGACGTCTTGACGAAGCACTTCAGTTCGTTGCGTGGTCGGGGCGGCAATCGTGACGCCGTTACCGGTGGTGATGCGGTTGATGGCGATCGGCGAAACACGCCCACCCAGATTCGCAAATGCCGTGTAAGCCGAGGCAATTTGCAAAGGCGTCGCTTCGTTTGTTCCCAGCGCCATCGCCGGATAGGCGCGTGCAGGTTTCGGTAGACCGGCCTTCGCAGCGAGATTCATCACCCTACCGATCGTTACTTCCATCGCAACGTCAACCGTAACGACGTTCAGGCTATGGACCAGCGCGTCGCGCAACGTCACCGGCGCGTTACTGTAACTATCGCCGAAGTTTCCGGGCGAGTACTCCTGATTATCAAATGTGAACGTTTTAGGCTCATCCATGTAAGTAGTAGCCGGAGTAATCAAACGCGGCACTGGATCGTAAGCGGTATTCAACGCCGTGGCATAGACGAACGGTTTGAAAACCGAACCTGGTTGACGTAACGCATCCGTCGCGCGATTCAACTGGCTCTTTGAGTAATCGCGGCCGCCAACCATCGCGACGATCTCGCCCGTCTTCGCATTCATCGCGACGAGCGCGCCCTGCAACGTTCCCGGTTCAAAACGTTTGGCTTGGATCTTGTCGAGCGCGGCGAGCTGTTTCGTTAGCGCGGCGTAGGCGGCGCGCTGGAGGTCCATATCGATCGTCGTGTAAATGCGCAGATGTTCGGCGGCGGCGGATCCGGCGATCATGTCGCCGAGTTGGTTTTGTACGTAATCGGCGAAGTAAGGCGCATCAGAAACGTCGATTCGACCCCGCACGGGAGCAACCTGCAGCGGTGAATCTTTGGTCGTCTTGGCATCGGCAGCGCTTAGCTCTCCCGCTTCAGCCATCGAATCCAAAACCTGATTGCGTCGAGCAGTTGCCGTTTCAAGTTTGGTGTATGGGTTGTAGCGGTTCGGGCTGCGGACTATTCCCGCGAGAAATGCTGACTCCGCGAGTGTCAGGTTCGTTACGTCCTTGTTGAAGTAAGCACTCGACGCCTCGCCGAAACCGTGGATCGAAAACCCGGCCTGTTGGCCCATGTAGACCTGGTTGCAATAGAGCTCAAAGATCTTTTCTTTACTCAACCTCGTCTCGAGAATGATCGACATGTACGCTTCAGCCGTTTTACGCCGCCACGTTTGCTCCGGAGAAAGCAGAAGGTTTTTTACGAGCTGTTGCGTGATGCTCGAACCACCCTGGCGCGCAATCGGCGAATTAGGATCAGCGTCAACACGACGGATGAACGCGCGAATGATGCCGCGAATGTTTACGCCATAGTGCTCGAAGAACGAGCGATCTTCAGTGACGGTGATTGCCTTTACGAGGTGCGGTGGCAGGTCGCCGAAGCCAATCACCTTTCGTTTCGCACGCTCCGTTCCAGTGACTGAGCTGATGAGCTCCGGTTCAAGCCAGGTGTTTTGCAGCGAACCGCGAGTGTCGAGATCGGTCAGTGCGTTGATCGACTTTCCATTGCCGGTGAACTGCACCTTCACATGTTGAAATTGTTTCTCTCCGTCGACGGTCGAGGCGCTGCTCGGCTCTATCTCCACGCTCGTGCCGCTGATCGTGTAACGCCCGCGGTTCGTGTCCGCCTGCTGGCTTTTCTCAACGTATCCTGCGCGCTTCAGGAACGCGATTAGTTCTTCCTGATTAATCGACTCGTTGACGCGGAGTTGTTTGGGTGCTGCGTAGATACCGGCTGACCGTGTAAAGACTTCGCCCTGCAAAAGGTTGTCGATACGTCCGGAAAAGACCGTCCAGTAATAGATCAGGATTCCGAGTATCGCCGCGCCGATAAAAACAACGGGAATGATGACCGGTGGACTGAATAGCCGCCGTATAAACCTGCGACCCAAGCCGACCTCAGGCTCGACGTAAGAGACCGCACGCGGACCGCGGCCGCCGGGATACCTGGCATTGTTCGGTGGATAGCGTACTGGCATAGGCAACAGTCTTTGTACTTAGTCCTGGTCTTTGTTAAAAGTACAAACACCAGACCGAGTACCAAGTACAAAGAACCAAGCACTAGTATAACGTTACATTTGCGACGTAGTTCTGTCGACGTTCGTTTGACAGGGATACCCGCTTTCGCTAACGTGGCTGCCCTGCTGCAATGGCTTTGATGCCACTCTTAGGGAGCGAGTCTAACACCGGCACCATTGCAGGAAAACACTTATTAATGAACACTTTAGTAACCGGCGGCAGTGGCTATCTCGGTTCGTCCGTGCGCAACTTCTTTCAGGCGACGGATTTCTCGCGCCGATCGAGTCTGAACATCCTCGACGACGCAGATGCCCAGATCGTCGAGAACTATGACGTTGTGATTCACCTCGCCGGTTATCTCGACAAGAGTCCCGAAGGCGCCGAAGAGTGCTTCCGCACCAACGCCGATGGCACCCGCAACATCATTCGCAACATGCGTGAGGGCTCGGTGTTTATCTACGCATCGACGAAGGATGTTTATGGTGACCAGGCAAGCGCGTACGAGTTCGTTCCCGAAGACTGTCCCTTAGACCCAAACCCGGCATCGGCTTTCGAGTTGTCGAAATTGATCGGGGAGCGTTATGTGGAATACTACGCGCGCCAACGAGGCGTTCGTGCCTGCATCTTTCGCATGTCGGCGGTTTTCGCGCGCCCAACGGCTGGGAATGAGAACGGTTTCGTGAGTCACTACGTCGAGTCAGTCAAACATCGCTGGCCCATCCGGCTTCCCGCTGGTTGCGATCCGGTCCGCGACATTCTGTACGTAGACGATATGTCGAGAGCGTGCCGATCGTTTATCGAGTCGAAGCTGGAGTTTGGTCTTTACAACCTGGGCGGCGGTTATCTGAACGTGGTGAGCTTGCGCGACCTTATTGGCCGTATCGGAAAAATGCTGGAGATTGAGCCGGTCATAGAAGAGGACCAAAACATTCCGCTTCCTGTGCCGCTACGATATGTCTCCGATCTGACTCGCCTCAAAGAGGAGCTGGGCTGGCGGCCGCAGGTCGCAACCGACTTCGGCTTGCGGGTGACTTTTTAGCCGCTGATTTTATGAGCGTGCAAGACATCAAGCGAGTCGTAGTGCGCGGTACGAACTGGGTCGGCGACTCGGTAATGACCGTCCCAGCTTTGCGTGCGTTGAGACGGCTCCTGCCCGACGCGAAGATCACGCTCGCGATTCGACCATCGGCCAAAGGCATCTTTTCCGAAGTCGATTTTATTGATGACTTGCTCATCTACGATCGACGCAATGCGTTTTCCGTAGTTTCGCAGATCCGTGATTGGCGTCGCCGGGAGTTTGATCTCGCGGTGCTTTTCCAGAATGCATTTGAAGCCGCGTTGATTCCCTTTCTCGCCGGCGTTCCGATCCGCCTCGGATATGCAACGGAGTCGCGCCAGGCTATGCTCACGCATCCCCTTCCTCTGCCTGACTGGCGTTCTTCGAAGCATGAAGTCTTCTATTATTTGTATCTGATCACGGCGTTGGAGCAGTTGTTGTCCGGCACAAGCACCGTGTGTGAGTCCGATCCGGACATCAGTCTCACAATTTCCGAATCGCGCAAGAACGAGGCAACGGAACTCTTACGATCGCACGGCCTTAGTGAAACGAAGACCGTCGTCGCCATCTGCCCAGGTTCAATAAACAGCCGCGCTAAACGTTGGCCCGCGGAGTCGTACGCATCACTCGCGGATCGGTTACTCGAACAGCAGCAACAGGTGCTGCTCATCGGCTCGCGCGACGAGATCGACGTCACGAATGAAGTAACTGGCCGGATGCGTCATCAGCCCGTCGTGCTGACCGGAAAAACCACGCTCGATCAAATCACTGCGGTGCTCGGTATGGTCGATCTTGTCGTCACAAACGACACGGGTCCGGCGCACATCGCCGCGGCGCTTGGCTGTCCGACGATCGTTATCTTTGGCCCGACAAACCCGTCGACGACGCGGCCGTTTTCTTTCAAAGCGGAGATCATTCGTCATCCACCAGACTGCGCACCTTGCATGCTGCGTGATTGTCCAATCGATCATCGCTGCATGACGACGATAACGGTGGACGAAGTCTTTGAACGTTCACACGCGCTGCTCAAACGCAGCAGTTTCGCCAAAACCGTCAGGAGCGTTTGCGACTCCGTCGCGTGAGTTTCAATGAAACATCCAGCAGTCTTCATCGATCGCGATGGCACAATTTCGGAAGAGGTCGGGTACATCAATCACCCTTCTCGCTTTCGACTGTTTCCCTATTCCGCCCAGGCAATCCGGCTTTTGAATGACGCAGGTTGGCTGTCGATTGTGATAACGAACCAGGCCGGAGTCGCGCGTGGCTACTTCTCGGAAGACCTGATTCAGCTGGTGAACGATCAAATCACGCAGGATCTAGAGAATGAATCGGCGCGCCTCGATGCGATCTACTACTGCGCGCATCATCCCACTGTCGGCGAAGCGCCGTATCGCGTGGACTGCGACTGTCGCAAGCCAAAACCCGGGTTGATTCACCAGGCTGCGAAGGATTTTGAGATCGATCTGGCCGCGAGTTGGGTTGCGGGCGATCGCTACAGCGACATTGAGTTGGCGCGAAATGCCGGATTGCAGTGCGCCTTCGTTTTGAGTGGTTATGGCCGCGGCGAGTGGGAATATCAGCGCAGCAACTGGAAACACCGTCCGGATCTTGTTTGTGAGAATTTGTTGGAAGCCGTAAAGTCAATCGTTGACCATGGATCTGATTAAGATAGTCCGTAGTTTCTCGGGCCGGAGGCTGATCGTAATCGGCGACACCATCGCCGACCAGTTCCTCTACGGGAACATCAGCCGCGTGTCTCGTGAAGCGCCGGTCTTCATTCTGCGACACGAACAAACGCAAACAGTTCCCGGCGGCGCGGCAAACTGTGCGATGAACCTGGCCTCACTAGGCGCTCGAGTTTCGTTGGTTACCGCCGTTGGAAACGATGAGGCTGGCAGAGACTTGCGTGCAAAACTCGCGGACGCGGCTATCGATGTAAGTGGTGTTATCGTTTCCGAGACGATCCAGACGACGACTAAAGTTCGAATTCTCGCGGGCCAGACTCACTCAAACAAACAACAGGTGATCAGGATCGACTACGAAGACGCCGATCTCAGCGACCGGCTGCCGCGCGCGACAATTCTAAACGCACTGAAGTCCGTGATGGATGCCACGGAAGCGGTCATTATTTCCGATTACAACTACGGCGTCGTGGATGATGGCACGGTTTCCTTTATACGCGAGTCAACTTCGAAACCGGTGCTGGTTGACTCGCGATTTCACTTGTCAAAGTTCACCGGTTTTACCGCCGCCACACCAAACGAAGATGAAGTAGAGCACCTGATCGGTCGGTCCATAGCTTCCACGGATGAATTAGAGCTAGCGGCGAAGAATCTCAAGGACCAGCTGGGCCACCGCGCACTTCTCGTCACGCGTGGCGCTCGAGGCATGATGTTGTTGGATGGAAACGATGCCCCTCTTCGCATTCCCGCCGTGGGAGCCCAACAATCAGTTGACGTCACAGGCGCCGGCGACACAGTCATCGCGACCTTCGCGTTAGCGGTCGCGTCGGGTGCGTCATTCGCCGACGCCGCACGACTCGCAAATTACGCTGGCGGACTCGTCGTAATGAAACGCGGAACCGCTTCGGTCACAGCCACTGAACTGGAGCACTCGATTCTCCACGCGGAAAACGATTGATGTCCCTGGCAAACAATTTCAGAATCGATTCCAGAATTTTGAATCGCGAGGAGGTGCTGGCGCGAGTGCAGGCAGCCCGATCGTCAGGTGCGCGAATCGTCCTCGCGAACGGTTGTTTCGACGTGCTTCATGTCGGACACGTGCGATATCTCGCAGGCGCACGCGAGTTGGGAGACGTGCTCGTAGTGGGCATTAACTCCGACGCACAAGTCGTACGACTCAAAGGCGCGGGCCGGCCGATCATGCCCGCCGCGGAACGCGCCGAGATCGTTGCCGCGCTCGAATCTGTAACTTACGTCACAATCTTCGACGAACCGACTGTCGAGCAACTCCTGTTGACTCTGAAGCCCGACGTTCATGCGAAAGGCACCGACTACACCGAAGAGACGGTTCCGGAGCGCGCCGTGGTACGATCCTACGGCGGTCGCGTGGCAATTGTCGGCGATCCGAAGGACCATTCAACGTCGGAGATCTTGACTCGACTGGGAGGTTCCAATTGATTAGACGGTTAATTGCGGTTGCGACGGTCTTCCTAATAGTGGGAGCGTGGGCGTCCGCGTCGGCCCAAAAGACATCTCGTTTCGATCCCAGTGGCGCGTACTGGATTTCCGGTGAACCACCGGCGGATTTTTCTGACTTCAGTGCGATAAATCTCAACATGCGACAACTGAGGCGACTCCCGACCTCGGGTCTGCAACTGAACGACGGCACCTCGTTTCGCTTTCGGAACGTGGTCGTCAAGCAAAGCAATTTCACCTTCACGACTGTGACACTGAAGGGCGTCCATTACACGTTTTCGGGTAAGTTTTTAAAAGGCGGCGACTTCGCGGCAACGTGGCAAGGCGAAGAGACACCGGTCCTTGAAGGAACTCTCACCAAGTTCAAAGCCGGGAAAAAAGTCGCGGACGCGAAGCTGAAATTTATTTATTTTGGCGGGACCTGAGTAAGTCGCATGAGGATTTTGCCATGAGGCTTCTAATCGTAAAGCTCGGGAGTATCGGTGACATTGTCCACACCTTACCCGCCCTCGCCGCCCTGCGTGCTGGCTTCCCTGACTCAGAGATCTCCTGGGTGGTTGAACGAAATTTATCTGAGATTTTGAGAGACAACCCGCTTCTGGATCGCCTCATCGAAGTCGACACGAAGGCGTTGAGGCGCGGGCTGATGTCTGGGGAGACGCTGCGGGCACCGCGCCAGCAGTTACGTCGGTTACGCGCCTCAGCCTTCGATGTCGCTTTAGACTTCCAGGGACTTCTCAAATCAGCTTCAATAGCGCGCCTTTCGGGCGCGCGACGTGTTTTTGGCTACTCGCGCGCCGGACTGCGTGAGCCCGCCAGCAGTATTTTTCTTTCAAAACGAATCTCTGTTCCCAAACAGGTCCATGTAATCCGAAAAGGGTTGCTGTTGGTTGAGGGCGCCCTCGGAATCCCGACGCCGCTCGACGCGGAGCGATTCTCTTTCCCAATCACGGTCGGTGAAGCTGATGAAACTGCCGCTCATGAAGCGGCCGATTTCACCGGCGGAAAATACGCGATCCTGAATCCCGGTGGCGGCTGGCCTACGAAACTTTGGAATGCGGATCGGTTTGGTAAACTTGCCGACGCACTTTGGACCAGCTACGGGTTTACCTCGCTGGTCACGTACGGGCCAGGCGAAGAATCGCTCGCCGACGCTGTTCGGCAGGCATCGTCTACAGAAAGGGCGCGGCCGGTGAGTCTTTCGTTGAAGTCCTTTTATGCGCTTGCGAAAAACGCGCAAGTATATGTTGGAGGAGATACCGGTCCAACCCACCTAGCCGTCGCCGCTGGCGCGCCGATTGTTGGTTTGTTTGGTCCGACTGAATGGTGGCGCAATGGAAGCCCACGATCAGAGGACGTTTGCGTCGAACGGACTGATATCGACTGTCGTGTTGATTGTCATCGGCGTTCCTGTTCGAAGTGGATCTGCATGGACATCGAAGTTGAACGAGTGTTTAGGGCTGTGGAAAAGAGACTTGCCCAAGCTTAGCGTTTGCGCCTTAGCGGGCAAGAAATTTCCCGCAAAGTCGCAAAGACGCAAAGCAAGAAGAAAGACTTGGTAATGCCAAGAGGTGGAACGTGGATTCAGCGCTGGCGGGTGCCGCTCGGTTTCATTTGCGCGGCGGTGTTTCTTTTCTTCGCCAGACCAACGCCGGTTGCGCTTGCCGCGGGTGCCGTCGTCTCGGTCTTGGGATTGGCGATTCGCGCATGGGCCGCAGGTCACATCCGAAAAAATGCACAACTTGCTATCTCGGGTCCGTACGCCTTTACTCGGAATCCGCTTTACTTTGGTAGCTTCCTGCTGGGGCTAGGTTTTACAATCGCTTCGGGCCGATGGTTCCTGGCGGTGCTCTTCGCGGCCCTTTTTATTGGCATCTATCTGCCGACTATGCGCGTCGAAGCCTCGACAATGGCCGAGTTATTTGGCAATGATTTCGAGAATTACCGGCGTTCGGTTCCACTGTTCTTTCCTCGGTTAACGCCGTACAGGCAGGAGAATTCCGCGGCCGTGAGGTTTGATAGCGCGCTTTATCTTCGGTACCGGGAGTATCGCGCCGCGCTCGGCTTGATAGCCGCCTGGAGTTTGCTGTTAATTAAGACTTACTACTTATAGAACTACCTTGAGAACTTACACGAAAGCCACCGTCGTCATTCTGTTGTTGCTTGCGGTTCCATCTGTGCTTGCGCAGAAGTCCGCGGGATTAAAGCATTTCGAGACCGCCGAAGAACTTCATTTCGAAGCTGAGTTTTCGAAATTGATGTTACGCAAGCTCGACGTCGCCGATCTGACGTTCCGCGCCAGCCGGACACCGCTTGACACTGCCGCCGCTATATCTGCGGACGCGAGTCCCTTTGCGTTGACATTCACTGCCGACATTGCCAGCAAAGGGTTCTTCGCGCGGTTGTTCGATCTGAAGTTTCGTGAGCGTGTCGAATCGACGGTCGAGCCGATCTCGTTTACCGTTCAGAAGACAAAGATTCTCGACGAGCAAGGCAAGCGCGTCCGCGAGACACAGGCTACGTTCGATCGATCGAAAGGAAAGATGACGTGGACCCTGCGCGATCCGAACAACCCTTCAGCAGAGCCGCGTCAAAAGATCGCCGATTTCTCAGGTCAGCTCCAGGACGTCTTGTCCGCGATCTATTTTATTCGTACTCAACCGCTCGCAGTGGGCAAGAGCTTCGAGATCTTCATCGGCGATGGGGGAAACGTTTATAAGATTCCGGTTAAGGTCGTCGAGAAGAAGCGAATGAAGACGGTGCTCGGTCGTGTCGATGTGCTGCGGGTGAATCCCGAGCTGTTTGGACCAGGCAGACTCATCGACGAAGAAAAAGGTGAGTTTTCGATCTGGGTAACCGCCGATGCGCGACATATTCCGGTTGGCGGTCGCATCAAGACCGATTACGGAACGTTCGATATCAAGTTGAAGAAAGTCGTTACCGATCCTCCGCCTGCGGCTTCTTCGAAATAATCCGTGTCACAACCTCTGATCATTGCTCACCGCGGCGCCTCGGCCGTGGCGCCCGAGAACACTATGGCCGCGTTTGAAGCGGCGATTTCGGCAGGCGCGAACGGTACTGAATTCGATGTCCGGCTTTCGAGGGATGCCGTTCCGGTTATCATTCATGACGAAACGCTGCATCGGACTCACGGCGTGCGGCCGCGGGTCGCGGACTTGTCAGCCACCCAACTAAACAAGTTCGATGTGCCGAGTCTGGCCCAGCTATTTGAATTATTTGCATCAAACGAACTCCTTCTCTATTTGGAAATGAAGGGCCAAGAGATTCAGCTGGCAGAGAAATGTTGCCGGTTAGTTAAGCAGTATCGTCTAAAAGAGCGCGTTATCTTCGAGTGCTTCGAACACTCGGCGCTGCAAACAATCAAGAACATCGATTCAACGTTACGAACGGCCGCGCTTTTTCAACCGCCGTCATCGTTCATTCTAAAAAAGGCCATGGCGATCGGAGTAGATGAGATCGCGCTGCACCATCGACTAACTAACAGGCGCATCGTCGAGAAAGCACGAGGCGCGAATCTCAAGGTCGTCACTTGGACCGTTGACGATCCGGCCTGGGTCAAACATGCAAGAACAATAGACGTCCACGCGTTGATCACAAACGATCCCTCTGCTTTGATTGCGGCGCGAGATGCTATTTGAAGCTTCGGATCGGATTCGCGTACAGTTGAATCGATGATCCGTTCGCTGCCGCCGCTTAACCGGTTCTTTGTCTCACCTAATTACTCCGTCTTCTACCGTCGCGCAAAACATCTTCACTGGCAGAACCAGGCGACCACAGGCTACTCGTTGCTCACCGTCCTCAACGGACAACTCGAATACACGCTCGACGGCAAACATAAAATCATGACTCGATCGCAGTCAGTTGTTTTCGAGCCGAACGTTAGCATCACCGCGACCGGGACCAACGCCGAGCTTCTCTTCCTCACGTTCTCAGCGTTGCTGGTCCTGCAACACGCCGCGACGATGCGCTTGATTCCACCAAAATCGACCGTCACCTTCACACGCACTGAACTTGCCACCGATCAGAAGCTCGACGATTTGCTCGGAGAGTTTGCCGTTGAACTAGCCACGGAGAAACCGGGCAAAGAGATTGTCATGCGCGCACTCGTCGAACAGGTGCTGGTCCACATCCTGCGCAACTATTCGCAGCCTCGACTTTCCGATCAACTTGAACTTTCTCGCGTCGGTCTAGTCGATCGGCGCATTCGCCGCTCCATCGAGTTGATGCATACACAACTCGATCAGGACCTGACTCTGCGCACCCTCGCGGCTGTATCGTATCTTTCACCGTTTCACTTTGCGCGCGTTTTCAAAAAGCTGACCGGCTCAACACCACACAACTACCTCGCCGGCATACGCGCGACGCGAGCCCAGTTGCTACTCGCTGACACCGACCTCTCCGTGACGGAGGTCGGAGCACAAGTCGGGTATCTGAGCGCGAGTCACTTCACCAAAGCGTTTCGAATCGCAACCGGCACGACGCCCCGCGAATTTCGTAAGGCCCTGATCTCAGCCAATAACGACGCCGCCGCAAGGCGTCGCCAATAAAGAGCAAGATTCGGCGGTTCGACTCCCGCTCCCCTCGTTATCATTCGGTAACAAGGAGAATCCGAAATGCCAGTCGAAAAACAAACGCAGATCAGTCCCGCGGAAGGAAAACTCGGTGTCCTGTTAGTGGGACTTGGAGCGGTCAGTACTACGTTCATCGCAGGGGTCGAAGCTATCAAGAAAGGAATCGCCGAACCGATTGGCAGTCTTACGCAGATGGGTACCATCCGTCTAGGTAAAAGAACCGACAACCGCGTGCCGCTAATCAAAGACTTCTTACAGTTAGCCCAGCTGAAAGATCTCGTTTTTGGCGCCTGGGACATCTTTCCCGATTCGGCTTACGACGCCGCCCTGAACGCCGGCGTGCTGGAGAAAGAACTGCTCGCGCAACTCAAAGAGCCGCTGAAGAAGATCCGCCCCAAGAAAGCGG
>Ga0209387_1000126_pt1 | contig 22377 bp, 24 predicted proteins | sample NCControl_FD_187515 | JGI IMG/M metagenome (GOLD analysis project Ga0209387, IMG submission 187515) | Agricultural soil microbial communities from Utah to study Nitrogen management - NC Control (SPAdes) (version 2) | ecosystem: Environmental > Terrestrial > Soil > Agricultural land | place: USA...
ATACTCGACGAATGCCGAACGATCGCAGTGGTTGGACTGTCGTCTGATCCGTCGCGTCCCTCGCACGGCGTTTCCAGTTACATGCGTGCGCGCGGGTACAAGGTCATCGCAGTCAATCCTAACGAAACTGAAGTGTTTGGCGAAAAGGCGTATCCCGATCTCTTCGCCGTGCCGGAAAAGATCGATCTGGTCGACGTGTTTCGCCGTTCTGATGAAGCGGGGAAGGCAGTTGATGAAGCGATCGCTGTCGGCGCGAAAGCTGTCTGGTTGCAGGAAGGTGTGATTGACCGCAATGCAGCTCAACGAGCGCTCGACGCGGGACTGCTCGTGGTAATGGACCTCTGCTGGTTAAAAGAGCACATCAAAAACAACAGGTAGTTTATGAGCACGCAAATCCGCGCCGTGGTTATTACTGTCAGCGACGCTTGCGCGAGCGGTCATCGCGCAGACACGTCGGGTCAGGCGCTGGTTGAACTATTGAACGATCTCGGTGCTGAAATCGCTGAAAAGAGAATCCTTTCCGATGATCTCGATCCCCTCACGCGTACGCTGCGTGAGATCTGCGACCGCGGCGACGTGAACTTGATCGTCACCACCGGCGGCACTGGTCTCGGGCCACGCGATAACACTCCGGAAGCAACGTTGAAAGTGATTGAGCGCGAGGCGCAGGGTGTTGCAGAGGCAATACGTGCGGAGTCGTTGAAAGTGACACCCATGGCGATGATTTCGCGGGGCGTTTGTGGGGTTTGTGCCAAGACTCTGATCATCAATCTCCCCGGCTCGCCGCAAGCTGTCAAGGAAAGTTTCGCTGTTATTAAGCCGGTGCTCTCACACGCGGTCGATCTCCTCGCCGGCAAAACTGAACACCGTCCTTAAAACTTCACGCCGGCTTCCACTGCTGCAGTTGATCAATAATCACTCCCTCGCGCAACGACCACGCGCATGTTCGCAACGAATCGATACCGAGAGCCTGCATCGTTTCCTCCAACACTCTTGCGCCCGCGATGATGATCTCCGCGCGTCGCGTCGAGAGTCCCGCATAGCTATGCCGCTGACTAGTGTTCATAACGGCGAGAATCGCGTTCAACCGCCTGAGGTCTTTGAGTTTTATGACCGATTTACGCTTATCCGTTTCACCATTGCCTCCGTTTGACTGGAAGCGCAGGGCTGCGTTAATCGCGAGAATTGTCCCGGAGGTTCCGGTTGCGGCGTCCCATTTATGTCCGCGTAGTTCTCGCGCCGGAACGTCGAGCGCCGCGCGGATCTCGTTGCGAAGTTCGCCCAATTGATCCGCGTGCGGAGGATCGGAAGTAAGAAAACGTTCTGTCAAACCGACGGCGCCGAGCTTCATCGAGAGGAGCGTGACTGGTTTCCCTTTGCGAAAGATCGAGATCTCTGTGGAGCCGCCGCCGATGTCGATGTTGAGAGTTGCGACGCCTATGTTGCTGCAACCCTGCGACGCCGCGAGTCCGATAAGACGCGCCTCTTCAGTTCCCGATAACACCGCCACCCGTACGCCCGTTTTCTTTTCCATTTTCTGAACGAAACGCGCCGAATTATTCGCCTCGCGGACCGAAGCGGTCGCGATCGCCACGATCGATTCAGCGCCACGCGCGTCGGCGACCGCCCGCAGCCTCCTGATGCACTTGGCAGCGCGGCGTATCGCTTCGCGGCTGATGTAACCCTTCAGCAACGTCTCATGGCCCAGTCGCACGATTTCGCGCTTGCGCGCGAGCACAGCAAAAGAATCGCTGGCGGCGGCGTCCACCACGACGAGCTTGATCGAGTTTGAGCCGATGTCGATGGCGGCAAACTTCAAGGCAGGGCCTTCTTGTTGAGGTCAACCAAGTTCACAGGCGTTTTGGAAGGAAGTGTTGGTTTTTCTCGCAGCGGTTGTATCGGACTGACTCTATCTTCTGACGCGGTGCTCTCGTCGACCACCTTCATGATGGCGCGACGCAGATCAGCCGCGACCGAGCGCACGGACCGCGACGCGTTCAGCACGTGAAATCCGTATTCACTGCTCATCCGATCGAACACCTTCAGAATGCGCGTTTGATACTCGATGAAGCTGTCGTAAAAGTCTTCGCCGAGACCCAGGTCCATACCTGATTCCCAATAGTCAAAACCGCGGCCCGAACTGAGCACACGCTCGACGAGTTGCTGCGGTGTTGAGATGCGCAGGTAAAAAACGGCGTCGGGAACAAGCGCCATGCTATAGATCGATCTGATCCAGCCTGAGTCGATTCCGCGCACTTCAGCGCGGGCCATCGCCGAGAAGATATAACGATCGGTGAGGACGACGAAGCCAGAACGCAACGCAGGCAACATTTCATTTTCCAGTCGATCGATAAAGTCGGTGGCGTAGAAGAGTTGCATCGTGAGGCGGCCGAGTGTGTGACCGGTCTTCGCCTCTTTGATCCCACGTCCGGCGAGTACGGACCGTGTCATACCCGTATCGAGCACCGCATGGCCGCGTGATTCGAGCCACGTGCGAAGCAGTGCGATATGTGTCGAGCGGCCCACGCCGTCGGCGCCTTCGATAACGATCAACTTGCCGCTGTACTGCTCGTGCTCTACGCCCGGCAGCGGTGTTCCGTATGACTGTTTTTCGTTAATGGGACCTTGACCGCCTTCTCTTTAGATATGGACTGATCAACATTCGCATCTCGCGTTGTTGTCTTTCAATCGAGCGGCTTGCGTCAATCACCGTCAACCCAAACTCCGAAACCATCCGATCGTACTCGTCCAGGATGCGGCCCTGAAAGATCTTGAAACTCTCTTCCGGATCGTCGGACCAACCGAGGTCCATCCCGGACTCGTAGTGCTTGAGACTTGGTCTACCTGAAACGATACGATCGATCGCGACGTCCAGCGGCGCTCGAAAGAAGAAGGCCACTGTGGGTTTGACGGCGAACGAATAAACGTCCCGCACCCAACCACGATCACAACCGCGCACGACGTCGCGAGCAAACGCCGTGTAGATATAACGATCCGCGAGCACGATCGCGCCGGCTTTCAATGGCGGAATGATGTCGCGCTCTGTACGATCGGCGAAATCGGTCGCGTGTAACAGCGAAAAGGTCGCGGGCGTGAACAGGTGACGTTTCTTGGCGCGTTTTGTCGTATCCTTGACGAGCGGCGAAGAGTTCCATTCGGAGTAGAACACGGGATACCCTTCAGCCTTGAGCCACTGGTGCAGCAGCGCGAGTTGCGTCGATTTACCGCTGCCGTCAGTGCCCTCGACAACGAAGAGTTTGCCGGGAAATTGATGTTGTCCGTATGAAATCATCGGCGCACGAGCCTAGGTCATTTGTGTTACAGCAGTGTGAAACGCCAGAACATACTACGGGGATCTATGCGAACTTTGTACCTCTTACGACATGCCAAATCAAGCTGGAAAGACGAGACGTTGCGCGACTTTGACCGTCCGCTAAAAGGCCGTGGGCACCGGGCAGCTGAGAAGATGGGCCAGGTTTTAGCCGAGGAAAAAATGAAGTCGCCGCTGGTAATTAGTTCGCCCGCGGTGCGCGCGCGTGAAACGATGGAACTGGTTTTGGAAAGTGGCGGGTTCAAACTTAAGCCGCATTTCGACGAACGCATCTACGAGGCCGACCTTCGCACGCTGCTGGAAGTCGCGCGTTCGATTCCTGATTCAGCGGACACGGCGATCCTGGTGGGCCACAATCCCGGATTCGAGAACCTTTTGGCTTATCTCACAGGCGATGCTCGCCACATGCCAACGTGCGCGTTGGCCAAAATCGAATTTGATGCGGCGAGTTGGAGTGAATTGTCGGAGGAGACGGGACGGTTGGAGTTGTTTGTCACGCCGAAAGATTTTGAAGATTAGATTTATCGGTCGCTCACGAAATCGCCGTACGCGCTTCTCCTCTGCGTGCTCAGGTGATTGCTAAGAATCTGATAGAAGCACTGAAGACACACGCCGGAAGTGTCTTCCTGCCTGTCGTCGCGAATCTTCGAACCACACCAGACGCACTCAACGAGGAACATCGTTTCTGGTTCGTCATTTCTGAAATCCATCGCCTAACCTACTTTTTCGAGTGACTACGTGCAGTGATTAGATGCTCGAGGATACTGGCGCGACATTACGGATCGCGATCTGTGACGTTAAATGTTTGTTAACTCACGTTGGGAAGGTGTTAGCGTGTCCTGGTCTTCGTTTTCTTTGCTGCGCCGATCTGGGCCAAGACCTTTTTCGCTTCTCTCGCTTGCCACTGCGCGTTATTCAGCCGCTCACGTGTCTGACCGATGTTCATCTTGCTGAGACACGCCTGAGCTTCTTTGATGCCTCGGATCGCGAAATTCAACCGTTCACACACTTCTCTAAGCCGTTCCAACTCCGGATCTTCGTTCGCTGAAGGTGCAAACCCGACGGCACTCATTCGACGAAACTTAACTGTCCAATTTTCGCTTGGCAATCATTCAAAACCAGAGGTGATGTCTTAATTTCCCCTGCGTAACTCGGCGGTCCTCCGCGACTCTGCGGTTTACATGGTTTGCGGTTCTTTTACCGCAGAGTCGCGGAGGACCGCCGAGGTACGCGGAGAATGGCATTGGATGAACGCATTGCCAACGCACGGTCGCGGCGGAGGCTACGGCCAACTTTGTCCCTGGCGTGTTCTGAATAGAACCGGTAAGTTGCACCACCTCAACGTGTCACGACGAATGCTGTTCGCCGCTGGTCGTCGCTGACCGGGCGCGGGTCGCGAACCGCCTCGCGCGCGACTCTTCCGACATCTTTTGCAGCGCAGTGTGCACCCTCAGGATGGTGTCTTTTAGCTGATTGAGTTCTTGCGGGGTTTTCTTTTCAGCCAGGATTGCGGCAGCTATCTCGCTGCTGAGTTCGTTGGAAATGGCCATGATGCTGTTTTTGAAGGAGTGGCGATCGTAGATTCCAAGTGTTACGTCGATGTTAAATCCTTGTTAATTAATACGGCCCGCCTCAGAAGTCCTGCTTAACAAACATTTAAGGCGATATTCACTGCCCTTTAACCTTCGGGCAGTAGCGTGTCTATCCGAACACCGGAAATCGAATTACACACATTGCAACTACCGTCCCAGTTTATCTACAGGAGACTGATATATGAACTTGTTTTCTAATGTGGTCCACCGCCGGATCTTTTTGCTACTAACATTCACATTCCTTTGCCTCGCTGCTCCAGTCGCTATGGCCCAGACGGGTACCGCCGGCACGTTGACCGGCGTGGTCAGGGATCCGAACGGTGCGAATCTCCCGGGCGTCAGCGTTGTCCTGAAGAACCTCGCGACCGAGGCTACACGCACTGCAATCACCAACGGCGACGGGCATTGGACCTTGCCCGGCCTGCCGGTAGGAACTTATGAAGTCTCCTACGAGATCACCGGCTTCAAACGACTCATCCGCGATCGAGTTGAAGTGGAGGCAAGTGTGCCGCGCACACTCGAAGACAAACTCGAGATCGGTGAGATCGGAGCGGTCATCAACATCACGGAAGGCGCAGCACTTATTACACCTGAAACTTCCGCAGTTGCGCGACAACTGTCTGCCGAACAGTTAGTCGAAGTTCCAACTTCAACGCGCAGCTTCACGCAGCTCTTATCAACTGAAGCAGGCGTCAACACGGAACTCTCACCAGTACTGACAAACGGTAACGGGAATCAGTCGCCTTCAGTCAACGGGACGCGCACAACGAGTACGAGTCTGTTCTTCAACGGTGTGGACGCAACGAACATCACGACGAACGAAGGTTCTTTAAATGACAACATCGCGCCGGCGCCCGAGACGCTGCAAGAAGTGAAGTTGCAGACAAGCCTCTACGATGCATCGACCGGCCGCTCCGGTGGCGGCAACTTCCAACTCGTCACCAAGACTGGTGCAAACAGGTTTAGCGGCAATCTTTACTACTATCTCCAGAACGAGAAGTTGAACGCTAACGATTACTTCTTCAACAAGGAAGGAATCGAGAGACCGAAGGCGCGCAGGAACGAGGGCGGTTTCACGCTTGGTGGCGCCATCATCAAAGATCGGTTCTTTTTCTTTGGTGGCTATCAATACACAAACGCAATCACGGGCTTCGTACCGACCGCGCGAAGCTTATCCGTGACTCCACTCGCCCTCACCTTGCTAGGCGCGGATCGTTCGGCGCAGGCAATTGCAAACGCCTTCAACATCGCGCGGGATCAATTTCGCTCGACCCAGGGTCTTCCGGCTGTCTGCGCCGCCACCCCGGCACCGGCAGGATGCTTGACCGCCGCGGATATCTCACCGGTCGCCGTTAACCTACTGAACCTGCGAAATCCGGCGACCGGTGATTTCGTCTTTGCGTCACCTCGCGCGAATGGCCGCATCATCGGTGCCGATCGCGCCAACCGGACCGGTGGTTTGATCACAACCCGCGCGTTCCAGTTTGGCAACGCGCCGGTGACGAGCCGCGGGCTCTTCGAAGACAACCCGTTAATCCAACAGTTGAACGTTCGTCCTTCAGAGTTTGAACAAAACCAGTTCACCACTCGTCTCGACGGTCGTCTGACGAGCAACAACACGCTGAGCGGAACTTTCTTTTTCAGCAACTTCCCGGCGCTCGACTCATTCCCCGATCCGTCGAGCCTGATCTCGCCGTTTGTACTCCGTCGCGCCGATCGCAATCGCACTCTGGCAATTTCGGATCAGCATATCTTCAGTCCGACTCTCATCAACGAATTTGTCTTCGGTTACTTTTCACTCAACAACACACGGTCGCTTGACGATCCTTACCTGACGCCGGAGTTGAGTAATGACGCAGTCGGTATCCTCAATCCAGCGGTGCAGTTCGACAGCAGCCCCGGCACGTTACGCCTGGGCCACTTTATTGGCCGGCCCGGAACCAACCTGACGCAGTTTTCCTTTGGTGGACCAAACGATTCGTTCAATCGTCGCGACCAAAAGACCTTCAGCTTCGCGAACAACGTCACGTGGATTAGAGGCAACCACACTTTCCGTTTCGGCGGTGATTTCAAACGTCATCGATACGATTCGAGCCTCCCGGAGGAACAGGCGACTGAGTTTGAGAAGTTCGACAGCATCACGCAGCTTCTCACGGGCAACGCCACCGAAGCCGACACGCAGTTTGGGATCACCGAAAAGAGTTTTCGCTTCCGCGATTACGCCGGCTACATCGCAGACGACTGGAAGGTTTCGAAGAAGCTCACCTTAAACCTCGGACTGCGTTACGAGCTGTTCATGTGGCCTGAAGAAAAAGACGGTCGCATTGGCAACTTTGACTTCGCTAGTTTCGACCCGTGCTTCACGCAATCTGGCGGCTCGCTCGGGCTCTGCGACAACCCGTCGCCAGGGTTCATCATTCCCGCGAACGTACAAACGACTGGGCTAACAAATGTTGACGGCGCAATCGCAGCAACCTCGCGTGCCGGCAACAACCACACTCTCAACGGACAGGATAGAAACAACTTCGCGCCACGCGTCGGGTTCGCGTACTCGCCACTCAGCGATAACCGAATGGTGATTCGCGGCGGCTACGGCGTCTTCTACGATCGACCGTCGGCAGCATTTATCAACACTATCTTCAGTAATTATCCGTTCCTGCGCGAGATAGAGATCACGGTGCCGTCTGGCAACGTGCCGATCACGACTCCATTCAGCCAACAAAACACTTCATTGCCCTTGAGTTCGTGGCTCCCGTTCCGCTTGACGCGTACAGCAGGGGCGGCGGGCACCTACGTTATTCGTGACAACACCGGCGTCACGCGCGATCCGCGTCTCAACGTCACCTCGCCAGGGAATATCGCCGAGACGTTTGAGTTTCGCGCTATCGATCGCGATCTAAAAACGCCCCACGTGCAACAGTTCAACCTGGGTGTTCAGTATGAGCTCACCAAGAACCTGATGTTCGAAGCGCGTTACGTACACACGCGAGGACAGAACCTGCTTCAGGCGCTCGCGTTCAACCAGGGTTTCGATTTGAACGATTCGTTAACGCCGGATCACATCTACGAGCGCTTCAATCAGGCTTACCTGGCCGCTGGCGCTCCAAATGGTCCACTAAACGCCGGCTCGAGCGCGCGCGAACGCGGCATCGGTAAGGCGTTCGGTTTTGCTAATCCGTTTCGTGTTGGTGGTACTGCGACGTGCGTGGGGGGAGTGCTCGGTGGCGTCGCCGGTGCTCCTCGCGACCTGAATCTCGCGAATGCGATCACCTGTTCGGGAAACACGCTGGGCGGCGGTCAGATAATCAACTTCGAGTCCCGCGTTCCGATTCTCGGCTTCAACGTTCCGGAAGCGCTGATTCTGCGATCGAATGGCGAGTCGACGTATCACGGCGCACAGTTTGGTCTGACGCAGCGGTTGTCCCGCGGTCTTCACTTCAACGCTTCGTACACATGGTCCAAGTCGATCGACACCAGCTCCAGCGATCCAGGAAGCACAGCGGGGAGTGGAAAACCCGATGTGCCGAACACCGGCTTCGTGGTCCAGGGAGATCTTCGAAATCTCGAAGCCAATCGGGCGGTGTCAGACTTCGACCGTACGCATCGTTTCAGTCTGAGTTTTGTCTACGACTTGCCGAGCTTCGGATCGACGAGCAGATTCTTCACGGGCTGGCAGATGTCGGGCTTCTTCCAGGCACAAACGGGAACACCGTTCAGCATCTTCTCTCCGGAACCGGAAGTTCAGACTGCGCCGCAGTATGCCGACCTCGTACGTGGTTCTGGCGGCCTCTATCGCCTGGGCTTTGGCCGGCCGGGGCTTTGTGGTTCGTTGGATGAATTGCGCAAACAGGGATCGGATGTCACGGAAGATGCTTTTAACGGCGCGGTTCTTTGCTCGCCATTCGGTCAGAACGGGAACCTCGGACGCAATGTCCTACGCGCACCTTCGCAGTCGCGCTTCGACTTTGGGATCGTCAAAAGCACGAAATTAACTGAAACAGTCGCTTTGGAATTCGGCTGGGACATCTTTAACGTTTTCAACCGCGCGAACTTCGCTGCTCCTGACTACGAATTGGGGAGTCCGGATTTCGGCAGGATCACGACCACCGTTGGTGGACCACGCGTGATGCAGTTCAAGGCGAAGTTGAAGTTCTAAAAAAACTATCTTCTCGGCGGCCCTCTGCGTATCTCTCGGCGGCTCTGCGTTGCAAGTGAATTTAACGCAGAGATCGCGAAGGGCCGTTGAGGGCCGCAGAGAGGAAGTCAACAAGAGTTTCTCAAGAATACAAGATTCCGCGATCTTGCTACACAGAAGAGTTTTAAGGCCAGGGAGGAGTAGAACCACGTCGCTTAACGAGATGTCAATTGCTGGACTGAAGGGAGAAACTCAGTTGCCGGAAGATACGTTCGACGACGGTTTCCTCCGCGTTGAGCACCGCAACTATTACGTGGCGTGCGGCGGCACACCGCTAAAACTTCCTCGCACGGAATTCCTGATCTTCTCGCGGCTGGTGCGAACCCCGAATCGCATCGTCACCGCCGAGGACCTTTGGAGCTCAGTTTGGGGAGGGGACAAGCCGCCAATTCCGAAAGCCTCCACGTCTACATCTATCGCTTACGGGCCAAGCTCTCCGAGTTTGGCCTGCAAATCGAGACGATGGTGAACGTCGGATACCGTCTGATCACCTCAAAGTTGTAATGAAGGTCCAATGAAAACGACTGTTCGGCCCAACTGTTAACTCAGAGTTCAGGCGCAGTTCAGTTAGATGTAACACCCGGCTTCTACGATCTTCTATCTGTAAGTTCAACCGGTCAGGAGAAACCATGTCACCTGCTTTCAAATTAGCGGTCGCGGCAATCGCAATCTGTGTGGTACTGGGTTCCGCTTGTGGAGGGAGAGGCGGTACGAATTCCGCGTCAGGAGAGGCCGCAGTCATCAAGATAGACGGCTCGAGCACAGTGTTCCCGATTACCGAAGCAGTAGCAGAAGAGTTTCAAAGGGAACAGCAGGGAAAGGTGAACGTTACCGTCGGCATCTCTGGAACCGGTGGCGGATTCAAGAAGTTCGTTCGCGGTGAAATTGATGTCGCGGACGCTTCGCGGCCCATTCTTACGGAGGAGATGGCCCAGGCGAAAGCAAACGGTGTTGAGTACATCGAACTGCCGATAGCCTTCGATGCGCTCACCGTCGTGGTAAACCCGCAAAACACGTGGGTCACGTCGATGACCGTCGCGGAGCTCAAGAAGATTTGGGAACCGGAGGCACAAGGAAGAATCACTCATTGGAACCAGATTAGGCCCGAATGGCCCAACGAAAAGATCGCGTTGTTTGGCGCCGGCTCTGACTCCGGGACCTTCGATTATTTTACGGAAGCAATTTGCGGAAAACCGAAGGCCAGTCGTGGTGATTACACAGCGAGTGAAGACGATAACGTCTTGGTCCAGGGAGTTGAAGGTAACAAGTTCGCACTTGGCTATATCCCTTACGCCTACTTTGCACCGCACAGCAGCAGGATGAAAGCCGTCGGGATCGACTGGGAGAAAAACAAGGTTAAGGGTCCGGTTTCGCCGAGTCCCGAAAATGTGCTCGCAGGAACTTACAATCCGTTATCACGCCCGCTGTTCATTTACGTCAGTCGCAAGTCAATGGATAAAGCGGCGGTGAAAGAGTTTGTCGACTTCTACCTCAAGCATGTGGCGGCACTCGCGAAGGAAGTGAAGTATCTGCCCCTCCCTGATACCGCGTACCAAATGGCAATGACGCGAGTTAGCTCTCTGCAAACTGGAACGGGCTTTGGGGGGATCCCTGAAGTTGGCTTACCGGTGGAGGAGATTCTGAAGAGACCACCAAAAGCGTGAGTTCCTGGCGTAAATGTCCGTTCGCGTAAATCTTCGATGAAAGACTTACCCATGATCGAGCAGTCCGCTGCTCTGGCTGCTGACATTTCAGTTCAGCCACCGGCTGCCGGCGCGTCTGCTCGAGCACGGCGCTTGTCACGAGTTAAAGAACGGATCATTGAATCGATATTGCTTCTGGCCGCCCTTTCGTCAGTTGCGATCACGTTGGGGATTGTCGGAATTCTCATTTACGAGTCCTCAACATTCTTCGCCCATGTATCACTTCGGGCTTTCCTAACCGATACACTTTGGACTCCGCTCTTCGCGTCACCGCGCTTTGGCATCATGCCGTTGGTTGCGGGAACTCTTGTTACGACCGCTGTCGCTCTCGCAGTTGCCTTGCCCATCGGCACAATCGTAGCCATCTACTTGAGTGAGTTTGCTCCCGCGGTGGTGCGGGAAGTTTTGAAGCCGGCGCTGGAACTTCTCAGTGCCGTGCCGACTGTCGTTTATGGATATTTTGCGTTGCAGTTTATGTCGCCGCTTCTGCAGAAACTAATTCCGGGTTTGCCTACATTCAACATGCTGAGCGCCGGTGCGGTGATGGGAATTATGATCATTCCCTACGTCAGTTCACTCAGCGAGGACGCGATGCGCGCTGTACCAATGGCGCTGCGCGAAGGCGCGTATGCGCTGGGTGCGAATCGGATTATTACCGCGCTCAAGGTGGTCTATCCTTCGGCGCTGTCAGGCATTGTCGCTTCTTACATACTCGCGATTTCACGGGCAATCGGTGAAACGATGATTGTCGCGATCGCGGCGGGAATGCAGCCGAATTTGACGTTCGATCCTCGAGAACCAGCTGCGACAATCACTGCTTTTATCGTTCAAGTCAGCCTCGGTGATCTGCCGCATGGGAGCATAGGCTACCAATCGATTTTCGCCGCCGGTCTTACTCTTTTCGTTATGACGCTCGCTTTCAACATCCTGGGCTATGTATTACGCAAGCGTTTCAGGGAGGCTTATTAAATGAGCGACTTCAAACGCATTATTGCGAAACGAAAGAGGCAGGATCTCGTCTTCAAACTGATCGGAATACTCTGCACTCTGGTCGGGATCGTAACGCTGGGAGCACTGCTGGTTGATCTGATTGCTGACGGCATCGGGCGGCTCGACCTGGGATTTCTGACTTCGTTCCCCTCGCGGTTCGCCGAGAGAGCCGGAATTCTTTCGTCGTGGGTTGGCACTCTGCTGATCATGATCGTGACCGCGTTTACCGCGGTGCCGCTTGGTGTAGCGGCCGGAGTCTACCTCGAGGAGTATGCCGGAAAGAACTGGCTGACCAATCTGATCGAGATCAATATCGCCAACTTAGCCGGCGTACCGTCGATCATTTACGGGTTAATGGCATTGGGGCTGCTGGTCTATAAGTTCCGTTTAGGACAGAGTGTTTTGACCGGCGGTTTGACCCTCGCGTTTCTCATTCTACCGATCGTGATCGTAGCAACTCGAGAGGCCTTACGAACGATTCCACAGGGAATTCGCGAATCGGCTTACGCGTTGGGATCTACGAAATGGCAGGTCGTGCGCCACCATCTCCTGCCATATTCCGTAGGTGGAACAATGACGGGAATAATCATTGCTCTTTCGCGGGCAATTGGAGAAACTGCGCCGCTCATTACCATCGGAGCATTGACGTTCATTGCATTCCTACCGCCTCCTCCAGTTCAAGCGGCGCCGCCTTTCATTTCGTTTGACTGGCTATGGTCGCCGTTTTCAGTGCTTCCGATTCAAATGTTCAACTGGGTGTCGCGACCGGACCAGGAGTTCGTAGTCAACGCAGCGGCGGCGGGATTGGTGCTGATTTTAGTGACTCTGTCGCTGAATGCGATTGCGATCATCATCCGTTACAGGGTGCGAAAACGAATCAAGTGGTAGCAGTTTCGGAAATTCAATCAGTGCAACCCGCGCAAACGGAGCCAATCAAGGCTGAAGTTGCGGGCTTGAACTTCTTCTATGGTCGCTTACAGGCGCTCAAAAACATCAATCTGTTGTTCCCGGCGAACAAGGTCGCGGCCATTATTGGTCCATCCGGTTGCGGCAAGTCTACGTTGCTGAGGTGCTTTAACCGTATTCATGATCTCTATCCGGAAACGCGTTATGAAGGAAAGATTATTCTACAGCCAAGCGGAATCAATCTGATTGGTGCTGAGACGGATCCACTGGAAATGCGTATGCGGATGAGCATGGTCTTTCAAAAGCCAAATGCGTTTCCAAAATCGATCTTTGAGAACGTCGCGTTTGGACTGCGGTTAAGAGGAGTCAAAGGCAGGGAACTTCTGGATCAGGTTGAGAAATCGCTTCGACTGGCGGCGCTGTGGGACGAAGTAAAAGATCGCTTGAAGCAATCAGCTTTCACCCTGTCGGGAGGTCAACAGCAACGACTTTGCATCGCGCGTGCTTTAGCAACGGAACCGGAGATGCTTTTGTTCGATGAACCGACGTCAGCGTTGGATCCGATAGCAACCTCAAAGATCGAGGATCTGATTTTTGATTTAAAGAGTCGCGTCACTGTCATTATCGTCACGCACAACATGCAACAAGCGGCGCGCGTGTCGGATTTCACCGCCTTCATGTATTTAGGAGAATTGATTGAAGTATCGCCAACCAGGAAAATGTTTGAGAACCCGAGCAATAAATTAACTGAGGATTACATTACGGGCCATTTTGGTTGATTGATTATGTCCACCCAGGCTTCACAGTTGGATTTTAGTGCGGCTGCACTCGCCCGGCCGGACACCCTCGGCGCGGCGGATCGCCCTGTCAAGATTGTCGTCCGCAACTTAAATTTTTATTACGGAACTCATCGCGCCCTGACTGACATTTCGCTGGATATTAAGGAACGAATCGTTACGGCCTTCATTGGACCATCCGGATGTGGGAAGTCGACTTTTATACGCACACTTAACCGAATGAACGATGTCATCGCCGGGACGCGAGTCGAAGGTCAAGTGCTGATCGATGGGCAGGACGTCTATGCGCCACGAACTGACGTCGTCGATTTGCGGCGTAAAGTGGGTATGGTGTTTCAGAAGTCAAATCCGTTTCCGAAGTCGATCTTCGACAACGTTGCCTACGGATTGAAAATCAACCGGCTAACAAATAGTAAGTCTGAATTGCAAGCGCGCGTTGAGGAAGCTCTTCAGAATGCGGCGCTTTGGAACGAAGTTAAAGATCGATTGAAGAGCTCGGCGCTGAGTCTTTCCGGCGGACAACAGCAACGACTTTGCATCGCGCGAGCCTTGGCCATCCGTCCCGAGGTACTTTTGATGGACGAACCAGCCTCGGCGCTGGATCCGATTGCGACGTCCAAGATCGAAGAGCTCATTTTCGATCTGAAGAAGCACTACACGATCGTGATCGTGACGCACAACATGCAGCAGGCGGCACGCGTTTCTGACACCACCGCGTTCTTTCTGCTTGGTAAGTTGATCGAAGTGAATTCGACTGAGAAGATGTTCACAGCCCCCAATGAGAAAGTGACTGAGGACTATGTAACGGGTCGTTTCGGGTAATTTGGGTGATTGTTGTTTAGTACTTTGTACTTCGTACTTTGTGGGAACGAGTCTATGAACCACGACAACCAAGCATCAAATACAAAGCACAAAGCACCAGGGACTACTTATGGATTTACACCGCCATCTTGACGACGAATTGAGCTCCTTACGCGATCGCGTCTTGCTGCTGGGGGGCGAGGCGGAGCAGGCGTTGGCGCGCGCCATGTACGCCCTTAGCGAGCGCGACAGCGATGTCGCGCGCCAGGTGCTCGATCACGACGATCAGGTCGATCGGCTTGAAGTGGAAATCGATCGCCAGTGCATCGACATCATCGCCTTGCGTCAGCCCGCCGCGCGCGATCTGCGCTTCGTGATTTCCGTCGCGAAGATGGCGCCGGTTCTGGAAAGGATTGCCGACCACGCGTGTAATATCGCCCGAGCGGCCATCGATTTAAACAATGAACCGGAACTGAAGTCGGCCATCGACTTGAACCGCATGTCCGACCACGCGCTGAAAATGCTACGTGCCGCTCTCGATGCGTTCACCTCGAACGACGCCATCGCGGCGCGTGAAGTCATCAAGAGCGATAGCGAGATCAACGATCTCTACAACCACACTTTTCACCGGTTGATTGAACTGATGGTCACCGAACCCGCGACTGCTACGCGTGACGCGCGCCTGTTGTTCGTCGCCAAGCACCTCGAACGCATCGGCGATTACGTCACGGACATCTGTGAACTTACGGTTTACATGGCGGAAGCCGCTTTTATTAAACACACTACCTAAGGTTATGACTCGTCCAATCCTGATCATCGAGGATGATGCCGACATCTCTGAAAGTTTGAAGTACAACTTCGAACGTGAGGGATTGGCGGCTGTGACAGCGCCCACGGGCGAAGCGGGACTCACGGCTGCCCTAAACGACCGCGAACCACCGCGACTGATTATTCTCGATCTGATGCTCCCGGGAATGAGCGGGATCGAGTTGTGCCGTCGCCTCCGACGAGAACCCGCAACGAGACGCACGCCGATCATTATGCTTACGGCGAAAGCGTCCGAATCGGATCGCGTCAGCGGCCTCGATCTTGGTGCTGACGACTACATCACCAAGCCGTTTTCCGTGCGTGAGCTGCTGGCGCGTGTTCGTGCCGTCATGCGGCGAGCAGACGAGAACATGGGTAAGACCTATGAAGACGATCATCTGACGATCGACTTCGACGATATCAGGGTCGTTTGCGACGGCAACCGGATCAAGCTGACGAACAAAGAGTTTACGTTACTTTCCGTGCTCGCGAAGAGTGCGGATCGCGTCGTCACGCGCCAGCAATTGCTGGATAGCGTTTGGGGCTACAGTTATTATGGCGATGCGCGCACGCTCGATGTGCACATTCGGCGCCTGCGTCAGAAACTCGATAAGTGCGGCGATTGCATCGAGACAGTGGTTGGCGTTGGTTATCGCTTCGTCGGTTGTTCAAACAATGTTAACTAGTGCCCGCGGCCGGTCTATCCTGGTAGCGGCTTGCGTTATTCTTACCGTTCTCGCATTAATCGTCTCATCTCTTTCTATCCGTGTTTTCCTTGCGGCGTTGGTGTTGTTAAGCGCCGCAGTTTTAGTAACGATCTCTTTAATTAATCGCCGGCACGAAACGAATACCTCGACTCAAAACCCACATCTCATGCAGTCGCCGGAGAGTTTGGGCGTCGGCTCGTTATTTGAAGCGACGATGGGCAGCATGCGCGAGGGGTTGTTGGTTGTAGACAAAGACATGCGCGTGGTCGCATCGAATTCCGCGGCGCATAGACTCTTCAATCCATCGCTGCCGCAACTGAACTCGCAACGCCTGACGGAACTTACTCGCAACCCCGCGATCTACAGCGCGTTTCTCGATGCTCTTAAAGGCGTCGAACGCAGTGGGGTGAAAGTACAGACGCATGGACCAGAACGCCAGGTGTTCGATCTTCGCGTCGTCCCAATCGGCGGAAACGGCAAGGGACCTGAAGGCGCGCTCGGTGTCTTCTTCGACATCACGCGCACTGAACGACTAGAACTCGTCAGGCAGGAATTTCTTTCAAACGTCTCTCACGAATTGCGCACGCCGCTCACCGCGATCATTGCATTTGTCGAGACACTCGAAAACGGCGCGATGGAAGATCAGGAGAGCTCGCAACGTTTTCTATCAATCATCCGCAAGAATGCCTCGCGCATGCATGGTCTAATCGACGACATTCTGGAGCTCACCGCAATTGAAGGGGGCAACGTGACCTTGCGGACGGCGTCCGTCGATCTGCATGAGTTGGTTGCTGATGTCTGCGCCTCCCTCGCGGCGAAAGCTGCGGCGCAAAGTGTCACTCTCGTTAATAAGGTCGAGCCTGGAATCCTGGTTTACGCAGATTCCCGCCGGCTCGAACAGATGCTCACAAATCTCATCGACAACGGCATCAAGTTCAGGCGCGACGGTGGCACGGTCACGGTCCAACATGAATCCGGCACGCGCGATCGAATCTTGGTCGAAGACAATGGCGACGGCATTCCGGCGCAACATCTGGAAAGGCTTTTCGAGCGATTTTACCGGGTCGACCGCGCCCGCTCGCGTGACATGGGCGGCACCGGACTCGGCCTGGCGATTGTGAAACATCTCGCGCTCCTGCACGGGGGCGAGGTAACCGTCAATTCTGAGCTCGGAAAAGGCACGATTTTTACTATCCACCTGCCAAAACGCTGAAAAATAGCAGTTTTTTGCATCTCAAGGCGGTGTAAAACAATGTTGTCATCCCGGCCGGGATTTGTGATAATGCCGTCTGTGCTTCTTGCCTCAGGATAAGTCCCCGACGCCCCCAAAAGGCCTCAAAGAACTACTCACCAGTTCGTTAAGAAAACAAACTTAGCGTTTGGGGAGAAATGATTATGCGAATCCGACGAGCCGTTCGTTATGTGTCGACATTCGTGAGTGGATTGGCTGGAGCAGCTGTAAAGGCTGCGGTCACAAGCATAGTTGTTGGCGCTGTTTTGGTTTCGGTAATGCACTACATGGGCGTGCCGGTGCCCAGTGCCGACGATCTGCTTGGCGGACTCTCACAATTGGCAGAAGTACTTTCATAGGAAAAACGTATTGAGCACAGACCTAGGTAAGGCCTACGAGGTGCTGGGAGTAAAGCCCGGCGTTTCCGTTCGGGAATTGAAGGCAGCACATCGTGACCTTGCCAAGGTCTGGCATCCGGATCGGTTCGTTCACGACCCTGGTCTTCAGCAAAAGGCGCAAGAGAAGCTGAAGGAGATTAACGCGGCTTACGAACTGTTGATCTCGGGAAAGGCGCCGCAGCGAAGACCGGAGCCGCCGCCTACCTATGCGACGCAACCGCCAGTGGCACGGCGTCAGTCCCCTCATCGCCGTTCGCACGGATCAGGACTGGCGCTATTGATGTTTATGGCGGTGTTTGCAGTTACCGTCACCGTCTTGCTTCAGAATCCTCAAAACCGTGCTGCACCGTTAGAGATCGCAACCGAAAACACTGAAGAAGTCTCAACTCCGGCTGATGACGTTTTGCGAAGCCGACCGCGACAGATTTCTAGTTCGTCGAATGAGGCAACGCTAGACAGTACGCGTGCGGCTCCGTCAATTGCGCCGGTTGCAACCGTCACTGTTTTGATTGATCCGCGTACTGGTTTACTCGCAACACCGGACTGTCGGGAGAGTACGCGAATGACTTATCCTAACGGCAACCAGCCAACGGGTTACTGCAACGCGCCCCATCCGCCAAGATTAAGTGCAAGCTCTATGCAAATCGAACCGGAAAAGGACTCGCTCATTAAGTCGATTACCAAGCGCGTTGGTTTCTAGAACGTGAACACGAGTTGCGGCTGCCAGCGATAAGTGGTTGGCGCAAAGTCACCCAGCGGTACGAAGAAGTTTGGATACTGTCCGCTTCGTCGCAACGAGCTCTGTATGTAAATCAGGTTCTGGAAAGTCACTCTCCGAGAGATACCGTAATCAAACCGAAAGTGATGCGTGCGGACGTTGACGCCAGTGTTTGTTCCGAGGTCGTCGTCTGTGAATTGTGAGATCAGCGCATTGGCGCCTTTGATCGCGAAGACGTACTGAAACAACATGTCGCCGCGTTTGGTGATCCGCCCGACTTGCAGCGCTGTTAGCATTGCGTCGCGTTCGTTGAGACCGGTGGCGACGTTACGCGCGAGTTGCAGATTGAACTGCACCGGGTAATCATGATCGCCGTACTTGAAGCCAGCGTAATTCAGGCGATAAGTGACGCGAACAACCTGGAAACCGGGCGCTGTGTAGATAGCGCCCCCTGGTGTTGTGGTCGAGTTGCCGGTGCCTGAAAGCGGCGCCGAAAGAGCGAGGCCGAGTGCGGGTTGGACCAACAGGACAAGGCCTTCCTGGGTTGAAGCGAGTTGGATTTGGTTGTGCTGGCGATAGACTTGAATGTCGCCGCCGATTTGATTGGACCATCGCTCATTGAACGTTTGGTTCACCAGCAGTCCCTGGTGAAACAGGTTTGCGGATCGACCGGTAGAACCTACGACCGCGCCCGCGCGCGCGAGCGGACTATTCGGTTGAACAACGGCGACGACTGGGTTTGTCAGAATGTACTGTCCGGCTCGGAAGTCCAGGTTAGCGATGCGCAATGCGTTCGGTTTTAGTGAGCGTGTGTATCGCTCGTTGAAGCCGTTGAAGCGAATGTCGTCGTCGAAGAGAAACCGCGAGTTGTCGGCGAAAACGTTTGGCACGCGGCCGGCCTGAAGTTGAAGCTCTTTAGTTGGACGATAGTCGATCCAGATCTCGCTAATCGAGAATGGTGGACGGGCGCCGAGTGAAGCGAAGTCCTGGTTCGTGGACAGTGGATTATTAACGGGTCCGGTGGCGAGTTGCGCGTGGAATTTCAGCTTCTCGTAAATATCGGCGTCTAAATTAAGGCGAAAACGATAACGGACGCGCGCGTTCTGTACGTGCTCGAGTGGTGGAGCCGGCGGTGTTGTTGCTGAGCGGAAGATGCCGTCGAAGCGGAGTCGGAGATCGCCGCTGAGTCTAATCGGGCCGATCTTTTTAACGTCGCCTTCAACTTTGGCGAGTCGCTCTTCGACGGTTGGTGCTTGTGACTCGGCGGCAGGAGGAGTTGAAGAAGTTTCGACTGCCTTCACGCTGGTGACGACCGGCTGCGCCGAGAGTTTATCCAGTAAGGCTTGGATCGCATGTTGTTGCTCGGTAATAGTCTTTTGTAACTGATCTAATTTGGCGTTCTGGCGTTCGAGTTCGGTTTCGAGGACTCGAATACGCTCGGTAACACCCGGATCCGTAGAATCCGTGGGCTTGATTTGTTCCTGCGCCAGGAGGGGGTACGCGGCAAACACGATCACGACAATCAGTAACACGGAATTCATATTGAGATCCTCAAGTTGGAAGGTTGTTCTAAGAACGCCTCAGGATATGTCGTCTGTCTTAACTCTGTCTTGCTGCAACATTACATCGATGTGAACAGGAGGCACGAAAAGACACAGAAAACACAGACGGCACAGAAGACAAAAGGCACACAACCTATTCCAAGGTCTGTTGTGCATCTTTGAGTCTTGTCTTCTGCCTCTTTGTGACTCGTCGTTGACAATAGTCTCGAGCGGCGCTTACTATTTTTCCGTTCAGTAAATCTTCTCTGCTCTTCCTACAAACGAGAGACGATGCTTCTTCAGGAAGTTACGACGGTAACAACACAAGCTGTCGGCAGCCCTGTCACCGCGTACTGGCCGGTAATGGTCTTCTTCTTTGTGGCCATTATCTTTCCGGTTCTGCCCATTGTGCTTGGACGGTTCCTGCGGCCAATCAAGTACGAAAAAGACAAGATGCGGCCATACGAGTGTGGCATTGACCCGACCACCGAAGCTCACGAGCGATTCACAGTGCGGTATTACATCGTAGCGATGCTTTTTTTGATTTTTGACGTCGAGACGATCTTCCTGCTGCCGTGGGCGATAATTTTCATGGGCGACGATTTCTCGTTCACGACGTTTGCGTTGATCGAGATGTTTGTTTTCATCGGTATCCTGATAGTTGGTTATTATTACGCGTGGCGCAAAGGCGCGCTCGAGTGGGCGTGACCGTTTAATCTATGGCTGAACACGAAGAGGGATTTGTACTAACCACCGTCGATTCGATAATGAACTCGATTCGACGCAGCGTCGGTGCGAAGACGGTGGATCTCGCGGCGCCGGTGGTCAACTGGGCGCGCAAGTCGGCGCTTTGGCCCATGACGTTCGGCCTCGCCTGTTGCGCCATTGAGATGATCGCGACCGGCGCGGGACGTTTCGACATCGACCGCTTCGGCGCAGGCGTCTTTCGTCCGAGCCCGCGACAAAGTGACTTGATCATTATCGCAGGCACAGTTACTTTGAAAATGGGCCCGGTCGTACGGCGCGTGTACGACCAGATGCCCGAGCCGAAATGGGCCATCGCAATGGGCGCTTGCGCTTCGACCGGCGGACCATTCGACTCGTATTCCACGATGCAGGGTGTCGATCGGTGTATTCCGGTCGACGTTTACATCCCAGGTTGTCCGCCGCGGCCCGAAGCGCTCCTGTACGGCCTGATGCGTTTGCAGGACATCATCATGCGCGAAGCGCCGTCAGCGTATATCTTTGACAGCGACGGTGCCGTCCACCGTCGGCGCGTGTTTGAAGACGAGCCCGTGCCCGGTGCAGTCCCAGAAACTGATCGTGCCGCATTGCCCCTCTGAGCCCCAGCCTCCCGGTTCATTAGTTTTTTTGAGGAGCATAACTATGAGAAAAATACATCTGATTTCGATGGTCGTTCTGGCCATCGTTGCGCTTGTCAGTACATCGCCCGTCGCAAGCGCACAAACCAAAAGACGAACCACGACGACCAAACGGGTGGTTCCCCTGGTCCCCGTCGGAACTGATCTCAAAATCCGCATCAACGACACTCTTTCGAGCAAGGAATCACGCGTCGGCGATCGTTTTACGGCGACTGTGCTGGATCCGGATCGTTTCGACGAAGCGACTGTTTTTGGACGCATTAGCTCGCTTCAAAAATCCGGCAAGGTTAAAGGCCGGACCAGTATGAATCTCGCCTTCGATAGGATCGAGTTGCGTGATGGTCGCAAGGGCGTGTTGCATGGCTATGTGACGCGTGTGTATGGCGATGATTCCGGAAAAGCAGATAACGAAGGTGGCATCCAGTCGGGAAGCCGGACCAATCAGACGATCAAGCGAAGCGGCATTGGCGCCGGGGTAGGTGCGATCATCGGCGGCATCGCCGGTGGCGGCAAAGGCGCAGCGATCGGTTTGATCGTGGGCGGCGCCGGCGGCGCTGGTTCGTTGGCCGTGAAGGGAAGCAAGGAGTTGAAGATCGAGTCGGGCACGGAAATGCTGGTCCACGTAACGCGGTAGCACTCATTACAAGCCAAACCGAACAAGGCTGTGGATTGCCGGAGCGCGATCCGCAGCCTTGTTTTTTGGAAGAAATCCGATTTGAGTGGCGTCTAAGTACACGGGTGTGATGAGTGGGGGAGCGAATGGAGCGGCGCGCGGCAATGGCTGAGCAGCTTATAAATGGACAGGTTATTGAAGCCTGTCAGCAGGGCGACCGCGACGCCTTCCTGTGTCTGTTTGAAGCTTACAAAGACAAGGTCTTTTCCATTGCCGTCTATTCTTCCGGCGGCGATCGAACGCTCGCCGAAGACGTCACCCAACAGATCTTTTTGAAGTTATTTACAGCCATTCGCCAGTTTCGTGGAGATTCGGAGTTTACGACGTGGCTGTACCGCCTGGTAGTCAACGCTTGTCTCGACGAGCGTCGCCGGCGCCGGCGCTGGCTGCCCTGGGATTTGACGCAAACGCCGGGAATGGCAGCCGCGATGAGTAACCTTAGTGAGAAGAAACCGCAGGAGCGACAGTACGCGCGGCTGGAAGTGGCGGAGGCGGTGCGCGGGGCGATTGAAGAGCTGAAGCCGAAGTTTCGTTTACCGATCCTATTGAAGTACATCGAGGGTTTGTCGTACGAGGAGATTGCGGAAGTAATGGGATGTTCGAAA
>Ga0209387_1000128_pt1 | contig 22284 bp, 24 predicted proteins | sample NCControl_FD_187515 | JGI IMG/M metagenome (GOLD analysis project Ga0209387, IMG submission 187515) | Agricultural soil microbial communities from Utah to study Nitrogen management - NC Control (SPAdes) (version 2) | ecosystem: Environmental > Terrestrial > Soil > Agricultural land | place: USA...
TCGATCAGGCGCTCTGGCTCGCCCACCGGTTCGGCGGCGCCCAGAGCGCCGGGTTCGTCAACGGGGTCCTCGACAGCGTGGCGAGGAGCCTGGGCCGGCTGTGAACATCCTCCTGGTCAACTGGCAGGACCTCGAGAATCCCCATGCCGGCGGCGCCGAGCTTCACCTTTTCGAATTGTTCGGCCGGCTGGCCGGTAGCGGACATCGAGTGCACCTGGTGTGCTCGGGGTGGCCCGGCGCGGAACCGAGGGCGCTGGTCCGGGGACTCTCGGTGGAACGGCACGGCGGCCGCAACAGTTTTGCTGTGCTGGGACGGAACGCGGTGCGGCAGGCGCTCGGCCGGGAGCCCTGGGACATCGTGGTCGAGGACATCAACAAGCTGCCGCTCTTTCTCACCACCCTGACCCGGCTCCCGTTCTGTGCCATCGTACCGCACCTGTTCGGCACCACCGCGTTCCAGGAGGCGTCCTGGCCGGCCGCCGCCACGGTCGCCCTGGCCGAACAGCCCATCCCGCGGCTATATCGGCGGGCCGGCTTTCACGCCATCAGCGAGAGCACCCGGGACGATCTGGTTGCGCGGGGTATACCCGGGGAGCGGGTCCGGGTCATCCATCCGGGGATCGACGCCGAGTCGTACGCTCCGATGGCCGGGCTTGACCGGACCGATCCGCCGACCTTCTTATACGTTGGACGCCTGAAGCGTTACAAGGGCGTCGAAGTGGCCATCAGGGCACTGGCGGAGGCCCGACGAGAGCGTCCCGACCTGACGCTCGACATCGCGGGCACCGGAGACGACGGCGACCGGCTCCGTCAGGTCGCCGGCGCGCTGGGTCTGGGAGGCGCGGTCCGGTTCCTCGGATTCGTCACCGAAGAGTGCAAACGCCAGCTCTTCCGCGCCGCCTGGGCCAACCTGTTTCCGTCGCCCAAGGAAGGCTGGGGGCTTACCGTCATGGAGGCCGCGGCGTGTGGCACGCCTTCGGTGGCGTCCGACAGCCCCGGTCTGCGCGATTCGGTGCGGCCGGGCGAAACCGGGTTCCTGGTTCCGCATGGCGATGCGACCGCGCTGGCCCGGCGGATGCTCGAGCTGGCCGGCAACCTCGCGCTGGTCGAGCGGCTCGGCGCGGCGGCGCGCCGCCATGCGCTGGCCTGGAGCTGGGACGATGCCGCCGCCGCCACGGAGACGCACCTGACCGAGCTCATCTCACCCCGTCTCGGGAGAACATGATGCAGACCACCATCAGTGCCCGTCACTGTGAAGTCACCGAGTCGCTCCAGGAACGCGCCATGGCCGTGACCGAGCGCCTCGCGCAGCTTTCGCCCCACGCCCTCGAGGCCACCGTGGTGTTCGACGAGGGGCCGCTGGCCCACACCGTGGAAATCCGTCTCCATGCCCGGGGCCGCAAAGTGCTGGTCGGGGTCGGCGAGGGTACCGATCACCGCACCGCGCTGGACCGGGCCGAGGAAAAGCTCCGGCCCCAGATCCTCAAGGCCGGGCGGGGCCGTTCCCGGGCCCGGCGCGCTCCCACCGGAGAGGCATGAGCCTTCGTCCCCGCGATCTCCTCGCCCGGCGCGGCGATCCGCTTCAGCTCGAATCGCTGACCGGGGAGCAGGGGCTCGACCGCCCGCTCCCCGATCAGGAAGTGGCGAGTCCCGGCCTGGTACTGGCCGGCTACATCGGGCGCTTCGTGCCCTCCCGTCTCCACGTGCTGGGCGAAACCGAGATCACCTACCTCCATTCGCTGAACGAAGCGGTCCGGAAGCAGGCGATCGAGACGTTCATGGGGTACGACCTCCCCATCGTGTTCGTGACCAAGGGCCAGGATCCTCCCGACCTGCTGCTCAGCCTGGCCAAGGCCCGGAGCATTCCGGTGCTCCGGACCAAGCTCAAGACCGCGGAGTTTTTCCGGCGGATCAAGCCGGTGCTGGAGGATGCCTTCGCCCCGCGCACCACTCTGCACGGCTCGCTGGCCGACGTGTACGGGGTGGGGCTGCTCTTCACCGGGCGCTCCGGGATCGGGAAGAGCGAGTGCGTTCTCGACCTGGTGGAGCGGGGCCATCGCCTGGTGGCCGACGACCTGGTGCTGGTGTCGCGGAAGGGAAACGACGTGCTGATCGGGCAGGGCCACGAGCTGGCCGCCCATCACATGGAGATCCGGGGCATCGGCCTGATCGACGTGAAGGCGCTCTTCGGGGTGCGCTCGGTCCGGCAGCAGAAGCGGATCGAAGTGGTGGTGCAGCTGGAGGACTGGGAAAAAGCCAAGGATGCCGAGCGTACCGGGCTGGTCCGCCAGGAGACCGCCATCCTCGAAGTGAAAGTGCCCAAGGTGATCGTGGGACTCAATCCGGGAAAGAACCTCACCGTGATTTCCGAGGTGGTTGCCATGGCCCACCTGCTCCGGATGACCGGGGTGGATGTGGCCAGCGCGTTCAACGACCGGCTGATCAAACGGATGATGGAGCAGCGCGGCCTCCGCGAGTACCTCCAGGAAGACTACGAATGACCGACACCCTGGTCGGCGTCGTGGTGGCGCACGGCGCGGTGGCCGAGGCGCTGGTCGGTGCGGCGGAGGAAATCAGCGGGATCCGGGGGGCCCTGATCCCGGTTTCCAACGCCGGCCTGGGCCGGGAGGCCCTGGAGCAGCGGGTGGCCGGGGCAGTGGCGGGGCACCGCGCGGTGGTGTTCGTGGACCTGCCCAGCGGAAGCTGTCTCTTCGCCGCCATGAAGGGATTGCCGGCCCGGGAGAACGTCCGGGTGGTCACCGGGGTCAACCTGGTCATGCTGCTGGATTTCCTCTTCCATCGCGAGGAGGAGATTGCCGCGGCGGCCCGCCGCGCCGCCGAAGCCGGCGCCCGGGCGATCTCGGAGCGCTGATGCCGATCGTGCTCTGCCGGGTGGACGACCGGCTGGTGCACGGGCAGGTGGTCGTAGGCTGGGGCCGCCCGCTCGATCTCCAGCGGATCGTCCTGGTGGATGACGAGGTCCGTGCCAGTCCCTGGGAGCAGGAGCTCTATCGCATGGCAGCCCCGCCCGGCATGACGGTCGAGTTTGCCAGCGCGGCGGAAGCCGCGCCCCAGCTCGCCGCGTGGGAAGCGGGGAAGGAGCGGGTGCTGGTGCTGGTGGGCACCATCGCCCTCGCCTCCGATCTCGAGCGCCGGGCCCCGGGCCGGTTGCGGCGGCTCAATCTGGGCGGCATCCACGCCGGTCCGGGACGGCGGGAGCGGCTCCGCTACCTGTACCTCTCCGACGACGAGCTGACCATGCTGCGCGGGCTGGCGCGAGTCGGCATGCAGATCAGCGCCCAGGACCTTCCGACCTCGCGCGCGGTTCCGCTCTCGGATCTCGAATGACCGAGTTTCCGCTGATGGCGCTGCTGATCTGGGGCACGGTGGTCGGCCTCGACCTGGCCAGCATGCTCCAGGGACTCTTCAGCCGCCCCCTGGTCGCGGGCGCGGTGGCCGGGATCATCCTGAACGACCCGATGGCCGGGCTCCGCATCGGGGTCACCCTCGAGCTCTTTGCGCTCGACGTGCTCCCGGTGGGCGCCTCCCGTTATCCCGACTATGGCGCCGCCACGGTTGCCGCCGTCGCGGCCGGAGCGGGGGAGTCGTGGACCGCGGCGCTGGGACCCTCGGTGCTGCTTGGTCTCCTCCTGGCCCATCTGGGCGGCTGGACCATCGTGTTGCACCGCCGGGTGACCGCGTGGGCGCTGGCCCGGGCCGAGCACAAGCTCGACCGGGGAGAGCCGGGTGTCGCCTCCCGGGTGCATCTGCTGGGACTCACCTCCGACCTGGTGCGGAGTGCGGCACTGGCGGCGCTCGGGCTGGCCGCGGCCGCGCTGCTCGACTACGCGCCCCGGCTCGACGTCGGGACCGAGCGGGCCCTGGCGATCGTGGTGGTGGCCGGAGGATTCGTGGCGGTGATCGGGGGCGCGCTGCGGCGGGCCGGCACGCTCCGGAGAATGGTCTGGCTGGCGGGCGGAATGGCGCTGGGCGCGCTCGGGCTCGGGCTCTCATGATCGGCCGGGGCCGCACCTTCCTCCGGCTGGCGGCGCTCCAGGCCTCCTGGACCTACGAGCGGATGCAGGGCGTCGGAATCTCATTCGCGATGGAGCCGCTGCTCGAGCCGCTGGCCGCCGATTCCGACCGGGCTCGCGCGGCCCGGGCCCGCTCGGCCCAGTATTTCAACGCCCACCCGTTCCTGGCCGGAGCGGCGGTGGGCGCGCTGGCCCGGGCCGAGCTCGATGCCGAGCCGGGCGAGCGGATCCTCCGGCTCCGCATTGCGCTCTCCGGGCCGCTGGGCGCGCTGGGCGATCAGCTCTTCTGGGCCGGGATCCTCCCCGCCGCCATGGGACTGGCGATGATCGGGGTGACCCAGGGCTATGGTCTCGGGATCATCGCGGTGGTCGTGCTGGGCTACAACCTGCTGCGCATCGCGGTCACCGCCTGGGGACTCCGGGTCGGGCTCAGCCACGGTCTCCGGGTCGCCCACGCGATCAGCGAATCGTGGCTCCCCGGCGCGGCCCCCCGCGCCGGCAACGTCGCCGCGGTGTTGATAGGCGTGGCGGTGCCGCTGGTGGCCTCGTGGTTGCTCCGGGGAAGCGGCCAGCCGGTCCGTGCTACCGTGCTGGTGGTGGCGGGCGCCGTCGCGCTGGGCGCTCTTACCTTGCGCCGGCCGCTCTCGGCTCCCGGGCTCACCGTGGGCGGGGCCGCCCTCACTCTCCTCTTGCGATGGAGCACCGCGTGATCGAGCGAGAGGTGAGAATCGTGAACTCGCTCGGCCTCCACGCCAGGCCGGCGGCCCAGCTGGTGCGGCTGGCCAGCAGCTTCGTGTCGGAGGTCGAGCTGGTGAAAGACGGTGTGCCGGTCAACAGCAAGAGCATCATGGGGGTGATGATGCTGGCGGCCGAGTGCGGCTCCCAGCTCATCGTCCGGGCCACCGGGACCGACGCCGAAGCGGCGGCGGCGGCGATGGCCGAGCTGATCGCGTCGGGGTTCGGCGAAACATGACCGACCCGCGCGCCATCCGCGGAGTGGGCGTGTCGCCCGGGCTCGCCTATGCCCCGGCGGTGCTGCTGGAATGGAATTTTCCCGCGGTACCCGACCGCTGGGTCACCCCCGAGGAAGTCGAGACCGAAGTCAAGCGCCTCGAGGAGGCGGTCGCGGCGGTGGTGCACAGCCTGAACCGGCTCCGGGAGCGGGTGCTGGAGCGGGCCGGGTTCGAAGAGAGCCAGATCTTCGAGGCCCAGATCATGATGGTGCAGGACCCCACCTTCCTCAACGAAGTGACTCAGCTCATCCGCAACAACCGCTTCAGCGCGGAGACCGCCTACGAGTTCAAGGCGCTGGAGCTGCGGGCCAAGTGGGGCGGGAGCGGCAACGTGCGGCTGCGGGAGCGGCTGGCCGACCTGCTGGCCACCCAGCTCCGGGTGCTGCGCCACCTCACCGGGCACGGCGACGAGGAGCTGTTCGGGTTCGAGGATCAGCGCCACGTCATCATCGTGGCCCACGAGCTGTATCCCGGGCTTACCGTGCAGCTCGACCGGGACCAGCTGGCCGGGCTGGTGAGCGAGGAAGGAACCCGGACCTCGCACGCGGCGATCCTGGCCCACTCGCTGGGGATTCCCTGCGTGATGGGGGTCGCGGGCGCCGCCTCGCGGATCAAGCCGGGCGCGATGCTGCTGCTCGACGGGACCACCGGCAACATCCTGGTGGAGCCCACCCTCCAGGAGCTGGAGCTGGCCCAGGTCGTCGCCACCCGGCGGCACAAGCTCGAGCTCGAGCTCGAAGCGGCGGTACAGCAGCCCAGTGTCACCCCCGACGGCGAGGTGGTGACCCTGATGGGGAACGTGGATCTCCCCGATGAAATCGACATGGCGGTGCGGCACGGCGCCCAGGGTGTCGGGCTGCTCCGCACCGAATTCCTGGTGGCCGGCCGGGCCCACCTGCCCAGCGAGGACGAGCAGCTGGAGTACTTCCGCCGGATCACCGCCTCCTTCGCCGGCCAGCCGGTGGTGATCCGGACCTACGACCTGGGCGGCGACAAGTTCCCCGCCGCGTTCGTCGCGCCCGCGGAAGCCAACCCCTTCCTGGGATGGCGGTCCATCCGGGTCTGCCTCGACCAGCCCGAGATCTTCCGTCCCCAGCTTCGTGCCATCCTGCGGGCCGCGGCCGACCGGGAGCTTCAGGTCATGCTCCCTCTGGTCACCCGGGTGGACGAGGTCCTCCGGGCCAGGGAGATCATGGCCGAAGAGGCGGCCGACCTGGCCAAGGCCGGCGTCCGCTCCGCCCGCGAGGTGCCCATCGGGGTGATGGTGGAGACACCCGCGGCGGTGATCATGGCCGACCGGCTCGCGGCGGTGAGTGCTTTCTTCTCGATCGGGACCAACGACCTCACCCAGTACGCCCTGGCGGTGGACCGGGGCAACGCCCACCTCGCCTCGCGCTTCACCCCCCACGATCCCTCGATCATCCGGATGCTGCGCGATGTGCTGGCCGCAGGGAAGCGGCAGGGGATACCGGTGAGCGTCTGCGGCGAGATGGCCTCCGAGCCGCTGTTCGCGGTGCTGCTGCTGGGGCTGGGATTCACCACCCTGTCCATCGCGCCGCCCACCCTGCCGCTGCTCAAGTGGCTGGTGCGTACGGTGCCGATGTCGGCCGCCCGCGCCGCCGCCGCCCAGGCGCTCGACGCGCCCGATCCCGAGTCGGTCGCCCAGATCCTTCGCGACGCCGTGGCGCCCTTCCTCGACCTGCGGCTCATCGACCCCAACAGTCCGTTGCCGGGGCGGGGCAGCGGAGGGTATTTTGACACTGCACGATGAGACGTCACACGTGAGACGTGAGACGTAAGACGTGAGAGGGAAGATCCGTCTCACATCTCACGTCTCACATCTCACCTCTCACGCGTCCTCCTCTTCTCCGGGCAGGCAATGGCCTCCAAGAAAAAGCGCCACGTCTTCACCTCCGAATCGGTCACCGAAGGCCATCCCGACAAGGTGGCCGATCAGATCTCCGACGCGGTGCTCGATGCCATTCTCGCCAAGGACGCGGCGGGACGGGTCGCCTGCGAAACGCTGGTGACGACGGGCATGGCGATCGTGGCGGGAGAGATCACCACCTCGACCTACGTGCACATTCCCGACATTGTGCGGGAAACGGTCGAGCGCATCGGGTACACCGACGCCTCGTATGGGTTCGACGGCCGGACCATCGCCGTACTGACTTCCATCGACCGGCAGTCGGCGGACATCAAGCGAGGGGTCGACTCGGGCAAGCGGAAGGAACAGGGGGCCGGAGACCAGGGGATGATGTTCGGTTACGCCACCCGGGAGACCCGGGAGCGGATGCCGCTCCCCATCGTGCTGGCCCACCGGCTGGCCGAGCGGCTGGCCGCGGTCCGCAAGGGAGACAAGAACTATTCCCCCATCGAGTGGCTCCGGCCCGACGGCAAGACCCAGGTGTCGGTGCTCTACGAAGGCGACCGGCCGGTGTCGGTGGGTACCGTGGTGCTCTCCACCCAGCACTCCGAGCGCTTCGGCCGGCGGGTGCTGAGCCAGAACACCATCAAGGCCACTATGGTGTCGGAGGTGATCCGGCCGGTGCTCGAGGATCTCGGCTTCAGCTCCCGGCGCACCAAGGTGCTGGTCAATCCCACCGGGCGGTTCGTCATCGGCGGTCCTCACGGCGACGCCGGTCTCACCGGGCGGAAGATCATCGTGGACACCTACGGCGGGATGGCGCGGCACGGCGGTGGTGCCTTCAGCGGCAAGGATCCCTCCAAGGTCGACCGCTCGGCCGCCTACGCGGCGCGCTGGGTGGCCAAGAACATCGTGGAGGCAAAGCTGGCCCGGCGTTGCGAGGTCCAGGTGGCCTACGCGATCGGCGTGGCCCAGCCGGTCTCCATTCTGGTGGACACCTTCGGGACCGGAACCATTCCCGATGTCCGGCTGGAGCAGGTGGTGCGGGAGGTCTTCGATCTCACGCCCCGGGGCATCATCGACGCGCTCCGGCTCAAGCGGCCGATCTACCAGGCCACCGCCGCCTATGGGCACTTCGGGCGCCGGCCCAAGGACGCGACCATCCTGAAGAAACGGGTGCGACTCTTCCCCTGGGAAGAGACCTCGCGGGTCCGGGCCCTGCTCTCCGCGGCCCGGGTGTGAGCGGGAAGGCGGCCTCGCGATGGTCCGAGTGCGGGTGGCCCACCTTGGGCTCGACCGAACCACCAACACCCCGGTGGTCATCCTCCAGGAAGAGGCGGGGGAGCGCACCCTTCCGATCTGGATCGGCGCGTCGGAGGCGAACGCCATCGCGCTGGAGCTGCAGGGAGTACGTCCGGAGCGGCCGCTCACCCACGACCTGATGAAGTTGCTGGTATCCGGCCTGGGCGGCGAGCTCAAGCGGGTGGTGATCGCCTCGCTCCGGGAGAACACCTACCTCGCTCAGCTGCTGATCTACCGGGGGACCGATGTGTTCGAGGTGGACGCCCGGCCCTCCGACAGCATTGCCCTGGCCCTCCGGATGAACTCGCCGATCTTCCTCAACGAGGAGCTGCTCCAGCGCGACGCCACCGGCGAGTCCACCCCTCCGCAACCCGGCTCCGATCCCGACGCCCTCAAACGGTTTCTCGAAAAGCTCGACCCCCAGGACCTGGGCCGATTCCAGCCGTGAGGGTGCTGGCGTTCGCGGCGCTCTGTGCCGCGTGGGCGCCCTCGGCTCTCGCCCAGACCCGCGCCGCCGGCCGGATCGTGCGACTCGCAGGAAGCGATACCATCGTGGCCCCACGGGTCCAGGTGGTGCTGCACCGGGTGGGGCCGGCCGGTCAGGGACCGCTGGACACGGTGTTCACCGACCCGGCGGGACGATTCGGATTCCGGTTTGCCGCCGACACCGCGTCGGTCTTTCTCCTGAGCGCGCGTTACGCCGGCATCGAGTATTTCTCCCGGCCGGTCAGCGGCGATCCCGGCCGGGCCGACACCTCGGTCACTCTGATCGTGGCCGACACCTCGAGCCAGCAGCCGGTGTCGGTGCGGCAGCGCACCCTGCTGGTGAGCCGGGCCGACGAGTCGGGCACCCGGGTGGTCATTGACTGGCTGGTGCTTTCCAATCGCGGGCCGCTCACCCGGGTAGCGCCGGACAGTGTGCGGCCGGCCTGGGGCGGGCCGCTTCCCGAGGCGGCGCAGAACGTCGAGATGGCCGACAGCCGGCTCAGTCAGTTCGCCGTGGAGGCGGTTTCCTTCCGCCGGGACAGCACACTGATCTTTGCGCCGCTCTCGCCGGGCGACAAGGAGCTGATGCTGCAATACCGGATTCCCGGCACGCTCCGGGAATTCGTGGTGCCGGCCGAGGTCAGCGACTCGGTGTTCGTCTTGCTGGAGGAGCCCGGCGCGCGAGTGTCGGCGCCGGCCCTGGTCCTGGCGGATTCTCAGATGATCGAAGGGCGCGCGTTTCACCGCTGGGCGGGACCCATGGGCGGCGCAGGGGAAATCGAGATTCTGCTGGCCGGCCCCCGATTCTCCCAGCAGCAGCTCCTGGTGTTGCTGGTCGCGATCCTGGGCGTCGGGTTTGCGTTGCTCGCCGCGCGCGCGGTCACCGTGGCCCGCCGGCGCCGAGGCGGATAGATGCCGGGCCGCCGCGCCGCGCTCCTGATCCTCATGCTGGCCGGCTGCCGCGATGCGCCGCCGCCGCCGGCTCCGGGCCTCACCGACGACGCCGGCGTGGCGGTGAACCTGGGCGAGCCAATCCAGCGCATCGTCTCGCTGATTCCCGCCTCCACCGAGCTGGTCTTTGCCCTGGGAGCGGGCGACCGGCTGGTGGGGCGGACCTCATGGTGCGATTTCCCGGCTGAGGCGCTTGCGGTGCCCGACCTGGGCAACGGCATCGGCCCCAACATCGAGGCGGTGGTGGCCGCCCGGCCCGATCTGGTGCTGCTCTACAAGTCTGCCTCCAACCGCTCCGCCGCGGAACAGCTGCGCAGCTTCGGGATTCCCACGCTCGAGCTGGCGACCGACCGGATGGAGGACTTCGACCGGATCACCCGGCTGCTGGGCGCGGCCCTGGGGAGGCGGGAGGAGGCCGAGTCATTGGTGGTGAGGACCGCCCGCGACCTTGACTCCGCTACCGTCCTACCGTCCCAACCACCTACCGTCTTCATCCTGGCATGGGACCGCCCGCCCATGACGCTGGGCCGGGGCAGCTTCCTCTCTGAAATCCTGGAGCGGGCCGGCGCGAAGAACCTGTTCGACGACCTGGCCACTTCCTCGGCGCCGATCTCCATCGAGGCGGTGGCGTCCCGCGATCCCGATTTCGTGCTGGTGACCGGGAGCGGCGAGCCCGCCATCGCGGGGCGGGTGGAATGGCAGGTGGTCCCCGCGGTGCGGGACCGGCGTTTCCTCCGGATCGACGGGAGCGAATTCAACCGGCCCAGCCCGCGGATTGCCGACGCGGTGCGGCGCCTGGCGGCCGAGCTCCGGGGCGCGATGCGGTGAAGGCGATTCTGATTCTCGCTCTGCTGGCGGTGCTGGCCTGCCTGGCGGGGCTGGCACTGGGCGCGGTGCCGATGTCTCCCCGGGTGATCGTCGCCGCGCTGCTCTCGCCCGATGCGCCCGGCGCCGCCATCGTCCGAGATCTCCGCGCCCCCCGGGTGGTGCTCGCGTTCGTGGTGGGAGGGAGCCTCGGGGTATCGGGCGCAGCGCTCCAGGCCCTGGTCAGGAATCCGCTGGCCGATCCCTATCTGCTGGGCATCTCCGGCGGGGCCGGGCTGGCGGCGGTGGTCGCCATTGCGCTGGGGTTCAGCGGAGCCTGGGGAGTCCCCGCTGCCGCCTTCCTGGGCGGGCTGGGCGCAATCGCGCTGGTCTACCGGCTGAGCGCGGTGGCCGGGCGCCGGCTCGATCCCCACATCCTGGTGCTGGCGGGTGTGGTGGTGAGCGCGTTCACCGGCGCGCTGATCAGCGCCGTCCTGACGCTCTCTCCCGCAGAGCAGCTCCGCAACGCCTTCCTCTGGCTGCTGGGCGGATTCACCGCCGCCTCCTGGTCGACCGTCCTGGTGTTCGCGGTCTACGCCGTGCTCCCCCTGCTGCTGCTGTTCGGCTCGGCCCGCGCGCTCGACCTGCTCTCCCTGGGAGAAGAGCCGGCCCAGTCGCTCGGCCTCGACGCGCCCCGGGCCCGCCGGGTGGTGTATCTCTCCACCTCGCTGCTCACCGCGGCCAGCGTCGCGGTGTGCGGCGTGGTGGGATTCGTCGGCCTGGTGGCGCCCCACGCGCTTCGCGGCCTGCTGGGTCCGCTGCATCGGCGCCTGCTGCCGGCGGTGTTCCTCGCCAGCGGCGGATTCCTGGTGCTGGCCGACGCCGCCGCCCGCACCGCGGCCCGTCCCATCGAGCTGCCGGTTGGGGTGGTGACCGCGCTGGTGGGCGTGCCCCTCTTTGCCGTGCTGCTGCGGCGCACCCTCCGGTGAACCTCACCGCCGAGGGCGCCACGGTCCGCTATCCCGGCGCAGTCGCCGACGCGCTGGCGGACGCCGATCTCACCCTCGCCGCCGGTGAGCTGGTCGCTGTTGTCGGTCCCAATGGCGGCGGCAAGACCACCCTGATCCGGGCGCTGCTCAACCTGGCACCGCTGGCGCGGGGAAGTGTTGCTCTCGACGGCAGGCCGATCCAGGAGTGGCGGCGCGGCGAGCTGGCCCGGATCGTGGCCCTGGTCCCGCAGCGCGAGGACACTCCGTTCTCCTGGCGGGTCGAGGAGATCGTCGGCTTCGGCCGCTACGCCCGACGGGGACCGCTCGAGGCGATGGGCCCCGACGATACCGCCGCGGTGGAGCGCGCCCTGACCCGCTGCGATGTGGCGGAGTTTCGGGAGCGACGGATCGAGACCCTCTCCGGCGGAGAATGGCAGCGGGTTCGGATCGCCCGGGCCCTGGCCCAGGAGCCCAGGCTCCTGGTGCTGGACGAGCCCACCGCGTCGCTCGACCTGGGTCATGAGATGGAGCTGTTCGAGCTGGTGCGCCGCCTGGTGGCCGAGGGACTGGCGGCGCTGGTGGTGACCCACGACCTCAACCTTGCCGCCCGCTACGCCGACCGCATGCTGCTGCTGGACGGCGGGCGGATTGCCGCGTCGGGGTCTCCCGAGACGGTCTTGCAGGCGGAGCTGCTCTCCCGGGTCTTCCGCTGGCCGGTAGCGGTCATGCCCCTCGTCGATGGTCCCCCCCAGGTGCTCGCCCTCCGCCCCGGCCAGGATCACCCCCGTTATTCTTGAGGCATGACTGCACGGCGGACCGGACCGATTGTGAGACAGGCTGCGAGCACCGCGATGGGGGTGCTGCTGGCGGCGGGCTGCGCGGCAACCACGCCCTCGCCGCCGACGCCGGAGGAGCACCTGGTGGTGCTCAATGCCGGCGACGCGACCATCACCATCCTTCCGCTTTCCAGCCCGAATTCGCCGGTCACCGTGAATCTGGGGCCGATCGGCGGGACGCCGTTCGCCCTCGCGGCCCGCGGCTCCCACGGCCTGGTCACCAGCGGCGCCGGGAGCACCGTCGCGCTGGTGGATCTCGGCGCCCCCCAGTCGGTGCTGGTGTTCAACCTCGCGGCCGGGGCCGGTGCCGCCGGCGCGGCCTTCGTGAACGACTCCATCGCCTACATCGCGAATCCCTTCGCCAACCGGGTCACCCGGCTCAACATCCGCCAGGGCGACACCACCAGCATCGCGGTCGGGCAGACGCCCACCGCCATCGCGGTCACCCGGGGCCGGGTCTTCGTCGCCAACGCCAACCTCGATCCGGCCTGTCCGCCATTGGCCCCCTGCGTGCTGGGCCCCAGCTGGCTTTCCGTGATCGATCCCGATCGCGAGATCGTGGTGGACTCGATCGCGCTCCCCGGTCCGGGGAACGCGTCGTCCATTACAGTGGGCGGCGACGGTCTCCTCTACGTGATCAGCGCGGGGCCGGGCGGTGAGGAGTCGGGGCGGCTCAGCATCGTGGATCCGGTGCTGCGACAGGAGGTGGGCAGCTTCTCCGGGTTCGGGCCGCTGCCGGGACACGTTTCGTCCGATGGGCGGGAGCGGCTCTTCGTGACCTCGCTGGAGCAGGGGCTGATGGAGTTCAACACCCGCACCCGCCGCCTGGTGCGCGGGGCCGGCAGCGGGATTCCGCTCCTGGACGGCGTGGATGCCGCGGTGGGCAGCGATGGCCTGGTGTACGCCGTGGAGGCGGGGAACTGCGTGTCCAGTCCCGGCCGGATCCGGATCTTCCGTCCCGATCTCACCGAAGTGCGCATCATCCCGGTGGGCCTCTGCGCCGCGGACGCCGACATCGTTCGACTGCTCCCAGCCTCCTGAGCCCGGGGCCATGCCCCCTCTCACCACGTCCGCCATCGTCCTCGCCACCCTCCGGTACGGCGAGACCTCCAAGATCGCCCGGCTCGCCACCCGCGACATGGGAGTGCAGAGCGTCATCGCCAAGGGCGCGCTCCGGCCCCGAAGCCGCTTCGGCACCGCGCTCCACCTGCTGAGCGAGGGGCAGGCCACATTCTACCCGGCGCGGAGCGGCGACCTCCACACCCTGTCCCAGTTCGACGTGCGGCAGGTGCGGACCGGGCTGGCCGAGCGGATGGACCGGTTCTCCGCCGCGGCGCTGCTCTCCGAGCTGATGCTGCGCTTCGCACCCGCCCATCCCCATCCCGAAGCCTACGATCTCTTTCGCGACGCCCTCGCGATCCTGGAGGCCGCCCCCGCCGCGGCGGTGGAGCCGATCGGACTGCGGGCGCTCTGGCGGCTGGTCACCGCGCTGGGCTTCGGACCGGCTCTCACCGTCTGCGCCAGGGATGGCGCGCCGGTCGACCTGGATGGACCGGTCTGCTTCAGTCCCCAGGATGGTGGCGTGCTCTGCCCCCGCTGCGCCCGCGGGGTGGTCGGCGCCGCGCTGGGCCAGGGCGATCGCGCCGACCTCGCGGCCTTTCTCGATTCCGCCGCGGAGATTCCGTCGCTGGACGATCGCCACCTCGCCGCGCACCGCCGGCTGTTGGAGCGGTACATCCGCTATCACCTGGCCGAGGGGGCCGCGCTCCCCGCGCTGGAATTCTGGATTACCCGGAGCTGGGCCGCCGCATGATCATCGGCACCGCCGGTCACATCGATCACGGTAAATCCGCGCTGGTCACCGCCCTTACCGGGCGGCCGATGGATCGGCTGGCCGAGGAGCGTCGACGAGGCATCACCATCGACCTCAACTTTGCGCCGTTACGGCTTCCGGGGCTGCCACCCGCCGGGATCGTGGACGTGCCGGGCCATGAGGACTTCGTGCGCACCATGGTGGCGGGTGCCTCCGGCATCGACCTGGTGATGCTGGTGGTGGACGCGGCGCAGGGACCCCAGCCCCAGACCTGGGAGCACCTCGCCATCGTGGAGCAGCTTCGAATTCCCCGCGGCATCGCGGTCATCACCAAGGCGGACCTGGCCGATCCGGAGTGGATCGAGCTGGTAGCCGCCGAGTTGATGACCAAATTGCGCGAGTCGCCGGTCAAGTTCGCGGGACCCGCGGTGGTATCCGCGGTCACCGGGCAGGGCATTCCCGAGCTGCTCGGCTGGCTCCGGGAACAGCTGGAGACCGTCTCCGCCCGCCCCGAAGCCGACGCCTTCCGAATGCCGATAGACCGGGTGTTCTCGCTCGCGGGAGTGGGCACCGTGGTGACCGGCACTCCCTGGTCCGGCGCGCTGCGAATCGGGGACCAGGTGCGAATTCTCCCCGAAGGAACCGGGGCCCGGGTCCGCTCCCTCGAGGCGTATGGCGACGCGATCTCGGAGACCGCGCCCCGCGCTCGCACCGCCATCGGCCTCGCGGGAACCGATCGCGCCTCGGCCGGACGGGGTGACGTGCTGGTCGGCGGCAGTATGCCGTGGCAGGCCACCAGCGCGCTCGACGTGCGGATCGAGCTGCTGCCCGGCGCGGCACCGCTCCGGCGCCGGAGCCGGGTGCGGGTGCATCTGGGTACCGCGGAGGTGCTGGGCCGGCTCTATCCCAGGCCGGAGATTCTTCCCGGGGGCGCGGGCCCGGCCCGGATCGCGCTGGAGCGGCCGCTGGTGGCCCGGGGGGGCGACCGCTTCGTCTTGCGGAGCTACTCCCCGGTCGAGACTCTGGGCGGGGGAGTGGTGCTCGATCCCATCCCGCCCCGGCGCGCCGCCTGGCCGGAAGGACTGGAAGATCCCGAACCCGCCCCCCGCCTCTCCGCTCTGATCGCCCGCAGGACCCGCGGCGCCGGTCTCGAGGAGCTGCCGCTGCTGCTGGGCGTACCCGAGGCGCTCTCCCGCCGGATCGCCGAAGAGCTCCGCAATGTGAGTCTGGTGGGCACCCGTCTCATCGCGAAATCCACCACCACCGCGCTCCGCGAAGCGGCCCTTCGCAAGGTGGCCGAGTATCACGGGCGGGAGCCGTCCGAGCGGGGGATGTCGCTCGAGACCCTGCGTAAATCGCTCAGGGCTCCGGCCGAGGTGGCCGACACGATTCTTCAGGGGATGATCCGGCGGGGCGAGCTGACCGCCGGCGACGGGGTGATTTCCATGCCCGGGTTCGTGCCCCGGCTGGTGGCCGGCGAAGCGGCGCTGGATCAGGTGATCTCGCTGCTGGATGCGGCTGGTCTGGAGCCCCCAACCGTGGAAGAACTGGAACGGCAGACCGGTCTGTCGGGACTACTGACCGTGCTCCGTTTTGCGGCCCGGGACGGCCGGGTGGTGGCGGTCGAGAGCAATCGTTTCTTTTCCTCATCTGTGCTTACGGAATTTCTCACGATCGTCAAGGAAATTGGTGCCAACGGGCCACTTACGCCGCCCATGGTGCGGGAACGCATCGGCCTCAGCCGGAAGTTCCTCATCCCGCTGTTGGAGTATGCCGACCGGGCCGGGGTGACGAGAAGAGTAGGGGATGCGAGGGTACTACTTTAGGTGCTATCGGCTATTGGCTATCGGCTATCGGTCAGGCTATCTGCTGGGGCTGAGCCGATAGCGTGACGAACAGCCGATAGCGGATAGCTGCTCGTTTAGCGGAGGTTTCAATGCTGCGCCCAGACCGTCTTACCATCAAAGCCCAGGAAGCCTTTCGGGATGCCGCCGCCCTGGCCGCCGAGCGAGGCAATCCGGTGGTCAACGACGCCCACCTGTTCGCCGCGTTGCTGGGCCAGGACGAGGGCGTGGTCCAGCCGCTGCTCCAGAAGGCAGGGCTCAACGTCGCCGCGCTGCGGGACGCCAACGACCGGGAGATCGCCAAGTTCCCCACCCAGCAGGGGGGCGGGGAGACTCCCACCTACAGCCGGGAGCTCCACAAGGTCTTCGACCGCGCCGAGCAGGAAGCCAAGACCCTGGGCGACGCCTACGTCTCCACCGAGCACCTGCTCATCGGACTGGTGGAGGAGAAGGGGACGACAGCCAGAGCGCTGCTCAGCTCCTTCGATCTCGGTGGTGGCGAGCTGCGCGCCGCGCTGGAGGCGGTGCGCGGCTCCCACCGGGTGACCGACCAGACCCCGGAGCAGTCCTACCAGGCGCTGGAGCGCTACACCAGGAACCTCACCGACCAGGCCCGGAAGGGGAAACTCGATCCGGTGATTGGGCGGGACGAGGAAGTCCGCCGGGTGATGCAGGTGCTCTCCCGCCGGACCAAGAACAATCCGGTGCTGATCGGGGAGCCCGGGGTGGGGAAGACCGCCATCGTGGAGGGATTGGCCCAGCGGATCGTGAACGGCGACATCCCCGAGTCGCTCCGCGACAAGGAGATCATCGCCCTCGATATCGGCCTGCTGCTGGCCGGCGCCAAGTACCGGGGTGAATTCGAGGAGCGGCTCAAGGCGGTGGTGAAGGAGCTGACCGCGGCCGAGGGGCGCTACATCGTGTTCATCGACGAGCTGCACACCATCGTGGGCGCCGGGGCGGCGGAAGGCGCGGTGGACGCCAGCAACATGCTGAAGCCGGCCCTGGCCCGGGGCGAGCTGCACGTGGTGGGCGCCACCACCCTGGACGAATACCGCAAGCACGTCGAGAAGGACGCCGCCCTGGAGCGGCGGTTCCAGCCGGTGCTGGTCGGTCCCCCGAGCGTGGTGGATACCATCGCCATTCTGCGCGGGCTCAAGGAGCGCTACGAGGTCCACCACGGTGTCCGGATCACCGACAACGCTCTGGTGGCCGCGGCCCAGCTCTCCGACCGCTACATCGGTGACCGCTTTCTCCCCGACAAGGCCATCGACCTGGTGGATGAAGCCGCCAGCCGGCTCCGGATCGAGATCGACTCGCTGCCCCAGGAAATCGACGAAGTCGAGCGGCGCATTCTCCAGCTCGAGATCCAGCGCCAGGCGCTGCTCAAGGAAAAGGACAAGGCCGGGAAAGAGCGGCGTACCGCGGTGGAGCAGGAGATCTCCGAGCTCAAGGAAAAGTCCGGCGCGATGAAGGCCCAGTGGCAGGCGGAAAAGGCGGCGATCCAGTCGCTCCGCACCATGAAGGCGGAAGTCGAGCAGCTCAAGGGCGAGGTGGACCAGGTCACCCGACGAGGCGACCTCCAGAAAGCCGCCGAGCTCCGCTACGGCCGAATCCCCGAGCTGGAGCAGAAGATCCACGACGAGGAGGCCCGGCTGGCCGGCATCCAGAAACAGGCCAAGTACCTGAAGGAAGAAGTCGACGCCGAAGACATCGCCGAGATCGTGGCCAAGTGGACCGGGATACCGGTGTCGAAGATGCTGGAGTCCGACCGGGAGCGGCTCACCCGGCTCGAGGAGGAGCTCCGCAAGCGGGTGGTGGGACAGCCGGAGGCGCTGGCAGCGGTGTCCAACGCGGTGCGGCGGGCCCGGGCGGGGCTGCAGGATCCCAACCGCCCCACCGGCTCGTTCATTTTCCTGGGTCCCACCGGGGTGGGAAAGACCGAGACGGCGCGGGCGCTGGCCGAATTCCTGTTCGACGACGAGCGGGCCATGGTCCGGCTCGACATGTCGGAGTACATGGAGAAGCATTCGGTGGCCCGGATGATCGGCGCGCCTCCCGGCTACATCGGCTACGACGAAGGCGGGCAGCTTACCGAGGCGGTGCGCCGACGGCCCTACAGCGTGGTGCTGTTCGACGAAATCGAAAAGGCCCATCCCGACGTCTTCAACATCCTGCTCTCCATTCTCGATGAGGGCCGTCTGACCGACAGCCAGGGCCGCACGGTGGACTTCCGGAATACCGTGCTGATCATGACTTCCAACCTGGGCAGCCATCACATCGTGGAATCCGGCGCGGTCGCCTCGCCCGAGGCCTGGGCCCGGGTGGAGGAGCGGGTGCGGGGCGAGCTGCGCAATCACTTCCGGCCCGAGTTCCTGAACCGGGTGGACGACATCGTGGTGTTCCGCCCGCTCTCCCGGGAGGACATCGATCACATCGTGGATCTCCAGCTGATCCGGCTCGACAAGCTGCTGGCCGAGCGCCAGCTGACCCTCGAGCTCACGCCGGCGGCCCGCGAGCTGCTGGCCGACCGGGGATACGATCCGGTGTACGGAGCCCGCCCGCTCAAGCGGGTGATCCAGATGCTGCTCCAGAATCCGATGGCGCTCACCCTGCTCGAAGGCGGATACACCCCCGGCGACCGGATCGTGGCCGACCGCGACGGCGATCACATCCGGTTCAGCAAGAAGGCCGCGCCGGTCGGGGCGCTCTCGGGTGCGTAGCCCGCCGGCCAGTCCGGCGGATCTGGAGGGAATGCGGGGCGCGCTGGAGCTGGCCCGGCGGGCGGCCCAGATGGGCGAGGTGCCGGTGGGCGCCGTGGTGATGCAGCAGACCCGGGTGCTCGGCGCGGCCCACAATCAGACGGTGGCTCGCAACGACCCCACCGCTCACGCCGAGTTTCTGGCGCTCGAGGAAAGCCTCGCCGCGCTGGGGACCGACCGGCTTCCCCTGGCCACCCTTTATGTCACGCTGGAGCCCTGTGCCCAGTGCGCCGGCGCGCTGGTGCTGGCCAAGATCGGCCGGGTGGTCTTCGGCGCCGCCGATCCCAAGGCGGGCATGGCCGGCTCAGTGGAGGATCTGCTCCGGCATCCGCGCCTGAACCACCGGGCCGAGGTACTGGGAGGAGTGCTGGGAGAGGAGTGCGGGGAGCTGCTGCGGAGTTTCTTCGAAGCACGTCGGGTGGTCTAGAGCCTTCAGTCTTCAGCCTTCAGCCTGCAGTCGCTGATGGCTGCCGGCTGATGGCTGATGGCTAGCTCTCAGTTATGCGCGTCCCCGCCGCGAGCGCGGTCTCGTTCACCTCTCCGCGGGCCAGGCCGGTCAGTATCCGGTCGGCCGTCTGTTCCTCTTCCAGCGTCAGCCGGAGCAGCCCCGCAACCTGGGCTTCGACCAGCAGCTCGGCAAATGCGATCGCCGATCCGTAGGCTGCGATCTCGTAGTGCTCCACCCGCTGGGCGGATCCGATCAGCCCGGCGTCCACCACCGGATCGGGCCCCTCCTCGTCCATCATGTCATTGGCTTCGGCGATCAGCCCTTCCATGCCCTTGCACGAGCTCGCCTTGACCGGGAGCCCGAGCAGGCCGAAGCATTGCTCCAGCCGGGCGACCTGGCCCTCGGTTTCGACGAGGTGGCGTTCCAGGGCCTGCTTGAGCCCCGGCGTTGCCGAGGCTTTGACCATGTTGGGGAGCGCCTTGAGCAGCTGGGTTTCGGCGCCGTAGAGATCCTGAAGCTCCCGCACCAGCAGCTCGCGCAACGACTCGAGTGCCATTGGTCCCTCCTTCTGTCCTACTTGCTCGCGTAGGGCCGCAGCGCGTCGGTCACCGTGATGGCCTGGAGCGCGCCGGCCTTGTCGCCGGCAATCACAATGGTGTACGACTTGCCCGCTTCCAGCCGGAGCCGCGGCATCTTGAGCGCGGTCCTGGGCGGCTCGTCCTGCCGGACCACGATCACGGCGCCGACCGGATCCACATCCTTGAATCCCGCCGCGGCGCCGTAGGCCAGGTCGTCGAAGACCGGCTCGGTCCGTCCTTCGATCCCGACATCCAGGTCGGCGTACGACGCCGCGGCGTTCACCACCCGGAGCCGGGCCTTGCCGGTGTCGGTCACCACCTCGTCGGTGAGCACCACGATCCGGGCGCCGCCTTCCCTGGTCGGCAGCACCACGATGGTATAGCGGTTCCCGTTGATCAGGGTTTCGGTGTTGTCGGCCCAGACACTGTCGGTGCCGCCGGGCCGGAGGCGGAAATGCACCACGTTGTCGCCGATCTCGGTGTAGGGAGTGACGGTCCGGTACCCGACATCGAAGAACACCGTGCGGTCGTCGCCCGAGAGGTCGATGGTGCGCTCACCGGGCATCGCGCTGATCAGGCGCACCAGGGACTTGCCCCGCCGGGCCACGCTGGTTCCCGCCTCGGAGACGTCGGTCTTTCCTCCCGCGGTCGAGACCACCGGCTCTTCGGTCTTGGTGCCGGTGCAGGCCAGCGCCAGCAATAGCGCCGGCCAGCCACCGGTCCAAGCTCGATTCAGATCATCCACCGACGACGCGACCCCATCTCGTAGACCAGCGTAATCAGGAACACCGCGAGGAAGATTCCGAGCAGGGCCAGCGCCGCCGTCGCCGGATTCCCGGCAACGGCTCCGAGCCCGAAATACCCCGCTACGACCGAGAGCAACAGCACCAGCAATCCGTACCGTGACATGCGGATCTCCTTCGGCAGTCGGGGCGGACGCTACCGGGCGTCCTCGAATTGGGTTTCATACTGCTCTTCGAACTCGCGGACCTCGCGCTCGATGTCGTCCTTGGTGGCGCCGTAGCGCTGCTGGAGGCGACCAATGAGCTGGTCCCGCTTGCCGGCGATGACATCCAGGTCATCGTCGGTCAGCTTGCCCCAGTGCTCCCGCACTTTACCCCGGGCCTGTGTCCAACGGCCTTCGATCCGATCCCAGTTCATATGACCTCTCCCGTGAAGGGTACGCCTCTCGGAAAACGAAAAGGCGGAGACGGGCCTTTGCCCGATTCCGCCTTCGACTGGCGACCCACCAGCTCGCCCGTCAGGAGACCGGTCTTCATCCACCGGTCTATGTGAAAACCATAATACTGTCGCGGGACCGGACCGACAAGACCCGAATAAATTGACCGATTATCGGTCCAGAGAGTAGAGTCGGGCCTCGTCGGATGGTTCTCCCAGGCAAAAACCGCGAACCACCTCGGCGGCGATGGCTCCGAAGGTGATTCCGTTCCCACCGTAGCCCAGTGCGAAGATCCGGCCGGGGGCCTCGGACCACTCGCCGATGTAGGGCAGCCCGTCATCGCTCGATCCGAAGGTTCCGGTCCATCCGAAGGCCGGCTCCGCCCGGAACGATGGCAGCACTTTCGCCAGCCGATGGCTTAGCAGCCGGATCTTCCGGGGCAGCACCCGGTCCCGTCGGGCGGGATCGCGAAACGGCTCGTCCTCTCCGCCAATCATCATCCTCCCATCGCCGGTGGTCCGGAGGTAGTGGTAGGGCCGGGCGGACTCCCACACCAGGCAGCGGTCTTCCCAGCCGGTCCACTCAGCCACTGGCTCGCTGACCATGGCATAAGTGCTGCTCAGCTTGACGATGTCTCGTCGAAGCGGGCGGGGAATCTCGTAGCCCAGCGCCATCACGACCCGCCGGGCCCGGATGAACGGACCCCGGGCGGATTTCAGGGTGATGCTGCCGCGGGCAAAGTCTTCCCCGACGATCTCGGTGCGGTCGAACACCCGGGCGCCCCGGCCGACTGCCCGCGCAAGCAGGGCATGGGTCAACCGGTAGGGATCCACCTCGGCCGAGCCGCCGCTTCGGATTGCTCCCTGCGCCCGGAACGAATAAGACCCGGCCAGCCGCTTTCGGTCCCAGTACTCCGAGGGCAAGCCGTGCCGGGCTCGTAGCTCCGCTTCCCGCTGCAGCCGGCGCACATCCCCGCGGCTGCTCGCGAGGTACAGACTGGATCGGCGGGTAAACCCGCAGTCTTCGGGGAGTTTCCGGATCAGGCGCTCCAGGGTGCCGACCGCTCCGAGCGAGGCCCGATAGGCGAGCACCGCGTCTTCCTCCCCGATCTGCTCGATCAGCGCCCCGAGCTCGACGTCGAGCTCCCAGCTCACCAGCGCCGTGCTGGCCGCGGTGCTCCCCCGCGCCACGTCGCGACGGTCCACCACGACGACCTCGATACCCGACTCGGCGAGCGCGTCGGCCACCAGCGCACCGGTGATGCCCGCGCCCACCACCGCCACCTCGCATTCCGCGTTCGCGGTGAGCGGCGGGTAGACGCCGAGCAATCCCGCGGCGAGCGGCCAGTAGGGGGCGCCGCTCACCAGGTCGAGCCGG
>Ga0209387_1000134_pt1 | contig 21917 bp, 20 predicted proteins | sample NCControl_FD_187515 | JGI IMG/M metagenome (GOLD analysis project Ga0209387, IMG submission 187515) | Agricultural soil microbial communities from Utah to study Nitrogen management - NC Control (SPAdes) (version 2) | ecosystem: Environmental > Terrestrial > Soil > Agricultural land | place: USA...
ACGGGTGGTGTAGCGGCAGCTCCAACCTTGGCGATACCGAAGTCGAGAACTTTGACGCGGTAACTGCCGAGTCGATTAGGTTCGACCCAGATGTTATCGGGTTTCAGATCGCGGTGAATGATTCCCTGCTCGTGTGCTTCATGAACGGCCGAGCACACCTGTTCCAGAATGTCGGCGACCCACTCGAGCGGCAAACGCTTCTCTTCGGCGAGCACGTCGCCAAGCGTACAGCCGTCAAGGTACTCCATCACGAGATACGCCACATTGCCTTGTTTGACTTGGGCAAAACCGAAGTCGGTAACGTCGACTACGTTCGGATGGCGCAACCTGCCCGCGGCACGCGCTTCGCGCCTGAAGCGCTCGACAAACTCGCGATTGCGCATGAACTGCGGCGAGATCAGTTTGAGTGCGACGTAACGATCTGTCCCGAGGTGAGTGGCAAGATACACGGCGCCCATACCGCCGTGACCGAGGAGTCGCTCGAGGCGGTACTTGTCGTCAAGAATTTCGCCCAGGTATTGCTCGGGTCCCTGCATGAAACACCAATGCTACCGCACTTATCAGCCACAGATAAACACAGACGACGACGGATAGCTTAGGGACTTCCGATCCATCTGCATCCGTGGTCATCTGTGGCCCCAATCGGCTGCCCATCGGGTGGCGCTTGAGGCTGCGTTAGGTTCACTTTCTTCGGATCGTCCTGGAAACGTTTGATCTGTTCGAGACTGTAGTAAAGAAACGCTCGACGATTTGCGTCGGCAGGCAAACGCCGCTGTCGTTCGACCCAGCTCTTGAGCTTTTCGATCTCCCACGACACAATCGCACGCACTTGATTCGATGCACGTTCGTTTGCTGCCAACGACATGAGATCGCCAAGAATGATCGCGTTCACAGTGTGCTGGATCTGGCCCGCATAACCAGTTGCTGCTGGCGCCGTCCAGGTTTCCTCCAGAATCTTTTCAATCACTTCTGTGAGACCAGGATTGCGCGCGTCACGCGCGTGAAATTGGACCAGTCGCGCTGCCCGTTCCGGGTTCAACAAAAAGTTACTGATGTGATCGGTAATGGCTTCCGCGGGTGCGAGACCGTCGAACACCGGCTGCGTGCGCGTGCGAAACAGTTCGCGGTTACGCGGATAACCGCTCGGACGCGGAGGGATCAAACGCAGCAATGGCTCCGGCACGGATAACGCTGCCGGTTTGATCGTGTCGAGCACTGCCGCAAGCGCGCGACGTTGTTCTTCAGGCGCAACGATTTGCGGATTGCGATCGCCCTTGCCTTTCAAACTGAACATGTAGTCCTGCCCGCCGATCACCTTCGCGGCCGCTTCAACCTGGTAACGGTGGTACATGTAGATCGGCACCAAAACGTCCTCGATTGCCGCCAGCGGCGCGCCGTCGCGAATGTTGTTCTCGCCAAATCGACGCAGCGCAGCGGCGCGTACTTTCATCACGCTGCCGAGTTCGTCGATCGCGTTTGTGCCGTTGTCCCAAAGATGGGCCACTGAACTGGAGCTTCCCGGCGGACGCGCGTCCTGATCGGTCAGGTACATCAATCCCCGTGAGAAAGCCGTGCTCAGTGTGGTGTCGAGTGCTCGTGATTCGTCCGTACCCGGAGGAAAGTCCTGATAACCGTAGGCGATCGCGACCTTGTCCCATTCGCCGATACCGGTCGAGTAAGCCTCAGAAAGATCAGGTAGACCATCAGCCCCGAGCTTCGCGCGAGGCGCGGGATAGTCCATCACAGACGCTCGATTGACGGGACTTGCGGCGTAATTGTGTTGCAGTCCCAACGTATGGCCCACCTCATGCGCCGACAGTTGACGCAAACGCGCCAGCACCATCTCGAGCAGTTTCGGCGAAGCTGTTTTCGTGTTGTTGTATGGCGCCATCAGTCCTTCGGCGATCAAAAAGTCCTGGCGATCGCGAAGCGAGCCGAGTGAGACGCGGCCTTGAATGATCTCGCCCGTGCGTGGATCGATGAGCGAATTGCCATAGGACCAGCCACGCGTCGAGCGATGGACCCATTGAATTACGTTGTAACGCACGTCCATCGGATCGACGTGTTCCGGCATCACTTCGACGCGCAGCGCGTCTTTGTAACCGATTGCTTCAAACGCCTGGTTCCACCAACGCGCGCCGTCGAGCAACGCCGAACGCACAGGCTCCGGCGCACCGCGATCGACGTAATAAACGATCGGTTCAACCGCCTCGCTCACGCGCGCTGTCGGATCCTTCTTCTGCAAACGATGTCGCGCGATGAAGCGCTTGGTGATCGGTTCCTCAATCGGCGTCGCAAAGTCCATAAAGTCAATTCCGAAATAACCTGCACGCGGATCGAGCACGCGCGGTCTGTAACCCGCGGGCGGCAATTGCACAAACGAGTGCCGCTCGCGGACGGTGATCGATTCAGGAACGGGCACGACTTGCCTGACGAACCCTCCAGTGGGTTCGCCGGTGAAGGTCAGGGTCGTTTCAACTTCGGTGTTTTGCGGAAAGTTCCTGGTGTTCGGAAGGTAGAACGCGCTACGGCTCGTATCGAGGCGATATGTGCCTTGCTGTCCGCGCTGGAGAGTGTTCGTGACCTGGTGAACATCGCGAAGGTAGAAGTTGGTCGCGTCAACCAGCACACGTCCGCCCTCTTCAGCGGCGACTTCGAAACCCCACAACGTCGACTCCGCGAACGCGTCTTTTACTGCGAGCCGTTCGTCGGCGTTGTTGCTGCTGGCGCGGAACGCGTAATTCGGCGCGACGAGCAGTACGCGTGGTCCACTGCGATCGAAACGCACGATCGAGCTGTCGCCAAGCTGACCACGATCGAGCCCGATGTCGTTTGAGCCAATGCCGGCGGGCAATGACTCGACGTAGAGAAACTCAGTGTTCCACTTGTCGATCTCGAGCCACATCTTTCCGGCTTTCGCGTCCCAGTAAAAGGTGAAAAAGCCGGAAAACTTCTCCATCCCCTTCACCTTGTCGGAGATCGTTTGTGCCTGCGTTGAGACACACAACAAGAACAGGGATAACAGCAACACGAAACGTTTCATATTGGCTCCTTACTGCTCGCGCCACTCCGGAATGCGACCCGGTGTCCAGGGCGCGCCCGCGGCCTCTAGCTGCTTCTCCAATCGCGCGAGATCCACTTCAATCAACTGGCGTAACAAGGCCAGCACTGTTTCGAAGTCGTGCGCGGCGACCTCGTATTGACCCAGCTGCGTGATCGTCGGTCGCGCAGTAGACATTCGTTGCGCGTTCACCGCGTAACCTACGCGATCGCTGATCGACGGCGGCGTGATCATGTTGCGTCGTCGGGCTTCCGAATCGCCCGAAAGCGCGCGAATCAGATCGTTGTTTCGTTTCTCGAGTGCCATCGCAGTGTCGTAGAGACTATGCGGCAACGACGGCGTCTCTTGAATCGCACGTTTGATCGCTGTCAACCTTGGCCGCAAAGCGTTCGCTGCCTGCGTTGCACCGCTGACCGCGCGCTGTAAACGCACCGCTTTCTGTTGAAATTCAACGAGGGCAGTGCGATCCGTCGTTGACATGCTTTCCTGACCTTCGACCACCACCTGAAACTGCTGCGGCTGGCCTAACTGCGTCATCACGCCGTCAACTCGCTTCGACACTATCGCTTTATACGTTCCCGGCATGACTAGTGGACCTGATGGTGGTTCAAAATCAGCATCCGCGTCGGGTGGCGGCGGCGCTGGAAGGTTTGCCGGAGGATAACGAAGATCCCAGGTGAGCCGTTGCATACCGGCGCTGACTGGACCAGTGAGCCGTCGCACGACGCGATCGCTCGAGTCGGTGATCGTGATCACGATCGCGGGCGCGTCTTCCTCTTCCTCCGCGCGCAGTTGTTCGCGTGTGGGCCAACCGACCGGTCCACCACGGCGACTTGCGTCGCGCTCCGCTTCCTGACGTCTCTCCCTGCGCGTTCTGATCGGGTCCTTTAAATACCACGTGACAGTCGCGCCAAACGGCGGATTGTCAGCAGTGTAGTAACGTTCACCCTGGAAGCTCTTGCCGCGCCCGCCAAGTGGTTGCGACTGGATGTACATCAACGCGTCCTTGATCGGAAACACCGCCGCTTCCTGTCTCAACATTTCGGGCTTGAGCAATCTCAAGGGTGTGTAATCGTCGAGGATGTAAATGCCACGCCCAAACGTGCCGACGACGAGATCGTTCTCGCGTTTCTGGATGTTCAGATCGCGGACGGCAATCGTGGGCATTCCGCCTTTCAGTTGAATCCACTTCTCACCGCCATCAATCGAAAACCAAACACCAAACTCGGTGCCGGTAAAGAGCAGATTCGAATTGACGTGATCCTCCGCAATCGCGAGCACCGGACCATTCTTCGGCAGGTTTGCGCTCAACGAAGTCCACGTCCTGCCGGCGTCAGTCGTCTTCAAGAGATACGGCTTGAAGTCGTTGTTCTGATGATTGTCGAAACTGACGAACGCCGTGTTTGCATCGTGATTCGAGGCGATGATGCGACTGACGTACGCCATGTCAGCCACGCCGGGAAACTTCTCGATCTTGCGCCAGTTCTTGCCACCGTCTTCGGACACCTGGACCAACCCGTCGTCAGTGCCGACATAGATTAGCCCTTCTTTCTTCGGCGACTCGGCAAGCGCGGACGCGTTGCCGAAGAATGCTGTCGACGCGTTCTTCGCGACGGCATCGATGCCCCAGACTTTGCCCATCACCGGCAACTTGTCGCGATCGAGATTGCGCGAGAGTTGGCCGCTGATTAATTGCCAACTGTCCCCACGATCGTCGCTCTTGAAGAGTTTATCGGCGGCGAAGTAAAGGCGTGTACGAGAGTGTGGGCTTATGATGAACGGCGAATCCCAGTTCCAACGGTATGGATCATCAGCAGGAATGGGTTGCGGTTGAATTCCGATCCGCTCTCCCGTGCGTTTATCGAAACGAACGAGGCCGCCGTTCTGCGATTCCGAGTAGATGATGTTCGGATCTTCCGGATCGACCTGCGAACGAAAACCGTCGCCGCCGTTGGTGACAAACCAATCGGGATTCGTGATCCCGGAAGCACTGCGCGTGCGCGATGGACCACCGAAACTAAAGTTGTCCTGTGTGCCGCCGTAGACGTTGTAGAACGGCTTCGCGTTGTCAGTGGTGATGTCGTAGAACTGCGTCACCGGAAGGTTTTGTTTGAAGTCCCAGTGCACGCCGCGATCGAAACTCTCGTAGATGCCGCCATCGCCGCCGACGAGATAATGGTCGGTGTTGTTCGGATTGATCCACATGTCGTGATTGTCGACGTGCTTGTTTCGTTCGCCGAGCCGTCGGATTGTCCGGCCGCCGTCGTCCGAAACCATCAGAAACACGTTCATCACGTAGATGCGATCGACTTCCTTCGGGTCGGCGAGGATGCGCGAGTAGTACATCGCGGTCGAATCAAACTCGTTACGTCGTTCCCAACTACTGCCGCGATCGCTCGAGCGAAAAATCCCGCCGCGGCGATCGGCAGCTTCCACAGTCGCGTAGATCACGTTGGAATCGACCGGAGAAATCGCGAGTCCGATGCGTCCGAGTTCGACGGTTGGCAAACCAGCACGCAACCTGTTCCACGTCGCGCCTGCGTCAGTGGATTTGTAGAGCGCACTTTCGGGACCACCGTTGATGAGCGTCCACATGTGACGACGGCGTTGATACGCCGCGGCGTAGATCGTGTTCGGATCGTTGTGATCGATCACGACGTCGGTGACCCCGGTGTGCTCGCTGATGTTCAGGATATTCTTCCAGGTCTTGCCGCCGTCGGTTGTTTTGAACAGACCGCGTTCGCCGCCGGGCCCCCACAGTGGTCCTTGGGAAGCGACGTAAACGATATTCGCATCTTTCGGATCGATCGCGATTCGTCCGATGTGTTCAGAAGTTCTGAGACCGACGTTGCGCCAGGTGCGGCCACCGTCTTCCGACTTGTAGAGTCCGCTGCCATACGAAACGCTGCGCTGGCTGTTGTTCTCTCCGGTGCCGACCCAGACCGTTAGAAAGTTCTTCGGATCGACAGCGATGGCTCCAATCGAATACGAGGCTTCGTTGTCGAAGATCGGAGTCCACGTGACGCCGGCGTTGGTTGTCTTCCAGACGCCGCCGGACGCGACGGCGACGTAATAGCGCGTCGGATTGGCTGGATCGATTGCGAAACCGCTGATGCGTCCGGAAGTGAATGCTGGTCCAATTGAGCGCAGTCGCAAGCCGTTGAACGTCGGCGTCGACATCGGATCGCGCGGCGTCGGCGAAGCCTCAGGTGTTGCGGTTGCACTCGGACTCGGCGATGCGGCAACCGAGGGTGAAGGAGACGGCGACGGCTGTTGTGCCGCAACGTTAAGCAAACAAACAACTAACAATGACATCGAGAGCAATCCACGAGCGCACGCAGAGGTAGTCATAAAGGGGTTTCCTTTTTCTAGTTGTGTATTGAGACGATCGGCTTTGCCCCAAAAGTCATTTACTCGACTTCTTCTCTGTGTAAACTCTGCGTGCTCTGTGCCTCGGTGGTTATTTTTCCTAACAAATAGTGAACCACGGAGCACACAGAGAACACAGAGGTTACATGGAAAGCGGTATCCTGACTTTTAGGGCAAAGCAGAGACGATCAGAACGCGCGGATCAAACAGATCCGTGTTTTACCAACTCTTCACCAAGATGCTTATGCAGGAAATCAACTGTGCGCTGCCACGCATCGACAGCGGCTTCTTCGTTATAAACCTCGGGACGCGAATCGTTGAAGAACGCGTGGTCCGTCCCTGGATAGATGACCACCTCCATCGGTTTGCCGAGCGCTTTCACTTTGTTCTCCAGATCTCGCACTACCTGGGGCGTCACGAAAGCATCGTTCTCAGCATATAGACCCAACACCGGTGCATTCAGGTTCGAAAGATCGGGTTTGACGTTTGGATGGATGCCATAAAAAACAACGCTGGCGCCGATGTTCCGATTCTTCGTCGCGGTGTAGAGCGACAGCGCGCCGCCCATGCAGAAACCGACGACGCCGATCTTCTTGCTCGTCACTGCGTCGTGTTTGAGTAGATAGTCGACGGCGCCTGCGAGTTCTTTATCAGCTTCGTCGATGCGCAGCGCCATCATCAGCTTGCCGGCTTCATCAGGCGACCTGGTGGTCTTGCCGTGGTAGAGATCGGGAGCGAGGGCAACGAAACCCGCGGCGGCAAATCTGTCGCAAACGTCTTTGATATGGTCCACGAGTCCCCACCACTCCTGAATTACAACGACTCCTGGTCCACCACCTTGTTGCGGGACTGCCTCGTAACCTTCGATGCTGCCACCACTCACCGGAAACTCAACCATCTCTCCCACGACGTCCTCCTTACTCTTCCGATCGCTTTTGATCGAGCATTACGCCGTCCCAACGATTCATTACGTCGAGATGAACGTCAAACTGATCGATCACGCGCATGGCGACGTGATTGACCATGTCGTCAAGGTTCTGGGGGTGATTATAAAAGGCAGGCATCGGCGGGAGAATCACAACGCCCATCCGCGCCAGCTTCAACATGTTCTCAAGATGTATTTCGTTGAACGGCGACTCGCGTACGACGAGCACTAGTTTGCGTCGCTCTTTCAGAATGACGTCGGCGGCGCGATGAATCAGATTGTCACCAAGACCATGCGCAATCGCCGCGAGGGTTCGCATACTGCATGGAGCGATCACCATCCCCAGCGTTACAAACGATCCGCTGGATATCGCCGCACCCTGATCTCCGCTCGCATAACTCTGCGTCGCCAACTGTTGTATCTCTTTTAGTGAGTAAGGCGTTTCATGCGCAAGTGTGCGCCCCGCCCACTTGCTCACGACCAGATGCGTCTCCACACCCGAACCATGCAGCAACTGCAAGATTCGCACGCCGAAGATCGTGCCCGTAGCGCCCGTGATACCGACAATCAGTCGTTGAGGTTTCGTCTGCTCCATTTGTGGCCGCATTTTCCCACGGATTTTTGACAAAAACAAAAAGGCCGGACGTGTAAACTCCACTCGTCCGGCCTTTCATGGCAATTTGCAGCGGCTAGCCGCGGTGTTAAGCGGCGGCAGTTGTGTACTTCTCGATCATGCGTGTGATCGACTCTTTGCTCGTCGCTCCGACAACGCGCTCGACTTCCTTACCTTCGCGGAACAGGATCAGGGTGGGAATGCCCTTGATGCCATAACGCTGCGCGGTCGTCGGGTTGTCGTCGACGTTCAACTTCACGACGTTAGCACTGTCGGAATATTGCTGAGCTACGGCTTCAACGGTCGGCGCCAGCATTCTGCAAGGTGTGCACCATTGCGCCCAAAAATCGACCAGCACTGGTTTGTTCGATCCCAGTACGTCTTTCTCAAATGAGCTGTCGCTAACTTCCTTTACAAATTCACTCATGTTCAATCGCTCCTAATCTGAACTTTAATCTTTCCAAAAATCGTTAACCCTCGAATTAGTTACCTTCGCCTTCGAGGAAATTCTTTAACAGCCGCGCTCGCGACGGGTGGCGCAGTTTACGCAGCGCCTTTGCTTCGATCTGACGGATTCGTTCGCGTGTCACGTTGAAGTTCTGGCCCACTTCTTCCAGCGTCCGTTCGTGACCGCCGTTATCGAGACCAAACCGCAAGCGGATCACGCGCTCTTCACGCGGACTCAAAGTCTGCAACACGTCGCCGGCGATCTCGCGCAGGTTCGACGTGATTACACGCGCTGCCGGGCTCTCGCTCGACTTGTCTTCGATCAAGTCGCCTAATTGTGAATCACCATTTTCACCGATCGGAGTTTCCAGAGAGATCGGATCCTGCATCAACTTGCGCGCTTTGCGCACCTTGTCGACAGAGGTGTCCATCTTCTTGGCGATCTCTTCGGTCGTAGGTTCGCGACCGAGTTCGCGCACCAGTTCACGCGAGGTGTTCTTGAGTTTGTTGATCACCTCGATCATGTGCACCGGAATACGAATCGTGCGCGCCTGATCGGCGATGGCACGCGTGATTGCCTGGCGAATCCACCAGGTCGCATAAGTCGAAAACTTGTAACCGCGCCGCCAATCAAACTTGTCGACGCCCTTCATCAAACCAAGGTTACCTTCCTGGATCAGATCGAGGAACTGCAATCCGCGGTTCTGATACTTCTTAGCGATTGAAACAACGAGACGAAGATTAGCTTCCGTCAACTCGTGTTTCGCCTGCGCCGTTTGGGCTTCGCTGACGGCGATCATCTGATGCGATCGCTTGATCTCCAACGGCATCAGGTGATGTTCGACTTCGATCTCTTTCAGCCGCTTTCTGGCGGTGGCGACATGCTTCCGGAATTCCTTCTGCTTGTCAGCCTTCAGTCCCTTGCGTTTGAGCTTCTCGGAATACGCTTCAATCTCGCGTTCGAGTGTGCGGACTTCCTTGTGAACGACGCCGATGGCAGCGATCAAGCGCTGCCGGGCCGCTTCTTTCAAATGTAGTCCACGGATTTCCTGCGCGATTTCGAGTCGCGTGCGGGCAAGTTTCCGCCGGTAACGCAATAACTTCTTGGAGCGCTTGCCGCGTGAGACTTTCTGCTCGTCGGCAAAACGCTCAAACTCCTTCAGGCCTCGTTTGTAGAGTTGCCTGATGTTCTGTAGCCCTTCGATCGTCCACTGTAGATACTCTTCGCTGCGATCCTCGTGTTCCTCGGTTTCCATCTGGTCCGAGAAAGCCACGACGTCGCGGATGTTGAGCTGTCCGGCCGCTAACTCATCGCCGATTCGGAAAAGTTCGACCACGGCGATCGGCGAACGTGCTATCGCTTTTTCAGCGCGCTTCTGTCCGCGCTCGATTCGCTTCGCGATCGATACTTCCTGTTCGCGTGTGAGCAGCGGCACTACCCCCATTTCCCGCATGTAAACGCGGATGGGGTCTGACGTCTTGTCCATCTCGCCGGCGGAAAGGTCGAGTTCGACCTCTTCGCTCATGTTTTCATCAGACTCAACGACAGACGACGACTCCTCGATCAAAGGCTCCTCGATTTCAGCTTCACCACTGGTCGCTCTCTCGAGGGTTTGTAAAACCTCATCGATATCCTCAATCGACACGGCGTCGTCGGTCAGTTCCTCGCTGAGGCTGACAAACTCGCCTTTCGTCGAACTCATGAGCTCGATACCGCTTTGATCTTTTTCAAGCCTGGACAAATTAACTAATTCCTTTCTCGCGTTTGTTAGGCAGTTGGGAGCGCCTTCGCTCTCCGGTTCTTTGTTCCGTTGCGCAACTCGGACAAAGCTATCTGCCCCTGGTCATACTGCTTCTTTCGGCCGTTACCATTACGTCCGTTAGTTTTCCCGTTCGCTTTCCCGTTGCCGTTGCGGCCGTTTCGGGCGTGGGCTGTCTGTTTCGTGGCGGCGCCACAAGGTCGCAAGCGCTGCACCACATCATTAATCGTTATGCTTCCCAACACCTGCTCAACTGCCGAATCAACCTCCAAAAGCACCTCGCCTAACACCGTTTCAATGTTCACACCCACCGGACAATCGCGGCTCGGAGGCTGTCGATGCAACGAGAAAACGCCGTCGTACTCGAGTGCCCGGTACACATCTAGGAGGGTCGTTTCCGCCGGATCGTTTGCCAGTCTCGAACCGCCTAATGAACCAGTTTGCGAAACTACCAGCCCCGCCTCGGCCAATTCGAGCAACATGCGGCGAATCACCACCGGATTGGTGTTGACACTTTCCGCAACCTGTTCGGATTTAAGGGGTTCTTCGCCCGACCAGGCCATCAAACTGAGCACATGAACGGCTACGGCGAACCTGCTGTTAGTCGACATATCAAATACGTTCCGGGCAATCCGGGGTTTCGTTTTGTAACCATTATAGTTACAGTTTTGATTTTGTCAATCTGATTGATGTTAAAGGGGTTCGAGTCCTGTTTTCGGCCACTTTCCGAACGATGAACTTACTTATTGGCCGGGGACATTTGCGGGAGATTGAGGTTGTGAATGAGCTCGAACAGGACTTCGACGTCGATCGGTTTCGGCACGAGGGCGTGGTAGCCCGTGCCAAGAGCGCGCTCACGATCCTCGTCACTCGCGTAACCAGAGATGGCGATTGCGGGAACGTCGTCCATTCCGGGAAGAACTTTAAGTTGTTCGAGGAGCTGATAACCATCGACGTCGGGCATGCCGATGTCCGAAATAATTACCGCCGGACGTTTGTTAACGGCTTGCTCCAACGCTTCGGCGGCAGAAGCAGCGGTCGTAACGTTTGCGCCTTCGCGACTGAACACCGCGCTCAAGAGCATCAGAGTGTCGAGCGAGTCTTCGACTATCAACACGTCCAGGCCAACCAAAGAGTGGGTTTTTTCAGGCGGTTCTTCGGGAACTACACTTCCCGCCGTCGCCAGTGCCATATTCAACGTGAAACATGAGCCCTTCCCAGCGCCGCCCGACTCCGCGAGAATCTTTCCGCCGTGCATTTTTGTGAGCGCATCGGCGATGGCAAGGCCGAGTCCTAATCCCCCATGACGCCGCGAGGTCGAGCCGTCTGCCTGCTTGAACCGATCGAACACGTGAGGCAGAAATTCCGGATCGATGCCGATTCCCGTATCAACAACAACAAGGCGCGCTTGCGGACCCTCGTTCTGGGTCGACACCGTTACCTTCCCTCCGGGCTCTGTAAACTTGATCGCGTTCGAGATCAAATTCCACGCGATCTGCTGGAGTCGCACCGGCTCACCCATTACGACAAGCGTCGACGGCCACAGGTTTACTGACAGTTCGATATTTCGCGCGCCGGCAGACTCGAGGACCGTGTCAATGGCCGCCTTCGTGATCATGTTGAGATCAGTGGGCTTCGGTTCGAAATGAAGCTTTCCGGTCGCAATACGCGACGTGTCAAGCAGGTCGTCGATCAGTTTCGATTGCAGCCAGGCGTTTCGTTCGATCGCATCCAACGCCTGCGCGACGCTCTTCTCGTCCAGATTCGCGGTGCGCAATAGTTTGATCCAGCCCACAACGGGCGTAAGCGGGGTGCGCAGCTCGTGCGAAAGCGTCGCGAGGAAAACGTCTTTCGCGCGGTTTGCTTCGGCCAGCTCGGCGTTTAGGCGCGTCAGTTCGGCGGTGCGCTCGATGATTCTGCGTTCGAGATCTAGGTTGAGTTGCTCCAGATCGGTGCGCGCCTTCTGTTCGGCAAGCATCAGGCGACGGTGTTCGACACCGCGCCGAATCGTGTGCTTCATGCTGTCGATGTCACACGGTTTGACGAGGTAGTCGTAAGCGCCTTCCTGCAACGCCGCGATCGCCGATTCAACCGACGCAAAGCCAGTGAGCACTACCGAGATCGTCAACGGTGAGTGACGGCGAATCTGGTTTAGTACCGAAAGACCGTCGCCTCCTTCCATGTGCAAGTCGGTGAGTACCAGGTCGTAGTCTTTCTGCTCGAGCAGGGCGATGGCTTCGTCACCGCTGGATGCGGTGTCAACCAAATAACCCTCTCTTTCAAGAATAGCTGCGGTTGTGATGCGCAGACTCTCTTCGTCATCGACTACAAGCAATCGTCCATCACGTATAAGCGATGGAATGCCGTTTCCTTCATCCAATTTGTGGCTCATTTCGTCGTTAACCGTTCAGTTTCTTGAGCTTCGAAAATTGGGGATTCAACCTGGAGGATGATCGTGAAAACAGTTCCACGACCTAATTCACTTGTCACCTCGATGCGCCCGCCGTGCTGCCTGACGATGTCCTGGGTCACCCATAGTCCAAGGCCAGTGCCTTTCTTGCCGCTTGAGAAAAACGGCTCGAAGATGTGGTTCAGATCGTCTTCGTTGATACCGACGCCGCTGTCACCGATTTGGATCAGGATCGACGGCTGCAATGCCTGTTCGTAATGAGAAGTACGGATGGTGATTTCACCGCCGCCTTGTATGGCTTGTTGCGCGTTGATGATCAGATTCAGAATTACCTGGCGCAACTGGTCGGCGCGCGCGCGAATCTTCGGCAGCGTCTCATCAAGATTCCGATTCACTCGAATGCGCAACTGGCGCATCTTCTTCTCGAGCAGCACCAGCGTCTCTTCAATCAACTGGTTGACGTCGACCCAATCCACTTCGCCTGAGCGACGAGCGAAACCAAGCATCTGCCGGATAATGTGTGAAACGCGTTCCGTTTCCTTGCGCGCGATTTCCAGGAAGCGGAAATTCTTGTCTCCTTCGGATCCGGACTCCATCAGATAAAGCGCGTTCTTGATCGCTTCCAGGGGATTATTGACTTCGTGAGCGATGGACGCTGCGAGACGGCCGACCGCGGCGAGTTTCTCTGATTCAAACAATTGCTGCTCGACGCGTCGTCGTTCGAGCTCGCGAATCTCAGTCAGGTCGTGAAGAATGGAAACTACCGCTGTGACTTGTCCCGTCGGATCGAGCACTTCGCGCGCCGTGATCTCCATCGGCAAGAACCGGCCGTTTTCAGGATCGATCAGCTCGATCTCCGCCTGCCTGCCTGTTTCCGATGCCGACGCAAGACCTGAGATGAACGACGTAAGCTTCACGGCGTTAGTGCGAACAGCGGCAGCCGCTCCTGCCCGAGACGACGACTTCTCTTCGAACAACAACTCCGCGCGCCGATTGAACAGAATGAAGTTGCCCGCCGAATCGCAGACGACGATTGGATGGCCCACGTTTTCGATGATCAGGTCGAGGCGGTCACGTTCACGAGTCGAATCGGCTTCGGCTTGTTGCAACTTGACGAAGTTGCGGGCGAGTTCTTCGTTCGCTTCGCGCAGATCCGTGACGTCGCGGAAAATTGAGACGAGTCCGAGCGGTTCGCCACGCGAGTTTGCGGCCGGAGTGGAGATGACTTCGAAGTGGATATCCGAACCTTCAAGTGGATCAACGAGCGTGATGTCTCGCTGGACTAAATCCGAGGACGAAACAGTCGCGCTCGAGAGATACGCCGAGAACAGGAGGTCGTTCATCTTGAGCGCGCGGCGTTTGCCTTCGCCGGCGTTTGCCGATCCGCTGAACAGTTCCTCGGCGCGACGGTTTTGCAGCAGGATTTCGTTGTCGAGGTCGGTGAGAACGATGGGATCGGCGACCGACTTCATGATCGACTCGATCCACTGCCGTTCCCGCTGTAGTTTCGTAACGGTACTGACGAGCTTTTCCTGGTGAATCGCAAGCGACGCGATGATGCCAACTCGATCCGCAAAGCGTTTCAACAGATTCAGCGAAAGCGGATCCACTGTCTCTCGATCAGCGCCGACGTAAAGAACGCCGAGTCGCGAGCCCGGATCGAAAGTCCAAAAGTGGCCGGGAAGTCTCGAACCGCTTCGTGAATCACGGCCTCTAGTTGGAGAGATCTCGGAGATTCCAAACAACGGAAGCGCGATGACCTCGTGCTCCCAGTGCATCTTGTCGAAGAGAGTTCGTGAAGCGACGTCTTCCTTCATCGAGATCCACAACGGAACCGCGTCGTGAATTACCCGGACACACGCGGCGCTGGAATCCAGCGGCATCTCCGCTCGTGCGGGCTGCTCACCATCAAACCCGACTGCCGCGCGGATGCGCAACTCCGCATCTCTTTCGTTGATGATGGCAACGGCGGCCTGCCGGTGTCCGAAGATGTTGGAAATGCCTTCCAGCGCGAGCAGGAGTCGTTCATTCACCCGCGGTGTCGCCAGCATCTGCGTCGTGGTCTCAACGAACACGTCATACTGGCGCAGGTAGGAGCCGATCCGTTCGTTATCTGAGATCGGCGGAACCGTGGCAAAAGCTAACTCTGTGGGGACTTCACCCATGTTCTAAAAAATTTGTTTTTGCCGCACACATCAAAACACGGATTACACCGTGTGTTACTTTTTCTCTTCAACTGTGACTCGACGACGAGTTTCAGTCTCTACAGTTTCTGCTCCGGGGGTCAAAGCCGGGCGGGAAACAGCCGGCGTCAGACCTACGGCTTCAGCGTACTTGAGGTAAGTGTCAATTGAAGCAACAACCACACGAGCTTCGATAGTGATCAGGTCTATTCCCACCAGTGAGATACGGACCCAGGCGTCGATGACGATACCCTTGTCGAGTACGCGATCAAGGACGTCTATTAGACTAGTTCCGCCTGGTGCTCTTTCGACAGCCATTTGCTTAGGTTCCTTTATCCAAAGTTGTAAAAACCAGCATTAGCACAGCATTTAGCGACGCCGCCCTTTGCTCTTAGTATTCTTTTTGATCTCTGTTCGCGTGACCTCGGTTCTGGTAGTGCCGGTCGCTCCGAGCTTTCGGATCTCCAGCTCAAGTTCAGAAAGCCGCTCACGCAACTCGAGATTTTCCGCCTCGGCGCGCTCGGCGCGGGTCGTCAGGTTCGTGTCGTAGCGCCACCAGTTCAGGCCAATCTGCTCTGCCTTGTCGATCGAGCACACGAGTAGTCGAATCTGCAAGGTGAGTAGTTCTACGTTCGCGAGCGACACTTTAATGTCGCCGGCTATGACCAACCCCTTGTCAAGAATGCGATCGAGAACATCAACTAAGCCCGGGGGACGGGCCGTTATAAGGGTAGACCGCTCACTGGACACTTTCGTCCTCCACTCTCAGGAGGCGGCTTTACTCAAAAAGCTCAGGTGGCCGCCACCGTCGTATGCAATGCCGGGGAAAGACTTACTTCAGCTAAATCAGACGTCCCACAGGACCGAGATCGAGATTGAGTTCTTCATCCGTTAAACCAAATTGTTCTTTCAGCTCCTGAAGCTTTGCTTCTAACCTCATAAGCGCCAACCCTAGTTCTTCGATTTGTTCAGGTGAGAGATCCCCGCCTTCCATGCGGCGGACCGCCTGCTTTTCAAGCAGACGACGGATGAACTCGATCAACGTCAGAACCAGCTTCGCGAGACCCTGTTCGACGCTTTGCGCGTCAATATTAATTCGCGACGGCAAAGAGTTTGTGACACAACTCAGTTGCTCAACGAACTCCTCGACGTGCGAGGTTTCGATCTCCGGCTCAGCCGTAGGGGATTTTTCGGGGGAAAACTCCATCAGCTTACTCCGAACCGCGTTTTGACTTCAAGCTCTATGTTGGAAAAAGTATACGGCGGCCAGGGTCCGCTTACCAGAAAGTGGAGTTCCGGCTGTGTTTTAAGGGCTTCTGCGACCCGGCCGCGGTATTTAGCGACTTCCGGGCGGCCAACCAAATGGGATGCAGCCACTATCAGCTTTTCTGTTGGGCAAAGGCTAACTTCTTCCTGCTTCACCAGCCCCTCAACCTGTTCGCTGAGCCATAAGGACACTTGCTTTGCTTTCTCAGCTCGATGTTCCCCGCCCGTGATTTCGCGCTGTTTTTGGTGAAGAAATGCTGCTCCCGGGCCCAGATCATCCCTCGCTGATCCTGATTTGGTCTCATCCGTGTCCCAGATAATCTTTACGCTCATCTCGAGACACCCGCGTACCTGCGCCAGCTTCATTTCTAACTTCTCTCGGTGAGTGCGTATATAACTGGCGAGCTGTTGTTCCGTTACCACAGATCCGAACCGAAATGGCAGCGGCGTTGTTTCACTGAGCACACTGCGGACAACACTATCGTGCGTAAGTACATTTTCACGAGTGACCAGCGCCGATTCGCCTTCAAATCGACTCACCAGCAAGGAGAGACCTTCGCGCTCGATGACCTCGACATTCGCACCTGAAATGCCGACGACTGGCGCTGCCAGCGCGGCGAACTGCACGGCTGGCTTCTCGGCGAGGCAGTAGACATATAACTTCATCCACGTTTGCGTACGACTTCGTTGGCAGTCTCGACCGAACTGACGAGAACGTTCAAGCCGATAAAGATTAGATCGATGTCGGCGACCGAGATCGTGATTTCGCCGGCGATCACGAGGCCGCGGTTGAGCACGTGATCGAGAGTTTCGAGCAACGAGACATCAGACTGCTCGAGAATATCAATCTGTTCCAATTGCTCACTCATTTATTCAATCCGGGTGAAATTATACGCGGGCCAGGGTCCCGTAAGTTCCAGACGTACACCGGCGCTCTGATGTTCCTGCGCCAACCGTTCAGCAGCATCGCGAAAAGCGTCAAACTCCGACTTCGTCACAAGAAAAGCAAACTTCGCTTTAAGTTCACCGTGTTCGGTCGCCTCGACCTTCAGTACGCGCAGACGTTTTGCATCAACGCTCTGCTCGCCGAGTGTCTGTTCAACTTGTTCGACGTTTCGATTCAGAGCAGCACGCGCTTCGTCGACCTTCAAGGTTTCGATCTTCTTTTGCATCAGGTACGACTGGCCCGGCGACGCCTGGGCCGCGCGCTCCGTTAAGTCACGCAACACCGGACTGACTGAAGTGATGCTCGACATCAACACCGATTGATCGCAAAAAACATTCACGCCCCACTCTTCACGCCCGCGCAGGCGTTCAAGGATCTCGCGTAGCTCTCTTCCCTTTTCCGACAGCATCCGTTCGATTCCGGCACGCTCGAGGTAGATAGTTCCAAAACGGAGCGGCACCACCGCGGCTCGTTTGGCAACATATTCTGCGATCGTTTCGTGGCGCATCGCGCGTACCGCCGTCCAACTCGGATCGGACAGGTGTTCAGCGAGGCTTTCTTCACTATAACTGGCTAAAGGCACCTCGCTAATCAGTGCCGCCAGATCGCCGCTCGAGAGCCATTCAAGTTTCGAATCTTCTTCAATCGCCGGCGGCAGCGAACCCGCCGCAAGCTCGGCGGCTGCCGCACGCTCAGCAATACAGTAAACGTAGAAAGCCAGGTTCATCTGTTTGTCACAGAGTGTTTTTACACTCATTACAGTTTCCCGCAAAGGCGCAAAGACGCAAAGGAGATTAAGCCCCGTCGCCGGAACTGTCTCTTTGCGCCTTTGCGGCTTTGCGGGAAACTTCCACTCTCAATCCTCGCCAACTCTGAAAATGCTTCAGTAAATCCTTGGCTCCCGTGATTTCGTGCGGTTGTTGGGGCGCGGTAAACAATTGGACCGAACGAAACCGCTTCCGAAAGTTCACAACTACCTCGTCCTGCATCTTCCGTCTCGATTTACAGAAATCACATCCGTTCTTGGGGACCATCCCATTGATCAAAAGCTTCTCCATCGGCACTTGGAGCTTGTCGAGCGCCTTCGCAAGGTCGACGGTCTCCTCCAAACTCATCCGCTCGGGAATGGCCACGCCAACGAACTCACAACGCTTCGCGTCAGTAAGCAAAGCGAGAACTCCCTTGATACTCTTCGACAACGCCACCAACTCTTCGGCGACCTGCGTCGCCTTCACGACGTTCTGATACTTTAACAGCAGCTTCATGAACGTTCGTATCCATGAGAGCGCTACCTGCGGTAACTCCAAAAAACGGATCAAATGGCCCGTCGGCGCTGTGTCGAGAATGATTGAGTGATATCGATTCTCGTCGAGCAGATCGCTGATCACGCCCAGCGCGGCAATTTCGTCAATGCCTGGCGGCGTTAGTTCAACCAGTTCACGCATCGCTTCTCGATCAAACTTGATCTCCATTCGCGAGGCGCCAGTCAGCGAAGCAAACAACTCGTCGGTCCACGTTCGATAACGTGTCTTGAGTTCTTCAAACCATTCTCCCGGATCGATCTCCATCCCATCGAGGTTCGCATTGCCCGCGACGCTTTTCTTTTCGCGACCAATCTCCTCACCAAAACTGTCAGACAGCGAATGCGCCGGGTCAGTTGAAAAGATCAGCAGTTTCTTTCCTGGTTCGGCGTGTGCGAGCGACAGTGCGTAGGCGGCCGCGGCAGTGGTCTTTCCGACACCGCCCTTCCCGCCAAAAATCACAATCGGCTTTAGAGTTAATGGGAATTCCATATAACCTTTCCGACCTTATTCAACGCCTCGAACCCTCGAACTTCCTGTGCCTGCAACGGGACGTAGTGAAACTCCAACCCGCGAAATGCCCTCGAGATCTCCTTCAACCACTTCTTTTGACCCGAAACACGCGCCTGACAGTATTCACAATCACCATGTTCCTGCTCGACACGATTTACGATCAGATCGCGCACGGGCACGCCCTGCTCCTTCAGCAACCCGAGATAGCGCTCGGTTTCGCGAACACTCATCGCCTCCGGAATCGTGACGAGTGAAAAACTGGTCTGATCAGTGTCGTAAAGTAACTTGCGCACGGACGCGATCCGCTCCTTCAGATCGCGCAGGAACAACTCAACCTTATCGAGTGGCGCCCGGCGCCGCGCAAACTGCTCGATCATGTAACGATGCTTCTCACCCATCAAATCCAGCGTCCGCGCAATACGCTCAAACACCTCCGGCAAACGCAACAGCCGAGACGTATGTCCGGAAGGCGCCGTATCGACGACGATGTGCGTGTACTTCCCCGCGCGATCGACTTCACTCAATTCAAACAACGACATCACTTCGTCCAACCCCGGCAAAGAAAGATTCAGCAACTGGTTGATATCATCCTCGTCCAGCAAGGTTCCGCGTTCCGCAATCTCAGCGAGCACTTCGCCATGCGCAGCTCGAAACCGCTCGAGCGCGAGACTCGCGTCCATCTCGTAAGCAAACAACTTCCCACGCCCTCGAAGTTGTTTCACCTCAACGAGACGATTGCCGACTTTCACGTCGAGACTGTCCGATAACGAATGTGCGGGATCGGTTGAAAAGAGGAGGATGGAATCGTTGCGTTTTGAGTTATGAAGGAGGAAGAGTGCGGTTGCTGAGGCGGCGGTGGTCTTTCCGACCCCACCTTTGCCGCCGAAGAAAAGGTAACGCGCGTTCACCCTCGGTCACGTGATTCAAGAAGTTTCTCGCGCAAAGGCGCAAAGACGCAAAGAAGTAGAACGGACCCGGAATTTTTACTTTGCGTCTTTGCGCCTTTGCGGGACAGACTCATGGCTCGTTCACCCTCGCTCGTGCCGCTCGTCACCTTGATAGTCGCCACCGACTTCAATAACCAGGCTCGACGAGTCTTTCGTATGGACCACCTCGTGCATCAGGTCGAGCTGTCGCATCTTGATCGCACGCAGCCGAGCAAACAGTTCCGCCTCCTGCTCCGCAAAATCCTCGTCGGAGATCTCGTCGAGCTCCTTGCGCATTTGCAGCTCGAGCAACTGCTCCTTGATCACGGTATCGTCGTTCAACTCCTGATCGGCCATCTTTTGAATCTGGCCCAGGATGAACTTAAAGCCGTTGACCGGCGCGAGCAGTAGATCGTCGATCAGAAACATTTCCTTTAGCTCGCTACTGCTTCGGTGGTGCCTTCGCCGCGCTCCAGTTTCAAACGAATGTGGACGAAGTTGTAAGGTGGCCACGGACCGCTGTACTTGAACGACAGCTTGCCTTCGTATTTCGAGGCGATCTCTTTCACCCTCTGGTCGAACTCAGTTTCACGATCGCGCTCGATCAGAAACGCCGCGTTCATGATCATGCGATCGCCAATCGGTTTATTGGCCCGGGAGGCGACGGCCACGTCGCGCAGGTGCGAATAGATCTCGCGAATGTACGAATCTGCCTGGTCCGTCAACGCCGTTTCGATCAAGCGGCCCAGCTGCATGCGTGCGAAATAGGTCGAACCTGTCGTGCGCGTGGTGATCTGTTCTTTGAGGTGACGGATCTCGTCGTCTTTCTCTTCCAGCTCCGCTGTGACTTTGTCGCGGTCCCAGTTCACCTTCAGTCCGAACTCAACCTTGCCTTCCATCTTGGCCAGCACATCGCGGAGCGCGTCGTAAGTTCCACGAATCAGCTCGACGATGTCGTCTTCCGTCTTGAACAATGCGCCGAACGCCATCGGCAACACGGTGAACTCGCGCATCACCGTCTCGTTCACCTGCTCGTGCGCGAAGACGTTCTCACGAGTTGGGTCGTAAACAACGAGGGGCGTGTTTGAGACGACGGCGGCAAGACCCTTGTGACGCACTGTGTAAATATCGTCGCCGCGCCCACCAATACCCATCGGGCCGAATGAACGCGGTTCATCGGTTTCGATGATGCAGTAGACATACTTGCCCTCGGGCACCGGCTCGAGAGAGGGTTGTTCGACTTCACGACTCATATGTTTTGCCTGCGTGGGTTACCGGAAAGACAGGATCGAATACTCGCCAAAGATGATAATCAGTTGCCGCAATCTGGACAAGCTTTCAAGGGCATGAGTTCGTCTGTGCCTTGAATTCAAACATTCCTTAGGGCCGACTCCCAAAATCGGATTGTTGTGATGCACCCGCCGTGGCCATTTTGCCGTTTTGTGTGCTGGCATGAACGTTGCTCCCCTGTATAAGAGAAAACAAAGAAGGAGATTCCGACCATGCTGTGGACAATTTTAGTAATCCTTTTGGTTTTGTGGCTTATCGGCTTGCTCTCGAATGTCGGCGGCAGCCTGATTCACCTGCTTTTGGTTGTTGCGGTGGTGGTGCTGATTATTAACCTGGTTACCGGCCGCAGAGCAGTTTAAGTCCAACGATCAATCTACTTCGGCAAGATCTGAGTTGGCCGGGCCGTTATAGACCCGGCCCTCAGCCGTAAATTTCGAACCGTGACACGGACAATCCCACGTCCGTTCACATGCGTTCCACGAAACAACGCAACCAAGGTGAGGGCAGACGGCTGAACGGCTGTGAATCGATCCGCGATCGTCTCGATACACCGCGATCTTCGAGAGACCTTCGCGCATTATTGCGCCCTGCCCCGGCTTCAACTCTTCCACTGACTTTATATCGCCGGCAGTGACGTAGTCCGCAAACTGCCCCGCGACGTTGATGTTCTCGCCGGCGTACTCTTTCGCGGCGCGTAGCGTAACGCGTGATGGATTGTAAATCTCTTCCCAGGGGTTCTTTCGTCCCTGGATCAGGTCGGTAAGAAGAATGCCGGCGATGGTCCCATGCGTGATGCCCTGCCCGGAATCACCAGTGGCGATGAAGACGTTATCGGAATCCAGCGGATTGCGACCGATGAAGGCGAGATAGTCGGCCGGTTCCATTACCTGACCGGACCAGCGAAACT
>Ga0209387_1000137_pt1 | contig 21898 bp, 9 predicted proteins | sample NCControl_FD_187515 | JGI IMG/M metagenome (GOLD analysis project Ga0209387, IMG submission 187515) | Agricultural soil microbial communities from Utah to study Nitrogen management - NC Control (SPAdes) (version 2) | ecosystem: Environmental > Terrestrial > Soil > Agricultural land | place: USA...
AAGCTGCGACGCAATCTCACGCTTGATCTCGGTATTCGTTGGGAAATGAGGTTGTCGCCGCGGGCGCCAGACAACATCGTCCTTCGTCCGGAACAGCGGTTGGCGATCGGTGAGCCGCCAACGAGCGCGTTCCGCTTCGGCGAAGGAAAGTTGTATGACGATTCGCTTTACCTTTTTGCTCCAACGGTTGGTGTGGCTTGGGATCCGAAAGGTGACGGCAAGAGTTCAATTCGTGCGAACTATCGGCTCGCCTACGATCGCACCAACACGTTCATCTTTTCATCGTTTATCTTTCAAAGCGCTCCCGGCCTAACGCGCGCCGTGACCAACAACTCGTTCGGACAGAACGGTGGTCTGTTGCGACAGGGCGTTCCAACACTGACCTCAAACGACGTTACGCCACTCCAGTTTCGACAACCTCCCTCGTTCTCAGTGAACTCTCTCAACGTCGTCGATCCGGAACTAAGTAACCCGAAAACGCATCAGTACTCGATTAGCTTTCAGCGTGAGATTGGTTGGAAGAACGTGCTCGAAATCAATTACATCGGACGTCGGGGCCGCGATCTCTATGGCGGGTACGACGTGAACCAGGTAGACATTCGCAATAACGGCTTCCTGGCAGCGTTCGAAGAGTTAAGGACCACCGGCAATAGCACACTAATCAACAGTCTGCTCGCTGGACACTCCGGACTAGGGTTCTTACCCAACACCAATATTCGCGAAAATGGTTCGCAGTTCCTGTTGCGGCAGACGCTGGCAGCACAAGTTCGATTACCGAACGGAACTCTGTCCAGCAACCTCGTCGCTGCCGGAGCGGTCGCACAGGCGGCGTTCATAATCGCCCAAAGCACTCAGGGGGCGTTCTCGGGCAAGTCGGGCCCAACGCTGATCGCCAACGGCTTCAGTCCTTTCTTCTTCCAACCGTACCCGCAATTCACCGGCGCTGTGAACGTGATCGATAACCACGATCGTTCACGCTACAACGCGCTCGAAATTCAGGTGAGCCGGCGCTCGTCGAAAGGACTCGCGTTCCAGGCGAGCTACACACTCGCGAAGTCGGAAGACACGCGCTCTTTCGATCCTGCTTTCACGCTCATTACGCGAGGTGGCACGGGACAATCGGCGGCAAACACTCCGTTCGATATCAACAATCGCGACCTCAATTACGCGCGGTCTGATTTCGATCGTCGCCACGCGCTTCAGGGCTACGTGCTTTACGAACTTCCGTTCGGGAAGGGAAGACGGTTCGGTACCGGTTGGGGCCAAACCGCAGATTTCCTGCTCGGCGGTTTCAACGTCGCGGGCGTGATGCGTCGATATTCGGGACGTCCGTTCACGGTCTTTTCAGGCGCCGGCACTCTTTCGCAAGTAGTGTTCACGCCGGCAAGTTGCAACGACTGCACGCCGGACCTTGGCAGCGTTGTCCTCGAAAATGGCCGCAACGTTTTCTTCACTGCCGAGCAGCGCGCGAAGTTCTTCGTTCCCGCGGCCGGTGAATTCAGCAACGTGGGTAGAAACTTCTTCAACGGACCATCATTCTTCAACCTCGACATGACTGTCGGTAAGAAATTCCGCTTCTCGGAATCGCAGGATCTCGAGATTCGTGTCGAAGCACAGAACGTAACCAACACCCCATCATTCGCGGTGCCCGATGGCAATTTGATTCTGACCGCCGGTGGTTCCTTTGGTCAGATTCTGGGAAATACGACCAGTACTTCTCGGAAAATTCAGTTCGTGGCGAAGTTCAACTTCTAAACACAAGAGGCACAAAAAGAAGACGCAAAAAGGCACAAGAAAGCAGGTTCGGCTATTTCAAGTCGAACCTGCTTTGCTTTGTCCCTTGTTCCTTTTGTCGTTAGAACTGGACCTTCAGCGCGAATTGGATCACGCGCGCGGCCTCACCCGTTTGTACGATCGTCTGGGTGGAAGGCGGCGCGACGCCGGCGCAACATGACGAAGCGAATACGCTCGACCTGATGCTAGGCGATCCGGTTGACGCATCACGCGGATTGTCGAAGTTCGTGTGATTGAACGCATTGAACATCTCAGTCCGGAACTGGATCTTCACTCGCTCGCCGATCGGAAACATTTTGATGAAACCGAAGTCGATGTTCCAATAACTCGGAGCGACGAAGATGTTACGCCCTGCGCCATTCTGTCCTGGCGCTGGGATGCAAAACGGCTGACTCAGATCCACACCGCACGTCAGCGCAGTAACCGGTTTGAACAATACCGGACCAGCGAGCGGCGACCCGGGCAGTTCCTGAAGCTGCGCCCGGACCGGACCCTGCACGCCGGCGCGACTCTCATGACTACCATTCGACGTAAATGCTCCACTACGGACAGCGAACGGCTCACCACTCATGTGCGTGTAAATCGTGTTGATGGACCACCCGCCCAGCAACTGATTGACCAGGCCGGAAGAGTTACTGAAGTACTTCCGCCCTCGGCCCACGGGCACTTCCCACACCGACGCCGCCGTGAAGGCGTGCGTGCGATCGAAATCGGATCGCGCCCTTTCTTCGCGGAAGTTGCGAATGTCAGTGGGCGTACGTGAGTTGGTGGTGGAAAGACCGCCGCCTGACGACGCGCCGACCGGATCGACCGACTGATTGTCGATCGACTTGCCGAACGTGTAAGCCATACTCAGTCCGAGACCCGTGCTGAAACGACGGCGCAACGTGAATTGCGCAGCGTGATAGTTTGAGTCGCCACTGTTGTCGAGATAAGTGATCAAAGCAAACTGTTGATTCGGCCGCAGCTTCAGACCAAGCGTGTTGTCTTCAATGCGTCGAGCAAAACTGCCGGCGCCGTTGATGTCCAGTTCATTGATCGAGGTCGCGGAGTTCAGGAAACCTGCGGCCGCGGTCGAGCTTAGACCACCAAGCGTTTGCAGTTGCCCCAGCAGCGGCGGAGTTACGCCCGTCACGCCTGCCGGACAACCTGTACCGGCCGGCGTGCAGCCTTTGGCCCGGTTCTGCTGCATGATCAGGAATGAAGGGAGGATCTTGTCGGGATTGACCTGATTTATATCGTACGCCATGAACAGCGTCTGTCCACGACGCCCGATGTATGCCGCCTGGGCCACCAATCCCCACGGCAGCTCGCGCTGCAAACTAAAGTTCCATTCGTGCACCGTCGGCAGCTTCATGTCGGGCGCGAATACAGTGATCGGTGGCGAGTTGGTCCGTAGCTGTTGCGGCGGTCTCAACAATGACGAAGGTCTTGCGGAAGGTGCTGGCAGTTGCGTCGGAAAACCTCCCGCGAGCGTCCTGTTAATGTCCGGAGAGTTGACGCACCCGGGTGTGATTGTCGTGAAAGCGCCGGCTGTTGCGGAAAACGACGTCGTGCAGCTCTGCACCAGACCCGGGATTCTGCCGGCAGCCGCGGTTACCTGGAACGACGAAATCGTGTCGAAGGCAATGCCGTAGCCGAGCCGAATCACGCTCTTGCTGCTGTCTCCGAAGAGAGCTCGCATGAAGCCTGATTTGAAGTCGGGGCTGTAAGCCAAGCCAAAGCGTGGTCCAAGGGCCCAATTGAAGTCGCCTTCGTACCAGTGGTCCGCCGGGATGAAATTGACGGCGCCCGGATCGCCAACCTTCGGAACGGCTGGCAGCGGCGTGCCGGCTATCGGTGTTTCGGCGACGAAGACGTTGTCACTCGGCGAAGTGTTCGCGGGCGGATTGATCTCCCAACGCACGCCGTAGTTCAATGTCAGGTTCGGCCGCACTCTCCACTCGTCCTGGAAGAAGAAGTTGTACTGATCGAGATTGTGCTTCTCCGCATAGAGGGTTACGGAATCCCCAGTCTTGAAGGGCAGAAACACGTCGTCTTTCAAGTTCGAGATGAAGACCTGGTTCATCGACGCGGGTAAACCGTAGAGATTGTTTATCAGGCTGCCGAGAAGGGTCTGGTCAGTCGAGTTGATGTTCTGCGCGAGCGCGAAACCCGAGTTACCGGTTGTGCCGAGAAACACAGGCCGCGTCGTCGCTGAGAACGTGACCGACGGCGTGACGTTGATGCCGCCCGGTTGACCGCGCTGGTCCACATGACGATAGAAGCGGAGGTTCATCCCCATGCGGAAGACGTGCTCACCCCGCACAATGCTCAAATTATTGAGTACCTGCGGAGTTGTAACCCAGCGCGCCGTGCGCGGAGTGTTGATGTAAGGCTCGCTGATGCTGTTGAAGTCGAACGGGGGCACATCCGGCCAGTCGGGATTCGCTTCGCCCTGCGTGAAGAGGAAGCCGAAACGACCGAAGCCGGCGGTGAACTCGTTGACTACGCGCGGCGAGATCACGCGTCTCCAGCCGACCGCAAGGTTGGACGTGCGACGAAAGACTTCACCAAGCGGCGGATTGTCAGGATAGACCTGAGGCCTGCCGTTTAGCGGATCGCCTTTTAGCGTGTTGTAGTCAGACCACAGATACCTGACAAAGATGCTGTTGTTTTCGTTGAAGTTGTGATCGATACGAGCGTTGATTGCCGGACCCCGAATCTGTGTCGGCGGGTTCCAGAGGAATGTTGCGGTGTTGAGACCGTCACCCGCGGCGGCGAAGTTGTTCGGCAACGGGTACGCCTGAAGCAGACCCGAGGTTACGCTGTCGAGTGGCTTGGCTGTGGTGTTGTTGCCGGGTGCGTTCACGTTGTAAGTGCGAATGCAACGGAGTGACGTCGGCGTCGCGCACAAGGGAACGACCAGGGCGCCGGTGCTTGGGTTAACCAGTAGCGTCGAGTTGCGCGTAATGGTCGTGCCGCCGATCACGAGCGGGTTTGCCGGATCGGGCACGAAGTAACGGAAGATTCCATTGCGCGCCTGCTCTGTGTACACCACCGGGAAGCCAAACGTTTGATCGATCGGTTGGGTGAAGTCGACGCGATTGTATTGATAACTTCCGAAGAAGAAGGTCTTGTTCTTCTTTATTGGTCCGCTCCCCTCAAAGCCGAACTGGCCCAGGCGGATCAAAGGCTTCGGCGCCCTTTGCGCGTTTGCATACCACTCGTTTGCATTCAACGCCTCGTTGCGAAGGAAATAGAAGCCGGTGCCGTGGAAATCGCTGGTGCCGCTTCGCGTAGCGATCGAAATCGACGCACCGCTATTCCTCCCTTCTTCTGCGGTGGCATTATTGGTCGTCACCTTGAATTCCTGCACGTTGTCAGGATTGATTCGATAAAGGTTCGACACAGGGTTGGGAACGCTTGATTCGTTGGCTTCGATGCCGTCGATCGTTACGTTGTAAGCGCGATCTCGAGAGCCGTTTACGTGCACGCCTGAGCCAGCGCCGCCGAAAGAGCGTTGCACCACGCCCGGCTCGAGCAGCAACAGGGTCAGTGGATTTCGACCGTTGAGCGGTAACGCTTCGATGGCTTTCTGTTCGACAACATTGCCGAGGGTTGCATTGGACGTTTGCAACTGTTCCGGACCTCCCTGGACAGTCACGATCTCAGTCACCTGGCCGACTTCCATCACCACGTCGACCGTCAAAGGGTTGTTGACTTCAAGGTGGCTTCCGGTCTTCACGAACTTCTTGAAACCAGTCTGTTCGACTGTGATCGTATAGTTGCCAACGGGCAGTGCTTCAAACGCGTAGACGCCTGCTTCCGTCGTCGTCTGTGTTTGCGACACTCCGGTGGCTTCATTGGTAATGCTGACACTGGCTCCGGGTATCGACGCCTGCTTACTATCGATCACGCGGCCAGTTATTCGGGACGTGCTGGTTTGGGCGACTGCCACGATCGGCATGGCAGCCAAGAGGGCGACTACGAGAACTGATAGTAGTTTAACCCGTGACATAGGCGAACCTCCTGTCTTGGTTAGGCGCAGCCGGGCAATGAAGCCTGGTGCGCTACTGCTTGAACGACGGCGCGGAAGGGAGCGGTTTTAGGTAATCGCCGCAAACCCCGGAAAGAAAAACTAGTTTGCGATGTGCGGCAGTATATCGCTACCCTTTAGAGCGTCAAGGTTTTTGTAGTTTTTCCCTCGAATACGTTATCAGCCAAACTTATTGATTGAATAAGAATCTTTAGCTTCTATTATTCCTCCGCTTCGCCTATAATCCGGGTTCTTCCGCTTTACCACACAACAGTGAAGACGAGTCCCTTCAAGTCTCTGTTAGCCTTGATTGTGCTGGCGCTTGGAAGCCTGATCTTCGGCCAGCTGGACCATCGTGTCACCGCGCAAGCACCTGCTTACGATCTCGTAATTACTAACGCACGCATCGTCGACGGCAGCGGCAATCCGTGGTATCGCGGCGACGTCGCGATCAAAGCTGGCCGCATCGTCCGCATCGGTCGCATCGCGCCTCAGACCGCTGCGAAGACGATTGACGCACGAGATCAGATCATCGCACCGGGCTTCATCGACGTTCACACACACGTAGAGTCGATCTACAGCCTGCCCACTGCCGAGAACTTCGTGCGTATGGGTGTAACTTCACTCGTCACCGGCAACTGCGGCTCGTCCGCAACGGACGTGGGCCAGTTTCTCGGTCGCGTGAATGAAAAACCACTATCAGTAAATCTCGCCACGCTGATCGGTCATGGTTCGGTGCGGCGCCAGGTGATGGGCGCAGACGATCGCGCGCCGACTGCGGATGAGCTCACAAAGATGGAAGCGCTCGTCGAGCAGGGAATGAAAGATGGCGCGGTTGGTCTGTCAACCGGATTGATCTACGTTCCCGGAACGTATGCGAAGACTGACGAGATCGTCGCACTCGCTCGCGTGGTCGGTCGTCACGGTGGCTTGTACGCGACGCACATGCGAAGTGAGGGTGACAAAGTTGCCGACGCGATTCGCGAAAGTATTTTGATCGGCGAACAAGCCGGTCTGCCCGTCGAGATCTCACACTTCAAGATCAGCAACAAGAAACTCTGGGGCCAAACGCCAATGACGCTCGGTCTCGTGCGTGAGGCTCGTGCGCGCGGGCTAAACGTTACGGTCGATCAATATGCCTACACGGCAAGTTCAACTTCACTTTCATCTCGATTGCCGAGCTGGTTGCACGCCGGTGGTTTTGAAGAAGCGAAAAAGCGACTAGCAGATAAAGCGACACGCGAGCGCGTGATCAAAGACACGAAAGAATCGCTCAAGCGCAGCGGCTTCAAAGACTATTCGTTTGCCGTCGTCGCCTCGTACGGTCCTGACAAATCGTTCAACGGAAAATCGATCGCCGAGATCACCAGGCAGGTCCGCAACAAGAAAGACGTGGAGAGCCAGATCGAACAGATGCTCGCGATGTACGAAGCGGGTGGCGCGAGCATGGTCTATCACAGTATGGGTGAAGACGACGTCAAACGGATCATGCAGGAACCGTTCACGATGATCGCCTCTGACGCCGGCGTGCGGCAGGTCGACGATAGCGTTCCGCACCCGCGTGGCTATGGCAACAACGCGCGCGTGCTCGGCCAGTACGTTCGCAACTTGAAACTAATCTCGTTGGAAGACGCGATCCGGAAGATGACGTCGCTACCGGCTCAGACCTTCGGATTTCGCGACCGCGGCATGATTCGCGAAGGTTTCGCGGCTGACATCGTCATCTTCGATGAAAAAACGATCATGGACCAGGCGACCTTTGATAAGCCGCACCAGTATCCGTTGGGCATCAGTTACGTTCTCGTAAATGGCGTTGTGGTAATGACAAACAACCAAATGACAGAGTCGCGTCCCGGGGTCGCCTTGCGCGGCGCGGGTTCGGCGCTAACTCATAAAGAGATCTCAGTTCGATGAAATGAGGAGGAGCCCCATGTTCTACTCTAAGTCCAATCGTCAATTCTTCATTCTCACACTTTTTTGCGCGGCGTTGTTTTTGTTACCCGCGTCAGCATCTGCACAAACAGTCACCGGAACATTGCAAGGCAATGTTAGTGACGCGAAAGGTGCGGTAATACCGGGCGCTGAGGTCGTCATTCGCAACATGGATACCGGCCAGGAGCGAACGTTGCAGACGAACAGTGAAGGAGCTTATGTCGCCTCGTTTCTTCCGCTGGGCCGTTACACCGTGACAGCTTCCAGTACGGGGTTCAGCAAAGTGTCTCAGGAGACCATCGAGGTCACTTTGAACCAGACCCGAGTGGTCAATTTTACTTTGAATCCGAGTACGGTTACTGAAGCCGTGGTGGTTACGACAGAAGCTGCGCCCATCAACACGACCAACGCGGAGATAAAAGGGTCACTGAATTCCCAGGAGATCCTCGACAAGCCGACTCTCAACCAGGGCAGCTTTCTGTCGCTGGCTGAAACCTTCGCCGGGTTTCAGGAGAACCCGACGTCAGGACAAAACAATCCGACCGCATCATCCGGCTCCTCGATAAACTTTAATGGCACCGGCACGCGTGGCGCGACGTTCCAAATCAACGGCGTCAATAACGACGACTCTTCCGAGAACCAGAACCGCCAGGGCGCTTCGTTATCGACGATCAAAGAGTTTCAGGTGATCACCAACAACTTCACCGCGGAATTCGGACGCGGTTACGGTGCGGTGGTGTTGGTCCAGACCAAATCCGGAACAAATGAACTTCACGGCGACGTCTACTGGTATCACAACGACAGCGCGTTGAACTCTACGAACAACGTCTTTGCTCCCGGAGTGAAAAAAGGAGTTACGCGGCGCAACCAATTTGGCTTTACCTCTGGCTTCCCGCTGTTTAAGGATCGACTGTTTAGTTTCGTGAGTCTGGACCATACGGAAAATACGGGCGCAAACAACTTCAACCGCGACGTCTTTACATTGGCGGAGCGCAATCCGGACAATTGGTTCAAAGCTGCGCCGCCGGGGAATGACACACCGTCAAATCGCGCCTTCATACAAAGTATTATCGATCGGTTTGCGAATGCCGTGCCGAACGATCCGGCGGCTGGTCCAAGAGTGTTTCGCGGGCGGCAGGGGTTTGATTTCCCGGCGCGCGATTATTCCGGCCGGCTCGATTGGAATCCGTGGTCACAAGACAACATCAGTGCGCGCTGGCATTATACGCGGCAGCGATTCGTCGCCGACGACATCATTATCGGCGAACGCGCCGATCAGAATCACAAGCAGCAGAATTTCGGGTTGACGTGGACGCGTCTTTTCTCGGCGAAGTCGGTCGGAGAATTTCGCTATGGTCTCGGTTTGAGAACCACGCTCGTCAACATCGCGGCGGGCAACGACACGCCGATCATTCGCTTCTTTAATCCCAGCCCGATCACCACGCAGACGAGCATCGGCAGTGCGGGTAACTTCCCCATTCAGCGTTATCAAACCGATAACCAGTTCGTCTACAACTTCACGACTCTCTTTAGTAAACACTACCTCAAACTGGGAACAGATATCCGCCGGCAGAACCTTGACGACCTGGCAGACAACTTCTCGCGTGGTTTTTACAGCAGCACCGTTGCGACATGTAACAGCGTAAATTACGGTAACGGTTTCAACCAGCTCATCAACGGCTGCATGCCCAACTACCAGAAAGGCTTTGGACCATTCTTTCTGGAGAACCGTAATCGCGAGGCGAATTTCTACGCCGAAGACAACTGGAGAATCAGCCCACACCTCACTCTTAACCTCGGGTTGAGATATGAATATGTTTCCGCGCCGGAGGAAGCCGCGGACCGGATCGCATACGGCATCAGCGCCGACAAAGACAACTGGGAGCCCCGCATCGGTTTTGCATGGAGTCCGGATTTTCAGACTGGCTTTTTGCACAGCTTGTTTGGCAGCGCAGGCGACTCGTCGTTCCGTGGCGGTTACGGGATCTATCACGGCCGCATCTTTCAATCGGTCTTCTCGCAAGGTGGTGCAACCGTAAGGTTCAACCCGCCGAACGCTTTCTTCTACAACCAGTCAGGCGTTCAGACGCCTACTTTCAATCCAATCAATCTCGCCGACCCGACTAACGGTTTTGTTTTCACGCCTGGGCCACAAACGGCGCGCCATACGATCACGGCGATCGATCCGGGACTGGAGATGCCGTACACGCAACAATGGAATCTCACGATCGAACGTCAGATGCCATTCTCTTCCGCTTTTCGTGCCAGCTACACCGGAAATCGCGGCATTGGATTGTTGAAATACGCGCTCGACAATCTGCCGTTGCACGACGCCGTCAACGGCGTGCTCGTCGCGAATCATCCAAACAATCCGGCGAACCTGCGCGGTCAAGTGATCCGGCTTGCTAGTGATTTTCTTTGCGCTGGTACGGCCGGAACCACGGCGATACCGTTCACGGCGCAGTGCCCAGTAGTTGTTCCGATCGGCGCGCTCGAATACAGCTTCCGCGTTCCGCGCACGAATGAACGCAGGCCAAATGGTCTTTTCGGAACTAACGTCGCGGTATCGAATGCCGCCTGGAGTTACTACCACGCGATGCAACTCGAATGGGTCAAGCGTTTGAGCAGCAATCTTAATTTCCAGGCGAACTACACATGGAGCAAAGCGATCGACACTACGTCGGAAGCGACGTTCGTCGGCGCGGGTGACAGCAACCAGAACGGAAACGACGCTCGTGCGGCACGCAGTCTTTCACGTTTCCACACGCCACATCGATTTACGATGTACGGAACTTACCGGTTGCCATTCTTCGCTACCGACAAAGGCTTACTGGGCCAGGTCTTGGGAGGTTGGCAGTTCTCAGCGGTCCTCAAGCTCGCAAAGGGAACGCCGTTTACTGTGACGACTACGGCGGTCGATTTGAATTTCGACGCCTTCAGCGAAAGCAGACCGGTGCTTCTCGATCCATCAGTGCTCGGCAACAGTGTGAATCATCCCAGTAACTCTACTAGTTCGCTTCCGCGATCTGCTTTTCGAGCACTTACGACGGCCGACTTCAATACGTCGATACTCGGACGCAACACGTTCTTCATCGATGGTACGAAGACGCTCGATTTCGGTCTCATGAAAACGTTTTCAATGCCATGGGAGGGACATAAGCTGGTCGTACGTGCTGACATGTTCAATTCTTTGAACCATGTTCAGTATGGTATTCCAAGCGCCTCGATCGCCAACACGAACTTTGGCGCCATAACGAGCGCAGCGACTCTCTATCAACCGCGAAACATTCAGGTATCGCTTCGGTATCAGTACTGATTGATGAAACTACGAAGTTGTTTGTGGCAATTTGCGATCTGGTTCGTGCTGGTTTGCGCGTTCCCTGCATTACCAGGTCCATCATTTGCGAATGTTCCGGGAAACGAGGAAGTGCGCGCCCTCTGGGTTGTGCGCACGACCTTAACTTCACCTGAGAAGATTCGGCAGATGGTGAATTCAGCCGCTGACAACGGCTTCAACACTCTTATCGTTCAGATTCGCGGTCGTGGCGACGCCTATTACAAATCACGAGTCGAACCGCGCGCAGCTGAACTGAAGGATCAACCAGCCGAATTCGATCCGTTTGCTTTCACCTTAGCCGAAGCGCACAAACGAGGACTCAAGGTTCACGGCTGGCTGAACACCAGCTTGCTGGCGAACCTTGACGCTTTACCCGCCGATCCGAGTCACGTCTACAACAAGCATCCGGAGTGGCTGGCGGTGCCTAAACCAGTGGCTCGCGAGCTTTACCAGATGTCGCCTAACGATGCTGCGTACCGGCAGAAGATAGTGGAGTGGTCCAAGGTTAATCGCGCGGAGCTGGAGGGCATTTACACAGGGCCTGCTAATCCAAAGGTGCGCGACCACATCTACAAGATCTGGATGGACGTGCTGAAGCACTATCCGGTTGACGGCCTGCATTTCGATTACGTTCGTTTCGCCAGTCCGGACTTCGACTACAGTCGCACATCGCTCACCAATTTTGAAAAGTGGTTGAAGCCGCAACTCACGAAAGATGAATGGCGCGACTTAAAGGCGTCGCTGAAACAGGATCCACTCGCGGCGCCGGAAAAGTTTCCGGCGAAGTTTGCCGATTTCCAACGCGCGCAGGTAACAGCACTCGTCGAGCGGATCTATCACGCAGTCAAAAAGCGAAACCCTGACGTGTTGGTATCAGCAGCCGTCTTCGCCAACGACGAAAATGCGTTTACGCGTCGTTTTCAGGATTGGCGCCGGTGGCTTCAGATGGGCATTCTCGACGTAGCCTGTCCGATGGCTTACAGCACTGACACGGCTGTCTTTCAGAAACAGATCGAGATCGCTGCGACCACTGCCCACGGCGCGAAACGACGCGTCTGGGCGGGCATTGGTGCGTACCGGATTCCGTCAGAGTCAGCAGTCGAGAAGATCAATGTAGCTCGGTCGTTAAAGACGGAAGGTTTCATCCTGTTCTCGTACGACTTTACGGCGCGGCCGAGCGAGTTAAATCCGGATGGTGCGTATCTCGAACGCATCCGCCGAACGGCGTTCTGAAAGGTGCCCGGGAAGCATGGATCAGTATAAATTCGGGCTACCGGGAGGTTACTGAAATGTTGCGCCTAAATGAACTGTTATGTAAAAATAACTGCACTCGTTTACGAGTTGTTTCTTCTTTCCAAACGACAATTGCGTTGCCTGAAAACCGTACTGAAAACCCGGTGTATTGCGATTCTCCCCGTTGGCTTGTCCGATTGGTGGGCACCCGTCCACTCAAACAATCATGAAGAGGATTATCCCCATGAAATTTCATTTTGAAGTGAGAGCTGTCCTGTTGACGCTGGCTCTGATATTCGCGTTCAGTGGCTCCGCATTTGGCCAGGAGGAGATCATGGCCTCCATCAGCGGCCAAGTCACTGACTCAACCGGCGCGATCGTCCAGAACGCGAGCGTTACGATCGTCAATGACGAAACCAAAGCTGAGCGAAAAACAACCACCAGCGAAGAGGGCTCTTACACCATCACCAATCTCGTGCCGGGCACTTACACGCTGACTGTTGAGGTCGCGAACTTCAAGCGGTACGTGCAAACGGCCCTGACTCTCAATGCTCGCGACCGGCGTTCTATTAACATCGCGATGGAGGCGGGCACGATTGGCGAGATGGTGACGGTGACCAGTCAGGAAGCCGGTGTGCTCGACAGTCCGACTACGCAGGCGCTGGTTTCGAACGCCCAGATCGTGGAGCTCCCACTCAACAATCGAAACTTTATTCGACTGCTCGAAGCGGGCATTCCCGGAGTCAGCTCGGATCTTTCTGATGAGACTGGCTTTGGATTGACCAGCGTGGCCAGCATTTCGATCAACGGCATGCGCCGCAACGCTGTCAACTATTTCGTGGACGGCGTTCAGAACACCGACGTTGGATCGAACATCACGCTGTTGTCGACACCGACGATCGACTCGATTCGCGAATTCAAAGTTCTTAGTTCAAACTACACTGCTGAAATCGGACGTTCAGGCGGCGGCGCGGTTACGATCGTGACACGCGGCGGCGGCAACGATTTTCACGGCACGCTTTACGAGTTCGTTCGCAACGACCGCTTCAACGCCAACAACTTTTTCAACAATCGCCAAGGTCGCCGCGCTGATGGATCGCTCGTCGCGCCGGTTCCGAAGCTTCGTTACAACAATTACGGCTTCACTTTCAGCGGTCCGGTGATGTTGCCGCGGTTTGGCGAGGGCGGTGAAACACACTGGAGCGGACGCGGTAAGACCTTCTTCTTCTTCTCTGAAGAAGTTCGGCGTATCACACGCGGCCAAGCTGACGCCAGCGGTACTGTTCCCAGTCTGGCGCAACGCGGCTTCAACGGTGGCGACTTTGATTACTCGAGTACGTTGGGATTGCCGATCTTCCGTACGCCCGCCGGAGCGTTCGTTACAACCGCAGCGGGAAATACTCCGGTGATGGTAACGGCCACAAACGGCTCTCTCATCCAGGCACGGCAAAACCAGATTTTCCGGCCGGCCGACAATCGCGCCTACGTAAACAACATCATTCCTCGTGCCGACGTCGACTTCCGCGCGATCGCGCTATTAAACGCTTACCCGCTGCCGAACAGCGTGTCGAACCCGAATGGTTTCATCTTCAGTCGCATAGACGTGCTGAATACGCGGCAGGAAACCATCCGCATCGATCACAACTTCAACGACAAACATTCAATCGTCGGCAGATACACGCACGATCTGAGTGAAACAGTTGAACCGCTCGGCTTGTTCTTCGGTGCCGGCTTCCCTGGCATCCCGACCAGCGAAACTCGCGTTCCGGGTCAGGTGTTTGCGGTTTCATTTACAAGCTTGCTCTCGCCATCGATGGTTAACGAGGCGACCTTCAACTTCTCTTCGAACTTAATTGCTTCAGCGAACGTTGGCCGCGTGCGCAGCAGCGACTATCCGGGTTCGGATCAGATCGCAGAGGTCTTTCCGGAGAATCTTCAGGACATCATCCCGCGCATGAACACGCGCTTTACGCTGATCGGCGCCACCCAGGGCTTCAACATCGAGTACAAGAATTATCTGGCCCGCGACGTTGTTACCTGGACGCGCAATAACCATACGTTCAAGTTCGGCGGTGAGATTTCGTTTGAAAAGAAGGGCGAAAACGGAAGTAACAATACCCAGGGGACGTTTGACTTTAGTGCGGTCCAGACGCAGGGTCTCGTTGGCACGTCCGGCATCACCGGCACCGGTGACTCATTCGCCTCGTTCCTGCTTGGACGCGCAAATGCATATACCGAAGCTGAGCGCGACGTCATCCTCGACCTCAGGTTCGGACGCCGTGAGTTCTTCGTCCAGGACACCTGGAAAGTCAGGCCCAACCTGACTTTGGACTTTGGTGTGAGGTATCAATACTACGTTCCGCCGATCGATGAGAACGACATCTACGCTTCATTCGATCCCGCGTTGTTCAATCCGGCGAAGGTTGTCTGCACGACTGCCGCCTGCACTTCGTTCAACCTGGCGCTAACCGATCCGCTCAACGGCATCGGCATCGCCGGAAGTACTTCGCGTTTCGGTCGCAAGATCAATCCGCCAGACAAGAACAACTTCAGCCCACGGCTGGGACTCGCCTGGTCGCCCAACTACACAAGCGGTATTGGAAGGTTCCTGTTTGGTGAAGCAAACAAGAGCGTTGTTCGCGCTGGTTATGGCTTCTACTACGATCAGGCGCTGGTCGGCATCTTTGAACAGGCCGCGTTTACGTCGCCTCCGTTCAGCCAGCTTCCGACCTTCACCAGCACACCGACAAGCGTGATCACGTTCTCGAATCCGGGCGCCGGTGCTCCCCCGGGAACACTTGCTCCGCGAGCGTTGATTGCGATCTCAAACGACTTCAAGACGCCCGAAACGCAACAGTGGTCGTTTGGCATCCAGCGCGAGTTGTTCCGCAATGCCGTAGTTGACGTCGCGTACGTGGGAACCAAGGGCGACTTTTTGATTCGGCGTCGCAACATCAATTTCCAGGAACCGGACGACATCGTCCGCGTCGGTACCGCCAATGCCGGAACGTTGCGTCCGTTCCTCGGTTACGCTGCGATCACCTACATCGAAACGAGCGCTCGCTCGCGTTATCACGGGTTACTCTCGTCTTTCAACTATCGCCTCAGTGATCGGCTGACGTTTACGGCGGCGTACACGTTCAGCAAGAATATGACTGACTCGACGAACGATCGCGACGCGATCGACGATCCGCAAAACCCGTTCGACACGTCGACTGAATATGCCGAGGCTCGCACCTCGCGGCCGCACATTTTCAGTGCCAGCTACGTGTACGAGTTGCCGTGGTTCAGCAAGAGCTCGAGCTCGGCCAAGCGGTTGTTGCTTGGGGGGTACCAGATTTCGGGCATCACGAACTTCGAGTCGGGTGCTCCGATCCCGCGCGTCGCGGTGAGCGATTCGCTGGCTGGCCAACGCGGCACGTATCCAAACCGGGTCTCGGATGTCGGCGGTGGACTCGCAGGTACGATCGATCCGCGCACCACGTTGCCGTTCATCTTCGATCCGAATGCGTTCTCAGTGAATCCGATCGGCACGTACGGAAACGCTGGACGTTCGTTTGCGCGGCTGCCGGGAAGAAACCAGACTAACTTGTCGTTGGTGAAGAATATTTACTTCAACACCGAGAAGACGTTCTACTTGCAGCTTCGAGCGGAGGCGTTCAACGTCTTCAATCACACGCAGTTCTTGATGGCTGCGGGTGCCGCGACGACGTTCCCGGTGACGGGAAATCCGGCCGACACGCTTAGTTTTGCGCGTCCGACCGGAACACGGCCGCCACGTGAGTGGCAGTTTGCCGGCAAGCTGTATTTCTAACCGTAAGTAAATCCAAATCCCTTAATCCGTGTTCCCGAACGTTTCGGGAACACGGATTTCGTTATGAACTCACTAGTCCTAAACAATGCGCGCGTGGTGTTGCCTGACCGCGTGATAGATTGCGGCTCTGTCGCGATTGAGGCAGGACGAATTGCATCCGTTTCCGAGAAAGCGGTTGCAACAGGTTTGGATCTTTCAGGGCTGGTGCTGCTGCCGGGCTTTATCGACGTTCACATTCACGGTTCGGCTGGCATCGACGTGATGGACGCGGCGTCGGAGCAGTTGTCTGAGGTTTCTGTTTTTCTGGCTTCACAAGGTGTGACGGGTTGGATGCCGACGTTCGTTCCCGCGGCGGATGAAGTTTATGCGCGCGCTGTCGCGGCGATCGCGAAGGCCGCGGAGAACTCGAACGGTGCGCGCGTGCTTGGGGTCCACTACGAAGGACCGTTTGTTAATTCGGCGCAGTGCGGCGCGTTGCACACTGAGTACTTCAAAACGTATTCGGGTCCGGCGGATCTGGATGGACTACCTGTACCCGACGGCTTAGTGCGCATGACAACTCTCGCGCCCGAGATCGATGGTGGAGTTGATCTGGTGCGTGAGTTAAAGTTTCGCGGTTGGGTGATTTCAATCGGACACACGCGCGCCTCTCTTGAGATCCTCGATCAAGCGCTCGCGGCAGGCGCGCATCACATGACGCATTTCATGAACGCAATGGCGCCGCTGCATCATCGTGCTCCTGGTCCAATCGCGTGGGGATTATCGCACGACGATGTCACATGCGACGTTATCGCCGATGGTATTCATCTCGATCCGTTCATGCTTCGCTTACTGCTGAAGGTGAAGAGCGAACGTGGTATCAGCTTAATTAGCGACGCCATCAGTGCGGCTGGCAAAGGAGATGGCGATTATCGAATTTGGGGTGAGACGATCAGTGTGAAAGACGGTCGCACCAGCAATGCCGCGGGCAGTATCGCCGGATCAGTGATCACGATGCTCGACGCCGTGCGACTAATGCATTCGCTTGAGGTTTCGTATGTTCAGTTAGCGCAGATTGCTTCACTTAATCCAGCCCGGCTGTTGGGCCTCGATCATGAGTGCGGTTCGATCGAAGTCGGGAAACGGGCCGACCTCGTTGCGTTGGACGAAGATGGCAACGTCAAACTAACTCTGATTGGTGGTCAAGTGGCGTTTCGCGCTTGATTCCTTCCACTTCCAAATTCCGTAACCACCAATAATCACGAGCGCGAAGCCGAGAATCACATGGACCACGTCGTCTACGTAGGTCCACAGGAAATACTGGATCGGAGTCAGGCCGACAACGCTGGCCACCACCTGGTAAAGATCGATCAAACCGAAACCGAAGTTGAACACACTCGCGAGGAGATTGCTGTTTGACGAAATCAACACGAGCCCGAGCGCGCCGAAGATCAAGTGAAACATGTTGTAGGGCGGTTCGCCGCTCATGAGGCTGTACTGCTGCGGGATCAGGAAGCCGGCGATACCGGTCACAATCAGCAGCGGTGCAAGGACCATCAACGTCTTTTGGTTAAGCGTCTTGTTTTCCATCTTCGTAAAACCCGGCGCGAGCGTACGACTGGTCGACGAGTTCGATTGGGTGACAGACCTGCACGTCCATTTGGGCCAACTTACTGCCCGCCCCGATCTGCATCTGACAACCGGCGTTGCCGGTGACTACGATATCGGCCTCGACCATGTCGATGGCATCGAGTTTTTCCTTTAATACTTGCTGCGAGAGCTCCGGCTGAAGCATGTTGTAAACACCTGCCGCGCCGCAACATTGCTCAGCTCCGGGGAGTTCAGCGAAGTTCAAGCCGCGGATGTTGCGTACCATCTTCAGCGACGCGTGGCCTGCCTTTTGGCCATACAAGAGGTGACAAGATAGATCGCACGCAACGCGGGCGTCGTTGTTTACCGGCGATTCGCCTACGCGGATTTCGCGAGTGGCCAATTGCTGACTCACGTCACGCACGCGCGCACTGAACTGCCGCGCCGCTTCAGCGACCGTTGCGTCGTTCGCGAGCAAGTGTCCGTAGGTGATTAGCATCGCACCGCAGCCGCCGGCGTTCGTAATGATTGGTGCTTCCGATTCGGCAAACGCTTCCAGGTTCTTTCGCGCGAGTTCACGTGCTCCTTCAAGATCGCCTGCATGCGCGTGAAGCGCTCCGCAGCAGCCCTGATTCGCTGGAGAGACAACCTCATAGTCATTTGCTTGCAGGACACGCTTCGTCGCTCGGTTGACGCGTGCGAATAATCCCTCACCCACGCAACCTTTGAATAACAATACGGACTCTGGACGAGGTTCGGATTCATCCCGGGTAATCGCCTCGTTAAAGATCGGACGCGAGCTTTCTAGTAACGCCATCGCGAACTCAGTTCTTTCTGATATCAACCGCGCGATACCCGATTTCAACGCCAGTTTCGACAATCCAAGATCGCGAAACAACCTCGTCGCCCCAAAAAACAAACGCAACCGCGCCGGCGACAACCACACGTGCCGCAACACAAACCGCAGCAGCCTGCTGGTCAAATCCGTCCTTGGCTGCGCGTGCAACAACTCCTCACGGCTGGCTTCGAGCAACTGTCCGTACCCAACACTCGCGGGACATGCCTGTTCGCACGCCCGGCAACCGAGACAACGATCGATGTGCGTGCGAAACGCCGGCGACGTGTTCTCCAATCGTCCCTCAGCCACAGCGCGCATCAGATAGATCCGTCCGCGTGGTCCATCATTCTCGTTTCCGGTGGCCACATACGTCGGACAGGCTTCGAGGCACAACCCGCAATGAATACACGCGAGCAGTTCCTGCTCTTGAGCCGCAAGAGCGGTGACGATGTTCGGGATAGAGGTAATCTGTGTTGCCAATCTAGTAGCCGATGGCCAGGCCGTCGCTGCGTCGGGGATCTGTGGCGCCGAGGCGTACGCCGGTTTTTTCCTCGATCATGATTCCTTCCGCGTCGCCCAGGCTGCGTTGTTTCGCGAGTACGTGACCGCGACCAGTCAGCGCCCGTTGCGTGTCGCCGGAAAGGCCGTAGGGCTCGCTCGTTATTTCATCCGGCAGCCATTGATGATGAATGCGCGGCGCGTCGATCGCCTGTTGGATATTCATGTCGTAGTCGATCACGTTGGTGATGACGCACAAGACCGTGTTGATGATCGTTGGACCACCTGGACTCCCGATCGTAAACCAAAGACTGCCATCCTTCCGCAGCACGATCGTCGGCGTCATTGCTGAAAGCGGTCGCTTGCGCGGCGCGATTGCGTTTCGCTCGCCCTGAATCAGCCCGTACATATTTGGCGTTCCGGGTTTGGAGGCGAAGTCGTCCATTTCGTTGTTCAGCAGAATGCCGACGCCTTTGACCATCGCGGAGGAGCCGTACGAGTCGTTCAGCGTGTAAGTATTTGCGACTGCGTTGCCTTCCGCGTCGACAACTGTGAAGTGCGTTGTGTCTTCCGATTCGTAACCGGCCGGACGTCCGGCGCGGACTTCAGCGCTGGTCGAAGCGCGATCCGGTTTGATAGTCGAGCGCAACGTCTTTGCATACGACTTGTCGATCAAACCAGGAATCGGAACTTTCACAAAGTCAGCATCGCCCATGTACTCGGCGCGGTCAGCAAACGCGCGGCGCATCGCTTCAGCCATCAGGTGATAGCGATCGGAGGAACTCGCCTCCAGCTTGCGCAGGTCAAAGCCTTCGAGGATGTTGAGCATCTCGATCAGCACCGCGCCACCGGAGGACGGCGGCGGAGCCGAAATGATTTCGTGGCCGCGATAGTTCCCACGAAGCGGTGTGCGTTCTTTGGCGACGTAGCCGCGCAGGTCTTCCATGGTCATCAGACCGTTGTTGCGTTTCATATCGGCGACAATTAGCCGAGCCGTTTCGCCTTCGTAAAACTCATTTGGTCCAAATCGTTGCAGACGAGCGAAAGTGGCCGCCAGTTCGGGTTGGCGAAAGAGCTCGCCCTCATTGTAGAAAGCGCCGCCTTTTAGGTAGATCCGTTTCGTCTCAGCGTAGGTCGACAGATAGTCCTTGCTGTTGCGGAGCCAGCGAGAGAGGGAATGGGTGACGGTGAAACCGTTTGCTGCAAGCCGCCGGGCGGGCTCGACGAGTTGTGACCACGTTAGTTTCCCTGAGCCATATTTTTTCAGCGCGAGTTCCATCCCGCGCACGGTTCCTGGTACACCAGCGGCGCGATAACCGACGAGCGAGCCACCCTCGCCTTTGATTGGCTCCCGGTTCTTGTCGAGATAAACGTCGCGATGCGCCAGCAACGGCGCCATCTCGCGATAATCGATAAAGGTTGTCCGGCCATCCTTGAGGCGAATCATCATGAACCCGCCACCGCCGAGATTGCCCGCGGGTGGATGTGTAACCGCGAGAGCAAACGCGACTGCAATCGCTGCGTCAACAGCGTTGCCGCCGCGTTTCATGATCTCTACACCGACACGGGAAGCGACCTCGTTGGTCGAAGCGACGATGCCGTTTTTGGCGCGCACTGGTTCACGCGCGACCACCATGTTGCAGAGCAACGCGATCGCTAAAAGGATTGGTCCAATCTTGCGAAGTGTGTTCATCGGTACACTCCAAATTTATTTGTCGGGTCTAGTTGCTGTTTCACGCGGTCCATTAAAAAACCGGCGTTGCCACGATCCGACACGGGATTTTTGACCTTATCGTCCAACGTTCTAATTCGTCCGTCTGCTGCGCCAATTTGCCATATCGCCTCAGGGACGTCGATATCTTTGCAAAGGGCGTCGAGTTCGGTTGGAAGCACGCTTGCACACCAGCCTGATGAATATTGTAACGGTGCGGCTGCGATCTGTTGCCAGACCTGTGCGTCCTCGGTAATGACATCGCATCCTTCACTCAACGCGAGGGTACGTTCGATCTGATATTTAACCGCAACTTCATTGCCAGCAAAGCGTACCAACATCACTGGCCTGTTCGTGGCGATGCCAATCAGCGAGGCGAATGCTGGTGAAACGATTTCCGCGGCAACCGGAAACAGTCCAGTGGCGATGATCGATCTTGCTTTCGCGGGCAGTTCGCCGATAGGACCCTCAACGATGACTGTGCGTTCGCATTCCGGTCGCGGCCTTAGTTTGAAATTCAATTCGACGATAATTCCTAACGTGCCATAGCTGCCGGTGAACAACTTGCACAGATCGTAGCCGGCAACGTTCTTCACCACACGCCCGCCCATTTTGATCACACTGCCGTCCGCGAGCACGACTTTCATTCCGATAACCGAACCTCGCGGCTTTCCGTAACCAAACTGTTGCGCACCGCCGAGACCTGTTGCCACGACGCCGCCGAGTGTTGCACGGCCGTCGTCCGGTGGATCGAGTGGCAACCACTGGCCGTTCTCCGAAAGTTTTGCGTTGAAGTCGCTAAGCGTCACCCCAGCCTGCGCAACGGCGATCAGATCCGCGGGTTCATGCTCGATGATTTGATTGAGGCTAGCGGTGCTAACGATCTGATCCGTGGATCTGCGATTCGGGAGCCACGACATGCCTCCTGCCGGCAAAACTTTGGAAGCACTCCTCACTGCCTCTGCCAGTTCTTCAATCGATGGTCTCAATGGAGCTTTACGAGGTGATGCGGCGACTGGCGGTTCCGATGTTTCCGCTACCGCTCTTCCTTCACCACACCCGCGCAGCATGGGCACGATCTTTCCCGGATTACAGATCCCCAACGGATCAAACGCTGCCCGCACGCTCAACATCGCATTCATGTCCGCATCCGA
>Ga0209387_1000140_pt1 | contig 21758 bp, 22 predicted proteins | sample NCControl_FD_187515 | JGI IMG/M metagenome (GOLD analysis project Ga0209387, IMG submission 187515) | Agricultural soil microbial communities from Utah to study Nitrogen management - NC Control (SPAdes) (version 2) | ecosystem: Environmental > Terrestrial > Soil > Agricultural land | place: USA...
CGGCATGGGAGGAGGCGCCCTGGTCCACCACGATGCGATATCCATTCGAATCCGGTTTGGTCCCGGTGGTATTCAGGGTGACCAGGATCGTGGACATCCCGTTGGGCGGGGGCGGAGGCACCAGGGGGTTGTCCTCCCCGCACGCGGCGACCAGGAGCAGGGAGAGGGCGCGGAACAGCGGGCGGAAAAGTACGGCGCGGTCGGACATTGGACCTCCTGGAGTGGCTGCGGCGTCCCGGTCGTTCGGTCGAGCCGAACCGCGACGCCGCCTTCTCGCCATCCAAGCTGTGGCCGGGGCATCAGCCCCGGCTCACCAACCACTCATCAGTGCCTCAACTCAGGTGATTTCGCAGCAGCCATCGGGGCAACGGACCCAGCCTCCTTCGTCCTCCACCTTCCAGCGCCACCGCGCCGCGCCGGGAATCGAAACCCCGGGGTGCGTTCGACGGATAACGCAGCGGAACCGGGTTTCGGAACCGGAGACGATCCTGGCCCACCAGGGGTCGCTTTGGTTGTTGCACTCGTTGACGGTAGCCGCCGCCGGCAGGCAGGCCTGGGCGTCGCCCCGGCAGAGCGAAATGGCGCTCTGCCCCAGCGGGGCCGGTCCCGCCACGAAATTGAACTTTTCCTTGTACTCGACCGACGCCGTGGACAGGGACACCAGGGCCACCTGTACCCAGACCTTCTCGAAGTTCTCTACCACGGCAGCGGCCAGGTCACCCACCGGGAAGATGGTCCCCAGCGCGGCGCCGGGGACCAGGTCGGGCCCCTGCTGCACGGCCAGATACTGCTCGTCGTACCAGCCCTTGGCGGAAACCAACCTGGTTCCCCGATAGCTGGCCGAGCTCTTCAGACTGGGCTGGCTGGGACTGTAGACCTCGCACCACCGGGTCCCGCAGCGAATCCCGATGTAGTGCTGGCCCACGGCGACATCCCAATCCCACCGGGCCACCGGGGGGATGTCGATGCCTGGGGGCGGCTCGAGGACGTCGACCCGAAGATCCGCGCCGGCCCCCGCCGGGTCCATGGGCTGGAGGCAGGCCTGGTCCGATGTCACGGGAACGATCCGGGCCTGCCAGACGGCATTGAGCGAGTAGAGATAAAGGCAGTTAATGCCCTTCTCGATCCGGAGCGGCTGGTAGGGGGTGTCGTAGTTGAGGATGGTCGCGGAGGCCTGCTCGCTCCCGGCCAGGAGAACATGAGACGTTGTGGCCGCTGCCCCCGGCACCGGGTCAGGAACCGCCTCGAGCGCGTTTCTCGCGAAGATCGCGACCATGGTCCCGTAGACCGTGCGGGCCGAGTCAGTGAAACGCTGGCAGTCGTGGAATTCGGGGACCAGGCTGATGGGGCCCGAGGCTGCGATGACCGTGGTGCTATAGAGCCCCGAATCGGCAGGGACGAGGATCACGTCGGCCGGGCACTCCGGTCGCGCCGCGGCCGCGCCGGGCGGCGGAGACGTGGGATTGCAGCTGAAGACCCCGACGGTCAAGCCCATCGAGGTCACCATCACTGCAAGCCGTCGAAACGAATCGGTGAGCACGCTTCCCTCCTTGCGGGTTAGGGAACGAAACCGCGGGCCAGACGCTGCATCCGCTGCACCACCGGCGCGAGGAATGAGTCGGATCCGGACCACAGGATAGACACGGTTCGGCCCCAGAGTCGGGCGGTCGCCGAATCGCCGGCCGCCTGGGCGAGGTCGGCGCGGAGCGCCATGGCCCCCACCAGGAGTCCAGCGCCCACCGGATCGCTGACGAACTGGAGCGAGGTGCGACGCAACTCGTTGAGGGTGGGATCCAGGCGGCGGATGGCCGCCTCACGGTCTCCCATCGCGACCAGAAGCCGAGCTTCCGGAAAGATTGCCTCAAACATGAGATCGGCCGACTGCACTCCGCTACGGCTTCTCGCGGCGCGGTCCAGAAGGCTTCGGGCTCGCGCGGTATCCCCCGCCAAGTGCGCCACGCCGGCGTCGACCAGGTAGTCACCCGTCCCTACTAGATCCTTGAGCGAGGGAAACGGAGCTTCCAAGGCTACCAGGGCGAGAGGGCGGCCCAGCCACTCACTGCGTTCCAACGCCAGTCTCTCGGCTTGCACGCCGGTGGCGAGCCCCTCGGCGATCCTGGCTTCGAGCGCCAGCAGACTGTCTACCGGACCCCCAAGCGCGGCGAAGGCGAGGAGCGCAAGAGCATCGCTGGTGAGCGCCGGAGGAAGTCGCCAAGCCGTTCGGGGACTCGCCCGGCGCGCCAGTCGACCGGCAATCGTGGCACGGCCGGTGAGCGCGGCTAGCGTGGAAAGATCCCAGGGATCGATGCCCGGTTCGTTCGATTCGAGGGCCAGCACCGAATCGGCAATCACCCGAGCAACGACCACCTCGGCAGAGTCCTGCGATCCCCGCAGCAGGTGCATGAGGGCCTCGGAGACCCCGAGGCGGATCCGATCGCGCGCCATCCTGGCGGATGCGCGAGTCGCTCGAATGCTGTCTACCGCTGCCGGATTGCCCAGCGACCACAGCGCCAGGGCGACAGCTTCCCGAGCCTCGAGGTTCCGAGGCTGGGCGCTGGCCCACTCCGTCGCGAGGTCGAAGAAGACCAGGCGTTGGCGAGTCACCGCCTCGCCAAGCCGGGCCGTCACCGCCGCACGACCGGAGGTGAAATCAGCGAGTGGTCTTGGTATAAAGGCGAGACTATCCCCTTGCCAGACGGGACGACTCATGAAAACTCCGGTATCCGGGCGTAACGCGCTGCCGCTTCGACCCCGGTTGGTTGCTGTCCAGAGCAACCACTGAGGGCCACGCAAGCCTCCCGACCGGGAGTCGCGATAGATGGCCGGCAAGAGGGTAAACGCCTGGCGCCAGGCACGCTGAGCCTCGTTGTAGCTGCTTCGGAAGCTCCAGCCGGTTGGGCTCCTGGTATCACGACGAACACCGCCATCCCTCGCGAGGCAGATCGCGGAGTTGTACCAAACCGGGAATTCCAGAGGCCATTGCCTGGTGAGTTGGAGCAGACGAGGACAGGCGGTACCGAATTCGCCCCGAGCTATCTCGGCCATCAGGCCAGCGAGCGCCGCATCGCGTGGATCCAGCCTTGTCGAACCGGCCTGCGCCTGGGATGCCGAGGCACGCCAAGTGACCGCCGGCTGCCCCTGCCAGAGCCGGACCTGGGCCAGCCAGAGCGACGCCCGTGCAAAGGTCGGATCCGCCTCGAGGGCCCGGCCGAACCCGGTGTCCGCCGCGGCAAGATCCCACACCGCGACCGCCCTCCTCCCTTCAATGAAATGCCACATCGCGGGCACCGATACGGTGCCGGGTGGCGCCTCGAAGCGGTCCACCGGCATGGCGCCACGGAATAGCAGCGAATCCACCAGCCGGGTCATCACCTGGTCCGATCCCGCGAGATCGCGGGGCAGCCGGGCGCTCTTCTCCACCAGCGGGCTGCCGCTCCGGCTGTCGTACAGCACCGCCTCCACCTGCACCGAATCGCCGAATGGAATGATCTGCCCGCGAAGGAAGCGACCCGCCCCGGCCTCCCGGGCGATTCGCCCGGCCAGCGCCCGGTCGATCGCCCCCACGGGCCGTCCCTTCAGCGCTTCGCTGATCTGGACCCCGGCAACCAGAGAGATCCCGCTCCAGCGGCCCAGCGCAGACCGCACCGGCAGCTCGGCCTGATACTCCGGCGCGCCCGCCACCCGGTCGAACGGCAGCACCGCTATCCGGGTAGTGTCCAGCGCCGCCTCGCGGGAGCCCGAAAAGGCGGTGTCGGTCAGCCTCCAGAGCAGCAGCCCTCCGGCAGCTACCAGTCCGGCGGCGATGGCCGTCCGCGTCCAGCTCCGGCGGGCAACCGGGGCCGGGACCGCCTCTCCTAACCCGGCGATGAACGCGTCCGGCGTAGCGAAGCGGTCGGCCGGGTCGCGGGCCAGGCAGCGGGCCACCGCCCGCGCCACCGCCGGCGGGACCGGTTCCGCGATCATCTCCTCGAGCACCCGGCCCAGGGCATAGAGATCGGTGCGTCCGTCCACCGACCGGTCGCCCAGGGCCTGCTCCGGTGACATGTAGCGGGGAGTGCCGACCGGAAGTCCGACCGACGAGATGTCTTCGGTCTCGCTCACCCGGGAGAGCGCCCGCGCCAGGCCGAAGTCGGCCACCAGCGCGAAGCCCTCGCTCAGCAGGATGTTGCTGGGTTTGATGTCCCGGTGAATGACCCCGCGCCCGTGGGCGTGGGAGAGCGCGCTGGCGACCTGCCGGATGATGTGGAGCGCCTGCTCGGGCGGGAGCCTGCCGCCCTTGTCCAGCCGCTCCCGCAGCGTGTCGCCGGCCACGAAGGGCATGACGTAGTAGAGGCGGCCGTCCGCGTCCCCGGAGTCGTGCAGCGGCACGATGTGGGGATGGCTGAGCTGCGCGGCAATCCCGATTTCCCTGAGGAAACGCTCCGGCCCCAGCAGCGTCGCCACCCCGGGCCGGAGCACCTTAATCGCTACCGCGCGGTCGTGCTTGAGGTCGTGGGCCAGGTACACCACGCCCATGCCGCCCTGCCCGACCGGGTGCTCCACCCGGTAGCGGCCGGCGAGCGCAGCCTGCAGTGCAGCGAGCTCGTTGTCCACGGAATTCACCCCGATTGCTGGCCAATCATGCAGGACGGCGGCGGATCCGGCAAGACGGCGCGCGCGCGGGAAGGCACCGTCGCCGGGACGGCTCGGTGCGGACTTCCGGGGACGAACCAGCGTGAGGCTTCCCATGCCCTGCCCGGTGAACGGCTTGTGTGACCTGTGGACGGCCGATAGTATGGGGCGCCGGGCTCATCCCATCATCACCGAAACCTCACCGGACCCTCATGCTGCGCTTGGAAACCCTCGGCGGACTGGTCCTGGCCGGCGATTCGGGAACCCCTCTGCCCATCCAGCGCCGCCGCCTTGCCCTGCTGGCGCTCCTGTCCACCGCGGGGAAGCGGGGAGTCCGACGAGACAAGCTGGTGAGCGTGCTCTGGCCCGACAGTCCCGAGGGGAAAGCCCGGCACGCCCTGGAGCAACTGATCTATTCGCTGCGCCAGGAACGGGACGAGCCGCTGGTCGCTGGCCCGGATCCATTACGAATCAATCATCATGTGCTCACGGTGGATGTCGTGGAGTTCGAGGCGGCGCTCGACGAAGGCCGCATGGCCGACGCGGTGCGCTTGTACCGCGGGCCCTTTCTCGACGGCTTCTACCTGACCGATGCGCCGGAATTCGAGAATTGGGTTGAGACCGAGCGCTCCCATCTTGGGGGACGCTACCGGTCAACGCTGGATCGTCTGGCCCGCGACCTTGCCGGGCGAGGGGAGCATGGAGCCGCTGTCGACGTCTGGAGGAAGCTGGTCCAGGCCGACCCCCTGAGCAGCAGCGCCATCGTGGGACTGATGCGGGGCATGGCGGAGCTGGGCGACCGTTCCGGCGCCTGGCGAGAAGGCCAGGCGCACGAGACCCTGGTGCGCCGGGAGCTGGGACGCGACGCGGATCCCCTGGTCCGAAGCCTGCTGGCGGAGTTGGGCGCCCCGAAAGCCGGCTGATTGGCCCTCGGCCCCGCCGGGGGGTAGAATTGACTGACATCTCCCCCCCCCGAGCTCACCATGACCAAGACCAAACGAGCCGCAACGACCCCGGTGAATGGCTCGGCCCCGGCCGATGCAGCGCCGGAGAGCCTCGACAAGGTTCGTGACATTCTGTTCGGCGGCCAGATGCGCGCCGTCGAGTCCCGCCTCCAGGCTGCCGAAACCCGCCTGTTGCAGGGCCAGGAAACCGTCCGCGCCGAGCTTTCCAAGCAGATCGCCCAGCTCGAGTCGGCCCTTCAGAAGGAAGTGCAGACGCTGGGCGAACGGCTGGCCGCGGAGCGCACCCGGCGCACCGAGGACCTCAAGGCGCTGGAGGCATCCTTCAAGGAGGCGCTCCGGACCCTGGAGAAGCGCCACGCCAAGCTGGAAGAAGCGTCCGGGATGGCGGACGCCGAGCTCCGGGAAGGCCTGCTGCAGCTCACCGCGGAGTTCACCCGCGCGGTGCAGGAGCTGCGGACCCAGAAGTCCGATACCTCGGCTATCGCCGGGCTCTTTGCGGATATGGCATCCCGGCTGAGCGGCGATACCAGGGGGGCAGGGAAGGGCACGACGCGAGGCTGATCGTGGCAGATGACTTCGCTCCTCCGGGCCGGCTGGCGGGCACGGGGGAGTACGATCCGGCATCCGCCGAATTCGCCGAGCTGCGAGAGCTTCTGCTGGGCGGCGAACGCCGCCAGCTCGAAGAGCTGCGGCGCCGGCTGGACGCGCTCGGCATCACGCCGGAAGAGCTGGCCGAGATGCTCCCCGAAGCGATCGCCCTCCGCGCCGGGCGCGACCGGCAGCTCGCCCGGGCGCTCGCCCCCACCGTCGAAAACGCCATCAGCGAATCGGTGCGGCGCAATCCGCGGGAGATCGCCACCGCGATCTTTCCGGTGCTGGGTCCCGCCATCCGCAAAGCCATCGCCGAAACGATGGCCGGCCTGGTGGAATCGATCAATCGCGCGGTCGAACACAGCATCTCCCTCAGGGGGATCGGCTGGCGCATCGAAGGCTGGCGCACCGGGGTTCCCTACGCCCAGATCGTCCTCCGCCATTCGCTGGTCTACCGGGTCGAGCAGGTCTACCTCATCCACGCCGAGACCGGACTCCTGCTGGGTCATGCCGCGGCGGCGGACCTCAAGGTCGCCGACGCCGATCTGATTTCGGGGATGCTGACCGCGATTCAGGATTTCGTCAGCGACTCCTTCGCGATCCAGGAGGGAGGAGAGCTGCGGACGTTCTGTGTCGGCGAGCTCACCGTCATGGTGGAGCGGGGGCCCCAGGCGGTGATCGCCGCGGTGGTGCGGGGTCCGCCGCCCGAGACGCTGCTGCTCCAGCTCCAGGATGCGCTGGAGAATCTGCACTTCCAGTTTGCCACTGCCTTTGCCGAGTACAACGGCGATGCGGCGCCCTTTGCCGGCGCCCGGCCCCGGCTGGAAGAGCTGCTGGTGACGGTGCTGAATACCGACCGGGGCCAGAGGGCTCGCGGCCGGACGGTCTGGCTCTGGTGGGCCATTCCGCTGCTGCTGCTGGTGCTGATCGCCGGCGCGCTGATGTGGCGTTCCCGGCAGCGTTGGTATGCCGCGGTCGAGCGTCTGGAAGCCGCGCCCGGTATCGTGCTGGTGAGCGCCGATAGGGACGGGGGTCGCTGGAAGTTCCGCGGGCTCCGTGATCCGATGGCGGCGGACCCCATCGCGCTGCTCGCCGGTTTCGGGAAGGATTCCTCCCGCATCGAAGCAACCTGGGAGACTTACCTTTCCATGGAGCCGGAGCTGATCCTGGCCCGGGCCCGGCGGGGTCTGGCGGTTCCGGCCACGGTGGAGCTCTCGCTGTCGGGAGACACCCTGGCCGCCCGAGGCACCGCTCTGCTACCATGGGTGGCGGCGAGCGCATCGCTGGGGGCGCCGCCCGGCGTTACCCATCTCGATCTCTCCGGGGTGAGCGCCCTGCTGCCAGACGCGCTGGCCGGTTTGCAACGGAGTATCGAGGGGAACCGGATTCTCTTTGCGGCCGGATCGGCGGTGCTGGGGCCGGCGTCGGGAGACGGCCTCCTGGACGTGGCCGAGGCGTTCCGCGCACTTGCCGCGGGATTGGCGGAGATGGGGTATCGGGTCAACCTTGAGCTGATCGGGCGGGCCGATACCACCGGGACGGAGTCGGCCAACCAGACCTTGAGCCTGATGCGGGTGGACGCGGTGCGGGCCCGGCTGGTTTCGCTGGGGCTTCCCCCCGATGGGCTCAATGCCACCGGCATCGGAACCTCGCAGCCGCTGCCCGCCCCCGACGAGGCGGAACGGGCCCGGATCAACCGGAGCGTCTCGTTCATCGTCCACCTGCAACCGGCTGCCCGCCAATCAAACGGAGCGCGATGATTCAGAAGAAGATCTGCATGGTGGGCGTCTTCGGCACCGGCAAGACCTGCCTGGTCCAGCAATTCGTGCACTCCCGCTTCTCGGTGAAGTACCACAGCACCGTCGGGGTGAAGATCGACCGCAAGGTGGTGCCGGTGGACGAGGGCGAAGTCACCCTGCTGCTCTGGGACCTGGCCGGGCGGGACGGCCATGGGGACATCACGGTGAGCTACCTCCGTGGGGCCCACGGGGTGCTCTACGTGGTGGACGGGACCCGGCGGGAGACCTTCGACCAGGTGTTCGAGCTGCGCGACATCGTGGAGAAGGCGGTTGGCCCGCTTCCCTCGGCGGTGGCCCTCAACAAGTCCGATCTCACCGAGGAGTGGAAGCTCGGGAAAGCCGACGACAAGGCCCTCGCCGAGAGATCCTGGCACCAGTTCACCACCAGCGCCAAAACCGGAGCCGGGGTCGAGGCGGCGTTCGCCTGGATCGCCCGCGAGGCGGTCCGGCAGGGGAGCGCGCCCTCATGAGCGTGGATGCCTTCGGCTTGACCGATACCGGCAAGGTGCGGGAGAACAACGAAGACCACTTCGTCATCGCGACGCTGCGGAAGGCGGTGGACCTGGGTCAGACCAGCCTGGAGAACGGCCTGCTGGCCGGCCGGGTGCGGGAGTCGGCGGCACACCTCTTCGTGGTGGCGGATGGGGTGGGCGGGCACAGCGGGGGAGAGCTGGCCAGCGGCGCCGCGGTGCAGTGCCTGCTGGAATACGTGGCCCAGGCGTCGGGATGTTTTCATGACCTCGGGGTGGACCAGGAGAACGAGTTTCTGGAACGGCTGGAAGCGGGTATCCACCGGGCCCATGAGCGGATCCACAAAGAGCTGGGAGCGGCCGGTGAGGCGCCATCCACCACGCTCACCCTTGCCGCGCTGATCGGTCAGCGGACCTACCTGGTCCATGTGGGAGACAGCCGCGCCTACTATCTCAACCGGGGCCGATTGCGGCAGCTCACCCGGGACCAGACCATGGGGGAGTACCTGCTCGACGCCGGCGCCTGGACCGAGGAGACCGCGGCCCGGGCCCGCACCGCCGGCAACCTGATTTCCACCGTGGGCGGGACCGAGATGACCCCGTCAATCGGGCTGGTGGACCTGGTGCCCGGCGACGTGCTGTTGCTCTGCACCGATGGGCTGACCAAACATGTCGCCGACCCACAAATCGCGGAGGTGCTGGGGAAGGACCGCTCCGCCAGCGAAACTGCGAGGGAGCTGATGGACCTGGCGCTGGCAGGCGGCGGCAGCGACAACATCACTGTGATAGTCGCGAAGCTGGGAGAGTAGGCAATGGGCAGTGGGCAATGGGCAATGCCTATTGCCTATTCCCCATTGCCTTTTCAACCGGAGTTGTCAGGTCGTCTGGATCCAGCGGTCTGAACGCGAGGTCGATGGCGAGGTACACCAGCTTGGAGTGGGGGAAGGTCGCCATCGGGGTGAGGATGGCGAGAACCAAGCAGCCGATCCCCAGTGTGCTCCAGGGCACCGCAGGCCAGGTCAGCAGCATCCCGCCCACGAACGCCGCCGCAAAGATGCCTTCGGTCAGGAACAGATTCACGGTGTAGCTCCCGATCCAGTATCCCGGTTCGTCGCGATCCATGTGGAGACCGCAGCCGGGACAGGAGGGAGCGATGGTGAACCAGCTCAGCAGGACCGGACCGCCGCCGCAGACCGGGCAGCGGAGCCGGAGCGCACGGGTGATCAGCGCTCGGGTTCCTGGGAGCGGGAGCGAATCGGCGGCGTCAGCGACCCGCGCTGTCGGCTTTGGCGGGGGCGAGGACATAAATAAGGTAGTCCGCCCGCTTGCGGTCCTCTTTGGAGGGATCGAGCCGGTCCAGGTCGGCAACAGGTACGGCGGTCACCACCAGGACTTCGGCGTTCCCGGCCCGCTGGCGGGCCCGGTCCACGGTGCCAAGCCGGAAATCGCTGTGGAAGGCCCCGTTGTAGTGGACCACCAGGCGACCGGGAGCCCAGGCCCGCGCCACCGACTCGCCCATCGTTTCATCCTTGATGCATTGAGCCTGGTAAATCCTGAGCAGCCGGGCCGCGGAGGAGTCAGCGCCGCCGGTCCCGGGCTGATGGCTGCTCATGTCGCCCATCACCTCGCGGAACTTCTCGAAGTATTCGTCCTCGGGACATGCGATGTTTGCCGCCACCCGCAGGCGCAGCTCGGGGCTCAGGGTATCGAGAGCGGTGAGCCCGCCCCGTGACACAAGCGACGCCAGCGGCCGCGGCACGTTGCTGGCGATCACCGGCCAGTTGCGAGCCCGGGCCAGCTCGACCAGAGGCCGGTAATCAGTGAGATAGTTCTTCCAGGGCCGCCCGTCCCGCAGCAGCTCGTCTTCCGTCGCGGAGCCGGCGAGATAGCGGTCCAGCAGGGGCTGGACGTCGCGCTCCCACATCTCGAGCGCCAGCATGACCGAGTCGCGCCGCCGGGCGATGCCTTCCAGGATCGCCAGCTCCATGCGGTGGGTGGCCGGATCGTTGTGCTGTTCTCCTACGAAGACCAGATCGGCGGCGGCCAGACGCGAGGCGAGGGTCTCGAAATCGATGAATTGCTTCTTGCGGGTGTCGAAGACGCGGTGGGGGGTGTAGGAAGGGGCTAGGGAGCTAGGGAGCTGGGGAGCTAGGGAACTCTCGGGGGGGGCCTGAGCCGAGAGGCCTGCGGAGAAACCAGCCGCCGCGAGGAAGGACAGAGAGAAGCGCCCTAGCTCCCTAGCTCCCCAGCTCGCTAGCCCCTTAGATCGGCAGCTCATCTCTCACCAGCAGCAGAATGGCCGCCTGCGGCACCACCAGGTACCGCTTCTCCTCGAAGCTGATCTCCACCGCGGCCTTGCGGAAGAAAATGGCGTGATCCCCCACCCGGGCCTGCATGGGGCGGAAGCGGGGGGTCTTCTCGTCGGCGCGCCAGGGCTCTTCGTCGAACGCCGAGACGTCCGGCAGTGGATCGCCGGGGCCGGTGGCCACGATCAGCCCCTCCTGGACTTGCTGGGTCTCCACCGCGGTGGCCGGGAGATAGAGCCCGACCTTGGTGCGCTCCTCACCCTCTTCGGGCTTGATCAGGACCCGGTCGCCCGCGACGAACAGCTTGCGGGAAGGGAAACTCACGGCGCAGCCTGGTCGTGCACCGTCACGACCTCGATGACTCGGAGCTTCCGGGTCATGGTGGGGAGGCGGAGGCTCACCTCTTCTCCCGGTTTCCGGTCCTTGAGCGCCTGCCCCAGGGGAGACGCCATCGAGATGTGCCCGGCGTCGATGTCCATCATCTCCGCCAGAACGACGGTATAGGTCTCCGGGTCCCCACCGGCCACGTCCTCGACCACCACCCGGGAGCCCAGACCGACCCGGTCGCGGGGAGCCTCGGTGTTGGCGAGCTGGGCGAGCTGGGCCAGCCGCTGATGGAGCTGGCCGAGCCGGGCCTGCACCAGCTGCTGCCGCTCCAGCGCGGCCTTGTACTCGGAGTTCTCCCGAAGATCTCCCATGGCCACGGCCGTGGCGATCGCCTGGGGCAGGGTGACGGTCAGCTCCCGGCTCAGCTCCTCGATCTCCTTGCCCAGCTTTTCCCGCATTTCCTGAATCATGCCGGCCGGCCGCAATAAAAGAGTTGCCCGGCGAGGGGACGCGCCGGGCGAAGGAAAACCATCGTCTGCCTCAAGATATAGTGCGAGAGGGGAAGGGGGAATGGGGAAGGGGGAAGGGGGAAAAGGGCAACCTGCGGGGGCGGAATTTCGTAGGTCCTTTCAGCTACTTTTCTCCGCCCTGACCGGAGGCCCCGTGCCGAAACTCGTCCACAGCGCGCTGCTGCTCGCCCTCCTATCTGTCCCGGCTGCGCTCGAGGCCCAGGCGGGTTCCCCCGCGGGCCCGGTACCGGTCGCCAATCTCGAGGCCCGGCGCCAGGCCCTCATCGCCGGGGTGGGAGCCGGCATCGCAATCATCCGCGGGGCGGAGGAGCTCTCGGCCGATCCCCCGGCTTCGAAGTATCCCCAGGCCACCAGCTTCCGGCAGGACAACGATTTCTTCTACCTGACCGGTCTGGAAACCCCGGAGTCATGGCTCATCGTGACCGCTGGCGACTCGGGGCGGGGCACGGTGCACCTGTTCCTCCCGCGCCGCAGCCCGCGGCGCGAACAGGTGACCGGACCGCAGCTGGGTCCCGGGCCCGAGGCGGCGGCGGCGACCGGGATTCCGGTGGCCAACATCCACTCCGCCGATTCGGTGGAGATCTTTCTTCGGCGGCTGCTGTTCCAGGGCGGCAACCGATCACCGAGCTTCTGGTTCCGGCGGAACGACTGGGACACCGAGCCCGAGTTTATCCGGCGGCTCGCCCTGGATACCCAGCGGGTGACGACCCAGGACCTCCTGCCGGTGCTGGCCCGGCTCCGCGCCGTCAAGGATGACGACGAGATCCGCCGGCTCACCCGGGCGGTCGAGCTTTCCGCCGAGGGCCACCTGGCGGCGATGCGCTTCGCCAAACCGGGGGTCTACGAGTATCAGATCGAGGCGGTGGCGGAGCAGACCTTCCGGTCTCTGGGCGCCGAGCGGCTGGGGTATCCCAGCATCGTCGGCTCGGGGATCAACAGCACCGTGCTGCACTACGACGTCAATCGCCGGCAGACTCAGGCGGGAGACCTGATCGTGATGGACATGGGCGCCGAGTTCGGTTATCACACCGCCGACATCACCCGGACCATACCGGTCTCGGGAAAATTCACCCCCCGGCAGAAGGCCATCTACGAGCTGGTGCTGGGCGCCCAGCAGGCCGCCATCGATTCGGTTCGCCCCGGGCTCACCCTCCGCCAGCTCGATCAGATCTCGCGCCGCTACATGGCCGCCCATTCCGGCGATCTCTGCGGGGAGGGCGACTGCGTCAAGTATTTCATCCACGGGCTTTCCCACTGGCTGGGCATGGACGTGCACGATGTGGGGGGCAACCTGCCCCTCGCCCCCGGGATGGCGTTCACCATCGAGCCGGGGATCTACATTCCCGCCGAATCGCTGGGGGTCCGGATCGAGGACGACATCCTGGTGACCGCGACCGGGCCGGTGGTGCTGTCCAAAGGGGTGCCGAAGACCGTGGCGGAGATCGAGCGGGTGATGGCAGGGAAGCGGTGAGACGTGAGACGTGAGACGGGAGGGGGCGGGTTTTCCCTCTCACGTCTCACCTCTCACCTCTCACCGCGGTGTTGACCTAACCATCTGGCGCAGCTAGCTTTGCGCCCATCGTGCGACCGCCTTCCCCAACCACCGGGATTCTCTACTGATGGTGACGAGCACCGGCACCCTCCGGCGCCTGGCGCGGTTCGCCCCCGCCGTCTGCCTCCTGGTCCTCCTCGGCTGCGCCGAGAACTACCCCCAGACTACCCTGGTTCCCCGGGGCGACTTCGCCCGGTTGGTGGACGACCTCTTCCGGACCACCTTCTGGTGGGCGCTGCTGGTGTTCGTGCTGGTTGAGGGGGTGCTGCTCTTCGCGATCTTCAAGTTCAAGGGCCGTCCCGACGATCCGGAGCCCCGGCAGGTTCACGGGAGCACTATCCTCGAGGTGGCCTGGACCATCATTCCCGCGTTCATTCTCGCCGCGATCGCGGTGCCCACCGTCAAGACCATCTTCAAGACCTCGGACTACGCGACCGGCGACGTGGTGCAGATCGAGGTGATCGGCCATCAGTGGTGGTGGGAATTCCGCTATACCGAGCTGGGGGTCGTCACCGCGAACGAAATGCATGTTCCGGTGGGCAAGACGGTCAACCTGCGGATGACCACGTTCGACGTGCTCCATAGCTTCTGGGTCCCCCAGTTCGCCGGGAAGCGCGACGTCTTCCCGGGCCGGCACAACCCGCTCTGGTTCAAGGCGGAAGTCCCCGGGACCTTCAGCGGGACCTGCGCCGAGTTCTGCGGGACCCAGCACGCCCGGATGATGTTCAAGGTGGTGTCCGAGAGCCAGGAGGAGTTCGATGCCTGGGTGGCCCGGCAGCGGGTGGGCTCGCCGCTGGTCAACGGGGGCCGGATCGCGGCGGTGGACAGCGCAGTCCCGGCGGACACCACCCGGCCGGCGCCGCCGGCGGCTCCCGATTCCCTGGAACGGGCCGGGGTCGCCCTGTTCAACAGCACCGGCTGCCTCGGCTGCCACAGCATGGCCGGCACCGCGACCGCCGGGGTGCTGAAGATGATGGGGCCCAACCTGACCCACGTGGGGAGCCGGAGCACGATCGTGGCGGGGTTCCTGGCCAATACGCCGGAGAATCTGGCGAAGTGGCTCTCCAATCCCGACTCGGTGAAGCAGGGCACCCTGATGAAGCTGCCGCGCAAGCTCACGGATGCGGAGGTCGCCACGCTGGTGGCCTACCTCCGCTCGCACCAGTAAACGGGGACAGTCATGGCCACTTCGGTACTCGACAAGGCTCCGGCCGCCCACGCCACGGCCCCGACGGGGATCTGGAGCTGGATCACCACCGTCGACCACAAGCGGATCGGCATCCTGTACGGCGCCACGGCCTTCCTGTTCTTCCTGATCGGCGGTCTCGAAGCGCTCTTCATGCGGATCCAGCTCATGAAGCCGGACAACGACTTCGTGAGCGCGGAAACCTTCAACGCGCTGTTCACCATGCACGGCACGACCATGATCTTCCTCGGGGTCATGCCGCTGTCGGCGATGTTCTTCAATTACTTCATTCCGCTCCAGATCGGGGCCCGGGACGTGGCCTTTCCCCGGCTCAACGCCTTCAGCTACTGGGTGTTCCTGTTCGGCGGCCTGTTCATCAATTTCAGCTGGCTGCTCAACGCCGCGCCCAACGCCGGCTGGTTCGGTTACGCCAACCTCACCTCCAACCAGTATTCGCCCGGCCTCAACACCGATTTCTGGGTTCTGGGCCTCCAGATCCTGGGGGTGGCCTCGATGGCCGCGGCAATCAACTTCTTCGTCACCATCGTGAACCTGCGGGCCCCGGGCATGAAGATGCTCCGGATGCCGATGTTCACCTGGATGAGCTTCATCACCCAGATCCTGCTGCTGCTGGCCTTCCCGGTCATCACCATCGCGCTGGTCTTCCTGATGATGGACCGGCACTTCGGGACCCATTTCTTCCTTCCCGAAGGCGGCGGCGACCCGGTGCTCTGGCAGCACCTCTTCTGGATCTTCGGGCATCCCGAGGTCTACATCCTCATTCTGCCCGCCTTCGGCATCGTGTCGGAGGTGCTCCCGGTCTTTTCCCGGAAGCCGCTGTTCGGGTACACCGCGATGGTGTTCTCGGGCGCGTTCATCGCCTTCCTCGGGTTCGGAGTCTGGAGCCACCACATGTTCGCGACCGGGATGGGTCCGTTCGCCGACTCGTTCTTCGCGCTCTCGACCATGCTGATCGCGGTGCCCACCGGGGTGAAGATCTTCAACTGGATCGGGACGCTGTGGGGCGGGTCGCTCCAGATGAAGACCCCGCTCTATTTCGCGGTGGGAATGGTGGCGATGTTCATCATCGGCGGGCTCTCCGGGGTGATGCACTCCTCGCCCCCGGCCGACCTCCAGCAGACCGATACCTACTTCGTGGTGGCGCACTTCCATTACGTCCTGTTCGGCGGCTCGATCTTCGGCCTGACCGCGGGCGCCTACTACTGGTTCCCCAAGATGTTCGGCCGGATGCTCAACGAGACCCTTGGCAAGTGGCACTTCTGGCTGATGTTCATCGGCTTCAACGTCACCTTCTTCCCGATGCATTTCCTGGGGCTCAACGGGATGCCCCGCCGGGTGTACACCTATCCTGAAGGGCTCAACTTCGAGTTCTGGAATCAGGTCCAGACCTGGGGCTCGATGCTGCTCGGGGTGTCGATGCTGGTGTTCATCTACAACATGTGGAAAGCGGCGCGGCGACCTGCCAACGCGCCGGCCGACCCGTGGCGCGGCGCCACGCTGGAGTGGCTGATCCCCTCTCCGCCCCAGGAGTTCAACTTCGGGACCGTGCCGGCGGTGGGCAGCTCGACGCCGGCGTGGGACCTGCGCCGGGCCAACGGCGGCGCGCTCCCGGAGCCGGCGTCTGAAAGCGGCGAGGGGATCCACATGCCCCGGCCGTCCTACTGGCCGGTGGTGACCGCCTTCGGCGTGCTGGGGGTGATCGGCAGCATCCTGTTCACCCACGCCTTCCCGCAGTGGTATTTCATTACCATCACGGGCGCCGCGATTCTGATCTACGGCATCTACCGCTGGGCCTTCGAGCCGGCGTTCTGACCAGGAGAACCGACATCGTGTCCGACGCCGCCCACGCCCTGGAGCACCCGACCGCAACGGGGATCGACAGCAAGAAGGTCGCAATCTGGACCCTGATCGGGTCGGAATGCCTCCTGTTTGCCTCGCTGATCTCGACCTACCTGGTCTACAAGGGCAAGAGCCTGGTCGGGCCGCTGCCCCATGCCGAATCCCAGTGCATGCTGCACGGGAAGATGCAGACCTGCGAGCCGATCTTCGAGATTCCCCTGGTGACCTTCGGCACCGCGGTGCTGCTGTTCAGCTCCTTCTTCATCGTGCTGGCGCTGTACGGGGCCCAGAAGGGCAGCCGCAAGATGCTGGTGGGCTGGCTCTCGATGACGGTCCTCTGCGGGCTCTTCTTCATCGGGATGCAGGTGTACGAGTTCAGCCACTTCTACCACAAGGGGCTGGGATACAGCACCAACCTCTTCAGCTCCACCTTCTATACCCTGACCGGGTTCCACGGCAGCCACGTGACGGTGGGGGTGATCTGGCTCTCCACCCTGCTCTACCGGGCGGTGAAGGGGAAAATCCCTCCGGCGAAGGCGCTCAACCTCGAGATCGCGGCGCTCTACTGGCACTTCGTGGACGTGGTGTGGATCGTGATCTTCCCCGTCGTCTACCTGATGAGGTAGCCATGGATTCCCATTCGGAAGTTCACGCCGAACCCGCGCATCCCACCCCGGGACTGTACCTCAAGATCGCGGTGGTCCTGTTCATCCTGACCGCGCTGGAAGTGCTCGCCTTCGAGGCCGGCCGGGGCGGGCTGGGCGCGGGACTCCGGCCGATCTTCGAGCCGATCACGGTGGTGCTGCTGATCGTGCTCTCCGCCGCCAAGTTTGCGCTGGTGGCGATGTTCTACATGCATCTCAAGCAGGACCCCAAGCTGCTCGCCAACCTGTTCGTCTTCCCGCTGATCATCGCCGCGTCGATCATCGGGGGCCTGATCATTCTGTTCCAGTATTGGCGCGTGGTCGGAGCCAAATAGCGGTGAACGGTGAACGGTGAACGGTGAACGGTGAACGGTGAACGGTCAACGGTGAACGGGACCAGCCTTTCCCGCTCCCCGCTTTCCGCTCCCCGCTCACCGGCTCTGCAATGATTCTCCAGAACCCCGCCTCACAACCGTTCGCTCCCGCCTGGTCGCTCCACCCGACGGTCATCGCCGGCGTCCTCCTGCTGGCCGGTCTCTATTTCTGGGGCATCGGCCCGGCCCGGCGGCGTTACAGCCTGGGGCCGCCGGCACCGGCCTGGCGGGTGCTCTGCTTCACTCTCGGACTGGTCGTCCTGCTGGTCGCGCTCAACGGGCCGATCCACGACCTGAGCGATTCCTACCTCTTCTCCGTCCACATGGCGCAGCACCTCCTCCTCACCATGGTGCTGCCCCCACTGCTCATAGCCGGGATCCCGGGCTGGCTCCTCGAACCGGCGCTAAGGCGCAACGGCGCAAGGGCGGTCGCAAGACTGCTCACCCATCCGGTGTTTGCCGGGGTGTTTTTCAGCATCACCCTGCTGGTCTGGCATACCGTGGGCGCCTACGACCTGATGATGCGGAGCCACGACGTCCACATCGCGACCCATCTGCTCTTCATCGGGGCCGCGGTCCTGCTCTGGTGGCCGGTCACCAGCCCGGTCCCCTCGCTTCCCGCCCTCCCGCCACCGCTGGGGATGCTCTATCTGTTTCTGGTCCAGCTTCCGATGCAGCTGCTCGGCGCCATCATCACCTTTGCCGACGACCCGCTCTACCCCTGGTACGCCGCCGCGCCGCGGACCTGGGGACTCTCGGTGCTGGATGACCAGAAGGTGGGCGGACTGCTGATGTGGGTGCCGGGCAATCTGTGGATCTGGGGGGCGATGAGTGTCCTGTTCTTCAGGTGGGCGCAACAGGAGAGGTGACGCGAAGGCGCGATGTCGCGAAGACGCGGTGCTCCTCGCGTCCTCGCGCCCCCGCGTCCCCGCGTCTTACCAGACCGCGAGCAGGACTCCCGCCGCGACCATAAACACCAGCTGATAAGCCGCGTCCAGCAGCCAGGTCGCGAACTTCTTGTTGGAATAGAGGTAGGCGGTGAAGCCGACCGTGGCGACGAAGCCCGCCCACAGAACGACTCCCAGTTTTGCCCCTCCCATGGGGGTCTCGATCCCCAGCCGGATGATCAGGTAATCCATGACGGCCGCCAGCAGCAGATAGCACAGGAACGACAGGAAGTAGGTTCGGGCCATCCCTTGCTTCATGCCCTCGAGCTGCTCCGGGGTGTAGCCGTGGGCGGCCATCCACTGCCGGCCGAACAGCAGACCGTACCACAGGGCGCCGATCGCGAAGATGACCAGCGCGGTCACCACGATGCCGAGGTAGTTGAGCGGATAGTTGAGCAGGGACATCATCACCTCGCCGCGAAAGTATCGCAGTCCGCCAGCCGTCCGCTGCTGAGTCCCCGGCGGAACCAGGTCGCCCGCTGTTCCGCCGAGCCGTGGGTGAAGTTTTCGGGGCTCACCCGCCCGGTGGTCTGTTCCTGGATCCGGTCATCGCCCACCGCAGCCGCGGCGCCCAAGCCTTCCTCGATGTCCCCGGTCTCCAGCTTGCCGCGCTGGGCGGCGGAATGTCCCCAGGCTCCGGCGAAGCAATCGGCCTGGAGCTCCATCCGCACCGAGAGGTCGTTGGCCTGATCGGGCCGGTTGCGCTGCTCGGCCCGCACCTGGCTCTCGACCCCGAGCAGGAACTGGAGATGATGCCCGATTTCGTGGGCCAGGACGTAGGCCTGGGCGAAATCCCCCGGCGCCCCGAAGCGCTGGTGGAGGGCCTGGTAGAAGCCCAGGTCGATGTAGACCTTGTTGTCCCCGGGGCAGTAGAACGGTCCCATCGCGGCTTCCCCGACGCCGCAGGCCGACCGGGTCGCATCGCGGAAGAGCACCAGCCTGGCGTGCTGGTACTGGCTTCCCGCCTGGGCGGGGAGCTGCTGGTCCCAGGTGGCCTGTACATCGTTGAGCACGAAGGTGATGAATTCCTTGAGCTGCTCTTCCTCCGGCGACGCGACCACCGGCCCCCCTTCGACGGCCGTTCCGGGATCTCCGCCGCCCAGCAGGGAGAAAAAATCCTGCTTGAAGATCAGGCTGGCCACCAGCAGAAGGAGCAGCCCGCCCAGCCCCATGCGTCCACCGGGGATCCGGAATCCTCCCCCGCCCCCGCTGGCTCCTCGCCGATCCTCGACATCCTGCCTGCTTCCACCTGGCGTCCAGCGCATCATGTCCTCCAGGGCTCAGGGGCGCCAAGTAATATCGCCCCGGCAATGGTAGTCTCGAACTCGGGGTTCGGCGCTTCAGGGAAGAGCTCGCTCCCCGCCGCCTCGAGCGCCGACCGCTCCTCCGCCTCCCAGCTCTCCAGGTCGAACTCCTGGAGCGGGAGTTCGCGATAGGCCGGGAAGTCGTCCTGGATGGGACAGCCGTTCGCCAACCCTGCTCCGCTCCCGGTCCGCATGCCCAGGCCCATCATCCGGCAGATCATCGGGCGCCGCTCGTAGATCAGGCAACGCCCCTCGGAATCGAGCGCCGGGCAGGGCTCGCCGGCCTGCGCGTCCACCAGGGCATCGAACCGGGATTCCGCCATGCGGGAAACATCCCAGGGAAATTCGAAGCCCGCTTCGGACCGTGCCATCCGGCCCACCTGCAGCCGGGCTCGCTGCTCCACGGCGACCCGCACCGGGGAGGGAAGCAATGCGACGCCCTCCCGCACCACCATGGCATCGGCCGCCGAAATGTCGAACGGACCATGACAACATGCCGAGCATCCGGACCGGCAGGGGACGATGCCGGGGAAGCGTTCCCGCACGTCCTGCTGCCAAACATCGAGCCGGGCGAGCAGCTCGGGATAGTCAGGAGGTGGACGCATCGGCGGGCCGGGCCCGGAACAGCGCCACTGCGAAGCAGAGCCAGCCCGCCAGCAGCGCGGCGCCGCCCAGCGGGGTGATCGCGCCCAGCGCGGCGACGCCGCTCAGGGCCAGGACGTAGAGGCTTCCGGAAAAGAGCACTACGCCGGCGAGAAAGAATCTGCGGCCGGTCCGGACCAGCCCGACCTCGCCCAGCGGAAACAGGGCAGCCGAGGCCAACAGGGCGAGTCCGTGATACATCTGATACCGCGCCGCGGTTTCCCAGATCGCCAGGGCGTCGGTCCCGAGACGGGCGCGCAGGGCATGGGCGCCGAAGGCGCCCGCCAGGACCGCGAGCCCCGCGAGCACCGCCCCGGTCCCCGCCCAGCGAAGCGAGCTCCGGCTCATTCGGATCCGGCTACGGTGCCCGGACCTTCGACCGCCATTCCCATGGCGTGGTACCCGTTGTCCACGTACAGCACGCTCCCGGTGATGGCGGCGGCGAGCGGGCTGGCGAGAAACGCCGCGCAGTGGCCCACATCCGCCGCGTCGAGCTCGCGGGTGAGCGGGGCATTCCGCTTGTTGTATTCGATCATCCGCTGAATCAGCCCGATCGCGCTCGCCGCCCGGGAGGCCAGCGGGCCGGCGGATATGGTGTTCACCCGGACCCCGAAGCGGCGGCCCGCCTCGAACGCCAGGGTCCGGGTGTCGGACTCCAGCGCCGCCTTGGCCGAAGACATCCCCCCGCCGTATCCCGGGATGACCCGCTCGCTCGCCATATAGGTGAGGGAAAGAAAGGAGCCGCCCGGCCGCATCAGCGGCGCGAAATGACGGATCAGGGCGACGTTGCTGTAGGCGCTCACGCTGACGGCTTCGAGATAGCCGTGACGGCTGGTGTCGAGGAGGGCATTCTTGACCTCGGGGCCGTTGGCCAGGCTGTGCACCATGATGTCGAGCCCCTGATCGCCGAAATCCTCCCGGAAGCGGGCCGCCGCGCCCTGGATGGAGAAGTCGCCCCGCTCCTTGTAGCGCTTGCTCTCCCGGAGCTCGGCCGGTGCCTCCTCCAGGGTGTCGAACCCGGCGTCGAGCGGGTAGATCTTCTCGAACGCCATGGTGCCGCCGTCGGCGAGCCGGAGCGACTCCGTCATCTTGCCCCGCTCCAGGAGATTGAGAAAAATGTTCAGCGCCGGGGGCCAGGTTCCCACGCAGACGCTGGCCCCGGCCTCGGCGAGCGCCTTGGCGATCGCGAAGCCGAAGCCGCCGTCGTCGGCCACTCCGGCGATGAAGGCGCGCTTGCCCGAGAGATTGATGGGGAGCATGGGCGGGACACCTGGGAATGGGGAATGGGCAATGGGGAAGGGGAGTATAAGCCGCAAAACACCCTCCGGCGAGTTGGGAGCCGCGACGCTGTAAACCCCCCCGCGTCTTCCGGCAACCAACCTTCATGGTGACCGCATTCTTCCTCTTCCTGGGCGCGCTCCTGGCCCAATCCCCCCCGACCCGGATCGCCTTCGCGGCCCGGCTCGATGGAAACTGGGACATCCTGGTGACCGACCTCTCCGGCCGGCCTCCGATCCGGCTGACCCGCCACGCCGGCGGCGAGCGCTTTCCGGTCTGGTCGCCCGACGGATCGAGAATCGCCTACGGCGCCGAGCGGGAAGGCAAGTGGGAGCTTTACGTGATGAGCGCGGACGGAGGGCAGCCAAGGCT
>Ga0209387_1000142_pt1 | contig 21642 bp, 20 predicted proteins | sample NCControl_FD_187515 | JGI IMG/M metagenome (GOLD analysis project Ga0209387, IMG submission 187515) | Agricultural soil microbial communities from Utah to study Nitrogen management - NC Control (SPAdes) (version 2) | ecosystem: Environmental > Terrestrial > Soil > Agricultural land | place: USA...
GTAGACGTTTCACTAGACGCAGAGCGGAGTCTATATCCGTTCCCCCAAGAGACGTGAAGAATTACGAGCCCGAAATCCGGATTGGTTAACCAACTTAGCGGATTCAAGCATCTGCCTGGAATGAGGCTAATCTCTCAGTTCGAATCCACTGTGGGAGGGATGATAACGCAACCGAGGAGAACTTTTTACGAGCGTTTGGGGGTTCAGCAACTTTTTGACGTAGAGCTTCCATTAGCTTTAGCCAGGAGATGATCCGGTTCCAAGTCGGAATGCTCTGGGACGCCATGAGACTCGCCTCACTAGACCAAGCCCCGCCTGCTCTTAGACTAATGATCGCCGGCATCCGGCGCACTTGGAGGTGGCAGAAATGACCCTCTCTAGAATCGCCCGTCGCCGCTTTATAAATTTCTCCGCTAGTAGCGGAATGGCAAAGTCCACGTGAGATGGCTCGCGATGTATGTTAGCCACGCCAGTCTTAGACTTTTCCATTTAAGAGTTTGCCCAATGCCAAACAGTCCTTTAGTCGCTCGATCGCTGATGCCGTGCGTCCGACAAAGAAGAAACCGGCGCCTCGTGGCCGCGAAAAAGAACGGCCTCCAAGTACGCAGACAGTTGAGTATCACGAACAAACTGCTCATAATGCGCGCGTTATGAACGTTCCGCGAAAACTGGCCAAGCTGCGCGAGATGACCAAACTGTTCCTCTTTGGTCTGCCGAAGTTTGCCGTGGGTTCGATCGACGTAACCAACCGGTGCAACCTGCGTTGCGAACACTGCTACTTCTTCGCTGAAGATCACGACAACGAGCGAGAACTCTCGATCGAGAAGTGGGTGCAGAAGCTGGAAGCGATGAAAGCCGCCGGCCATCCGATGATGCTCTGCACGTGGGTAGGCGGCGAGCCGATGGTGCGAAAGCAACTAATCGAAGTTGGTCGACATTACTTCAAGCACAACACGATCGTTACTAACGGTACGATGGAATTGCCAAACTGGCCCAATTGCACGTGGGTTATTTCGATCGACGGCACCGAAGAGGCGTTTGCACGAATGCGGGCGCCGGGCATTTACCAGAAGATAAAACAGAACGTCATCGCGCATCCGGAACTGAACATCCAGATCTCCTGCGTGCTCACAAGTATCACCAAAGATTGCGTCGAAGATCTGATCAGGGAATGGGGACCGATCGCTCGCGGTGGAATAATCTTTGATTTCTTTACACCCGTGACGGGCCTCGACGAAGCGCTCTGGCTCGACTGGCCGGAACGCGATCGCCTAATCGATCTGATCCTTCGTTTGAAGAAGCAGTATCCCGGGACGATCAATATGCTGGACTCAACGCTCGAGCTGATGAGGTCTGACAAGGCAAGGAAGGTGACGGATAACTGTGAGTTTCGTTTAAAGGCGTTTGCGCTCGGGCCAACGGGTGAGAACAAGGGCAAGTGCATGATGGGCAACAATGCCGACTGCGATCGCTGTGGCTGCGTCGTGCCGTTTCACATGGCGACGATTGCGAGCCGCCGGCTGATCTTGAAAGAAACTGTGAAACGACTTGCCGTCTAACCCAGCCTTTGATCTGCACCACTCACCGCCTGTTAGTTCACGCTCACTCGGGTCTTTGCACTTCACGCAACTGGGTGCGATGGCCATTCCCCGACAGGTCTGCGCCAAGTAGGATTGCCCCGCGGAGATTGGCCACCCTTCCGCTCCTCCAAGATTGACGCCACTTAGAAGTGTGCCTTGCTAACGTCCAGTCGTTGGCATCGCGTTGCGAAGGCTTCCTCCGCTGATATCTGCTGATTCGAATCAACTGAGGGGGTGATCCTGACGGTAGGGGGAGATACTCGACTTCATACAAGGTGCGAAGCTACAACGGCAGTCCGACTTTGCGGAGCAGTTCGGCGTAGCGTGAATCCGAGCGTAAATTGTCAAAAACGGGTTCTACTTTGAGGAGCGTGAGATATGGATGACGTTCTTGATAAGCCTTTTCCAACCACGTAAATGCCTGGTCCTTGTCTCCGAAACCGGAATATATAACCGCGATGAAATAAGCCGATACATACTTTTGCTTGGATTGCATCTGCAACTCGTCGATGATCAGTTGCCCATCACCACGCCTTCCCGCTACAGCATAAGCATATCCGAGCGTGGCTTTCATTCGCACATTACCCTCAGAAAGACGGATAGCCTTATTAATGTTCGCGATGGCCTCGTTATACATCCGCTTTCCCAAGTACGCCTGCCCGATCCAAAGGTATGCCCAGGAGTAATTCGGGTCCAACTCCAACGCCTTTTGATAATGGCCGATTGCCTGGTCATATTGCCGGGCGAAATAATAAGGATAGCCAACATTGGCCGTCGCAGTAGGGGATAATGGATCAAGCTCCCGACAAAGCTTTCGTTCTGCAATGGCCTCATCAAATCGTGCCAATGATTGAAAGTACGAACCATAGCCACAATGGGCTGAGGTATCATTGGGATTGAGCTCAATGGCTCGCTTGAACTCTTGTTCAGCCCCGAGCCAATTCCACTCATAGGAGTAGTAATAATCTGCCAGAGCGGTGTGTGCGTCTGCAAGGGTTTCGTCAATTTGGAGAGCTTTCGTAAGCGCCACCTTGGCTTTCGGAAAAGTCTCATGGGGGGGGTAGAAACCCCCAAACGTGACCAAGAGTTATATATGACTTGGCCAGACCTACATGAGCTAGAGCAAAGTTCGGGTCTTTTTCAATCGCCTGTTGGTGGTAATGGATGCTCTTCGCAAGTCCCTGCTCCGTAACCTGTCCGCCGGCAAAAAAGCGACCTTTCAGGTAAAGCTCATAGGCTTCTGTGTTCTCTGTGTAACGTCTAGTCACACGACTCTCATCCACGCCGGACAGCTTCGCTTGCAGTTTTCTGGCAACATCACGGGCGATGTCGCTTTGCAATGAAACGAGGTCTGCTTGTCTACGATAGTATTGCTCCGTCCAAATTACGTTTTCAGTTCTGGCATCAACCAGTTCCAAACTTAGCGTCAACTGGTCGCCGCGTTGCACGACGCGTCCACTTAAAACCGCCTGTACCCTAAGTTCCGTTCCCACTTGACGCGGATCAATGTTCTTGCCTTTGTAGCGAAAGACCGTACTCCGCGCCTTGACGTTGAGTTTTGAAATCTGCGACAGACTGTTGATGAGCAGCTCAGTCATACCGTCAGACAAGTAATCCGCATCAGCGTTGCCGCTTTCATTAACGAAAGGCATCACCGCAATTGAATTAATCGATGAACTCTGCGAGCCGTAAAACCAATAACCGAGACCCACTGCCGCCATCATCAAAACCACCACACCCGCAGCGAAGCCGACTTTGTGTTTTTTGATCTCGCCTGAGACATACTCAATGGTTGAAACAGCGCGCGGGGTGTCTCTGGTTGGCGCGCTGCCGATTTTCGTTTCCAATTTGGCGTTTTTGTTTGTCGCTGCAAGGCGTTCGCGTCCAAGTGTTACGGCAAGCTCCAAATCCTGTTTGAGATTCTTGAGGTCAATCAGCAAATCTTTCACTGTTTGATAACGCTCATCAGCGTTCTTCTGCAATGTCTTCCTGACGATGCGTTGCAGTTCTCCAGGCGTGTCTTGATCGAGCGGCGGAGGTTCGGTTTTTAGAATCGCGGCAATTATGTCACTCACGGTTTCGCCCATAAACGGCAAGTGCGCACTCGACATCTCGTAAAGCACAACGCCCAAACTCCAAACGTCTGTGCGGGCATCAACCGGTTTTCCTCGCGCCTGTTCCGGCGACATATAAGCAACCGTGCCGATAATCATTCCCGGACTGGTATTCACCTGAGCGCGTGTTGCAGCTTCGGTGTCTATCTCTGCGGCTTTGCTTTCAGTCGATTTGGCTAGTCCGAAATCCAGGACCTTCACCAGGCCGTCCTCACGCACCATGACGTTTTCCGGCTTTATATCTCTGTGCACAATCCGGCGGCGGTGAGCGGCGTCCAAAGCAGTGGCGATTTGGGTGGCAATGTTGAGCGTTTCATTAATCTGAAAGCGGCTCGTTTGCAATTGGCGGCGCAGGGTCTCGCCTTCAATGAACTCAGTAGCGATAAAGTGCGTATCGCCTTCCGCTCCTATTTCATAAATGGTGATGATGTTCGGGTGATTGAGTGCGGAAGCGGCCTGCGCTTCTTGCTCGAAGCGCTGCATGCGATCGCGGCTGTTAACCACTTCGGCGGGAAGAATTTTGAGCGCGACGTTGCGATTCAGGCGCGTGTCGATCGCCAGATAGACCTCGCCCATCCCGCCCGAGGCTATCTTCGAGACAATGCGGTAACGCGAAATCTTCGCGTTGGCCGTCAGCATTCGTTTGATCCCCGAAACCAGCGCGACCGAAGGGCGCGCGCACCAACATGGCGGCGCTTAGGGCAGCTTTTCATTTCACCAATGAGTAATGAGAGTACCAGAAGTAACGTGAAATGTTACCGCTGTAAGACCAGAGGACAGCAACAGACAAATCACAATGCTGCGAGGCGAGCACCGAGTCGATCAAAGACAAACGGCGAAAATGCTGCTGTGAGAGCGTGCTGGGAAGACGAGAGGTTAACGAATAGAGGTTAGGACGACGAAGGTAGCTAAAGCCTGTTGATGTATAATGAGCAACGCCGCGCGCCACAACAGACTCCCGATATCTTACGCCCTCCTCACGACAAAGGAGTACAGCCATGCCAGAGAAATTCCGCTCGAAAGAGGTTCAAATATTCGCGTTTTGGTTGGACCACTATGCAGAAGCGTCTTCAGAATTGGAGCTGAATTTAAGTTCTTCGCCAATGCGATAACTGCACTAAGGCTTAAGTAGTTCTTTTCGCTCACGGGAAACGGAATGTGACCACGAGGCATGAACGCGGATCAACTTCGATCAGGCGCGCCAGCGTGGCTAAGAACGTAGGTGTGATGACCAGGCAAGAGTCACTTTCTTCGGAGTTCAAAATGGACGGGCCGAACACGCTCTGGATAATGCCGCCAGCTGATCGCCCGAATGATCCACGGATTAAGTGGACCAGAGTGGAGTGACTTGGGCCAACTTGATCATGTCGTTCTATCTCGCCAAGCAGTGACACTCGGCGAAGCACCGCTGAAGCTGTCCGCCGCTGGATCGGAGAAACGGCCCGTTAATACCGCGTGCAGGTCCGACGAATCTTACTGACCGCCGTGATCTTGTTTCCGTCAAATACAAAAGCACGCTGGCGACATTCTTCACCACCATGCAAATCAACGTGATATTGCGCAACAAGCAATTTGCTGTTGGCGCGAGTGATTAGATCGGTGACGTATGGATATCCATCGCGCGTCTTCGGCGCCGGTTCGCGAGCGTCAAAGTCTCTCAAGAGATCAAGACCTAAGCCAGAAGATAAATCAGTCAATGTGTAGTACCGGCAGCCCGTTCCGCAACTGTGAACTGCGATAAAATATTTTCCCGCAAAATTGACTTCGGGCGGGTCAGCGAGTTTGCCCAAATTGTCTCTCCATTCACCATCAACATGGCGAATCCATCTGGGCTGATTAATTTTTCCGCTGTAAATCGGCATCGGATAATCCTCAAATCGAGGAACGTTTTGCGCAGATGACGCTGCCGTGATGAGAAACAGCAGCAATAAGGCGATCGCGGCTCTATACGACTTCCGGATGAAGACACGTTCGTATTCCATCATGTCTGGCTCCGCGAGAGTGTGTGATTCGGCTCATAACCAGCTATTAATTGACGGTTCCAATCCACTAGGGGAGAGAGGATAACCGAAACGAAAGCTTCTTTTGCGGGCCTTTAGGCAATCACGTGGCCGGGGGCACTTACGAGCCCCAAAACGTTTAAGTCGATCGGTCCCAGTTCCAGATGCAGGATCTCGCACGCGCCGTCGGTATTGGCATCCAACAGTGGAATAGTAACCAGCAGATTTTGCACTAATCCGACTACGGCACCCGTTACTTGCCCGGTCAACGTGCCAACAGCCACAACCTGGTTATTTTGGACTTCGAACTTCTGGAGAGTCAATGTGCCGACGAAGTTCACGGCTCCCGCCGCAGTTGTGCCGACGAAGCTCACCGGGAATGTAGTTTCGGGCGAAGTTCTCTTCTGCGCTGAGGCGGCACTAAACGACAGGAGCACGTACATGCTCATTAGGGCTACAATCAGCCCTATTGAAGTTATCTTCCGTTTCATAATGTATCCCTCCCAAGGCTTTCAAGCCTTGCGTCTGAACATGTTGAAAAAACAGGGGCTTCCCATCTACTAGCTATCCTCTAGCAAGAAGATTACTCGGGCCCGGTTGCGCTGAAATGTCGACAGGATTGCTCGATCAGCCGGGAGCACCATTGAACATTATCCAGGACCTGTTAAATTCGCTCCTTGATCTCCTCAGGTTCTTGCGGTAGCGGTTTTGATGTAATCGACCGTAGCGACTAAATAGGGGAGACACGCGTCTCCTCTATTTGTCTTCCCGGCAAACTCTACGACCGTGAAAACCAAACATTTGGCTAAGTTGGTGGTTGTTTTCATAATTGTTGGCTCGCTCAATTCCGCTCCCGGATCATTTGGTCAGTCTTCCAAAAGAGATGATTCTTTGAAACCTTTTACCACCTGCGAGCTTGATAATGGGTTAAGAATTGTGCAAGTCGACCGCTTGCCGAAGAAGGTGAAATCCCGCACCGTGACAACCAGTAAAGGTGATCAAGCGATTTCGCTTGCCGATGGATACCGCGTGATGGTCGCGTACAATGATGATAGAGACTGGTTCGCTAACATAAAAGCTGAAAAATCAGTTACTACAGAATACGAACGGGACAAAGAGGGTGTCATTGAGAATCGCAAATGGGCTGCGTCGACAAGTAAGGAGCTGGAAAGCCAAGAACCCGTAAAGGTATCGGTCGGTGAATATGAAGGTTACGGAACAAGCAAGCGAACATTAGTGGGAGACATGCTTGGGATCTATGTGCTCTTTTCCGACGTTAACCGCACAATCACGACGGTTTACTTCATTAACCAGAATCCGAAGAGAAAACGATTCCAGACCATCGAAGAATGGCGGGTCTTACGGGATGAATTTCTGAAGACTTATACCACCTGCCTAAAGAATAACCGGAGTGCGGCTGAGCAAGCGCCTGTTGTGGGCAGCGGTGTTAGTTACGATCACTCTTCAACCTTCTTTCCCGTCCGTTGCGCCAGATCTTACGACTAACAGTTTCTCAACCGCTTTGGTGAGCGATTTCCGCCGTGATCCCTTTAGCCAATCCCTCTCGGCATAGGTGACAAGCCAGGCATACTTGTGATTTTCGATTGGCTTGTTAGTAAGCAAGTCATGGAGCATGAGCAGGTGCTCGCGATTCCATGCCCAGATCACAAACCTGCCGCTCCTTGCCTGGTAAAAGAACTCCCCGATATCAAAATAACTTTGGCCCGAACTGCGGAATGTACAGTCTAAGCAGCTAACAGACCATTCCGATTTGTTCCAGTGCGAACAACTCCCTTCTCCAACCAAGGAATGCCCCTCTCCGTAACAAGGTTCCGTCGCCGTAGCTATGCCACCGCACTTTGGACACTTAACTTCCACGAACGTGGGACGTCTTTGATGATCGTATCTGAGATGACTCCAACTTGATGATGGCGACATCAATCACCCCTGGAAATGATATTGGTCAAATCCAATCTGGTACGAATAGTAATCTGGTTCGAAGTCGGAAATGCTTTGGGACGCCAAAAGCTTTGAAAAATTCTGCGCCAGCCGCCGACAGGATGAAAGTAGGTCTGCGCATTCATTGGACTTTACGTCAGCGCCCGGTGTCATTTCAACACCTGCGGGAGATACAAATTCAGCACTCGCAACGATTTGGCGCGCTCGACGAATTCCCTCAATCAACAGCGAATATCTTCGCTGTTTCGTCGCTGCAATAGTTCGGTTGAATGACAGGCGGCTCCAGCGGATCTTTCGACGTCAGCTTAATAGCGCCTCGGCTTCTTGGTTTTAATGCTGCAGCTCCGATTGTAAAGCCATGCTGCGTTGGCTTCCCCAATCCCTGGTCCAGCCACAACACGGCCATAAGTAGAAGTTGCAAATCAACAGCCGGCAAATCAGTGTGCGTGCGAGCACGTCTACACCGCTACCGCACAACATGCCTCGCCGTAGCAAGCGGATATATCCGACTCCTTCAAGATCGTTCGCATTGAAGCCTGGTTTCTCGGCATCCCTAAGCTAATTAAGTTGGGTGCCGCTTCTAACATTCGGTTCTTGGTTTGACTTCCCTCGTGTTGTGACTGGATAATCCGTCGCGGTTATCCTCTTCCCGTCCCGACTCTTTCCCCAAAGTTTTGATTCATTAACGTTTTTTAGAGATAGGGCGACGCGCTAGAACGCTTGCCGCTGGGCCGCACTCTGGCGGTAAGGGGGTTTTGTCTGCGTTGCTCTAAGGGTAGGAGCGAGCGTTCCCCAAAGTATGCCCGCTCTTACCCGTAAGCATTTCACGCGAAGTTTCCTTGCGTTCCAAGTTGGACAAACACGCTTGCCCACTTCTCGTGCGTCCCGCTCTAAAGTCAGCAAGAAAAAAGAGAGTTACCGATGCAGTCACCGAATGCCCGTATTCTCTATACGGAAGACAATCCCGCTCGCGACGCCGTGGTTCCCTTCATTCTCAACCGAAACGTAACGAAAACACCTGTATGACAGGTTTCGAACGCGAGCAAGAGTCTCGCAAACGCGACTCAAAACGTCTCTGCGCAGCACTCAATCGTTTTCCCATTACCTGCCGTTCCGTGATGTCATCACGCGGTTCACTGATGCAAAATTCGACGGTCAGGCAAATTTCGATCGAGCACAGTTTTTCTCAATGATCGAATTTAGGAGCGCAGTCTTTGCAGGCCGTCTCCTCTTGACTCTTTGTTTGGTCGAGGGCGAGTTGCAACGCTAAGAAGAATCATCCAGATCAGCGTGAGATCGAAGTACCGGCCGGCACGAGTGTCCGATTCAAAAATTGACTTCGTGCAGCCGTGCACGGCGCCTGGTAGAGGGGCGTTCCGCAGCTGGGACTCGTTCGTGTGCCTCGCGGCTCATTCAGCATTCATAGCTTAAGTGTGTCCGCGTGTCGAGTTTGATGATCAAGAGTCATGTGTTGCCATTACGCTCGATGCCACTTATTACTATAGTAATCTGAAGCATCCATAAGCCGGAGAAGGACAATATGAAAAATGTCTTGTTGATGTTGCTGTTACTGCTCGGTCTCTCGTGCCAGGTCTTTGGTCAAACACCGGCGAAAGACTTTGATGGTTCGTGGCAAGGTACCCTTGACCTGGGTGGGACGAAGCTTCGCTTGGCCCTGACCATTACGAAATCGGACGCGGGCGTTTACGGCGGTAAACTCGACAGCCTCGATCAAGGCGCGACCATCCCGATTGACACAATCACCGTCAATGGAGATGCCGTGCGCCTGGAGATCAAGTCGCCCCCGATCGTCTTCGAAGGCACCCTGAACAAAGAGCGCACGGAGTTGACCGGGACGTTCACCCAGGCCGACCAACAGTTCCCCCTTGCCTTCAAGCGCGGCGAGCAGGCTGCTGTAATGCCGCCGAAGCCGAAGCCCGATTACTCCGCGCCCGCTGACGCACCCTACATCGCGGAAGAGGTGGTGGTGAAGACACCGGCCGGTCACACGCTTGCCGGGACGTTGACGCTGCCCAAGAGTGCAAGCCGCAAGCAACCTGTGAGCGCGATCGTCACCGTCACCGGATCTGGTCCGCAGGACCGCGACGAAAGTATCGGGCTGGAAGGATTTCGGCCCTTCCGCCAACTCGCGGATGCGCTGGCGCGCCGCGGGATCGCGGTGCTGCGCATGGACGACCGTGGGTTCGGAGCTTCGGGTGGCACGTTCAAGGGCTCGACCAGCGCCGACTTCGCCGAAGATGTGCGCGCTGGCCTTGCGTATCTGCGGACGCGGCCCGAGATCCGTGCCGACCGCCTCGCGGTTTTGGGCCATAGCGAAGGTGCAATCATCGCGCCGATGGTGGCCGAAAAGGAGCCCACGTTACGCGCCATGGTGCTGCTCGCCGGCATCGCGACGCCGGGGCGCACCGCGCTCCACTTCCAGCTCAAGAACCTAATTGAGCACAACTCCAAGCTCACGCCCGAAATGCGCGAGTCGCAAATCGCCGAGATCCCGAAGAGGATCGACGCCATGATGGCCGCTGACCCGTGGATGAAATTCTTCCTTACTTACGATCCTGCTCCCACCATGCGCCGCGTGAAAACGCCGGTGCTGATCCTCACCGGCTCGCGTGACCAGCAGGCGGTGCCCGCGGAGGTGGCGTTAATAGAAGCCGCGTTTAAGGAAGGCGGAAACAAGGACGTTACTGCGCGCGTGCTGACGGATCTCAACCATCTCTTCGTGCAGGACACCGACGGCTTCCCGGGCAACTATGCGAAGCTCCCGCCGCCGGTGATGATGCGGGCCGACGCGGTGGAGTTGATCGTCGAATGGCTTGCGAAGCGGCTACGGTGATGGCTGCCGCGCACGCGACGACTTGAGTCAATCAAACCAAAAGTATTTCCAATGCTGGCTTGAGGCGTCGTGGGACGTGTGCCATCCCTGCCGTGCAGCCAACTGTTCAGGTGCAGCCGTTAGAATCCACGCGGCATGACTTACCATCAGATGCTCATCAAGCTTGTTGTACATCACGATCTCTCTAATGCCGAAATCGAGTAGGAATGTAGGCTGCTCAAAGAACAAGTTGTAAGCCTCTCCGTTGGGCGCGTAATGAAACTGCTCGATGCCCACAACAGATGGTTTGTAGTCTTTGTGAAGAGCCAGCAGAGAAGCTGGATAGCGTCCATGCTCGGCGTGGTACTTCTCGATATCACCGATCAATTCTGCGCTCTGAGCGATCGCACGATTTCTGCTGAAGTTAGTCGCGCGAGGAGCAAGCGCCAACTGAAAAATGAGTACCATGCCGGGTACCAAAACGAGATAAAGCGGTACATAATTGAAGCCTTCTTCTTCCGCGTGTTTCAGCGACTTCAATCCTGGTGTCAATCTTGAGGCGACGTAAAAACACAAAGCGAGCGTTAAGAAACCAAAAGAAAGGCCCTGGCTCAAAAACGCGCCAAAAGAAACGGCGATTGCGATAAGCGAAAAGACAACCATCGAAGCGAGCGCGAAGTAATACCCTCGTGCTTTTGTCGAGAGATTACTCTTTGCGCGCGCTCGCTTCCGCAATTCATAGATCAGCCACAAGACACCTACCGGCACGAACAGCAGTCCCAGCACCCCTAACACCTGAGCCATCCCTGATAGTGGGGTCGCCAAGGCGTCGTACTCTCCGGAGAAAAATGGATAAAACGTACACAAAACAAGCAGTATTATTAATCCGCTCCCTCGGACAAGATGTAAAGTCATTCGCCAACTCCTATCTTCATCGATCCACGGCTTACGTCGTCTCATAACTTTCGGACAGACCGCAAGAATCGTCAAGATAATTACCCTGGACTCGCGTTAATAGTCCGCCCGGTGTCGTTTCCTCTGTAGTTGAAGACCGCAGTTGATAACGGCGTGTTGCCAAATGAATCGACAGGATCAACTTCCGCTCCTGCCTCTATTAACAATCTAGCAACTTCAAACGAGTTGGACTGCGCCGCAAAATGAAGCGCCGTCCAGTCATTGTCATCCTTGGCATTTACATCAACACTACGCGCAATTAGTTCCTGAGCCTCTACCATGTTGTTTTCTGAAGCGGCGTAATGCAGAGCTGTTCGGCCGTAGCGATCGACGTTAGATCGATCGTTTTGCTTGGGAGGTTTCCTCGTCATGATCTCACAGCAGTCTGAGGCGAATCGCGCAGCCATTAGTCGCTAGCAGTTCGTTTGGGGTAGCCAAGCGGGAATTTCCCTAACGCCCTATTGAAGAACTTCAGGCCGGGAAGTAGTGAAACTTTCCGGCCTGATACCTGACAGTTCCCCTCAGAAACCATCGCCAGAAACCGTGACACTGCCAGTGAAATAGGGTCCAGATGACGAACTGCCTGAGCGATCGACGCGTTCCGTCGAAACATGGAGATTAACCGGGCGCACGGAGCCGTCCATTGATACAACCTCAATAACAGTGCTCACCAGCAACCGCCCCGTCAACTCTTCACCGGGCACGCGCAGGTCCTCGCGCTTGATATTGACGATGTACCACTCTCCCGGCTGCAGCCGGACCGGATCGGTCTGGCTAATGAGACGGCCCATCCCGTCGTAGGTATACGTAGTAACGCGCGCAGCTTGGCTGCCCTCTTCGTTCGGATTGATGAAGGTATAGCTCAGCCTTTCTCCGGGAAGGAAGCTGATCGGATGGAGATGCTTGGACCGCTTAGCAGCCAGAATAATCATTCCGTATTTGGTATCTAGCTGTGTGGAGCCATCACCCAGAGCATCATCCTTAGTGACTTCCACCGAGCCAAGGAAATGCTCTGGATTACTACCGGCGGGAGCGATCATGTTTAGTCTTACTATCATCTGTGCGCGTCCCGTTTTCGGTTCGCCTTCAGTCTTCAGATCTTCACGCCTGACTTCCGAGAACCGGAGTTCTCCCCGCGGCACTTGCATCCATTCCGTTTCGTAAAAGGGATCGCTGAGCGTAGCGTGGCTCTGATGGGCCAAGTAGTAGCTGAACGACAATGAGAGGGTTCCGGACGACTCTTCCGTGTTACTTACAGTGAGGCGAGCCCTCTCTCCGTGGACCATTCCGATCGATGCGTAAGATATGAACTTCACGCTTCCGTCGCCAGTTTGTGCCTGGACCGGTTGTAGCCAACCGGTTGCGCAAAGAAGGCCGGCAGCGGCCAACACGGCCACAGCCATAGTTTTAGTGATGAGCTTTGTGATTGCGTTACGTGTTTTCATGACTTCTCCTTCAACCAATAAACGTCAAAAGTGCGCGATGTTTGCGCCCGATTGTTAAAGGCGAAAGGAGGAGGCGAAAACTATCATTGAGGAATAACTTTTTTTTGCGGGATGCTAGTTTTTGTCGATTGAGGGTTTTAGCAACCGGTCCATTTCCTGCTTCATCGCTTCAACTATTTTGGCTGCAGAAGGCTGACGAATGATGTTCTTGATTTCGTACGGGTCGGCTTTGAGATCGTAGAGTTCGTCCATACCCTCGAGTTCGAAATAGTGAATGTATTTCCAGCGCTCGTTGCGAACAGCCTTGTAGCCCATCTGATGAACACGCGGGAATACTTTGTCGGAGTAATACTCGACTAAGAACGACTTACGCCACTCGGTCTTTGCGCCTTTCAGCAATGGCACAAGCGAACGTCCTTCCATTCTGATCGACGCAGAAACACCAGCCAGTTCAAGTAGAGTCGGAGCCAGATCGATATTCAGTGCAAACTCATCGCGAACTACTCCACTTTTAACTGCTTTTGGATAGCGAATCAGAAGCGGCATGCGGATAGACTCCTCGTAAGCCAACCGCCGTTCGACGCTCAGGCCATGTTCACCATAGAAGTAACCGTTGTCACTAGTAAAAACGATCACAGTGTTGTCTAGCTGCGCTGTCTCTTTTAAAGCGTTTAGGATCTCACCGACTCCTTCTTCAACCGCCATTAATGACCGCAGGCGGCCCAGTACGGCTTCATCGCTCGTCGCCGTGTTAGCGCTCAATGGAGGCAGATCACCTATCTTTCGTTCAAGAGCACGTTTGCCGGTTGGCGGTCGCCCCGCGTTAGGACGTCGCGGGATCTTCTCCCCAATAAATAAATTCCGATGCCTTTGAGCCGGTATGAACTGTTCAGCGTGGGCCAAGTTGACGCTACCGTCATCATGCTGCAAGACTTCAGGATGAATAGCCTTATGCGCGAGATAAACCAGAAAAGGTTTGTCGTGCCGCCGCTTTATGAATTCAACGGCATATCCGGTGAGAAGATCGGTAATGTACCCGTTAGGCTTCGCATCTTTGCCATCATCATTGATCTCAGGATTAAGGTAAGACCCCTGTCCTTTAAAACTAACCCACCGATCAAAACCGGGGCGCCGGGAGTCGTCGTTCCCCATGTGCCACTTGCCTATGAAAGCCGTTGTGTAACCCGATTGGCGCAACAGAAACGGGAACGTAATGAGTTGATGACTTGCCGCGGAACGGTTGACGTTGTCAGTGATCCCGTGAGTGTGTGGATACTGGCCAGTCAAAAAACTAGCGCGCGAAGGTGAGCAAAGGGGATCGGTAATGAATGCATTTCGAAAAAGTGCGCCTTCGTTACCAAGGCGATCGATATTGGGCGTCTTGACGAATGGGTGACCGGCCACGCCGATATCATCCCAGCGCAGGTCATCGACGAGAATAAAAACAATATTAGGCGGTCGTTGTTGTTGACGATCGGGTTGCGCCGTACACACTAACGCAACGATCATCAACAGCATCGCAGCTGAAGCAATTACAAGCTTTCGCATCACTAGGATTCTGTTATCCAACTTTGGAACGCAAAGGTTTCCTGGCTGCCTCATCGTGTTTCTTCGGAACTCCAAAGAGTCGTTCAACATCTTGCCGCGTTGATTTGAGCGATACGATTCCGCGCCATTCTTGAGCTGTGACCGCGGTTCCAGCGACCAAAAGCAGGACTGCGCCGAACGAAATGTTCCGAAGCATGTTGTTCATGACGAACTCCGATTATAATGGACGAACGATCCAAAGGAGTAAAAACATGCGACGTTTTGCACCGAGGTTACTGGCCGCGCTTATAACCTTCTCTCTTGGCGTTTTGGTTGCTGCGGTGCGAAATGATCTTCGTTTCCGTGAGTCGTCGTGGAGCTTGTGCCAGCGATCAGCACCGACCAGTCCAAAGAGATGTTCGGAGAAATGGGAGAACGCCTCGTCCAATCAGCCGCTCGGTTGGGACTTGACCTATTTCTCCACGATGAAAAAGTTAGACCTTTGCCCAGCTCTCTGTGACGAATGGGCTAAGCCTGCGCCACCGATTCACAAGCACATCGCCGAATGGCAAGGTGATCCGATCATATCCTCGATGGAGATTGAACTTTCAGATGGGCACGCGAGTATGGTGGCGTACTGGTTTATCCGGACCAAGGATCACGCCTATTATTGGATCTTCTACCCGTTGGACACAGATTACTCTCGCGGCAAACAACTGATCTCCACCCAAGACTACGACAGAGTATTCGAGACAATAGCGTGTTGGGTGCAGGTTGAACCACCGCAACAGAAATTCGGGGCTGAAGGATACCTCGGCTTCCTCAGCGTGTATGAAGAAGGTAAGTCACGGCAGATGCTTCTGACTTACGCGGACTTCATCGAAGGCGGCAAATATACGGATGAGGCTAACTACCGCCCAGGGCCGTTTAAGAGAATTTTGGAGCCACTAACCGCGCCGCTTAGAAAGAGAACGCGGTAGAGTTACGTTGCGCGAAGTTAATCGCAACTCACCAAGCACGAGCATCGTAGCCGCGAAGCTGATCATTGCCTTCATACGGATTTATTCAACTCGCGTGGTTCACCAAACCTTCCCTACTCCACTGCTGTTTCGTTCAGTTACCATGTTTTGCAATTACCATATCTGACAAGCCGGAGCTGAATGTCGAAGAACACGCAGCAGTCACCTTTCAGAACCGAACTGCGCCATCTAATACATGAGCTGGCAGGAGCTTTTCTGTTCGGAATGCCATTTCTCTACACGATGGAAATCTGGTGGCGCGGAAATACGGCCGGACCGCCTCGAATGCTGTGCGCGCTCGCGCTAACGTTCATAGCACTCGTGGTCCTTGAAAGGGCAGCGATGGGACGATCGAATCGAAGCGTCCCCTGGCTTCGCACTTTGATCGAGGCAACCCAGGCGCTCGCTACTGGGCTAGTCGCCGCCGCTGTCGGCCTTTTCTTAATTGGCTTTCTCCAAGTTGACGCGGGCTTGAATGCTATCGTCGGTCGTCTCTGCATGGAAGGCCTGCCATTTAGCCTCGGCGTCGGCCTCGCGGATTTCCTTCTTGGCGAAAAGGAGGAGGGACACGAAAAAGGCGGAGACGGAAGAAGTGCCGAACCCAGGGAGAGCCATGATATGCGTGAACGTATCATCGTGCGCTCGGGCGCCACCGCGCTTGGAGCGACGGTCATCGCGCTGACGCTCGCACCAACTTATGAGATACCACTAATAGCCATCGGCCTCGGCTATCCGCAGTTGCTGGGCATGGTGGGTGCCTCGCTCGTGATCTCTTACATGATCGTATTCGCCTCAAACTTCGTGGCAACGGAGGCGCGGCAAGAGCACCGTGGCGGTTTCAATGCGCCTCTCGTGGAGACCACTATCGCTTACATGATCTCACTCGTCATGGCTGGAGGCATGCTTTGGTTATATCAATTGATTGATCTCAACGACTCACCTGACCTATGGGTCAGCTACATCGTTGTTCTGGGACTACCTGCCAGCGTTGGCGGAGCAGCCGGGAGGTTGGCGGTATGAACAAGACTGGAAAAACCGAAGCCGCGGCGCCTCGTTCGAGTGCCGAGTGGGTCTCACTGGCTGTTTCGCTCATCATACTGCTTGGATTTGTTGCGGCCATTCTTTGGTTGTGGATCCATCAGCCAACTGGACCGCCGCAGTTCAAGATTGAGCGAGGTGTAGTTCGCAACGAGACAGAGCTCTTTCACCTTCCACTGACGGTCACAAACGTTGGTGGTTCAGCAGTTGGGCAAGTCAGAGTGGAAGGAAAGCTGAATAACCAAGGGCGCGAGGAGATTGCAGTGACGACGATAGAATTTCTTCCGGTGCGCGCGCGGGAGGAAATAGTACTGATATTTCGAAGCGAACCTTCCGGGGCGGTGGTACACGTCGTGAGCTACAGCCAACCCTGAAGTCGAAAAGTAACCATACTTTAAATGCCCAAATTCATACCTGGCCTCAAGCTCTGTGAACTCTTCTACCAAAACCAGGTGAGGCCAATCCTAGACAGAGAATTCCCAAACCTACGCTACTCCGCTGCGGTGATTGGCTGGGGTTCGGAGGTGCTGGAATTCGATACCGCGATATCACGCGATCATCATTGGGGACCGCGTGTGCTTCTATTCCTGACGCCGCAGGATTACTCAAAACTCGAACACAAAATTAACCAAAGCTTATCGAATAATTTGCCTTACGAATTCATGGGCTATTCCACGAGCTTCAGTAAGCCACAGCCAAACGGCGTCAGGCTTCCCGTCAAGATTGAACGTGGTCCAGTAGACCACATGGTCCAGATATTTACGTTGAAGTCGTTCTTTGAAGCACGGTTGAATTTGGATCCGGCAAAGAAGATCGAAGTGACTGACTGGTTAACCTTTCCGCAGCAAAGGCTTTTAGAAGTCGTGAGCGGCAGGGTTTACCATGACGGCTTGGGCCAGCTTCAGAAGATCCGCGCAAAGCTTGAGTTTTATCCGAAAGACATCTGGCTATATCTGCTGGGAGCGCAGTGGACAAAAATTTCCCAGGAGGAAGCGTTTGCTGGACGCACAGGTGACGCCGGCGACGAGCTCGGTTCTCAAATAGTTGCGGCCCGCCTCGTTCGCGAAATTATGAAGCTGGCATTCTTGATGGAGAAGAAGTATGCGCCGTACAGCAAATGGTTTGGAACCGCGTTCGTCAAACTGAAGATCGGCGACAAACTGACGCCCGTCCTGCGGGATGTACTACTAGCAAGAACGTGGAAAACGAGAGAACGGAAACTGGCGCTGGCATATTCGATTGTGGCGCGGCAGCACAACGCTTTGAAAATCACCAAACCACTGCCCACCAAGGTTACAAAGTATTTCGGCAGACCTTACCTGGTAATTCACGGCGACGCATTCGCGAGTGCTATAAAGAAGGCCATCCGAGATCCGAAGGTAAAGAGCATCACACCAAATGTTGGTTCGATCGATCAGTTTGTCGACAGCACTGATGTGCTTGAGCAGTTGTCCATAGCGAGACGACTCAGAGTGGTCTATAAAACAACTCGATGACACCCCTATAAGAAACTGATCATTGAAATGGTACGACGGCAAGCTTGAATAACATGGAGAGAGCGCAATGAAACTTACACGCCGAAAATTCGTCCAAAGCCTTGCCGCCGGTCCCGCGATCTTGAGCGAACGGCTTGGTTCGGTTGCACGCGAACAGATGGTTCAACAGTCGCCCGGTGCAAAAGAATCTCGCCCAAATATAATCTTTATTCTCGCTGACGACTTAGGATGGGGCGATCTTAGTTGTTACGGTCGACCCGACTACCGCACGCCCCATATCGATTCCCTTGCATTACATGGCACCAGATTCACCGATGCTTATTCGGCGTCAGCCGTTTGCACACCGACGCGATGCGGATACATCACAGGTCGATATCCGGCGCGGTTCAAAATTGGTTTGGAAGAACCACTAAAGGCCACGAACCTGAACGTCGGCCTGGAGCCAAGCCATCCGACAATTGCCTCATTGCTTAAGCAGAGCGGTTATGACACGGCGCTGCTCGGAAAGTGGCATCTCGGGTTTCGTCCAGAGTGGGGTCCGAATGCGCACGGATTCGATGAATTCTTTGGAATCCTCGCTGGGGCTGGAGACTACTTTCTACACAAGAACGGTCTCGGCCAGCCCGACTTGTACGAGAATGTGACTCCCGTGACTCGCAATGGTTATCTCACCGATCTCCTAACCGAACGTGCAGTAAACTTTGTGAAGAAACGTCGACGTGCTCCTTTTTTCCTGAGCTTGCATTACACAGCGCCGCATTGGCCGTGGCAGGGACCAAAAGGTGGAGAGACCATCAACTTCTCAGATAAGACAATTGAGCCCCTGAAGATGGGTGCCGGCGGTTCTCTGAAGTTGTATGCCGAGATGATGAAAAGCTTAGATGATGGCGTTGGCCGGGTAATGCAATCATTAGGAGCTGCCGGAATTGATAGAAGAACTTTGGTAATTTTCACAAGTGATAACGGCGGTGAGCGATTCTCATATCAATGGCCATTTTCTGGAGAGAAAGGCGATCTGCTTGAGGGTGGAATTCGCGTACCGGCTATTGTTCGGTGGCCCGGCGTCGTCCCTGGTAATCGCGTGACAAAACAGATGGCGATAACAATGGATTGGACCGCCACAATTCTCGCTGCCGCTAATCGAGATGCCGATGCCGGTCGTTCACTTGATGGAATTGATTTGCTTCCCGTACTCAAAGGCGCGAGTCCGGTCATTGATCGCACTTTCTTTTGGCGCATCTATACGCAGGACGCGGTGAGACAAGGAAAATGGAAATTCTTTCGTGATGGCGACGTACGCCGGCTCTTCGATCTATCCGTCGATCAGCGTGAGCAAGCAGATTTTAGTAAAAAGCTGCCCGCCGTACTCGAGCGACTGATGAGCGAGTTCGATAAATGGAATGAACAGATGCTGCCACGCCTCACAGCGCGCTAGAGGCCGGAATCGTGGTAGTGCACCGAAGTTGCTGTGCAGAACTTAAGGCTCAACCTGGCCCAGCAGTTCCGCCTTTCCGGAGCCGCGGATGACACGCACGCGCTGACCATCGTTGGTCGAGTCGCTGCTTTCGAGCATAAATACAGAATCACCAAACGTTGCGACTGCCGTGACACGCCAACCACCAACGCTCCTGTCAACCACGTGCTGCGAGCCGTCGGGATCAAGGCGAACGACATGACCGATATCGGGCAGTGCCATATAGATTCGTTTTTGGTCGTCGATCGCAATACTCCAAATCCGCGGCGCACCTGTAGAGTTCCAGATCTTCGGCTCGATCACCTTGCCGTCGATTCGCGATACCAACCACACCACGCCGTCGCTGCCCACGCGTCGGAGGTGGCCGCCGTCCGAGAGGTAAAGAGTTTCATCGGTCGCCCAACTATAGGCGATGACCTGCTGCAACGGTGGTTGGCCTTGCGCGACATCGCCCACGCCTCGGAACCGCGTCACCTTTCCGCCACGGCTCCGTTCCATAATCTGCGTTCCGTTCTGAAAGATGATTTCACCTTGTTTGCCGACGGCAAAAACCAAGGTGGCGATGTCGGATTCTTCGGCAACCTTGACCTTCTTGCCGGTGTCGAGATCGATGCGAAAAGCGGCGCCGCCGATCTCCTGAAACGACTCGGAGTAGATTTGGCCGTCTAGTCCGCGAGTGGTCCAATGTGCGTGAAAGTTCTTGACTAGCGCTTGCGGCTTCTTGCCCTTCTCGAGTCGCCAAATAGAGTTGTACATCGAATCCCCGAAGATCACCGTATTTGCATCCAAGGCGATAAGCCCGCCCCCAGGATGAGCCGCTGCAACACTTGGAATAATAAGAATTAGGAGTGCGCTGATAACCTGCTTCATTTGATCACCTCACGTCTGTCTGCGTCGACTTCGGCATAATACTTTCTCTTGGTTAATCATGCTAAAGTGCACCTCTGGAATTGGGTTCGATCCACGTGAGCTTTACATGAACAGTAAGAAGATCATTACCAGTGTTTTAACGATCTCGCTCGTTGTCACCGCCGCTTTGGGGCAGGATCCGCGACCGGCTAATGACGACCCCATACGCATTACAACAGAGCTCGTTCAAACCAGCGTCGTGGTTCTCGACAAACAAGGCCGCTTTGTCGAGGGACTCAAGCCCGAAGAATTCTTACTCAAGGTTGACGGCCGCCCAGTCATGCCTTCGTTCTTCGAACGCGTGATCACCGGAACGGTTCGTGAAGAAAAACTGGAGAAGTCTGCTGCCAAAGCTGCCGCTGCGGTGCCAATGACACCAACCGCCGCGACGTATCGCGGTCGCACAATCATCTTCTTCATCGACGATCTACACCTCAGCGCCGCGAGTGTTCAGCGAACTCGCAAAGCTATCATCGAGTTCGTCGATAACGAGATGTCGATCGAGGATCAGGTCGCGATCGCCACACCTAGCGGCCAGCTCGGTTTCCTGCAAAGGTTTTCAGATCACAAGTCAGTGGTCCGCGCGGCTGCCGGTCGTTTGAACCACAGACCATACACGGTTCGCGACACTGAACAGATTCCAATGACTGAATACCAGGCGATGCGAATCGAACAAGGCGATCAGTCTGCCTTGAGCTTCTTCGCGACGGAGTTGATGAAAGCCAACAACATCAGAGTTCCGGGCGGCATCGGACCGCCAAGTGGTGGTCCTGTGGCAGCGCGTGTGCGCGGCGGGAAATCCACCTCAGGAATGACTGGTGAGGGGGCTCAACGCGTTGTTAAGGATCGCGCGCACATGCTCATGAGACAGAGTGAATCGGTTACGTCCGCGACGCTCACCGTGCTAGAGAGCCTGATGCGTTCCGCTGGTCAGATGTCCGGTCGTAAACTCGTGTTTTTCGTTTCTGATGGATTCTTCCTGCACGACAGGAGCACGGGATACAGCAACAAGATAAGTCGCATTGCTGACGCCGCTGTGCGTGGCAATTTAGTGGTTTACTCGATCGACGCGCGCGACCTGGCCCAGTCGATTGACGCTAGTAGCAATCGAGTTGACCCGGACGGGAGACTAGCGCGAACGAATTTAGGCGAATTACAAGCGTCGCAAGACGGTCTGAATGCGCTGGCAGCGGATACCGGCGGAAGAGCGTTTTTCAACACGGGAGCTGTCAACGCTGCTATCAACGAGGCGTTGCGCGAAACTTCCAACTACTATCTGCTCGCCTGGCGGCCC